>Ga0222712_10000217_pt1 | contig 82661 bp, 92 predicted proteins | sample C33_657DmetaG_FD_165043 | JGI IMG/M metagenome (GOLD analysis project Ga0222712, IMG submission 165043) | Estuarine water microbial communities from San Francisco Bay, California, United States - C33_657D | ecosystem: Environmental > Aquatic > Marine > Unclassified | place: USA: California... | reverse complement strand
GATGGCCAGCGCCCCTATCGCCATCGCGCCAACCGCCACCGCGCCGATCGCAATCGCGCCCAGGGCAAGGCTGCCCAGCGCGAAGGTGCCGACGGCCACCGCGCCCACGGATGTGGCGGGGCGCTTGCGCATGCTTAAAGCGGGAACCAGTCGCGGCGGTCGGTATAGACCTGATACTGGGCGTTGACGCCCGCGCGCAGGCCCACGCCGGTGCGCATCGGCGCCAGGGTGACGCCGCCGCTGCGCTGGTAGTTGATGCCCAGACCCGCCACGAAATAGATGCTGCCTTCCACGCTGGGGAATCGCTGGAACAGGCGGCGTTCCTCACGCAGGTTGTAGATCAGCGTGAAGCACTTGGAGAGATTGGCGCCAAGGTCGAAGCCGACCGACGGGCCGCGCCAGTAAACCTGCTTGGGATCAGCGCCCTTGCGGATCAGCCAGCCCGAGCCGTAGCGGAAGCCCACCACCACCGCGCCGCCGCCTTCATCGCCCTTGATGTAGCCGTCGGGCTGCCCCAGGTCGCCGAACACATGCTGCACGCCCTTGGCCATGGCTTCGGAGGTGATGCCGAAGAAGTCGGCGCCGGCCTGGGTGATTTCATCGGCGGTGTAGGTGCTGCTGGACGCGCGTTCCCTGGCCAGCGGCGCGGAAGCGGTCTGGTCCGCGGCACGCGCGGCGCCGATGCTCAGAAGGCTGCCCACCGCGGCGGGCGTTGCGCCCACGGCCAGAAGTCCCGAGATGAATTTCTTGCGGTTCATGTTCGCTCCTTGCGCGGCCAAAGCCTTGCGCCGAATCACTTGCCCAACCGCGCGCAAGCTTTGCCCAGATTGGGGCATTTTTACAGCCCGTTGCATTAACGGCTTGAAAGAATGAGGGTAACGAACAAGGCGAGATGATGGACAACGAACCGCGCAACAAGCTCTCTGCCGCCGGCTGGCTGACGCTGGTGGTCCTGCTTGGCCTGTTCGGTGCATCCTTTTGGTATGCCGCGAAGGTCTGGACCGCGATGTCTGGCGTGCACATGAGCGGCTGGGGCTGGACGTTCATGATCCTGGGCGTGGTGGTCACCATCGCGCTGGGCGGCGGACTGATGGCGCTGGTTTTCTATTCCTCACGCCACGACATGGATCGGTAGCGGCGCGCACGGATACGGGCAATCAACGCCCGCGTGCGATGAACGGCCCATTTTCAAATTCGGGCTTGCCATAGGTGAAGGGCGTATAGTCCCAGTTGCTGACATCGCCGCCTGCCGCGCGCAGCACCGCGTCGCCGGCGGCCGTATCCCATTCCATGGTGCGTCCGGCACGTGGATAGATGTCGGCTTCGCCCGCCGCCACCAGGCAGAATTTCAGCGATGAGCCGGCATTGATGCGGCCCTTGATATTCATGCTTCCCAGCAGCGCATCGGTCTGTGCATCGGGATGCGACTTGCTGCTGACCGCGATCAGGCCGTCATCAGGCGGCTTGCGCGCGGCGATGGATTTGAGAACGCCGCCGGACAGTTCAAACGCGCCTTCGCCGAGGGCGCCGACAAACAGCCGCTCGATGGCGGGCGCGAACACCACGCCGGCGACCGGAACGCCGTCCTGCACTTCGCCGATGTTCACGGTGAATTCGCCGGTGCGCTTGATGAATTCCTTGGTGCCGTCCACTGGATCGACCAGGAAGAAATGGGCAGCCACGCCGGCGATACGGCCTGCGGCGGCTTCTTCTTCGGCCACCAGAGGCACGCCGGGGAAGGCGGCCGCTAGCTCGGCCAGGATCAGCCTTTCGGCTTCCTCGTCGGCGTCGGTCACGGGCGAGCAGTCGGCTTTGACCCGCGCCTGCGCCCCCGCCGCGTAATGGCGCATGACCACCACGCCCGCCGCCTGCGCGATGCGCACCAGCGTCTGCAGCCGGGAGGAGAGCGTCGGGGTCATGTTAAGAATTCCTTAAGCCGCGCCGGAAAATTAACCAGTTGGTAACCATTGGGACTTCATTGAGTCTCTTATGACAGAGATCGAATTTGCCGCCCTGATGGTCAGCCGCGTTTGCCACGACCTTGTCGGGCCTTTGGGTGCCGTGGTCAACGGCATGGAAGTGCTGGAAGACGAGCGCGATCCCGCCATGCGGGCCGACGCCATCAAGCTGGTGACCATGAGCGCCGACCAGGCGCTGGCTCGCATCCAGTTCATGCGCATCGCCTTCGGCGCCGCCGGTTCGGCAGGCGCGGAGCTCGATCTGGGCGAGATCGGACGGCTGATCACGGGCCTGCTGGAAGGCGGCAAGGTTCAACTCGTCTGGAATGTGCCCCGCATGTATTGGGGCAAGGACTGGGCCAAGCTGATCATGAACGCCACGCTGCTGGCGGCCGACTGCCTGCCGCGCGGCGGCATCGTCACGGTCGAGTCGGGTCCCGATCAGGCTGCGCCCAGCTTCAAGATTCGTGCAGAAGGCTTGAACGCCCGCGTTACAGAGGAAGTCGCCAGGGCCCTGCGCGGCGAAGACGAGAATGTGGACGCCCGCCATGTTCAGCCCTTCCTGACCCACAAGCTGTCGCGGGCCGTCAACGCCGCCATCACCATCGCCCCGCTGGAAGGCGCGGTGGAAATCACCGCCGGCTGACGCGCGTCTTTTGCCCGCCGCGTGCGTCGCGCGTCGCTCATGGGCTATGCGGCCACATCGCTCCTTGCTCCTGCTCGGCAGCCAAAATCCCTGCGCGTCAGTCCAAAAGTAAGGTCGCGTTTACCTTGCCTGGCGTAGATTTCCGCCCGCGAACTGCCGCTTCTGGGGTTCGCCCGGAAATATTGCCGATGAAACATTGCCTGGTCGTGGACGACAGCCGCGTGATCCGCACGGTCGCGCGCCGCATCATGGAAGACCTGGATTACTCGGTGGCCGAAGCCGAGGATGGCATGGCGGCCCTGCGCGCCGTGCGCGAAAAGATGCCCGACCTGATTTTCCTGGACTGGAATCTGCCCACCATGAAGGGCGTGGAATTCGTCAAGAGCGTGCGCGGCCAGGCCGATGGCGGCCATCCGGTGATCCTGTTCGCGACCACCGAGAATGACGCCACCGAAGTCGCCCATGCCATGGCGGCGGGCGCCAACGAATATGTGATGAAGCCGTTCGACAGTTTTGCCGTTCGCAACAAGCTGGCCGAAATCGGCGTGCGCGTCTGACGCGCGCGTCAGACCAGCGCTTTTCCGCTCAGTCTTTCCAGAATCCTGACCGGCGCTTTTTCCGGGCTGGCCATTTGCGCCACATCCAGATGGAAGGTCTGCTCCAGCGCGAACTCGCCGCCCAGCGCCGCATGCAGCACCTGGTCGGTATAGACCAGCCAGCAGGAACCCGGCGCAAAGATCACATTGCGGTGGGGACTGGTGCTCTGGAAATCATTGTCCAGCTTGCCCGCGTCATGCATCGAGAGCATCAGCTCGTCATACAGGCTGCGCTGGCCGCGCGTGACGCCCAGCTTTCCATACAGCCAGGACTTGCCCGGAAAATGCGGGCCGACCCTGGGCAGGAAGCGCTGCGCGAATTCCTCGAACGGCTGGCCGACATGCCAGTGGCGCGGCGAGGTGGGCGCGACATTGGCGAAAAAACGCAGGATGCGGCGGCCATGCATCGGGCGGGTCGGGAAGGCATCGATATGCAGCAGCCGGTCGTCGCTGATCTTCGAATAGCTGCGGCCCTTCACCTGCACCGGGCGGAACGATGTGCGGGCGCGTTCGACATGGTTATAGGGCAGAAGATCGCGCACCAGCCCGGCGGCACTGCTGCCGAAGCGCTCGATCATGGCCGCCAGCCGGGCCGCGCGTTCGCCAGTCAGCGACGAGGCCTGCATCTTGCCGCTGGTGTGATCCAGGCTGATATTCTTGGATTTGCCGTCCGCGACCTTGGCGTCGAGAAATTCGATTTCGGACTCCAGCAGCAAAAACGGAAGCTGCGGGAAATACAGCACGCTTCCGGATTCCAGCGCGTCTAGCGCGCGCGCCTTCACATCCGTGTCGAACGGGCCACGCCATTTGGAAATCGGCAGTTCTTCGATCAAGCCGCACGCTCCGTCATCGCTTCGTACACCAGGGTGCGCAGGTCGCGCCGCAGCTTCACCCGCCGCGCCGTATCCGTGATCACCTGGGTCATGAATACCACCGCCATGTCCTCTTGGGGATCGACAAAAAAGGTGGTGGACGCCATGCCGCCCCAGGCAAGCTCTCCGGCCGAACCGGGAATGCCCACCCGCGCGGGGTCCAGCGTCACCGCCACGCCCAGGCCAAAGCCGATGCCGCGATAGCCGCTTTCGTTGAAGGCGTCGGCGGATGGCGTCAGATCCGCGATCTCCTTGCCGCCGGGCAGGTGATTGCGGGTCATCAGCGCCACGGTGTCGGGCTTGAGCAGCCGCACGCCATCCAGTTCGCCCTTGTTCAGCAGCAGGCGGGCGAAGCGCAGATAATCCGCCGCCGTGCCCACCAGCCCGCCGCCGCCCGATTCCAGTTTCGGCGGCGCGAACCATGTCGACCCTTGCGCGTCGTCGAACAGTTCCAGCCGGTCTTTTTGACCGTAACAGGCGGTGAAGCGGTTCTGCTTGCCGGGTGGCACCCAGAAATCGGTATCCGCCATCTGCAGCGGCGCCAGGATATTCTCGCGCACGAAGTCGGCATAGCTTCGTTCCGACACGGCTTCGACCACATAGCCCAGCACGTCGGTCGCCACCGAATAAATCCAGGCGTCGCCAGGGCTGTATTCCAGCGGAATGTCTTCCAGCGCGGTCATCATGGCGGCCAGGCCACCTTCGGTATCGAACTCGCCGATCCTTTTCTGGCGGTACAGCGCATCAATCGGCGTGCGATTGTGAAAGCCGTAGGTGAAGCCGGCGGTGTGCCGCGCCAGGTCCAGCAGGGTGGGCATCCGCGCGGGCGCGCGGCCGTCCGCCAGCCGCAATCTGGCAAAGCCCGGAATATACTTGCTCACGGCATCGTCCAGCGCGATGCGGCCCTGTTCCAGCAGCATCAGCAAGGCCACCAGCGTCACCGGCTTGGTCATGGAGTAGATGCGGAAGACCGCGTCTTCGCGCAGCGGCGTTCCGCGCGCGATGTCGGACAGTCCCACCAGGCTGTGATGGACGATCCTGCCCCGTCGCCAGATCAGGGTCTGCGCGCCCGGCAGCTCGCCACCCGCGACCTTGCCTTCCAGGAAGCGTGGAATGCGCGCCAGCTTTTCGTCCGAAAATCCCGATTGTGCAGTCATGGGCTGGGTTATACTTGGACCCAGCATGAATGACATTGTCAAAAATGACTGGCCCAAAAACTGGCCTGCGCTGTCGCTGGAAGAAGCGCACGCGCGGCTTACCGCGCCGGGCGCGCGGTTCGAGACGGTGGATGCGACGATCCGCGGCGTGACGATGCGGGTATGGAAACATGTCCCCGCCACGGCGCGGGAGGCCTTTGAACAGGCGCAAACCCATGGCGCGCGGGAATTCCTGATCTATCAGGACGAGCGGATCACCTATGACGCCTTCACGCGGGCCACCGCGAAGCTGGCGGCGCATCTGCGCGAACAGGGCATCGGGAAGGGAGACCGTATTGCGCTGGTGATGCGCAACCTTCCCGAATGGCCGGTGGTGTTCATGGCCAGCCTGGTGGCGGGTGCGATCATCGTGCCGCTCAATGGGTGGTGGAGCGGCGCGGAGTTGGCATACGGCCTGGCGGATTGCGGCGCGCGGTTCGTCTTTGCCGACAGCGAGCGGTTGGCGCGGCTGACCGATCTGCCGCCCACAGTGGAAAAAATCTATGTGACGCGCGGCGAAGGCGCGGCTTCGCTGGAAGATGTCATTGGCGCTCCGGCAAGCTGGAAAGACTTGCCGGACGTGACGTTGCCGGATGTGGCGCTCATCCCGGAAGATGATGCCGCGATTTTCTACACCTCCGGCACCACCGGCGCCCCGAAAGGCGCGCTGGGCACGCATCGCTCGCTGACCACCAACATTTTCGCCATGCCTTTCTCCAATGCGCGCAACGCGCTGCGGCGCGGGGCGCAGCCGCCACAGGATGCAAGGCGCACCACCCTGATCGCGGTGCCCTTCTTTCACGTCATCGGCAGCCTTTCGATCCTGCTGCCCAACATGGCGGCGGGCGGCACGCTGGTGATGATGCGCAAGTTCGAACCGCAGGAAGCGCTGCGCCTGATCGAACGTGAACGGGTCACTGTCACCGGCGGCGTGCCGGCGATCGCGCTGGCGCTGCTGGAACAGGCGCAAGGGTATGACCTGTCCTCGTTGCAGCTTGTCACCTATGGCGGGGCGCCATCGCCGCCGGTGCTGGCCATGCGGGTGCGCGCCGAACTGGGCGCCATGCCGGGGCAGGGCTGGGGCATGACAGAGACTTCGGCGACCTGCACCACCCATGCGGCGGAGGATTTCCTCAATCGTCCCGCAAGCTGCGGCCCGGTATTGCCAGTAGGAAAATTGAAAATCCTGTGCGATGGCGTGGAAGCCCCGCCGGGCGTGGTGGGCGAATTGTGGGCCTTCGGTCCCAATGTCGTGAAGGGCTACTGGAACCAGTGGGAAGCGACGGCGGAAACGTTTGATAACGGCTGGCTGAAGACCGGCGATCTCGCCAGTCTGGATGCGGAAGGCTTCTGCACCATCTTCGACCGCGATCGCGACATGGTGATCCGCGGCGGCGAGAACATCTATTGCATCGAGGTGGAGAATGTCCTGGCGGAGCATCCAGCAGTGGCCGAGGCCGCGCTGGTCGGCCTGCCCCATCCGGTGCTGGGCGAAGTGCCCGCCGCGCTGGTGCAGGCGCGGCCCGGCATGACGGTTGATGCCGCGTCGTTGCAGGCGTTCGTGCGCGAAAGGCTGGCCGCGTTCAAGGTGCCGGTGGAGGTGGTGATTTCCGACACCGCTTTGCCGCGCAACGCGGGCGGCAAGCTGGTCAAGAGCGACCTGCGCAAGGCGTTCAGCGCATGACCGGGCTCTTTGTGAACCATCGGATCACCATTCCCGAGAATGAGCTGGAGGAAAGCTTCATCCGCAGCTCCGGCCCCGGCGGGCAGAACGTCAACAAAGTCTCCAGCGCGGTGCAGTTGCGCTTCAATGTGCTCACTTCTCTCAACCTGACCGACTGGGCCCGCGAGGGACTGCTGGGGGGCGAGAAGCTGACGCGCGACGGCGTGTTGGTGATCACCGCCCAGCGTTTCCGCGAGCAGGACAGGAATCGCACCGACGCGCGGGAACGGTTGGTGGAGATCATCCGCCGCGCCGCCTTCCCTCAAAAAACACGGCGGCCAACCAAGATTCCCAAGTCCAGCAAGAAAAAGCGGCTGGACGGAAAGAAGCACCGCGCCCGCATCAAGCAGGACCGCAGCCGGACCGAGTGACCACGCCGTTACCGTTTCATCACAAACGCTTGTATGATGCCCGCGATGCGTGAATCTCTTCCCTGGCTGCGTGGTAAAATCTGGCCTCTGCTGCTCGGCGCCATTGCCGGCGGCGCGGCCGTGCTGCTGGGCGGTTCCGGCCTGTTCTGGGGTGCGGTGACGCTGGCGCTGGCGGTCGCGCTGATCACCCAGTTTATCACCTTCCAGGAACCCGTGCTGCGTCCGGCCGTACCGACGCCGGACGATCCATTGGGGTTGTTGCCGCCGCAAACGCGGCTGCTGCTGGAACAGTTGCCCATGCCGGTGATGCTGCTGGATGGCACCCAGCGGGTGCTGTTCGCCAACCAGTTCATGCGTGATGTGCTGGGACCGGGGCTGGATCGCAAGCGGGTGAGCACGGTGCTGCGCAATCCCGAAGTGCTGCTGGCGATCACCGGTGCGGGCCATGGCGAAGCCTCCAACGTGCCGTTCACGTTGCCGGTGCCGGTGGAACGGCACTTCCAGGCCTATGCCGCGCGCGTCAGCGTCACGCCGCCGGTCACGGTGCTGCTGCTGCACGACCTCACCATGGTCCGCCGCAGCGAGCAGATGCGCACCGACTTCATCGCCAATGCCAGCCATGAGCTGCGCACCCCGCTGGCAGCGGTGACCGGCTTCATCGACACCTTGCGCGGCCATGCCAAGGATGACGAGGTGGCGCGCGAACAGTTCCTCGAAATCATGGCGACCGAGACCGCCCGCATGCGCCGGCTGATCCAGGACCTGCTGTCCCTCACCCGCATCGAGATGAACGAGCATGTGCCGCCCGAAGCGCGGGTGGAGCTTGACGGGGTGGTGCGCCAGGCGGTGGCGGGGCTGATGCCCCTGGCGGCCGAAGACGGCATTGCCATGGTGGTGGACTCCGTTCCCGGATTGCCGCCGGTGCTGGGCGATCATGACGAACTGGTGCAGCTGTTCCAGAACCTGGTGCACAACGCCATCAAATATGGCCGTGAAAACGGCAAGGTGACGGTAAGCCTGGGATTGCAGGATGGGCAATTGGTGGCTGCGGTGCGCGACGAGGGTGAAGGTATCTCGCCCAATGCCATTCCCCGCCTGACCGAGCGATTCTACCGTGAAGACGTCAAACGCTCGCGCGAGCGCGGCGGCACAGGTCTCGGCCTGGCGATCGTCAAGCATATCGTCAACCGGCATCAGGGACGGCTGGCCATCGAAAGCAGGCAGGGCGAAGGCAGCGTTTTCACGGTCTTTCTGCCCGCCGCGCGGGAAGAGAATGGCGAAAAACCGGCTACCCCGGAGCCTGTCACGGAAATGTTATAAAATTGTCGCATAGCAGTGGTGTGAAGCCCGTAAGCCGGGCCTTGTACGATCGGAAAGACCGCGATGACTGACCACACTGTCAAATCCTTCGGCGAACAGCTTGAAACCTTGTCGGCGCTGGTGGCGCAGATGGGCGGACTGACCGAAGCCCAGCTCGCTTCCGCGATCGAGGCCATATCCCGGCGCGACAGCGCGGCGGCCGAACGCGCCGTGGGCGGCGATGCCCGCATCGACGAAATGCAGGCCCAGATCGAGGAACGCGCCCTGAAATTGCTGGCGCTGCGCCAGCCCATGGCGGTCGACCTGCGCGAGACGCTGGCGGCGATCAAGACCGCTGCCGAGCTGGAACGCATCGGCGATCTGGCCAAGAACATCGCCAAGCGCGCGCTGGTGCTGAACCGCGAACCGCCGATCCGCCTGACGCAGAGCCTGGCCCGCATGGGCAAGGCGGCGCAGAACCAGCTCAAGCAGGTGCTGGATGCTTTTTCGAACCGCAATGCGGAAGAAGCCGAAACCGTCTGGAACCGCGACGGCGAAATCGACGAAATCTACAACAGCCTGTTCCGCGAGCTTCTGACCTACATGATGGAAGACCCGCGCACGATCGGGTTGTGCACGCATCTTCTGTTCGTCGCCAAGAATATCGAGCGCAGCGGCGACCATTGCACCAATATCGCCGAGGTCGTGTACCACATGGTCCGCGCCGACCATCTCGCCACCAACCGGCCCAAGGCGGACACAACGTCCGAAACCGCCGTGCCCTATGAGAGCCATGCATGAGCAAGCCCACCGTCCTGGTTGCGGAAGACGAAAGCGCCCTGGTCACGCTGCTCCGCTACAATCTGGAGCGCGAGGGATACCGGGTTCTGGAAGCCCGCGACGGCGAGGAAGCTTTGCTGATCGCCGCCGAGGAACAGCCCGATCTTGTGATCCTTGACTGGATGATGCCGCAGCTTTCGGGCATCGAAGTGTGCCGCCGCCTGCGCAGCCGTCAGGAAACCCGCAACGTGCCGATCCTGATGCTGACCGCGCGGGGCGAGGAAACCGACCGCATCCGCGGCCTGGATACCGGCGCCGATGATTACCTGACCAAGCCCTTTTCGATGACCGAGCTTCTGGCGCGCCTGCGCGCCGTGATGCGCCGCATTCGTCCTTCGCTGGCCGAGGATGTGGTGCAGGTCGGCGATATTGAAATGGACCGCGCCGCCCACCGCGTGCGCCGCGGCGGCGTGGAAGTGCATCTGGGCCCGACCGAATACCGCCTGCTGGATCACCTGATCCAGCATCCGGGCCGCGTTTTCAGCCGCGAACAGTTGCTGGATGCGGTGTGGGGCAGCGACGTCTATGTCGAAGCCCGCACCGTGGACGTGCATGTCGGCCGCCTGCGCAAGGCGCTGAATGTGGAAGGCGCGGGCGATCCGATCCGCACGGTGCGGTCGGCTGGCTACTCGCTCGACCAGAGCGCCGCCGCCTGACCGCGGTCCTTTTGCGTCGTGAGTTCGTCGCGCGTGCTCACGGGCTTTAAGCCCGCTCCGCGCGACGCTCCTGCTCACGCCACAAAATTTCTCGGGGTCTAAAGTAGTTTCACAATTGGCTGCTCAAGTTCTTCGGGCTTGGTCTGGGGCGCGTAGCGCGCCACCGGCTCGCCGCTGCGGTCGATCAGGAACTTGGTGAAATTCCACTTGATCGCCTCGGTGCCCAGGATGCCGGGCTTGGCCTGTGTCAGGTATTGGAACAGTTGATGGGCGTTCGGGCCCTTCACGTCCACCTTGGCGAACATCGGGAATGTGACGCCGTAATTCTTGCTGCAGAACGCGCCGATCTGCGCCGCGCCGCCCGGTTCCTGCGCCCCGAACTGGTTGCAGGGAAAGCCCAGCACGGTCAGGCCCGCCGCTTCATGCTTGCGGTACAGTTCTTCCAGCCCCGCATATTGGGGCGTGAAGCCGCATTCGCTGGCGGTGTTGACGATCAGCAGCGCCCGGCCGCGCCAGGTCTCCAGCGAGACTTCCTCGCCGCTTAAAGCAGCAGCGCTGTATTTGTAGATGCTCATGCTCGGCTCCTGCGCGGACATGGCACCATAACGCAAAAAGCCGGCCTTCAGGGGCCGGCTTTTCACGAAACAGATGCGTCGCGGCGTCAGCCCGTCATGCGACCCTTGTTGTCGCTGCGGCGGGCCTGCTGCGGCTGGTAGGCCTTGCGGGCATGGGCTTCGCAGTATGGCGAACCCGATTTGGGGCTATGGCCGCAGAAATGGAATTCGGTCGCGGCGGGATCGCCGATCGGCCAGCGGCACATGCGGTCGCTGATGGTCAGCACGGTGGCGTGGCTGCCGTCTTCCAGTTGCAGCGGATCCTCCTCGATCACCGCGACGGCGGGGACATGGCTGCGGATGCTGGGGGCCTTGGGCGCCATGGGCAGGCGCGGGCGTTCGCTGCGCGACGGGCTGGCGCGGCCGGCCAGACCCAGGCGGTGAACCTTGCCGATCACGGCGTTGCGGGTCACCCCGCCCAGGGCGCGGGCGATCTGGCTGGCGGAAAGCCCTTCGGTCCAAAGTGTCTTGAGCTGCTCGACCCGGTCGTCCGACCAGTTTGCCTGCGTCATGGGAAAAGCTCCTTGCGGGTGGGCGGCCTGTGGTGGCCCCCCGGTCACAAGATACAGTACCGCCGGTATCGCGGCGCACAAGCGTTGCCGGTCTGCCGCCAGTCCTTGTCCACAACAAGCATATCGGCCATGCCGGCGGGCGGCGGGGTTGTTTGGGCCCTGCGGAAATCGGATAAACCGGTCTTCCTGCCGCACCATTGTAATATTATTTCACTAATCCAGCCCCAAAGGAGACCGACCGTGTTCCCGGCTTTGCTTCCCACCTATAACCGGACGGATGTCGCATTCGTTCGTGGCGAGGGTTCTTACCTCTTCGCCGAGGATGGCAAGCGATACCTGGACTTCGGGGCGGGCATCGCCGTCAACGCCTTCGGTTATGCCAATCCGGCGCTGATCAAGGCGCTGACCGAGCAGGCTCAGCTGCTGTGGCACACCTCCAACCTTTACCGGGTGCCGGGCCAGGAAAGCCTGTCGCAAAAGCTGGTCGCCAGCACCTTTGCCGACACGGTGTTCTTCACCAATTCGGGCACCGAGGCGATCGAGCTCGCCATCAAGATGGCGCGCCGCCACCATTTCGTGAATGGCCAGCCCGACCGCTTCCACATTGTCAGCTTCGAGGGCGCCTTTCACGGCCGCACCATGGCCGCGATCAATGCCGGCGGGAACGAGAAGTATCTGGAAGGCTTCGGCCCGCGCATGGCGGGCTTCGACCAGGTGCCGCTCGGTGATCTGGACGCGCTGAAGAAAATCGTCGGCCCGCACACCGCGGCGCTGATCATCGAACCGTTGCAGGGTGAGGGCGGCGTGCGCCCGGTTGCGCCCGAATTCCTGCGCGCGCTTCGCAAGCTGTGCGACGACACCGGCATGCTGCTGATCTTCGATGAGATCCAGACCGGCGTCGGCCGTACCGGCAAGCTGTTCGCCTATGAATGGCTGGGCCTGGAGCCCGACATCATGACGGTGGCCAAGGGCATTGGCGGCGGTTTCCCGCTGGGCGCTGTGCTGGCGACGGCGGAGGCCGCCGACGGCATGACGGTCGGCACCCACGGCACCACCTATGGCGGCAATCCGCTGGCCATGGCGGTGGGCAATGCCGCCATCGACCTGGCGCTGGCGCCGGGCTTCCTGGATCACGTCAATAAGGTCGCCAACTACTTGCACCAGCAGCTTGGCGCGCTGGTCGCCGGTCACCCGGACCTGTTCGAGGGCGTGCGCGGGCAGGGGCTGATGATCGGCCTGAAGATGAAGACGCCGTCGGCGGAATTTTTGGCCGCGGCGCGCGCCAATGGCCTGATCGTGCTGCCGGCGGGCGACAATGTCGTGCGCCTGTTGCCGCCGCTGACCTTAAGCGAAGATGAAGCCCGCGAGGGCATGGAATTGCTGAGCAAAACCGCGTCGCAGCTTGACGCGCAGAAAGCCGCCGCCCAATGAACGCGCCCCTGAAGAACATGCCCCGCCATTTTCTGGACCTGTCGGACCATGACAGCGCCACCTTGAAGGCGCTGATCGCGGACGCGAGGCTGCGCAAGCAGGCGCGCAGCGGCCTGCCCAAGGGCACGGTTGATGCAGACCGCCCGCTGGACGGCAAGACGCTGGCGATGATCTTCGACAAGCAGTCCACCCGCACGCGCATTTCCTTCGACATGGCGGCGCGGCAGCTTGGCGGCAGCGCCCTGATGCTGACCGGAAACGAAATGCAGCTCGCCCGCGAGGAAACCATCGCCGACACGGCGCGGGTTCTGTCGCGCTTCGTCGATGCGGTGATGATCCGCCTGCTGGATCACGAGATGGTCGAGGAGCTGGCGGCCAACGCCACCATTCCGGTGATCAACGGCCTGACCAAATGGTCCCATCCCTGCCAGGTGATGGCGGACGTGATGACCTTTGAAGAACATAAGGGTTCGATTGCCGGCGCCACCGTGTGCTGGAGCGGCGACGGCAACAATGTGCTGACCTCATGGGTCCATGCGGCGGTGAAGTTCGGCTTCAGGCTGAACGTGGCCAGCCCCAAGGAGCTGGTGGTCGATCAGGAAACCCGCGACTGGTCGGCCAGTAGCGGCCTGGTGACCTTCACCACCGATGCCCAGGCGGCGGCCGAGAATGCCGATTGCGTGGTCACCGACACCTGGGTGTCGATGGGCGACGACAATGCCACCAAGCGCCAGAACCTGCTCAAGCCCTATCAGGTCAACCGCACGCTGATGGCCCGCGCCAAGAAGGACGCGATCTTCATGCATTGCCTGCCAGCCCATCGCGGCGACGAGGTGACCGATGAGGTGATCGACGGGCCGCAATCGGTGGTGTTCGACGAGGCGGAGAACCGCCTGCACGCGCAGAAAGCCATTCTAGCCTGGTCGCTGGCTTAGTTGAAATCCCGCCTGAGCCGCCCCATATAGCGGGTCATGCCTGACAAAGTGGAACCTGCGCCGTATGGCGACTTCGTCCTGCCGTTCGACATGGCCAAGGTTGGCGTGCGCGGACGTCTGGTCCGTCTGGATGCCGCGTCGGCACGCGCCCTGAGTGCCCATGCCCTGCCGGAGCCTGCCGCGCGTGTTGCCGGTGAAGTGGTGGCGCTGGGCGCGTTGCTGGGCACAGCACTGAAACTGGACGGGCGTCTGACCATCCAGACCAAGGGCGACGGTCCGCTGGATCTTGTGACGGCTGACTATTACGGCGCCGATGAAAACCGCGCCCGCGGCGTGCGCGGCTATGCCCGGGTGGATGCGGAGCGGTTCGAGGCGCTGATCCAGAAGGATTTCGCGCAGCTTGCGGGCACGGGCGCGCTGGCAATCACCATCGAGCCGCGTATCGGCGGCAAGACCTATCAGGGCATTGTCGAGCTTTCGCCGGATGGCATCAGTGCCTCGGCGGAAACCTATTTCGCGCAGTCCGAGCAGCTTCCTACCGTGATCAAGCTGGCGGCGGCGCCGCTGTTTGTGGCGGGCGATCCGCAGCCGCACTGGCGCGCCGGCGGTATCATGCTGCAGATGACGCCGGAATCCGCCAAGCAGGGTATCGAGACTAAGTCCGACGATTGGGACCGGCTGACATTGCTGCTCAAGACGGTGGAAGACCTGGAGCTGGTGGACACCACGCTGGCGCCCGAAACGCTGCTCTGGCGTCTGTTCAACGAAGACGAGGTTCGGGTGCAGCCGCCCCAACCGGTGATCTTTCGCTGCGACTGCAATGCTGACCGCATTGTCACGGTGCTGAGGGGCTATGCCGCGCAAGACCGCGCCGGCCTGGCCGATCCCGACGGCGTGATCCGGGCAAGATGCGAGTTCTGCGGCAAGACCCATGAAATTGGGCCGGAGTCTTTGGCCTAACTCTGACTGTCATCCCCGGCGAGCGGCGCAGCCGCGAGGGAAGGGGATCCATGTCGGAAGCATTTCACTCGCACCAGCCTGGATTCCCTTCCCTCGACTCGCGCTGACGCGCGATCCTTGCCGGGAAATGACAATCAGGTCGAAGCCTTCGCAATCACCTTGCGCAGGAACGCGGTGCAGGCGTCGATCTCGCTGACGGCGCAGAACTCATCGGGCCGGTGCGCCTGTTCGATCGAGCCGGGGCCGCAGATCACGGCCGGTATTCCGTAATTCTGGAAGTGTCCGGCTTCGGTGCCGTAAGCCACTGCTTCCACCAGATTCGCGCCGGTCAATTCGCGCGCCAGGCGGATGGCGGGAGAATCTTCATCCATCGCCAGGCCCGGATACTGGGCATGCAGCGTGGTTTCCAGCCGCGCTTCGGGCGCGCGGGCAGTGTATTTCGGCAGCACTTCAGCCGCCGCGCGTTGTTTGACGCGCTCCACGATCTTCGACGCGTCCCGGTCCGGCAGGCAGCGATATTCCCAGGTGACCTCAGCTTCCTTCGCCAGAATGTTCACCGCTGTGCCGCCCGCAATCACATTGGCCTGCACCGTGGAATGGGGTGGATCAAAACGGGGGTCGGCATCTGCGCGCAGTTCATCCCACACGCTGTCGATCAGGTGGACAAAGTCGCCCGCCATCATCACCGCATTGGCGCCGCGTTCGGGCTGGCTGGAATGATGTTCCCGGCCGCAGCAGCGGGTGGTCAGCTTGGCGCCGCCTTTGTGGGCGCCCACGATCTTCATCAGGGTCGGTTCGCCGATGATCGCCAGCGCGGGCTTGAGATTCTGTTCTTTCAGATCGTCCAGCAGGCCCTTGACGCCGACGCAGCCGACTTCTTCATCGTAGGACAGCGCGAAATGGATGGGGCGGGTCAGTTTCGCCTTTGCCATTTCTGGCGCCAGCGCCAGCGCCGCGCCGACAAAGCCCTTCATGTCGCAGGCACCGCGGCCATACAGCTTGCCGTCGCGCACTTCCGGCTTGAACGGGTCGAGCGTCCAGTCCTGGCCATCGACAGGCACCACATCGGTATGGCCCGACAGCACATACCCGCCATCGCCTTCTGGGCCGATGGTGGCGAACAGGTTGGCCTTGGTGCCGGTCGTATCCAGTGTGCGGCGGCAGCGCGCCCCGGATTTTTCCAGCAGGTCCTGCGCGTAATCGATCAGCGCCAGGTTGGAATCGCGGCTGGTGGTGTCGAAGGCGATCAGCGCCTTGACCAGGTCGAGCGCAGACGCGGTCATCGGTCTTCGCGGCTGGCCGGATTGCCGATCATGTTGAGGAATTCGCGGCGGGTGTCGGAATTGTCACGGAATGCGCCCAGCATGCTGGAAGTCACCATGGTCACGCCTGTCTTGTGCACGCCGCGCGTGGTCATGCACTGATGCCCAGCCTCGATCACCACCGCCACGCCCTTGGGCTTCAGCACTTTTTCAATCGTGTGGGCGATCTGCGAATTCATTTTCTCCTGCACCTGCAGGCGGCGGGCATAGGCTTCCACCACACGCGCCAGCTTGGAGATGCCGACCACGCGGTTGGTCGGCAGATAGCCGACATGGGCGCGTCCGATGATCGGCGCCAGGTGATGCTCGCAATGAGATTCGAAACGGATGTCCTTCAGGATCACCATGTCGTCATAGCCTTCGATCTCTTCGAAGGTGCGGGCGAGATAGGCTTCGGGATCCTGGTCATACCCGGAGAACCAGTCTTCAAACGCCTTGGCGACGCGGGCCGGGGTGTCGCGCAGGCCTTCGCGCGCGGGATCGTCACCCGCCCAGCGTAGCAGGGTATGGACAGCCTTTTCGGCTTCTTCGCGTGTTGGCTTGGTCATGGCAAAGTTTCGCCCGCAAGCGCGGACTATTCAACCTTGCCGATAACAAGGTTTAGTGAATCTGGCGGCGTTCGTAGGGGCTTTCCAGCAGGAAAGCGGGGATTTCGGCCTCGAAGCTTTCGCCCGACGCGCTCATCATCTGGTAATGGCCGTGCATGGTGCCCGAGGCGGTCTCCAGCGGGCAGCCCGACGTGTACTGAAAGCTCTCGCCCGGGGCGATCACCGGCTGGGCGCCGACCACGCCGGGGCCGCGCACTTCCTGAATGCGGCCGCTGCCGTCGACGATGTTCCAGTAGCGCGACAGAAGCTGCACCGGTTCGGCGCCGCGATTTTCGATGGTGACGGTGTAGGACCAGACGTAACGATCATCTTCCGGGTCGGACTGGTCGTCCAGATAGGCCGGCTTCACAGCCACGCGGATGCGCTTGGTTTCCAGCTCGTACTGGTGACCGCGCGGCATGCTTTGATCGAGACGGCTGTCGGTGTCGTACATGGGGCAAGTATCGGGCCGCGGGCCAAATCCCGCAAGCGGCAATTGGGCGCAGCGGTTAACGCGGTTCCACTTTGACGCTGGTTTTCACGGAATTGGCGATGAAACAGGCATCGTGCGCCAGATGGTGAATGGGTTCCAGCGCGGCCGCGTCCACGCTGGCCACGATCTTGGGGCGCAGGATCACGCGGGTCACCCACAATTTTCCGCCGTCATTTTCCAGAAAGCCTACGGCATCATCTTCGTAAGATTGCACGGTGATGCGCTTCTTGGCGCAGATCGCCAGGAAGCTGAGCATGTGGCAGGACGACAGCGCCGCCACCAGCAGGTCTTCAGGATCGCCATGCACGCCGTCGCCGCGATAGGCGGGCGAGGCGCTGGCGGTCATGCGCTGGCCATCCTTGAAAAGGATTTCGTGTTCGCGCGGATAGGCTTCGTAGGTGAAAGGCTTGCCGCCATCGCTCCAGCGCAACTGGATGCGATGCTCGGCCATCACGCCACCTTCAGGGCTTGGGCGAGGTCGTCGCAGATGTCCTGCGCGTCTTCCAGGCCCACGGAAATGCGCATCATGCCGGTGGTGACGCCGGCGGCGGCGCGCGCCTCGGGGGTCATCTTCTGGTGCGTGGTGGTTTCAGGATGGGTGATCAGCGTCTTGGCGTCGCCCAGATTGTTGGAAATGTCGATCAGGCCCAGCGCATTGGCCAGCTTGAAGCAGGACGACTTGCCGCCCTCCATTTCGAACGTCACCACGCCGCCGCCGCCATCCATCTGTGCTTTGGCCAGATTGTGCTGCGGGTGGTCGGGACGGAACGGGTAGAGCACCCGCGGCACCTTCTTCTGCTGCGCCAGGAAGTCGGCGACGATCTGCGCATTCTCGCAATGCTGCTTCATGCGCAGCTCCAGCGTTTCCAGGCTCTTCAGATGCAGCCAGGCATTGAAGGGGCTGATGGTGGGGCCGGTGTTGCGCAGATACTGGTTCAGGTTTTCGTCCAGCAGGTCCTGACGGCACAGGATCATGCCGCCCAAGGCGCGGCCCTGGCCATCGATGAACTTGGTGGAGGAGTGCACCACCACATGCGCGCCCATGTCCATCGGCCGCTGCAGCACCGGGGTGGCAAAGGCATTGTCCACGACCAGGCGCGCGCCGCCCTTTTCGGCGATCTTGGCCACGGCGGCGATGTCGACGATCGACAGCGTGGGGTTGGACGGCGTCTCGACGAACAGCAGTCTGGTCTTCGGCGTCATCGCCGCGGCCCAGGCCGACAGGTCACTGCCATCGACGAAGGTGGTGGTGATGCCAAAGCGCGGCAGCACATTTTCCATGACATAACGGCACGAGCCGAACAGGGCGGTGGCCGACACGACATGATCGCCGGTCTGCAGGCTGCCCAGGAACACGGCGCTGACGGCGGCCATGCCGGTGGCGGTGGCGCGCGCCGCGGGCGCGCCTTCGAGCTGCGCCATGCGCTCTTCGAACATCGAAACGGTGGGATTGGACAGGCGGCTGTACTGATAGCCGGGGCTTTCGCCCTTGAAGCGGGCTTCGGCCTCCTCGGCAGCCTCATAGGCATAGCCGGCGGTGAAAATCAGCGGTTCGCAGGTTTCCTGAAAACCGGTGCGTACCTGGCCGCCCCGCACTGCGATGGTGCGCTTGCGCCAATTGCCGGGCTTTTTGTTGGTCGCCATAACACCTTGTCCTTTAAGGCCGTTTTTGTGGCCCCTTTGCCCCCTTGGGGTCAAGAACATAAGCTTTATGCGGGATTCGCAGGGGTCCGCGAGGAGGCGATACCGCTTTGAAGCGCCTGTTTCTGTTGCGTCACGCCAAGGCACAGCCCGCCGACGGGAGTGTCGAGGATTTCGACCGCACCCTGATGCTGAGCGGGATGCAGGACGCTGCCGCCATGGCGCGGTACCTTCATAAGAACGATTATGCGGTCGATCAGATACTCTGCTCGTCTTCGGCCCGCACCACCCAGACAGCCGAGCTGGTGCTGCACGAACTGACCGCCGATATCGAGTATCGCGACAATCTGTATCTGGCCGATCCGTCGAAAATCCTGGCGGCGGTGCGGGCTGCTCCGGTCTCCGTCTCGTCGCTGATGGTGGTGGGACACAATCCGGGCATGGAAGACTGCGCCACGCTCCTTGCGCGCGAGCCGGTGCGGCGCAAGGAGCGCGCGAGGCACGAGGCGCTGGAAGAAAAATTCCCCACTTGCGCCTTGGCGATTCTGGATTTCGATGTCGGCCGCTGGCGCGACGTGGTGCAGGGCTGCGGCAAGCTGGTAGATTTCGTCCGGCCCAAAGATATCTAGGACAGAAGCGATCGCTTCTGCTTCTGCGTCACCAGTTGCCGCCAGCCAAAGCCGATCTCCGGCGTCAGTTCGCCCATCAGTCGCGTGGTGCGGGTGGCGACGCGCTTGCCGCCCATCGCTTCATAGAAGAAGCAGGCATTGTTCTTGGCATGGGCCCAGATAAGGCAGGACCGCAAGCCGCGTTGCTTGAAACTGTCAAAGGCGCCCGCCATCAAGGCGCGCCCGGTGCCGCGCCCCAGAAAGGCGGGGTCGACATAAAGCGTGTAGATTTCGCCTTCCAGGCCCAACGCGCCGTCACGCGCCGCGCCCAGACTGACAAGACCAATCACGCCAGACTGACCGTCTTCCGCCACCAGCACCGTGCCGGGGCCTTTGATGGCGGCCTGCCAGCGCGCGACATGCTTTTTGGGCGACATGGAAGCCAGCAGGGAATGGGAAATGACGCCGGCATAGGCGTCCTGCCAGGACTCGATATAGATGCGCGAAAGGTCTGCGGCATCTTCTGGCCGCGCTACCCGAACACTCAGCGCGAGGTCGTCCATATCCGAAGCGTGCGCCGATCCGCGCCGCCTCGCAAGAGTCATTTCGCCGCGTGGCGAAAAATTTATGACGTCTTGTTACGCTTGACAGGCGCGCGACGCAGTCGGGGTGCACAAGTCATCCTCCCCTTCATGCGCGAAGCGCATAAGAAGGGGAGGTGATTTCAGCGTGCGCGGCGCAGCCGCGCGAAAGCTGAAATCGGAGGGGTTCAACCCAAAAGCGGCTTCTCTTGCACGCGCGCGAAGAACTTCACGCTCTGTTCGCCGCCCTGGCCGTAAGGCTTGGCGGTATCCCAGTCGGTGATCTGCGCGAAGTGCGCGGCGACATCGTCGGCGGTGGCGTTCTGGCCCAGATTCACGCCATCGGTCTCCACGATCCGTGCCGCGGCGAAGGCTCCCGCCGCCGCCGTCATGATGATGCCGTTGGGCGCATCTTCGCTTGCCAGATAGGCGACAGCGGGTGACACAAATTCGGGCTTGAGCATTTCCAGTACGGCGGGCGGCATCAAGGCTTCGGTCATGCGCGTGGCGGCCACCGGGCAGATGGCGTTGACGCGGATATTGTCCTTGGCACCTTCCAGCTTCAGCGAATTCATGAAGCCGACGAGGCTCAGCTTGGCGGCGCCGTAATTGGTCTGGCCGAAATTGCCGTACAGGCCGGTGGAGGAGGTGGTGACCACGATGCGGCCATAGCCTTGCGCCTTCATGATGTCCCATACCGCCTTGGCGGTCTTCACCGTGCCCAGAAGGTGCACATCCATCACGGCGGTGAAATCCTTCAGCTCCATCTTGCCGAAGCTCTTGTCGCGCAGGATGCCGGCATTGGCGATCAGCACATCGATGCGGCCCCAGGTGTCCATGGTCTGCTTGACCAGATGGGCCACGCCCGCGTCATCGCTGACCGAGGCGCCGTTGGCGATGGCTTCGCCGCCCTTGGCCTTGATCTCTTCCACCACTTTTTCCGCGGCTGCGGAGTTGCCACCTGTGCCGTCCAGCGAACCGCCCAGGTCGTTGATCACGACTTTTGCGCCCAGCGCGGCGAATTCCAGCGCATGCGCCCGGCCCAGGCCGCCGCCCGCGCCGGTGATGATGACGACCTTGTCCTTGAACGAGATGGCCATGGGGAATCCTCCTGTGTGTGCTGGTTGTTACGATGGAGTGGGGATGGATGGCGGGTCAAGGCGGCGGCCCAGCCGCTGGCGCAGCCATGCGGCGGCGGGAAATTCGACCCAGCGCGCCAGCAAAGCGCCCCAGATGGTGCAGACGATCACCAGGCCCAGCGGTTCCATCCACCACATCCAGTCGCCAAAGGGGATGCCCAGCACCATCGTGTCGGCGGGCGGCCAGACGCGCTGCTTGAGAAAGCGCAACGTCATCAGCCAGGTGGTCTGGCCCAGATAGATGGCATAGGACCATTCGCCCATCACCTGCGGCACGCGCATGTTCAGCGCCCGCGCCAAAAAGCCCTTGTCGAACGCCAGGGCGAAGATCAGCGCCAGCAGCGGCAGCACGGTATAGATGTCGTTGCCGGTATGGGCCCAGCCGGTGCGGGTCACGGCATAGACCAGCAGCAGGATCAGCAGCGCCTGGATCAGCGAATGGGTCCATTCGGGAATGCGCTGGTCTTTCACGGCGCGGAACAGCACCGCCATGCCCATGCCGATGACGAAGACCGACAGGCCGCGCAGCACACCATAGTCGAAGGTAATGTCGAGGCCGTGGGTGGAGTTCGCCAGCAGTGCCAGCAATCCGGCCACGCCCGCCGCGATCAGCGCAGCGCCGCGCCAGGGCCTCCCGTTCGACAGATAGAGCAGGGCGGGAAACAGCAGGCAGAGCGCGAATTCGACGCTGACGAACCAGGACAGGCCGTTCCAGGTGAGCCGGTCCATGGTGCCCCAGGCCTGCACCAGAAACAGGCTGAGCACGAAGCCCTTGGGGCTGACATCCTGGTGCCAGGGCAGGTCATAGATCGAGACGTAACCGCCTGCCGCCGCCAGCGCCCGGAGCGTGATCACCATGCCCAGGATGAACAGCAGCATGAACAGGTGCAGCGGGTAGAGCCGGATGAGCCGGGCGCGCAGGAAATCGCGATAGCCGCGCCACTGCAAAAGGTCTTTCAGCCGGTGGCCATAGGCGTAGGTGAGAATAAAGCCGGACAGCGCGAAGAAGAACTCGACCCACAGATAGCCGCGCGCCGCGATGCGGTCGAACCAGAGCACGCCGGTATAATGATGTCCTTCGCTGAAGTGATAGAGCACGATCATCAACGGCGGCAGGGCGCGCGCGCCCGCCAGCGCCCCGATCGTTCCTCCCTTGTCCTTGTTGCCGGTCACAGTGCCGCCTGCTTGTTCTTGGTGGCGACACTAAAGCGGGCGCGGCCATCTGTCATGGGAGGCGCGCGCGGAATCGTGTAGCTTGGCGGGGCGTTTTCGCTGGGGGCGAATGGTGCCGCATCTTCAATCCGCCTTGGGTATTGTGGTCATCATCGCCATCGCCTGGGCGCTGTCGGAAGATCGCAAGGCCTTCAACACGCGCATGGTGGCGGGCACGCTGGTGTTGCAGGCGGCCATCGCGCTGTTGCTGCTCAAGGCGCCCGTGGCCCGTGATCTGCTGCTGGCGCTCAATGGCGTGGTGACGGCGATCTCCACCGCCACCGCGGCGGGCACCGGTTTCGTGTTTGGCTACATGGGCGGGGCGCCCGCGCCGTTTGCCGTTACCAATCCCGGCAACATGATCAACCTGGCTTTCACCATCCTGCCGCTGATCATCGTGATCGGGGCGCTGTCGGCGCTGCTGTGGTACTGGCGAATCTCACCCATCATCGTGAAGACATTGGCGGCGGGGCTGAAGAAGGTGCTGGGCCTGGGCGGCGTGGTCGGCCTGTCGTCAGCCTCGATGGTGTTCCTGGGCAATATCGAAGGCCAGTTGATGATCCGCCCCTATCTGGCGCGGCTGACCCGCACCGAGCTTTTCATTTTGATGACGGTGGGTCTGTCGGTCATCGCAGGCACGGTGTTCGTGCTGTACGCCACCATCCTGGCCAATGTGCTGCCCGGCGCGCTCGGGCATTTGCTGGTGGCATCCTTCATGTCGTTGCCGGCGGGCGTATTGATGGCGCGGCTGATGGTGCCGGGCCCGGCCCAGACCGATCTCAACGAAAAGGAAGCCAGCGTGCATTACCGCTCGACCATGGATGCCATGGCGAAAGGCACCGAGGATGGCTTGCGGCTGTACCTGCAGATTATCGCCATGCTGGTGGTGACGACTTCGCTGGTGGCGCTGGCCAATATCGTTCTGGCGCAGTTTCCGGGTGTGATGGGCGCGCCGCTGACGCTGGAGAGGATGCTGGGCTGGCTGTTCGCGCCGCTGGTCTGGCTTCTGGGCGTACCGTCCAGCCAGATGATGACGGCGGGGGAACTGCTGGGCGTCAAGGTGATCCTGAACGAGCTGATCGCGTATCTGCGCATGGCGGCGCTCCCCGCCGGCACGCTCGATCCGCGCTCTTCCACCATCATGGTCTATGCCCTTTGCGGTTTCGCCAATTTCGCCAGCGTCGGGTTCCTGATCGCGGGCATGAGCGCGCTGATCCCGGACCGGCGCGACGAGATTGTCGGCCTGGCGCTGAAGGCGCTGGTGGCGGGCGTCCTGGCCAGTTGCCTGTCGGGCGCCATGATCGGCCTGTTGCCGCTTTAGCCATGCCGCCCTAGTCTCGCAGGCCTCAACCGCCAGACACCATGCATGCGCTTTCTTCCCGTTTTTCTTGTCCTGGGTCTTGCGGCCTGCGCCCCAAGCTTCGACTCCGCGCCGCGCGATGCCAGCCGTTCCGCCGTGATCGGCGATGAGGTGCTGATGACCCGCGACGGCAAGGAACTGGCGCTGCGCCGCTGGGAGGCTGAAGGCGTTCCCAAAGCCGTGATCGTCGCGGTGCATGGCATGAGCGATTATTCCAACGCCTTTGACATGCCGGGGCAGGCCTGGGCCAAAGACGGCATCACCACCATTGCTTACGACCAACGCGGCTTCGGCAAGAATGCCAATCCCGGCATCTGGGCTGGGGCCGACGCGATGCGTGCCGACCTGTCGGACGCGGTGGACGCGGCGCGGCAGCGCTATCCGGGCGTTCCGGTTTTCGCGCTGGGTGAAAGCATGGGCGGGGCGGTGGTGTTGACCGCGCTGGCCTCAGCTACGCCGCCGCGCGTGGACGGCGCGATCCTGGTGGCGCCGGCGGTATGGTCGCGGGCCGACATGCCGCTGACATACCGGGCGGCGCTGTTCCTGGCGGCGCATCTGATCCCCGGCGTGATCCTGTCCAACAGCGCCGCCAGCAAGGTGGTGACCATCGTGCCATCCGACAATATCGAGATGCTGCGGGCGCTGGGCCGCGATCCCCTGTTCCAGAAGCGCACCCGCACCGACACGCTTTATGGGTTGGTGAATCTGATGGACGAGGCGCGCACATCGCCCACGCGTCTGTCGGGTGCGCCGCCGATCCTGCTGGTCTATGGCGCCAACGATCAGGTGATCCCGGCCAAGCCCACCCAGGCGGTGATTGCGGAACTTGGGAACCGCGTCGAGGCGCGCAAGTATGAAAAGGGCTATCATATGCTGCTGCGCGACCTGCAGCGCGCTGTGGTGCACAAGGATGTCGCCGACTGGGTTCTGACGCGCAACAATTAGCGCGTCCGGTCGTTATCCCTTCGAACCCTTTCGGAGATTGGCATGACCAACACCAACAAGCCTGACCTGCGCGACGGCAAACCCCATATTGCGCCGACCACAGAGGCCCAGTTGCCGGGCCATGACGACAAGATCATGCCGGTGCCGCCCAGTGGCCAGCATGCGGTCAATCCGGGTGTCGGCAGCAAGGCTGGCGTGGCCGAAGGCCAGGTCACCAAGTCAAACTAACACGCGAACCGGCCAAGTCCGTCCTTTCAGGCGGCACGGGGATGGCGATATGCTTTCCATCACGGGAAGCATTTTGCCTCCCCGTTTTTTTGGCTGGGCATGTCATCCGCTTCTTGGCCCGCATTTGACTGGGCCGATCCGCTGCTTCTGGAAGCCTCGCTGCGCGAGGAGGAAAAACTCGCGCGGGATAGCGCGCGCGCCTTCGCGCTAAACCGCTTGATGCCACTGGTGCGCGACATGCATCGCCATGAGACGTTTGACCCAGCTCTGATGAAAGAATTCGGTGCGCTGGGTCTGCTCGGCAGCACGCTGACGGATTACGGTTGCCCGGGCGTATCGCCCGTTGCGTATGGATTGATCGCGCGTGAAATCGAAAAGGCGGATTCCGCCTTTCGCTCGTCCATTTCGGTGCAATCCAGTCTTGTGATGCATCCCATCCATGCATTTGGGAGCGAGGCACAGCGGCAAAAATATCTGCCGCTTCTGGCCAGCGGGGAATGGATCGGGGCGTTCGGCCTGACCGAGCCCAACTCCGGTTCCGACCCCGGTTCGATGCAAAGCCGCGCGGTCAAAAGCAAAGCCGGCTTTGTGTTGTCGGGCAGCAAGATATGGATCACCCATGCGCCCATCGCGAACGTGTTCGTGGTGTGGGCACGGCTGGATGACAAGGTGCGTGGCTTCATCCTGGAGCGCGGCGACAAGGGGATTTCCACGGACAGAATCGAAGGCAAGTTCTCGCTTCGCGCCGGCGTCACCGGCGAGATCGCGATGAATGATGTCGAAATCCCGCAAGATCGCATCCTCCCCGATGCGCAGGGTTTGAAAGCGGCTTTCGCCTGTCTCAACCATGCGCGGTACGGTATCGCCTGGGGCGCGATGGGCGCGGCAGAGTTCTGCTGGCATGCGGCGCGCGCTTACGGTCTGGAGCGGCAACAGTTCGGCCGTCCGCTGGCCGCCAACCAACTGTTCCAGAAAAAGCTGGCCGACATGCAGACCGAGATCACGCTGGGCCTGACGGCCTGCCTGCAGGCCGGTCGGTTGATGGAAGACGGCAAGCTGGCCGCCGAAACCATCAGCCTGCTCAAGCGCAACAATGCCGGCAAGGCGCTGGCCATCGCCCGCGAGGCCCGCGACATGCATGGCGGCAATGGTGTGGCCGACGATTACCATGTCGTGCGCCACATGCTGAATCTGGAAGCGGTGAACACCTATGAGGGCACCCACGATATCCATGCCCTGGTGCTGGGCCGCGCCCAGACAGGCATTTCTGCCTTTTAAAGCCGCCGGTTTGGGGGCATAAACGCCCCGCTTTCGCCGGATGTTTTGCATGAATCTCGCTGCCCCCAAGGTCGTCAACGTCAAGGACCTGCGCCGCCTGGCGCGCGCGCGCCTGCCCGACGCGGTGTTCGACTATCTGGACGGCGCGGCCGACGATGAAGTGACGCTGCTGGACAGCGAGCAGGCCTACAAGGAAGTGCTGTTCAAGCCGCGCTTCGCGGTGGCGACGCCGGCCTGCGATCTGTCCGTCACGGTGCTGGGTCACAAGCTGGAGCTGCCGTTCCTGCTGGGCCCCATCGGTTATTCGCGCCTGATGCATCCGCGCGGTGAGCTGGCCTCGTCAAGGGCGGCGGGCCGTCACGGCACCGCCTATATCCTGTCCACCATGTCCGGCCACACGATCGAAGATGTGAAGGCCGAGTCCAGCGGGCCGACCTTTTATCAATTGTATCTCGCTGGGGGCCGCGGCGCTGCCGAAGGCGCGATCGCCCGCGCCAAGGCTGCCGGGTACAAGGCGCTGTTCGTCACCATCGACACGCCGGTGGCGGGCAACCGCGAACGCGACGTGCGCAACGGCATGCGCCAGTTGATGTCGTCCAACTGGCTGCACCGCATTCCTTATATTCCCAACATCCTGATGCATCCGCGCTGGCTGGCCGGTTACATGCTGGACGGCATGTCGCGTCCGTTTCCCAACATCGTGGTACCGGGCTCCGGTCCGCTGGCCGCCATAGATGTCGGTGCGGCGCTGCAGGCGGCGCAGGTTTCCTGGACCGACCTGAAATGGATTCGCGAATTGTGGAGCGGCCCCATTGTGATCAAGGGAGTCATGACCGCCGATGACGCGCTTCGTTCTGTGGACGAGGGCGCGCAGGGCATTGTGGTGTCGACCCATGCGGGGCGTCAGCTTGACGGCGTGGCGGGGTCGCTCCGCGTGCTGCCGGGCATTGTCGAAGCCGTCAAAGGCAAGACCGAGATTCTGTTCGACGGCGGCATCCGCCGCGGCGCCGATGTGGTGCGGGCCAAGGCGCTGGGCGCCGATGCGGTGCTGCTGGGCCGCGGCTATGCCTACGGCCTGGCCGCGGCGGGCGATGCCGGCGTCGAACGGGCCATCGAGATTTTCCGCGCCGACATCATCCGCACCCTGATGCTGCTGGGCTGTTCCAGCATCAACCAGGTGGACTCGTCCTATGTGGCGCTGCGCCCCGGTTTCCGGGTCGACTGATTATGCGGGCTCGATCTTGACCACCCAGCCGGCATGCGGGCTGTCGCCATTGGGCCAGCCCGGATGGATGCCGGCATCGCAGCTGATCAGCGTTCCGTTGTGGAATTCTAGCCCGTGCGGATCGGCGGAACCCGGCACGAAATCGTACGTGCCGATCAGCTGGCCTGTCTTGCCGTCATATTTCACCAGGCCCGGCTTGCTCTCCTTGTAGTTGCTGCTGTCGCTGCCGACCACCAGCCAGATATCGCCATTGGCGTCGAAGGTCAGGTCGTGGGTGCGTGGCTTGTCCGGCGTGGTGACGGCCGAGATCGCTACTTCCGGCGCCCAGGTCTTGGGATCGACGCGGATCAGGAGCTTGGGCCGCAGCGCCGCGATCCACAATTTTCCATCACGCCACTGCGCGCCATGGCTGCCGCCGCCATTCTGGCCCGGCATGGCCAGCGGAATCTGGCGGTGGCTGATCTGTTTGCCATTCATGTCCACTTGGAAGCAGCCGAAGGGGTCCTGATTGGCCATCATCCAGACGCAGCCATTGCCATACGCCATCCCCGAACAGTTGCGCGAGTTGGTATGGACGGTCTTGATCAGCTTGCCGTTCCAGTCCACCAGCCAGGCGGCTTCGCGCAGGTCCTTCGGTTCCGGAACGCCGTAATTCTTCGCCGTCTGGCCGGAGAGCTTCTGCTCCGCGATCCACAAACCTTCCGGCGAAACGGCCAGCCCGTTGGCGTAACCGGGCGGGGATTTGAACATCCGCGTGGTCTTCATCATGCCGCGTTCGATCTTGCGAGGCGGCGCCATGCCGTTTCGCCGGGCCGGCGTTTGCGCGTTGGCCGCGCTGGAGGCGGCGAGGGCAAGGGCGGCGGTGATGAAGTCGCGTTTGTTGAACATGGCGTGTCTCCCGTCAGCTCTGATGGCTGTGACCGGGATGCTGCGCCGATTCAGGCTTTTTGCAAGAGGCTACCAGCCATTGTCGCCGAAATGCGCCTTATAGAGCGTCCCGGCTTCGGCCACGATCTGCGCGCCCAGCTTCGCACCCAGAGCGCGGGCGGTCTCATTGGCATCGCCGCCCAGGCTGACGCTTTGTCGGCGCCGCCAGCGATGTTTGCCATCCGGGGTCAAAACTTCGCCGACAAAGTCGAGGGTGTCGTTGGAAATCCGCGCCAGCGCCGCGATGGGCGTGCGGCACGAGCCGTCCAGCGCCTGCAGGAAGGCGCGTTCGCAGGTCGTGGCGATGGCGTGCTCCGTGATGTCGAGCGGTGCAAACAAGGCCAGCGTCTTCGCATCGCCTTCGCGCACCGTGACGGCCAGCGCGCCTTGCGCGGGCGCGGGCGGCATCGCCTCGCCGTCCACGATGCTGGCCACGTGGCGTTCCAGTCCCAGGCGGCGCAAGCCCGCCAGCGCCAGATAGGTGGCGTCGAACGCACCACTTTCGATTTTCGCCAGCCGGGTTTCGACGCGGCCGCGCAGCAGTTCCACCTTCAGATCGGGCCGCAGGTGCAGCGTCTGCGCCTGGCGCCTGAGGCTGGCAGTGCCGACCGTGGCGCCCGCTGGCAGGTCCATCAGGCTTTTCGCCTTGAGGGCGATGAAGCCATCGCGCGGGTCTTCGCGCTGCGGCACGCAGGCCAGCACGATGCCGGGCGGCATGCGGGTGGGCAGGTCTTTCATCGAATGGATCGCGGCATCAATGCGTCCGTCCAGCAGCGCCTGATCCAGTTCCTTGGTGAACAGGCCCTTGCCGCCCTGGTCCTGCAAACGGCCCTGAATCTTGTCGCCGCTGGTCATGAAGCTTTGAATCGGAAACTGGTCGATGTCTGCGCCTTGGGTGCCAGCCAGCAGGCCCGCGACATGGCGGCTTTGTGTCAGCGCCAGTGGCGAGCCGCGTGATCCCAGCTTGATCATTTCCACTCCGCAATCGGCGGCATGGATGACAGGATGCTTTCGACATTACCGCCGGTCTTCAGCCCGAAGGTGGTGCCGCGGTCATACAGAAGATTGAATTCGACATAGCGACCGCGCCACTTGGCCTGTTCGTGCCGTTCGGCGTCCGTCCAGCTTTCGCCCATGCGGCGGGCGATGATGGCGGGCTGAATTTCGAGAAAGGCTTCGCCCACCGCCTTGGTGAAAGCGAAATCCTTGTCCCAGTCGCCACTGTCGTGATGGTCGTAGAAGATGCCGCCCACGCCGCGCGGTTCGCCGCGATGGGGCAGCCAGAAATATTCGTCGGCCCACTTCTTGTACTTGTCATAATAACCCGCTTCGAAGCCGTCACAGGCCTGTTTCAGCCGGGCATGGAAATCAATGGTATCGGGATGCGCGTCGCTCCGCGCGGCATCCAGCGTGGGATTCAGGTCGGCACCGCCGCCGAACCAGCCTTGCGTCGTCACGATCATGCGGGTGTTCATGTGCACGGCGGGCACGCGCGGATTCTTCATGTGCGCGATCAGGCTGATGCCGCTGGCCCAGAAGCGCGGATCCTTGTCCGCACCGCGCACCTGTTTGGCGAATTCCGGCGAAAACTCTCCAAACACGGTGGAGGTGTGCACGCCGACTTTTTCGAACAGCCGGCCGCGCATCATGCCCATGACGCCGCCGCCTTCATTATTGGCGCGGGTCCAGGGTGTTCTTTCGAAATGGCCCGCCTCACCCAGATATAATGCTGCGGGCGCGTTGCGTTCCAGTGTTTCGAACGCAACCATGATGCGGCCCTGCAGGGTTTCAAACCATGCGCGCGCCTGCTGCTTGCGAATTTCCATATCGGCCATGCGGGCTTTTACCCGGTCGCAAGGCGCCGCACCATTGTTTTTGCGCCGCAGCCCCGCCATCATCCGCGCAAACAGCAGGGGGAATAAAAATGTCGCATCCCAATCGCCGCGCCGTGATCGGCACCGCGCTCGCCTTCGCCGCCACGCCCGCGCTCGCCGCCGACAAGCGCGTCAGTTTCAAGGTGCCCGATGGCGTCTGCGACAGCCATCTGCATGTCTATGATGCGCGCTTCCCCTACATGCCAAACGCGGTGCTGAAGCCGCCGCTGGCGACCGTGGCCGATTACAAGGCGCTGCAGAAAAAGCTGGGCATCACCCGCGCGGTGGTGGTGCAGCCCTCGACCTACGGCACCGACAATAGCTGCACCCTCGATGCGATCGCGCAGTTGGGTGACGCCCGCGGCGTCTGCGTCGTCAATGCCAGCGTCAGCGATGCGGAGCTCAAGCGGCTGCATGCCGGCGGCATTCGGGGCGCGCGCATCCAGTTCGGCCTGGGCAATCCGGTCAGCGCCGAGGAAGTCCTGCCGCTGTCCAGGCGCATCGCCAAGCTGGGCTGGCATATCCAGTGCAACATGCCGCCCGAGCAGCTCGTGCAGATGGAGGGGTTGCTGCTCAGCCTGCCGGTACCGGTGATCATCGATCATCTGGGCCGCGCCATCGACACGGCCTCGCCGCAGTACAAGACGGTGCGCAAGCTGCTCGACAGCGGCAAGGGCTGGGTCAAGGTGTCGGGTGCTTACCTGTACCAGGGCGGCGTGGCGCCGAATTATCCCGGTGCCAGCGCTGCGGCGCGCGGCTACATCACGGCGGCGCCGGAACGCTGCATCTGGGGCAGCGACTGGCCGCATCCCGACGCAACCAAGGCGCTCAATCCCGTGGCGATGCCCGATGACGTGGTGCTTCTGAACCTGACGACCAGGTGGGCGCCGGACGAAAAGCTGCGCCACAAGATCCTGGTCGAGAATGCGGAAGCCTTTTACGGCTTCGACCCCAAGAAGCGCCCAAAAGCCCTTTAAGCCAGCATCGCCTCGTAGGTGGCCTCTACGCCCTTCACGAACCGCGCGCTGTCATACAGCGGCGCGGATTTGACGTTGCGCGCCAGCTTTTCGCGTGTGGCTTTCAGCAGTGCGGGATTGGACGCCAGCTCCAGCGCGCGGGCTTCATAATCGCCCGCCGATGTGGTCACCAGTTCGGTCATGTCCAGCGCGTTCAGCAGGCTGGCGGCCACGCGGCTCTGAAACACCTTGCCGACCATCGTCACCAGCGGCAGGCCGGCATACAGCGCGTCGCTGGCGGTGGTGTGGGCGTTGTAGGGCAGGGTATCGAGAAACAGGTCGGCGCACTGGTGGCGTGCCAGATGGGCATCGGGCGCGGCATGGGCGGCGAAAATCAGGCGCGAGGGATCGATGCCGCGCGCGGCGGATTCCTTGCGCAAATTTTCCTTGCCGGGTCCGTCCAGCAGCCACAGCACGCTGCCCGGCACCGCCTGCAGCAGCCGCATCCAGATGTCGAAGACCGGCGCGGTGATCTTCCAGTTGTTGTTGAAGCAGCAGAAGACAAGTCCGCTTTCGGGAAGGCCGCAATCGGCGCGGCGCGGCGCGGGCGCCACGGCCCGCGATCCGTCATTGGCCTGATAGCAGCCGGGCAGGTGGATGATCTTTTCGCGGAAAAATTCCTGCTGCCCGGCGGGCGCCACGATGGCATCGGCCAGGATCACATCCATGAATGCCGCGCCGGTGGTGCCGGGATAGACCAGATAATTCACCGCCACCGGCGCAGGGCGATACGCAAAGATGCCGGGCCGGGCGCCATGGGTGTGGCCGTTCAGGTCGATGACGATGTCGGTCTCGCGCAGGCGCAGCATTTGCGCCACCTCTGCATCGCTCTTCTCCCGGACATCCTCGAAACGATCAAAGGCCTGTTTCAGCCGCGCCCGCATGGCGCTGCCGTCATCGGGACCGAACGCGATGGCGCAGACTTCGAACCGGCTGCGGTCGTGCTTTTCAAACAGTTCGATCATCAGTTGCGAGGTCGGATGCTGGTGAAAATCCGCCGACAGATAGGCGAGCCGGACCTTGTCATGGCCATAGCGCTTGCCGTCGGACAGCGGCGGCTGGCGCGGCACGGTGCGGCTGACATAATTTTCGGCGCAGCGGCGCTGCAGGGCCGCGTCATCGCTATAGCCCAGCATCACAAAGGGCTGGATCAGCGCGCGGCCGGTTTCAATGCCCTCTTTCAGGCGCGGCGCCAGCGCGGCGGTGCGCGGCCAGTCGCACAGATTTGTGGCCGCCTGCGCCATGCCATTCAGGGCATGGGGATGGGCGGGGTTGGCGCCGAGCGCCTGCTCGTGACTGTCCAGCGCCTCGGCCATGCGGCCCAGATCGCGCAGGATATTGCCGCGCACATACAAGCCTTCCGCGAATGCGGGCTGCAGGCGCAGCGCCGCATCCACCGCGGCCAGCGCGTCCTCCAGCCGGCGCATTTCCAGCAGCGTGATGGCGCGGTTGGTCAGGGCATTGACGTGGCCGGGCGCCAGCGCCAGGGCGCGGTCGTAACTGGCCAGCGCCGCATCCTGCCGCCGCATGTCACGCAGCGCAGTGCCGCGATTGTTCCACACCCCGGCCATGTCCTGGCGCACGGAAAGCGCGGCATCGAAGCTGGCCAGCGCGGCATCGGCCTGTTTCATTTCCAGCAGCAGGTTGCCGCGATTGTAGAGGCCTTCAAACAGGTTCGGCTTTGCCGCCAACGCCCGGTTGTATCCGGCCAGCGCTTCGCCCTGGCGGTTCATCATCACCAGCACATTGGCGTGATTGACCATCACTTCGGGAATGGCGGCGGCGCCCAGGATTTCGCGGTAGCGCAATTCGGCCTGCGCAAAGTCACCGCTTTTCTGCGCCGCGATCGCCTGGGCGTAAAGCTGATCCAGATCCATCATTTGCTGCCAACGCGTCCCATGTAAAAGCGCAAAAAAGTCTCATTATCCGATTTCAGGCAGACCTGCGCGTTGGGCGCGCCGTTTTCCGCCACCGTCATGCCGTCGTCCCGCACCCGCACATGCATGGGTGTCACCGGGCACAGCGTCGGGTCCGCCAGCCAGGCCAGCACCATGGGATCGAACAAGGTGGGCGTGATGTTCTTCGTGCCCATGCGCCACATGTGATAGACGGTCCCCAACATGTCGGTCAGATGCGTGCCCTGCGCCAGAAGCTGGTTGCGCGCCACTTCATGCAGCTTCAGCCCGATGGTGGAATCCAGCGGCATCACCACCACCGGCACGCCCGACGCAAACAGCTTCTGCGCGCTCTTGATGTCGTTCTTGATGTTCCATTCCGGCATGGGCGGGGTCGGCGCTCCCAACCCATAGGGATTGGGGATGGGCTGGAACGAGCCGCCCATGATCGCCACGCGTTTCAGCTTTCGGAACGTGGCGATGTCGCGGTCGATCAGCGCGCCGACATTGGGCAGCGGCCCCACCGCCACCAGCGTGATCTCGCCGGGATGACGGCGGATCTGGTCAAGAATGAAGTCGGTCGAATCCGGGTAGCTGGCGCGATAGCGCGTGCCCCCTTCGGCATAGCGCCGCTGGTTGAAGCCCGGCAGGTTGGCGTTGCTGGACGCGCCCATCGCCACCGGAATGTCGCCGCGCCCGGCCTCGCCCAGCATGCGGTCCAGCATCTTGGCGCGTGTGCGGGTGTCGCCGAACGGCGCGGTGAAACCCAGTATCTCAAACTCCGGGCTTTTCAGCGCCAGCGCCACGGCGAAAGCATCGTCCACGTCATCGCCGATGTCGGTGTCGATGATGATTTTTTCCGGCGCGCGCGGCGTTTGCGCCTGTGTTGCGGTCTGGCCGAGAAAAACAATTGCCGTGACGACCCACAATGCGTTGCGCATGATCCACTCCCCGGTATGATCGGGCGCGACCCTACAACGCCAGGCGGCTTGCGAGATACGATGAAGTTTTGCGCGATGCTTCTGTGCCTGGTTTTAGGCGCATCGCCGGTACGGGCGGACGAAACGCTGAGCCCCGCGGCCAACGCCGCCTATCTGGCCGCCCACGCAAAAAAGCCCGGCACCATCACCCGCGCCAGCGGCTTGCAGTATCAGGTGCTGCGCAGCGGCGTGGGCCGCCGGCCCGGCCGGAGCGATGTGGTGCGCCTCCAGTATGCGATGCGACTGATCAACGGCACGGTGGTGGATGCGACTACACCCAGCCTGCCGGCGGCGGTGCTGCTGGGCGGCATCTCGCTGGCGGGGTTGGGCGAAGCTCTGTCGCTGATGCGCGAAGGCGACCGCTGGCAGGTGGTGATTCCGCCCAATCTGGGTTTTGGCGCCGCCACAGCGGTGGGCGGGGCCGTGCCGCCCGGCCAGGCCCTGGTGATGGATTTGACCCTGGTTTCGGCCGTGGCGCCCCGGGCCGGTGAAGCCCCGCCACCCAACCCTTTTTCGCTGTGGGGAAATGGCCATATGTCGGGCGCGGCTCTCACCATCCGGCCCTGAGAAATATACCAATAAAAACAGCTTCTTAAGGTCGTCTTGCGGCTGCTCAGCCGGCGCAAGCATTCCTTAGGCCTCGCTCCCTACACTGCGCCGGTCGACGGAGCGCAAACCTGAATGGCTCTTGCCGCCATCACGCGTGACAGGATCCCGCCGGGATTTTTCGGGCCAGGCCTGCGCGGAACCGTGACCAGCTACTGCCAGCTTCTGGCCGGCACCGCAGGCCGTGTCGGCCTGCAGGCGGTCTATTTCTTCGTGCTCGCCAACACACTCAGCCTGTCGGCCATGGGCATCTTTGCTTCGGTCTCGGCGGCGGGGTTGATGCTGGCCAGTTTCTCCGGGCTGGGCTTTGGCAGTCTGGCCTTCCGCGCCGCCGCCAAGGCTAGCGGGTGATCCCTTAACACCCCTTCAAGGCGCCTTGCGCCGTTTTGAGACAGTTGCCCTTGCCGTTCCGCGCCCGCCGCCGCACACTTGGCGCAAAGGGTGCGATCAACGCACATGGGGAGGATAAATCGTGAAAATTCGCAGCGCGCTTCTGGCGGCATCCTTGTCACTCGTTCCCGCCGGTGCCTGGGCCGGGCTGGCGATTTCCTCGCAGGACGGCAAGCAGCTTCAGAAGGCCGAGGCTACCGGCGTCACGCCCGACAGCGTCAGCGTGATCGATCTGGGCAAATATCCGCCCCGCGTGATCGGCAGCGTGAATGTCCCTGCCTCGATGATCGGGTCGCCCAACGCCATTGTGGTCAGCAGAAGCGAGAAGTTCGCCATCGTCACCGCCGCGCAGAAGGTCAATCCCGCCGACCCGATGAAGCCGCTGCCCGATGACCGCGTGTCGCTGATCGATCTGAGCGATCCGGCAAAGCCCAAACTGTTGCAGACGGTGCAGGCCGGACCCCAGGCCAGTGGCGTGGCAATGAACAAGGCCGAGAATCTGGTGCTGGTGGCGTCGCGCGTCGATGGCGCCGTGACGGTCTTCACCCTTGCGAACAACAGGCTGACGCGCGCCGGCCGGGTCGAACTCGGCGCCAAGTCCGAAGTCACGGATGTTGTGTTCTCGCCCGACGGGCGCCGCGCCTATGTCACGGCCTGGTCCGCGCCGGCGGTGTTCGAACTGGCGGTGGACGGCAGCAAGGTCACGCGCACCCGCCAGATCGCAACCGGCCGTTCGTCCTATGGCGCGGTGGTGACGCCGGACGGAAACTGGCTGATCAACACCAATGTCGGCGGTGCCATGACGGGCGATGACCGCACCGGCACCATCGCCATGGTCGACCTCAAGTCCTTCAAGCAGGTCCTGTCGCTGCCGGTTGGCAAGACGCCCGAACACGCCACGCTGTCGCCGGATGGCAAGCATCTGCTGGTGGTGCTGGCCAATGGCGCGGCTTACACGAAAACCGATCCAACCTATGGCAAGGTGCGCGGTATCCTGAAGATTTTCGCGGTAGGCGCCGGCACGCTGAAGGAAGTCGCCAGCACCGGCAGTTGCCACTGGAACCAAGGCGCGGCCTGGAGCGATGACGGCAAGCTGATCCTGGCGCAATGCGCCACCGAGCGCACCATCGAGGTCTATCGCTTCGACGGCAAAAGCCTGACACGCGATGACAAGGCAGCGATTGCCTTCCAGTCGCGTCCCGGCTCCATCGCCACCCGGCACAGTCGCTGATGCGCGCCGCCATCGCCGGACATCTGGAGCCCGGAACCGAAGTCTTCACCTCTGCCATCTTCATGGTGGGCGTGATGAACGGAACCGACCTGAGCCGGGTGGGCGACAAGACGTATCGATAAGCCCAGTGGCGCGATGCCCTGTTAGCCGGGCATCGCGTCTCCTCAGCGCGCTGCGCCGTTGTTGCGGCGCTCTGCGTCATCGGAATCGCGGACCAGCCGGGTGTTGGCGCGCAGAATTTCGATGGATGCCTTCTTGTTGTTGCAACCGACGCACTGCACGAAAGTGTTTTCGCGCAGCCAGCGGACGGTGTGATAAGCGGCCTTTCCGCAACGGTCGCACTCGCAGTTGAGTTCAATTTCCATGTGCGGCAGAGGTCTCTTGAAGGAGGGGTGGCCCTGGCTATTTGTGCATATGGAACTGGACGGCAAGGTTTTGGGGGTGTTCGCGGAAAACCTGCGCCTGCCCAGCGCACTGGCGGTACGCGGCGACGCGCTGGCGGTGGGGGAACTGCAAGGCCGTGTCACACTGCTGGACAAGGACGGCAAGGTGATCGCCCATATCGGCACCAACGAAAATGTCGATGAGATACGCACCAACAAAGCGCCGCCGGAAATCTGGAAGTCTGACCGCTTTTACGCCCCCCATGGCGTGGCTTATGATGCGGTCGGTGACCTTTGGGTGACTGAATTCAATCAGTGGGGCCGTGTTGTCAGAATACAAAGGAAGTAGTCAACACAAAATAGAGAGTTGGCTTCAGCCACGGCGGTGCAGTAAATGAATTCCGCTGCGACGCGCAGTCTTGGGCTGGCTGGCGGTAGCGGCTGTTTGCGAAAGGGCGGTTTAAGCGTGAATAAACATGCCCTGTCTGCAGGGGCTGGGAGGCATGCTGCGGTTTTAGCACCCGCCAAAATGGTGGGTGCTGCGTCTATATCGGTCACACGGCGTACTTTGCTGCGATCTTTTCGTTGATAGAATAGCCTATGCCCGGTTGATCCGGCAGGATCAATGATCCTTGGTCCACTCGCTCGGGCGGATTGACTAGTTCTGCGCGCCAAGGAACTTCACCGAACGAAAATTCCAGAATCTCGAAATTTGGTGCTGTCACCGCGACATGGGCGGCCGTGGCATTGCCGACCGGGCTGGCGGGGCCGTGCGGTGACATCATCAGTCCGGCACCTTCGGCCATGGCCGCTATCTTCTTCAATTCCAGCATGCCGCCGGTGTATTTGACATCGGGCATCACAATGTCGGCCGCCTTGGCCTGGATATAGGGATAGAAACCGTGAACGCCCTGTATCGATTCGCCGCCCGCAGTCGGCATCTTCGCCGCATTGTTGATAGCCGCCAGATTTGTCAGCGGCTGGGCCGGGCAAACCTCTTCCAGCCAGTATAAATCCAGCGGTTCGAAACGCTTTGCCAGATCGAGTCCGTCTTCCAATCCGAAATTACTATGGGCATCCACCAGCAGATCACGCCCGGGGCCGATGACGTCGCGGACGGCTTTTGCGCAATCCAGTCCCAACTGTGTAGAAGCTTCGCGCTTGGTCCGGTCGGCCGCATCGCGGGGCATACCGTCGAACGATGCCAGCTTTATGGCGTCGAAGCCGGCGTCGACGGCGCGCTGGGCATTGGCCGCGAAACCGTCTGGCGAACGCTCGTCGGTTGACCGATTGATGTTAGCATACAAACGAATACGTTGCTGAATACGGCCTCCAAACAGGTCGTGGGCAGGCAGGCCTAAAGCCTTTCCCTGAAGATCCCACATGCACTGCTCGAATCCGCTCGCTGCGACGACTGCCGGGGTGAGACGGGAAATGCCTCCATTCTGCGCCCGGATCGAAGCGGCGGCGCGGCGGAACCACTCAATGTCGAAGACGCTGCGGCCACGCATCAAGTCCAGATATTGTTTCAGAAAGGCGATGCATTGCGCATCATTTGGGCTGTGAGAGGCATCGCCCAAACCCGTCAAGCCGCTGGCGGTCTTCAAGCGCGGCAACAGCCAATTTCCCCGGCGATTGACGCGGACATGCGTGAGCTCAATGTCGGAAATCGCGAGCCTGGCGTGGTCTTTCTCTGCCGCGCGCACCAAATCGGGCGCCAACATAAACGGCGCGGCAATCATTCCCTTAAGTGCGGATCGTCTTTGGATCATGTTTAATCCTAGCCTGAAATGTCGATGGTGATACTCCGCCAGGCTGCGTTACTTCGGCTCAAAGTTATGCAGGATAGGCGGTCTCGGGTTGATGGGTATGCGGGTCGAGATCGGCGAGTTGGGACTGTTGGTGGCGCGATGCCAGCGTCCCTTGGCAGCGGTCACGACATCGCCCTGATCGGCCTCGAAATAGGGAAAGCCTTCAATCTTGTAGCCCAGCTTGCCTTCCATGATGAACCAGAACTCCGCCGCATCGATGTGAAAGTGGCCCTTCTGGGTGTCGGGCGGTACCGGCACGCCAGGCCCGCGCACCAGGTTTGCCGTGAAATGATCATCGCGAACGAAGGGGCCGCCAATCTTCTTGCCGTCCGCGACATTCTTCAGGAAGTCGAAATAAACGGGGTTGGTGTCGCGGTCCGCCCAGGCGCCGGGTGTGCCTGTGGCCTTGACATAAACCCGGCCAGGCACTGGCGTGGGTATTTCGGACGCGGGATAGAGCAGCGGCGCGCCAGCCTGGCGGACTTCAAAGCGCAGCGAAGGCGCGTCGCCCACGGTTTCCAGCATGTAGATATGCCGGGCCGGTACATTGACCATGAAGCCCTTGGAGGCGGTGAAAGGCGCAGTGCCTTCGATCGTCACGCGGATCGCGCCAGACTGGACGATGAAGATCATGCGGTCATCGGCAAAGAACTGGCGCTTGGTCTTCCCACCAGCTCCCATCGAGATGTAATCGGCTTCCTGATCCTCGTTGCGGACAAGTGGTTGTATCCAGTCCGGCTTTCCGCGATGTGCGGCCAGAATATCTGAGAGTTTCCAATGGACTTTGTTTGGCGCGATATAGGGCGTGAGCTTTTCGGGCTTCGCCGCCCAGTATTCCCCAGACATACGCGCGGGTGAGGGAGGCTGGACCGGTGCTTGTGCTGCAGCCGACCCTGAAAGCGCAATTGCTGCAACGCAGAAAAATCGGAAGCTGATCTTCATTATATCTCTATATCTCTCCGTAATCTGAAACCGGGTCGTTCAAGACAATATCATTTGCTATTGTAACCCATGCGACGGGCAATTGGTGAGGGATCATGACGACGCGGCGGGATTTTCTGGCTGGTGCGAGTTCGGCGGGCCTTTCTTCTGCCCTCCCTTCCGGCGCCGCGGCGCAGGCCTCCGCCGCGCAAGCGGGACAGTGGGATCAGGGCCGGCTCTTGCATCTGTTGCCTACCGTCAGTCACAATCGCTTTCTCCTCAAGGCGTCATTTGATGGCGCTCTCGATTCTGTGCCGGAGCTCATGGCGGGAAGTGTTCGGGTGCGCGGCCAGAAGAACACCGCAAGGGGGGACTTCTGGCAGTTCGATGTGCCGGGGCTTGAGCCAGGCACACCTTACCGCTTGTCCTTGACCGGCGGCGATGGCCGGGCCCTGTGCGAGCCGTGGCAGCTCTCGACCTTTCCGGCCCCCAATGCCTTGCCGTCCCGGTTCAAACTGATGATTTACACCTGCGCGGGCGGACACGATGCGTTCAATGCCGGCCTGCCCGACGGGAAGACTGCCTTTTTGCCGGCGGCGCTGCGCCGTCGGCTGCTGATGCGCGGACTGTCTTTCGGGCCCGACGCCATTGTTGCTATCGGTGATCATGTCTATTGGGATTTGCGGGCGCCGCGATTGTCGAAAACGCTCGGCGCGGACCCAAAAGCCATTGCCTATGCCGGCACCTTTGATCGCGCACAACCTGTGTTCGGTGGCCAGAACGAAGTCACCTTGCGCCGGGCTGCCGGTCCGCAAATCGTGCCCTTGTATGGCGCCCTGTGCCGCTCGACGCCGGTCTTTTTCATTACGGATGACCACGACTATTTCGACAATGACGAAGCGACGGACGAGGCTGTGACCTTTCCGCCCGATCCTTTCATGATCAATCTCGCGCGGGCGACCCGCCAGCTCTACTATCCAGAATTTCTTCCCGACCTGAACCGCCCGGCGGGCCTTCCGGGGGCATCGGCTGGCGACCGGGCACCGGGCGTGGCGGAGGCGTTTGGAACGCTGCGGTATGGGCGGCTGGCGGAACTGCTGCTCTATGATGTTCGCCGCACCATGACCTTGGGGGGCCCCACAGCCGTTTTTCTCCACGACACGACCGAAAGCTGGCTCAAGGCGCGCATGGCGGCACGTGACGTCGTGCATGTTCTGAATGTGCCCTCAAATCCGCCGGGCTGGAGTGCAGGCAAATGGGGTGAATGGTACCCCGACATTCTGGGGGTCGACGGCAAGCTGACAACCGCCGTAACCAAGCCCTACTGGCAGCAAGGCTGGCTCCGCCAGCATGACAGGCTGATGGCCGCCATCTCCGGGATGCCGGGCCGGATACCGCTCATTATCAGTGGAGACCTCCATGCCATCGCCGAAGGTCGCATGCTTCGCAGCGGGGCACTGGATCTGAGCAAGAACCCCGTGGTGACGGCGCTTTCGGGGCCGCTTGGCGCCGGCGACATGCTTTGGCCATCGGCGTTTCGCGGCGTCGGCGCCACGCCGCCGTCGCATCTGACCATGCAGGAGAACCTGAAGCCGCTAGAAGAGCACGGCTTCCTCATCGTCGATTTTACGCCGGAGGATATCACGCTCAACTTCTTCCGCTTCAATCCCCATCAGCAGACTCCGAGTGATATCGACGAGCTCAAACCATTTCGCGTGACGAAATTGGTGCGGCCGGCCTGAGAGGGGGCTCGGGTCGGTAGCGAGGCGGGAGCAACCACCCCGGTGTATAATAATTATGTTTCCAATGAGATAGGGTAGCCCGCGACGGATAGTTCCATAACGTCACCTTAAAAAAGAAGGATTTGCGGTCGTGAAAAAAGCCACCGTTCTTTTCTTGTCCGGCTCCCTCGCAATCACGACGGCTGCGCCCGTATTGGCGCAGGCCCAGAGATCCGGTCTTGCTCCTGTCCCAGTCTACGAGGTGCATCGCGCCAGAACTGCGCCGCGCATCGACGGCGAGCTCAACGATGCCACTTGGCAAGCGGCCAAGCCGGTGACCTTCGTCTTCCCCTGGGCCGACCAGACCGGCAAGAAGCAGAAGACCGTTGCCCGGCTGACGTGGGATAACGACAATCTCTATGTGGCCTACGCGTGTGAAGATAGCGACATTGTCGCGGTGCATACTCAGCCTGACGACCCAACCTACAAGGACGATGCTGTCGAAATCTTTATTGCTCCGGCGGGTGTCAAGAACTTGTACCTGGGCCTTGAAATGAATGCCCGCGCTGTACTGTATGACTATCTTTACCCGTTTCCCCAGCGCTTGATAAAGAACTACAACCTGCGGGGCGTGCAAGTGGCCGTTTCGATCAATGGCACGCTCAGCGTTACCGGAGACCAGGACGAAGGCTGGAACCTTGAGGTGGCGATTCCGTGGCGCGCTTTTTCCGATCTAACAGATAACCCTGTTCCCAGGATCGGCGACCGGTGGATCGCGAATATGAATCGCTGGGATGGCACGGAGCCCAACCGCCGGCTTTCACAATGGTCGGATTCGGGGATGGTGAAGCCGAACCCGCATTTTCCGGACCGCTTCGGTCAGCTGCTGTTTGTGGAATAGAGTTTGGCTGGTTAGCCGAAGCGTGCCCCTTCACATTCCAGCCGCTGATGATGGAGACGAGCAGCTTGTAACCCTGAATAATGACCTGCCCGGCTCTTTTTTGTACCAAGCGAATTGATAGAAATTGGCTTGGAAAGTAGCTTTGACATGCCGAAGAAGAGACCAGCGCCGGAGCAGATTGTGCTTCTGCTGCGGCAGATAGAGGTTGCGGCGTCCCAAGGTAAATCGATAGCGATTGCGTGACGGGCGTTGGCGTCGCGCTAATTCCGTTGGATCCTCTTCTTAGGAACTTTCGAGCCCACAGAGGTGCAGAGCGTACCCCATGCGTCCATCAATGGGAGGTGACCTATCTCGGCGGCTGGCGCGCCTACATCGCGAGCTTGCAGAGAAGTGGATAGTGGGATGGTAAGCAAGCTCTCCGCCAATAAAAAAGGCCGTGGTTACAAGGCCTTTTTTATTTCGCGCCTTTGCGCGGGTCGATGCCGCGCGAATGCCAGATCGGGAAGGTGCCCGGCTGGGTGGCGTAGGCGATGAACTGCTCGCCCAGCGACTGGTTCTTGGCTTTGGCCGGTACGGCGGCGACAGCGTCGAGGTAGCGGCCAAACTCTTCCGGGATCGGTCCGACGACGACCAGATTATCCCATTTCAAGATCTGGCTGATGTTCTGCACCGCCATGTCGCCTTCGTTGCGCGCCAACGCGTCCCCGCCTTCGCCGTAAAGGCTCGGCGCGTGCTTCACCCCGGCCAATTCCGGCAGGTCGAACAGGCTGCTCAGCATATAAGAAGTGCGGCTGCAGCCGGCGCTGCCGGGTGTGCCGTTGCAGCGCGAGTGGAGAACAAGGTTCGCCGATTTCAGGGCGGCTATGAACTTCTCCTTGGTGGAGATGTCAGGGATTCTCGAACCTTTCCGAACGGCAAGTCCCTGGTACGAACGGCCTATGCGTTTGCGGGTGCCGGCCTTGATGGCGCCCTTGGCGGTAACTTCGTCCATATGATCAGCGGGCAGGAAGACGGCATCGGCCGCGCCATCGGTGGCGTTGGCCATGACCTGTTCCATGCCGCCGCTCTTGACGATGACCTTGATGCCGGTCTCCGCTTCGAATGCCTTGGTGATGATGTCGAGGCCGCCATTGTTGGTGAAGCCGGGCGTGGCCACGATGACCTCACGGGTCTGGGCGTGTGCGGGTGCGGGTGCGGGCAGGACAAGGAGTGCAACTGCCGTGAAGCCAACAGCCGCCCTGAGCGCGGCCTGAAGAATTCGCATGGAGCCTCCCGGGTTCTGTTGGCGGCGTCGCTCTGCCGCCGTTACACGAAGTTGGTCTTTACTGTCGACTTGTCGATATCCGACAGCCTGGCGCATCCGGCGGCAGCGGCCACCTGGACCAGTTCCTGCTGCAGGATTTCGATCAGGCGTTGGGCGCCCGCGGTGCCGAAGGCGCCCAGGCCCCAGCGCGCGGCGCGTCCCAGGCAAACGCCGTCAGCGCCCAGCGCCAGCGCCTTGAAGATGTCGGCGCCGCGGCGGATGCCGCTATCGAACAGCACGGGGATGCGGCCATTCACGGCGGCGGCGATCTCGGGCAGGATTTCCAGCGTCGAAGGACCATAATCCATCGAGCGTCCGCCATGGTTGGAGATGATGATTGCATCGGCGCCATGCGCGATCGCCAGCTTGGCGTCTTCGCCGTCCTGAATGCCTTTGATCAGCATCGGGCCCTTGATCATCTTGCGGCACGTGTCGATATAATCCCATGTGTACCACAGGCGCGCGGTGTTGACCCGGTAGCGCGCCGCGCCGGTCAGAACCGCGGTGCTGCTGCCGGTGCCGACGCCCGCGGTGCGCACTCGCCCGCCCAGATTGCGGTCCATCAGCGAGCGTTCGTAATGGGCCGCCTGCTGATCGACGGTGACCGTGATGCCCTTGCAGCCGGCATTCTGATAGGTGTCCATCCATTGCTGGGTCACGGCGATATTCTGCTGCGGATAGAACTGCGCCCACAGCGTGCCGCCCGGCGCGGCGGGCGCGACCTGGGCGACCGGCGTGCTGGTGTTGGTGCTCAGGATCATCGGCGTGCCGGAAGCCGCGGTCGCGGCCTTGAACATGCCGATCTCGCCATCGGGATGCAGCGGCACCATCGCCGCGGTTGGCGCAATCAGGATCGGGAATTTCATTTTCACGCCCAGCAGTTCGGACGAAAGATCGACCTGCGAGGCGGCAATGGGCGTGCGCGCCGCCGGAATGTCGACCCAGTCGAAGGCGTGGCGGTTGCGCTGCAGGTTGAATTCCGACCCGTCGCCATGCGCGGTATAGTCATAGACCGGCTGGCTCACATTGCCGCGAAACACAAGTTCGAAATCGTAAGAGGTTTGCATCTCGGCTAGGCCCTTGGCGCGATAATGTTCGCTGAAGGGGCGTGGATCGATCTGCGCCATGGCGGCAGTGACGGGCGCGCCCGCCACAAGACCGGCGACGCGGGCCAGCGCATGGCGCCGGGATGGAAGCTCGAATTGCTTGATGTCAGCCACGGTTGGTCCTCGCCAGGGGCGTGGGCGCATGTATGCGCATCACGCTGGAATCGATGGATGCGATGGAGGGGCGGCCGCACATGCACATATAGCGGCCCAGTTCGGTCTGCAGCATTTCGACAACGCCCTGCACGCCTTCGGCGCCATAGGCAGCCAGGCCCCACATCACGGGACGGCCCACCAGCACGGCTTTCGCGCCAAGGCCCAGCGCCTTGAGGATATCGGTGCCGCGGCGGAAGCTGCCATCGACCAGTACTGGCACCTGGCCGCCAATCGCCTGCACCACAGGCCCAAGCAGCAGCAATGTGCCGGGAAGCGCCGACGCATCGCCGCCGCGCCAGTTCGATACCGCCACGCTCTTTGCCCCGCGTGCGACGGCTTCCTTTGCGTCTTGCGGGCGCGTGATGCCTTTCACGATCACGGGCAAAGACGTGTTCCTGGTCACGGTGTCGATGGCGGCCCAGTCGATGGGCGTGGCATCGGGTTCGTTGGCGTTGACGGTCACCACCAGGGCTCTGGCTTTGGCGGCCTCTGCGCCTTCGAGCACATCCTTAAGCTTGGGGCTGTTTGCATAGACCTGCAGCCACAAAGGTGAGGTAGCAGCCTGGGCGATCTGCGCCAGCGGCATGCTGGCATCGCTGCTCACCACCATTGTGGCCTTTGCTGCGCCGGCGCCGCGGGCCGTGGCGATTTCGCCCTCGGCATGGAAGCGTTTTTGATCGGCGATGGGGCCGACGATGATCGGTGTGAAGTGCTGGTCGCCGAACAGCGTGACCGTCAGGTCCAGATCCCGCGTAGGGATGTTCATGCGCGGGCGCAGGGTGATGCGGTCGGTGACGGTGCGGTCGCTGCCCGTGATGAGCGCAGCTCTGGCCGGTCCCAGCCGGTTGCGCGCCTCGGCTTCAAACTGGGGCACATTCACAAGGTCGGCACGGGGCGCGGGCAGCGGCGCCGGATTGTCTGCGCGCAGCACCGCCGTCGCCGATTGTGTGGCGCCAAGCGCGGGCATCGCCGTCGTCGCCACCAGGCCAGCGGCGGTTGTGCCCATCACGCCAAGCGCCTGGCGGCGTGACGCCCCGCCAGCGCTTGTTTTCTCGGCCGCAATCGGCCCGTCGTCTGACATTGTTGTCGAAGTCCTCTGAATCGCCCGCAAGACACTGGCAGCGCAGGCATGCGCGATCATAGGCCGGAATTTGGGCCGTGTGTAAGGGTCATCGATTTTTTTGCAGTTGCTAGCGAACTTGCTGCGCCAGTTGCCGGCTGATGAAGAGCGCACCCAACGTGCAGGCGACGCCCGACAGCAGATAAAGCCCAACCGATACCGGGGCAGGGCAGGTCATGATCAATCGCGGCTTTGTGCCTGCAACGCATAAGGGCGATTACGCGCGTCCTTCCGGCCGCGTGACGGTTACAGGCTTGATGCGGATGCCCGAACCAGACGGACGCTTCCTTCGGCCCAACCGGCCCGATGCGGATTTGTGGTATTCGCGCGATGTTGCCGCCATCGCGCATGCGCGCAAGCTGGGACCAGTGGCGCCCTTATTTTTCGATGCGCAAAAAGCGGCGGGCTATCCGATCGGCGGGCTGGGTTCACGCTAGGCGGGGACCAAACCGATGTGAAGCCCATGCCCCGCCCGACCGATTACCGACCGAATATCTTATGGCTGCTGCTGGGCATTCCCCTGGCGCTCATTACCTATTGGTACCTGAACGAGGCGATTTCCTACGGCGAGTATATCCAGCATAGGGGCCGTATCTCCGTCTGGCTGCTGCTGCTGACACTGGCGGTGACGCCGCTGAGGCTGTCGTTTCAGGGGAGGAGCTGGTCGCGCGGGCTGGTCCAGAACCGGCGCTATTTCAGCGTGGTATCCTTCGCCTATGCGCTGCCGCATGTCGTCGCCTATCTCATCCGCAAGGAAACGTTCGCGCTGGTGGCGGAGGAGGCGGCCTATCCCGAGATCTGGACCGGTTGGCTTGCGCTGGTCATTTTCGCCGCCCTGGCCCTTTCCAGCAACAACTGGTCGATGCGCCGGCTGGGCCACAACTGGGGCATTTGTACCATCTGGTGCATCTGGCGGCATTGCTGACCTTTGCTCATTGGGTTTTCAGCGCCTTCGATCCCTTGACAGCCTATTTGCATCTGGCTGTTCTTGGCGTGCTGGAAGCCGTCCGGTTATGGAAGACCCACGGCCCGCGCAAGTTAACGCAATGAGGACAAGTATGGTCTGGAAAAACTGGCTGGCTGCCGCGATCCTGCTGGCATCGGTTCCGGCCGCGGCGCAATCGGCGCGGCCCGCCTTGCTCAATCCCAACACCGCGACGCAAGCCGAGCTGGTGTCCATGCCGCATCTCAATCCGCAACTGGCACAGACGCTTCTCGCCAGGCGCCTCTTTGCCGCGCCCAAGGATCTGGACGCCGCACTGGCGGCGAGCCTGAATGAGACCGAGCGCCAGCAACTTTACACCCGCATGTTCGTGCCACTGTATCTGAACACCGCCACGGCCGAGGACATCATGCTTATTCCCGGGATGAGCCGGCGTATGAAGGCGGAGTTCCGCGAGTACCGGCCGTACCGGTCCATGGGCCAGTTCGCCACGAGATCGGCAATTATGTGAGGAAGGACGAGGTGGCGCGGCTCGAGCGCTTTGTCTTCGTGCCGGGAAAATAGCCATCCTTTCGGCTAAAAATTGATATTTTCCAATTAGTTAGATTCCGGTCACTTGGCAGCGAAAAGCCTCTTGCGGGTGCGATTGCGACTGACTATTGATTTCATCGAATTCTGGGATGAAGTCCATCAAGCGCATGAGCATCGCCTATCCCGATTGGTCGCCCCGGCCTGACGACGTCCCCGATGGGCCGCCCGCGCCCGCCGGCATGGCCGCTCATCTCCATACGCTGCGCCTGCAGCCGCCGCGCCATAGGTGGAAGTCCTTGACGGTGTCCCTGATCTGGCATGGGGCGCTTATATATGCGCTCGTCTATCTGTCCTTCGTCGTACCCAGACAGGCGGAGCTGCAGACCATCACCGTATCTATCGCTGCGGCGGAAGTGAGCCAGCCCAAACCGCCGCCGATGCCCAAGCTCGAGCCGGTGCCACAGGTGGCGCAGCCCAATCTGCCGATCATAGACACTGCCGCGGCGCCCTCGCCGACAGCGATCCGGGCGGTGCCTCCTCCGGCGCAGGTCGCAACCGATACCCAGGGTGCGGAAGCGGCGCCCATTACGCCGCCGCTTTTCGATGCGGGTTACCTGAACAATCCCGCGCCCGTATATCCGAACATGTCGCGCCGGCTGCGCGAGGTCGGCGTCGTGCAGTTGCGCGTTCGTGTCAGCGCCGTGGGCGAACCGCAGGACATCCAGTTGTTCAAGTCATCTGGATATGAGCGGCTGGATGCATCCGCCTGGGCCGCGGTGCAGAAATGGAAATTCCAGCCGGCCAAGCAGAACGGCAACCCGGTGGAAGCCTGGGTGATCGTCCCGATTGAGTTCAGCCTAGACAAGAACGCGCGATAAGCCGCCCGCGGCGTGCCCCGCCGCCTCCCCCCCCCACACACACAATCTTATGCCATATTGCCGCAAGATATGGCGGCGAATCCGATGTCGGCACTAGCAGCGGCTATGGCGGGTTGGTGATCTTCAACGGCACCGCTGCCGGCGCCGGGCGCCGCCACGCCGACCACCTATATGGACCGGGACGGACGGCAATATGTTGTCATCGCCGCGGGCGGTCATTAGGCGATGGGCAAGGCCGCAAGCGACCAGTTGATCGCTTATGCCTTGCCGCGCAAGAACAAGCCGGATTGATAAAGTCTCAGCGCCTATCCCCCTGATAAAACCGTGTTAAAAGGGCTGAAGACTAGCAGAGCCGGTCAAAAGGGGATCATTGTGGCAAGACGCCTGCTGGGGACACTTTATATCCAGGTGCTGATCGGCATCGTGCTGGGCCTGTTGGTCGGCGCGCTGTGGCCGGAGACCGGCGCGGCCCTCAAGCCGTTGGGCGACGCCTTCATTAAGCTGATCAAGATGGTGATCGCGCCGGTGATCTTCTGCACCGTGGCGCTGGGCATCGCCCAGATGGGCGACATGAAGAAATTCGGCCGCATTGGCGGCAAGGCCATCCTGTATTTTGAAGTGGTCTCGACACTGGCGCTGGTCATCGGTCTTGTCGTGGGTCATTTCGTGCGCCCCGGCGCGGGCTTCAACATCGATCCCGCCACGCTCGATCCGTCAGTCACCGCCGCCTATGTCAGCCGCGCCCAGGCCGACAGCGTCACCGAGCACCTGATGCACATTATTCCCGACACCTTTCTGGGCGCCCTGACCAGCGGAGATCTGTTGCAGGTTTTGCTGGTCGCCATCCTGTTCGGCTATGCCTGCACCAAGCTGGGCGAAGCGGGCCGCACGGTGGCGGGCGGGCTGGAAAAGGTGATTAAGGTCTTTTTCGGCATCATCCATATGGTGGTGCGGCTGGCCCCGATCGGCGCGTTCGGCGCCATGGCCTTCACTATCGGGCGCTATGGCCTGGAATCGCTGTTGCCGCTAGGGGCGCTGGTCGCCTGCTTCTACATCACCTGTTTTCTGTTCGTGGCCATCGTGCTGGGGCTCATCACCAAGGCAATTGGCTTCTCGCTGTGGCGCTTCCTGACCTATATCCGCGAGGAATTGCTGATCACGCTTGGTTCGTCGTCCTCCGAACCGGCGTTGCCCAAGCTGATGGAAAAAATGGAGCGGCTGGGCGCGGCGCCCGCCGTGGTCGGCCTGGTGGTGCCCACGGGCTACAGTTTCAATCTCGACGGCACCAACATCTATCTGACGCTAGCGATCCTGTTCCTGGCCCAGGCCACCAACACCGATCTCAGCGCCATGCAGATGGTGACCATCATCCTGGTCGCCATGCTGACCTCCAAGGGCGCCAGCGGCGTGACCGGTGCGGGCTTCGTAACCCTGGCCGCGACGCTCAGCGTGGTGCCCGCCATTCCTATGGTGGCGCTGGCAACCATCGTGGGCATCGACCGCTTCATGAGCGAGTGCCGGGCCATCACCAACATCATTGGCAACGGGGTCGCGACCCTGGCGGTGGCGCGCTGGGAAAAGGCGCTGGACATGAACCGGCTGCGCGACGAACTGAAGCGGGGCCCGGCTGCCGTGGAGCAGAATCTGGGCTGAGAACGCTACGCAATTGCCACGATCCGCATAGTATTTTTGCATCATTGTTCTCAGGGAGATTTTCATGACGTCCATCCGCCTGGCCCTGCTGGCCGCCGCCGCCAACTTCACCCTGATGGGCGCCGCCTCGGCTCAGCCCGTGCCGTCCACCGCCGATGTTTCCAAGCAGCGGGTCTTGACCAATCTCGGACTGACCAATTCGGAATGCATCCGCTATGACGCGGCCAACGACCGCTACATCATCTCGAACCTGAATACGCGCGGCCCGGAAAATAACGGCTACATCTCGCTGATGTCGCCCGATGGCGCGATCACCAACCTCAAATTCATCGAAGGTGGCAAGAACGGCGCCACGCTGATCGACCCGCTGGGCATTTATATCCAGAACGACATGATTTGGGTGGCCGACATCACCCATATGCGCAAGTTCGACCTGAAGACCGGCGCGCCGCGCGGTGAGGTCGCCCTGCCGGGCGCCAACCGCCCCAACGATATTTTCGTGACCAAGGATGGTACGGCTTATATCAGCGACAACGGTGGTACGGCTGGCACCATCATCCGCGTTTCGCCGTCGGGACAGGTTTCGCTGGTGCATCCGCGTGACGACATCATGGAAAAGCCCAATGGCGTGGCGGTGATGCCTGATGGCACGCTGATCCATGCGGGCCGCGGCGTGAACATTTCGTTCCGCAACGCCCAGACCGGACAGCTCATCAAGGAAAAGAGCCTGCCGACGGCGCAGTTCGATGCGCTGATCCCGTTGGCGGATGGCAGCATTCTGGCGGCCAGTCAGGTCGGCAAGAATGTCTACAAGGTCTCGCCCATGGGGGAGATCACCGAGGTCGCCAAGGAAATCGCGATTCCGGCGGCGATCGGTTACGACATCAAGCGCAACCGCCTGCTGATTCCGCAGATCGCACCGGGCACCATCACCATGGTGGATCTGCCCTAACGGGCAGGTTCGATACGCACGCGGTCGCCGTCCTTGAGCTGGGACAGGTCGCCCGCGGCCAGACGTTCGCCCGCCGAAAGCCCCGACAGGATGGTAACGCCCTGCTGGGTCTGGGCGCCCAGCGTCGTCAGATGGGCGGGGAATGCCGCTTCGACAACGTGATGCGGGCCACACCCAGCCCGGTCGCGTTCACCCCGCGCGTCACCGCCACCTGTGCCGTGACCGCAGCGCTCTACTGGTATCAGGGACAGCTGGGCGAAGCGGCCACTGAGCATATGGGGACAAAGCTCACAGGCATCACACAGCTCGCCACCTATGCCTGCCGCAACGTCAACAATGCCAAGGAGGGAAGGCTTAGCCAGCATGCCACGACCAATGCCATCAATATTGCTGGCTTTCAATTTGCCAATGGCAAGCGCGTGTCTATGCTGCGCGACTTCGGGAAGGATACGCCGGAGGGCCGTTTCCTGGACGCCGCGCAGGCGCAGGCCTGCGGCGTGTTCAACGTCGTGCTGGGGCCGCGCTACAACAAGCAGCACGCCGATCACTTTCACCTGGATATGGGCAACTTCCTGATGTGCCGTTAGCGCGTCGAGCGTGCGCCCTGTTCGGCGCCGCCATCGGGCTTGGTTTTCGACGGCTGCACGAAGCCGTCCTGATCAGACAGACGCTGGTCGCCATTGGTGCTGGGCTGATTCTTACGATCCGCCGCGCCCTGCTTTTTGTGGCCGCCGCCGGTGCTGCTGATGGATTGTCCCATGATGTCCTCCAAAGTAAAAACCGCCGCCGGATTTCTCCTGCGGCGGTGGGATCTCAGATTAGTTCCAATCGCGGTCGATCTGGTAATAGTCGTAGGTCTTCTCGCGGATGCCGCCCAGGCTGCCGTCATGCTTGACCAGATCCTTCAGGTCGTAGGCGGGCGCGTTCTCGATATTATCCTTGTCGATCGGCACGACATAGCCGCCCTTGTCCTCATTGTAATCCAGCATGGACCAAGGGACCGGATAGTACTTCTCGCCGACGCCAAACAGGCCGCCGAAGCCCAGCGCGGCGAACATGATCTGGTTGGACTGCTTGTCCAGCACGATGTCTTCCACCGTGCCGATCTTGTCGCCCGCATGGTTATAAACGGCGGTGCCTTTGACCTTGGATGCGAGAATGGCGCTGGTATGACCGGTGGGAGTCGTCATGAGTTCCTCCAAATGGGTGAGAGCTTGTTTGGTGGAAACGCCAATGCCCCCATGACGTTGCCGGAACTTCCGCGATTTCATCGCAAGAAAAAAGGTCAAGTTGCGGACCCTAGGAAGTCAGCTCTTCCTGCAATTCCTTGATGGCGGGGTGGGGGTGATCCTTCCACGTCCGCCATTCATTGATCACCAGTGCGACGGTAACTGCATCCAGCAGCGCCAGCAGCAGCAGCAGGTTGGACCAGTGCACGCTCAGCTCGTAGCACATGTACAGGATGAACCCGACCAGAATGGTGATGGCGAAGGGGAATATCCAGACGCCGCGGCCGCGCAGCAGGCTGATGGTGATCGCCATTTTCAGCCCGCCATGCACCAGCAGATACAAGATGATGAAGTTCTGCGACTGAACCAGCACGCCGGCGGCTTCACGCAAAATCGCCGCCAGTTCGGAACGCCCGCCTTGATATAAGGCCGGGTCGGTCCATTGCAGGATTTTTCCGTGCAGCCGCTGCGATCCCGTGAGCGCGACGATCAGGCCCAGGGTCACTTCTACCAGGCCGAATACGCCCTTGATAAAAATGGTGACGAAATACGCGATATGAGCGAGTGACTGTTTGTGGCGGGCCAGGGCAGAAGTTCCTAACAGGCGGAACCCACGCGTTCCGGCGAGGTGGTTCTACTGGCCCATGCGGCCATAGGCAAATCGTCTATTTGGTGAAATCCGCCACGATGGAAACCGGCGCGCCACCCGCGCGCATGTCGTGCGGCGCGGCGCGCTGCACGAACATTTCGTTTTCTGGAACCGGTTCGCACAGATAGGTGTGGTCGTCCAGGAAGCATTGGTAGAATTTGATCTCGGCGCTTTTGCGTATCTGCGACTTCAGGATCAGGTGGGTGATCAGCTCATAGCGGGGAAACCAGACATGGGCATGGCCGTCTTCTGAAAAGCGCACCCGCGCATCGCCTGTGGTGTCGTCGAAATACGGCGTGGCCCCCATCAGCAGATCGCCCGTCACCCGGCCGCGCGCGTCATAGATGGAACGGCGCTTGAGAACCGGCGAGCGATAGTCCGGCACGCTGAGTCGAAAGATCCCGCCCGGTTTCAGCACGCGGTAAATTTCGTCCAGCACAGCAGGGACTTTGTCCAGCGGCAGGTGCTCCAGCACGTCCTGCGCCTGCACTTTGGCAATGACGCCATCGGCAAAGGGCAGGGGCGCGATCAGGTCATGCGCCATTTCGCGGTCATGGGCGGGGTTCAGCGCCAGGCCGATGAAATTGGGTACCTGATATTGGCGCTCGTGCAGCCCCAGGCTGCCGAAGTAGAGGTATTGCTCCATCCCTGTCCCGCCCGTCCAAGCTGGGTTAATCTTCCGCGCATAATCAAGAAGAGGTCCCCATGCGCGCATTGCTGGTTCTGTCCCTATTTGTCGCCGTTTCCCCCGCACTCGCGCAAGAGCCGGCCAAGCCCGCGCCCAAGCGCACCGTCCTGCAGCAGACCGATGTCGCCACCAGTCCGGCACAGGAAACAATTTTTGGCATGGTCGACACCCCACCCGGCGCGGGCAATCCCTTCCATACCCACTTTGGATCGGAAATGGCCTATGTCGCGCAGGGCCGCATCCGCCTGGATGTTCAAGGGCAGCCTTCGCGCGAGTTGGGACCGGGAGACAGTTTCCTGGTGACGCGCGGTCAGGTGCACCGCGCCGTGCTGCTGGGCGATCAGCCGGTGAAGCTGATCAACACCTGGACGGTCGACAAGGGCAAGCCGCTGCTGACGCCAGCACCCTAGGAGAGGGGTACTAGACCATCATGTTCACCGGGCGGTGCAGGCGGAAATCCATACCGCTGTCGAAGGGTTCGTCGGGCAGATGTGACGCCAGGCGTTCGGCGCGCGCTTCCAGCGCGGCCGCAGCGGTAAGGTACAAATCCTTGTCCGCCCACAACACAGAGTCGTCAGCCAGGCCGCGAAGCTTGGCGGCCACCGACAACAGATTGCGCAAGTCTTGGGCACCGGCAAAATATCCCATGTCTTGCTAACGACAGGACGCACGGCTGGCTCCAGCAAAGCCGATTTCAGGGTAAAAGTTGGGTAAATGCCGCGATAGCGGGGCACTTGCCTTGTAATTGCTGCACTGCAACATAATATCAGGTGCCGAGTTATGTGGCGTAGATTGGCGGCATGGATGCGCATTGATGGTCTAGGGCTCGTTGGAAAGCCCAATCCCCTGAAGCGCAGGGCTGCGCCCGTGCAGACGATCCTGGTCGAAACCGCGTTCAGCCCCAATCCCGGCAATCTGCGCATGTTCAGCTATGCGCCGCCCGGCCTGAAGAAGGGCGCGCCGCTGGTGGTTGTGCTGCATGGCTGTGGCCAGACCGCAGGCGGCTACGACTTCGGCACCGGCTGGTCGCAACTTGCGGCGCGCAATGGCTTTGCCGTGCTGGTGGTGGAGCAGAAGTCGCTCAACAATCCCCATACCTGTTTCAACTGGTTCAATCCCGATGATACGCGGCGCGGCGATGGTGAAGCCGCTTCCATCGCGTCGATGATCAAGACCATGCTCGGAAACCACGCGCTGGATGCCTCGCGCATTTTCATCACCGGCCTGTCGGCGGGCGGCGCCATGACGGCGGTGATGCTGGCGACGTATCCGGAAATGTTTGCGGGCGGGGCCATCATTGCCGGGCTGCCGTTCGGCGCGGCGGGCAATGTGCGCGATGCGCTGGACGCGATGCGCAGCGCGCCGCTGAAAGCGCCGCGCGAATGGGGCGATCTGGTGCGGGCGGCGTCGCCGCACAAAGGGCCATGGCCGAGGATTTCCATCTGGCACGGCGACCTGGACGCCACGGTGAACCTCAACAACGCCCAGGCGGCCGTGGCGCAATGGGCCGACCTGCACGGTGTGAAACTGGCGGATGCGGTTCAGGAGACGTCCGGCGGCGTCACCCGGCTTGCCTGGGGCGACCGCCTGGAAGTTGTCACCATAGCGGGCATGGCCCACGGCGCGCCGATCGACAGCCGCGATATGGGCGTGCCCGCGCCCTTCATTCTGGAAACCGGAATTTCTTCCACCCGGCGCATCGCGCAGTTCTGGGGCCTGATCGACGCCGCCCCGGCCCAGCCCAAGCCGGAAATCCGTATCGTGCCACCCGGGCCTGCCTTGCCCACAATGGAAGATGTGCTGGCGCCGCAGCGCGTCGCCAATGCCCGGATGGAAGGCATTATCCGGCGCGCGCTCAAAGCCGCGGGACTGCTGCCAAAGGGCTAGCCTCGCACGCCAAGGGCTGGTGCAGCGGGATTGACTACTTCCAGGGCGTAACCGGCGGCACGGTTTCTGTCGCCGGCGGCGCATCGACCGAACCGAAATCCGCGGGTGACACGATCTCCAGATACTCCATGTCGGGCGAATAATCGAACAGGTAGTGCACCATGCCGGGGCGCTGGTGCACCACATCGCCGGCTTCTACCAGCGTGACCTTGTCTTCATACATGAACTTGGCCCAGCCCTTGGTCATGATCACGATCTGGAAGTCGCAGACGTGATAGTGCCAGCCGGTGCCGTTTTCCGGCGGAAGGTTGGCCTTGACCAGATGGGCGATGACCTTGCCGTTGGTGGCGCCCGCGATGCCAAGATCGCGATACAGGAAGAAATCGCGCAGCCCGCCCGGCTTGAATTCGGTATCGCCCGGCTTCACATGGCTGAAAAAGGTGCTGGTCGGTTCCTGGCCCATGAACGGCTCCTATGATGCGATGCAACATTAAGGCACCAAATTGGAACCTTGAAAATAGGTAACATTCACCGGGATAAAACGATCCGCATCCACCAGTCTGGTGAAAAAGTGTGCAGTGCAGCAGTCCGGATGCGAAAAAGCCCGCAACCTCAACAGGATCGCGGGCTTTTGCCGTTTGCCGAAGTGAGGTCAGCGTTTAGTTGAAGCCGGTCATGTTGGCCTGCATGTCGACCTTCAGCACATCTTCCATGTACCGCTTTTCGGCATTGAGCAGCGATTCCATCGTGCTGGCGCGGTGGATCATCGAGGCGTCGTAATCCAGCGTGACCCAGCCCGAATAGTTCTTCTCGATCAGGAATTTCTGGAGGCTGGGGAAATCCACGCCGCCCGAATCGTGATCGCTCATGGCGCGGAACCAGTAATGGCCGCCGGCTTCCGGGCCGCTGCGCGGCACCGCCACCTCGCGGTTGTAGCGCAGGCGCGACGGCGCGCTCTTGTAATGGATCGCGGTGACGCGCGGCCAGTATTTTTCGAACAGTTCTTCCACCACGATGCCGCCCAGCACCAGATGGGCGAAGTCCGCGCACATGCCGACATAGGCGGGGTCTGTTTCCTTCATCAGCAGGTCGACTTCATGCTGGGTCTGCACCAGCGAATTGACGTGCGGATGCGGCGCCAGCTTCAGTCCGTCCTTGATGGTTTCCTTGCCGATGCGGTTCATCGCGTCGGCGCAGCGTTTGATCTGTTCGTCGGTGGTGTCATAGCCCTTGGGGCGCGGGCCCATGTTCATCTTGAAATGCCGGCAATAGCCGAACGGCTTGATGAATGTGCGGGCGAAGGCGATGTGATCGCTCACCGATTTGTCGACCAGCGCGGGGTCGTAAAAATTGGTGGTGAAGTTGCCGCCGCCGCCATTGGAACAGGTGACCATGCGGATGTTCTGCGAATCCATCAGCTTCTTCAATTCCAGCGGACGGTCGAGATAGTTCAGGACGTTGTGGCGGAAGGGCTCAACGCCCGGGAAGCCCAGCTTGGAGCCGATCCGCACGGCCTCCTCGATATTGGTCCCCCAGGAGATGGGGCTGTAGGCGTATTTGAACGGCAGCTTGCCGCCGGTCTTGACCTGGGCCTGGGCGGGCAGGGCCGTGGTGGCCGCAACAGCGGCAGAGGTCTGCAGGAAATGGCGGCGGGTAAAAGTCATCTGGGTCCTTCCCTCATATTTATTGCTGGCAGATTTGCACACGGAACCTGCCGCTGTCGCCCCAAAACCCCCTTCGCGACTGCCAAAAAACATGAACCAAAGCGGTCTTTGGCGCGTACTTCTGGCATGCCCAGATGGAAAGCGATGATGTTTGCAGGCCTTGCCACGCTGGGGGCCGCGCTGCTGTCGGCCTGCTCGCCGGTGGGTGCCCTCAACCTGCTGGTACCCAAGTCGGGCTATGACATTCGCGAGGGCCTGTCCTACGGCCCTGACCCGCGCCACAAACTGGATGTCTACGTTCCGCACGGGCTGACCGGGCCTGCGCCGGTGCTGCTGTTCTTCTATGGTGGCGCCTGGTCGTCGGGCGATCGGGCGCAGTACCTGGCCTTTGGCCAGTCTTTCGCCAGCAAGGGCATTGTCACGGTGGTGGCGGACTATCGTCTCTATCCGCAGGTGAAATATCCCGCCTTTGCGCAAGACGCCGCCCGCGCGCTTGCCTGGGTGCATGGCCATGCGCGTGATCACGGCGGCGATCCGGGGCGCATCTTTGTTTCGGGTCACTCGGCCGGCGCCTATAATGCGGTGATGCTGGCGTCGGAGCCCAAATTCATCGAAGAAGCGGGCGGCAAGCTGGACTGGATCCGCGGCGTGATCGGCATTGCCGGTCCGTATGACGCCCTGCCGTTCACGGAAGCCCAATATATCGACATGTTCCATGGCGCCAACAACAAGGATTCCATGCCGATCAATCATGTCGACGGCAAGCGTCCACCCATGCTGCTGGCTACCGGGACGGCGGACACCACCGTCCTTCCCCGCAACACCGACCGCATGGCGGCGAAGCTGAAAAGCCATGGCAGCGAAGTCGAGGTGATCAAGTATTCCGACGTTGCCCATGTGGGCATCATCTTGTCGCTGGCGCCGGGCTTTCGCGGCAAGACCACGTTGCGCGAGGACATGGTGCGGTTTATCCAGTCGCATTAGTGGCGAAGGAAAAGCACATCCTGCCGGATCGGCTAAGACCGGGCCTGAAGCTGGTGTTCTGCGGCACGGCGGCGGGACGGGTGTCGGCGCTTCAGCAGGCCTATTATGCCCACAGTCAGAACAAATTCTGGAAGACGCTGCATGCGGTGGGGCTGACGCCGCGTCTTTTCGCGCCTCAGGAATATGAACTGCTGTGGGACCATGGCATCGGCCTGACCGACATCGCCAAGAATGTTTACGGCATGGACCACCAACTGCCCCGCGAGGCGCTGGCTGGCGACGCGGCGGCCGCGCTGCGCGCGCGGGTGCTGAAGGTGCAGCCTGCGATCCTGGCCTTCACCAGTCTCAATGCCGGACGCAAGGTCATGGGGCCGCGCGCCATCGCGGGCGAGCAGGCCGCGAAGCTGGGTGAAACGCGGGTGTTTATCCTGCCATCGCCGTCGCCGTTGGCGGCAAACCATTGGGATATTGTCCCGTGGCAGATGTTGGCAAAAGCGGTGAAGGCGCTTTAGGGCGCGGCCGATCTTGTACAGCCGCCCGCGAAAGCCGGTGGGTATACGCGGCTTTCGCGCCTCGGACTTGCGCTACTGGTTCAGGTTTTCGATCAACGGCTGGTACAGTTCCGGCACGTCGAAGCGCGAAACCGTGCCGCCCTGCGCTTCCACAGTCTTGCGGGTGCGCAGCAGCAGCCATGCTCCCGCGCTGTCCAGCCGCGAAATCTCGGTCCCGTCGATCGCCAGTTCGCCACCGGACAGCTCAAGGCCGTCCAGCTCACGGTCCAGCCGGGCGGCCTCGGCAATAGTCCACGCACCGCCCACGGCCAGCGTGCGGCCATCCCGGTCCAGTTTGAGCCAGGCTTCTGGCTGGGCCGAAGCGCTTTCGATGGAGGTCATACAGGCAGGATCCCGCACGGCCAGATAGGGCCGTTGCCTGGAAAGAATGCGTGGGCTCGGTCAAAAGTTCCATGAGTTCCCGGATTCTATCCACCGGGTGGGTTTATTCCGCCGGGGAATAGAGCGCCTTGGGCGCATGGGGATGGCGGCGGATACCCTTGGCCATCAGCCGCACGGCCTCGAAATGGATCGCCACCACCACTTTCAGGGTCATCAGGGGATAGGCAAACAGCATCCACAGCAGGGTGCGGTCCGTCAGCGGGTGGCGGTCGCCAGCGAACGATGCGTTGAGGATCGGCTGTCCGGCTTCGTCTTCGTTGATGGCGACGGAGACATTTTCACCGGGTGGCCGGATGCGAAAATTGTAGCGACAGTCCGGCGTCAGAAACGGCGAAACATAAAAGGCCTTTGCGCAGCCGTGCCGCACCAGCGCTTCATCCTCCACCGGCAGCACGTAAGCGTGCCGCTCATCATAGGTGTTGTGCACCTCGTAAATGATGGCTTTCAGCGCCCCGGAGGCATCGCGGCAGAACCAAACCGACAGCGGGTTGAAGACATAACCAAGGATGCGCGGATAGCACAGCACCTGCCGCCCGCCATCCGCCGTGATGCCGGCGCCAGTCAGCAGGTCGTCCAGCCAGGTTTTCAGATCGCGCCGGTCGCCATGGTCGTGGTCGTGAAAGCTGAAAAAACCGCGTCGGTTCCAGGCGAAAAGCTTGAGGTCTTTGTCCAGCCGGGGCAGTTCATCCAGGTCCAACAGCATGGCGAAAACGCGGTATTTGAACCGGTGATGCCGGGGCCGCAGCCGCCGGTGCATCACCCATCCTTCGTAAAGCGCCGAGTCAGCCATATCCCCACTACGAACCGGGCGGGCCTACGGATCAAGCCTGATCCAGTTACCTTGCTTTTGCGTAGAATACGATATGTTGGCGCATGTCCAAAGCCGCGATTTGCCTCGTTTTCGCCCGGTCGTCCGCCGGGCCGCGTTGCCGCGCCTGGCCATGACGCGCGCGCCTGAGGCCCTGGCGATGGATGCTTTGCTGCGGCGCGTGGCCGAGGCCAAGGACCGCGCCGCCTTTGCCGCGCTGTTCGACCATTTCGCGCCCCGCATCAAATCCTACCTGATGCGGCTGGGCGCGCCCCCGTCCCAGGCCGAAGACCTGGCGCAGGAAGCCATGCTCAGCCTGTGGCGCAAGGCGCACCTGTTCGACGATTCCAAGGCCTCGGCGGCCACCTGGCTTTTCACCATCGCGCGCAACCTGCGGATCGACGCCATCCGCCGCGAGAAGCGCCCGGAACTCGACCCGCAGGATTTCGAGCCTGAGGCCGAGCCCGATGCTGACGCGGTGATAACGCTGGCCGCCGATGAAGTGCGCTTGCGCGCGGCGCTGAAAACCCTGCCGCCGGACCAGGCGGCGGTGATCGAACAATCCTTTTTCGCCGACAAGCCGCACAGCCAGATCGCGTCGGAGCAGGGCATTCCGCTGGGCACGGTGAAGTCGCGGCTGCGCTTGGCCATGGCGCGGCTGAAAGCGGCCCTGGGGGATGCGTCATGAACATTCGCCATCACCCCGATGAAAGCCTGCTGTTGGCCTATGCCGTCGGCGCCAGCGATGAAGCCACCGGGCTGATCATTGCCACCCACATGGTCTTCTGCGCCCAGTGCCGCCGGTCGGTGGCGCTGATGGAAAAGATCGGCGGCGGCCTGCTGGACACGCTGCCGGCCGCGCCGCTGTCAGCCGCCGCGCGCGATGCCGTGCTGGCGCGGCTGGATGAACCGGCGCCCGCGCCGGCGCGGCTGCCGCCCTCGCGCGACGGCACGCCGGGTGTGCTGCGTTCCTATCTGGGCGGGGATTTGTCGGATGTGCGCTGGCGCCGGATGGGCCCCAGCCTGGCCTACAAGCCGCTTTTCAAGCGCGATGGCATCAGCGCCAAGCTGCTGCGCGGCGCGCCCGGAACGGAAGTCGGGCACCACACCCATCGCGGGCAGGAATTTACGCTGGTTCTGTCGGGGGGCTTCTCCGACATCACCGGCAACTATGATCCGGGCGACCTGCAGATCGCCGATGGCAACCTGCGCCACAGCCCCATTGCCGATCCGGGCGAGGATTGCATCAACCTGGCTGTCACCACCGCGCCGCTGAAATTCGAGAATCTGATCCAGAAGATTGCGGGACCATTGTTCGGCTTCTAAAACCCTTTTTGGTTTTCGAAAGTCGATCATATGGAATATGCCCGCCTGGGGTCCACCGGCCTGAAGGTCTCACGCATCTGCCTGGGCACCATGACCTATGGCACGCCCAAATGGCGTGACTGGGTGCTGGAAGAAGAGACCAGCCGCCCCTTCATCAAGCGTGCCCTGGAAGCGGGCATCAATTTCTTCGACACCGCCGACATCTATTCGCAGGGCGCTTCGGAAGAAGTGGTGGGCCGGGCGCTGAAGGATTTCGGCGGCAGCCGCGAATCCTATGTGCTGGCGACAAAGGTCTATTTCCCGGTCGACGGCCGCCATGGCGGCCTGTCGCGCAAGCATATCCTGCACGCCATCGACGATTCCCTGAAGCGGCTGGGCATGGACTATGTCGACCTCTACCAGATTCACCGCTTCGACAATGACACGCCGATAGAGGAAACGATTGAGGCGCTGCATGACGTGGTGAAGGCGGGTAAGGCGCGCTACATCGGCGCGTCCTCCATGCATGCCTGGCAGTTCGGCAAGTATCTGGCCACCGCCGACAGGATGGGACTGACGAAATTCGTCTCGATGCAGAATTTTTACAATCTGGTCTACCGGGAGGAAGAGCGCGACATGCTGCCCTTGTGCCGTGATGCCGGCGTGGGCGTGATCCCGTGGAGCCCGCTCTGCCGCGGTTTCCTGGGGCGGTCCGCCGCCGGTGCGCTGGAGAAAAGCAGCACCCGCGCGCAAAGCGACAATGTGCTGGACATGCAGTTCTCGGACGCCGATGTGGAAACGCTGCGGCGGGTGGAAGAACTGGGCCAGAAGCACGGCCGCAAGAACGCCCAGATCGCCACCGCCTGGATCCTGTCCAAGGGCATCACCGCGCCGATCGTGGGCGCGTCCAAGATGAGCCATCTGGAAGACGCCATCGCCGCCGTCGAGATCAAGCTGACGGATGATGAGATCAAGTATCTGGAAGAGCCGTATCAGCCCAAAGCAACGGCCGGAAATCTCCGCTGAAACAAAAAGGGCGCCGCAATGGGCGCCCTTTTCATATCGATGTGAGTGCGCTTAGAGCGGCCACCAGTCCAACTGGTTTTTATACGTGCCATCGGACGTCTTCTGGTCCCAGCCGCCGCCCAGCGCGTTGTACAGCGCCAGGCTGGTGCGCAGGCGCGCCAGCTTGACCTGCACCAGCGAGTCCTGGGCATTGAACAGGAACTGCTGGGCGTTCAGCAGCGACAGGATGTCGATGGTGCCTTCGCGGTACTGCAGTTCGGAAATGCGGAAGGCTTCGGCGCTGGCGCGCGTCTGAACTTCCACGAAGCGCAACTGTTCGGCGGTGGCCTGAGTCTGGCCCAGCGCGGATTCCACATCGCTGAAGGCGGTGAACACGACCTTGCGATAGTTGGCGATCAGCTCCTGCTGCTGCGCCTTGGCGAAGTCGTTCTGGGCGCTGATGCGGCCGCCGCTGAAGATGGTCTGCAGCACGCTGCCGCCGATGCTCCACACGAAGGTCGAAGGATTGAAGAGGTTCGACAGGGCCGCCACCGGGCCATAGCCGGCGGAGCCGGTCAGCCCCAGCGAGGGGAAGAAGGCCGCGCGGGCCGCATCGACATTGGCATGGGCGGCATAGAGCGAGGCTTCCGCCTGCGCCACCGACGGATTGCGCAGCAGCAGTTCGGACGGCAGGCCCGGCTGCACCGCCGGCAACTGGATGCCGTCGAGATTCTGCGCCTTGATGTCGTAATTTTCCGGCGGACGGCCGAGCAAGATCGCCAGCGCGTAACGGGCTTCGCGTTCCAGCGCGACCAGGCCCGGCAGGCGCGATTCCTGCTGCGCCACGATGGCCTGCTGTTCGGCCAGGTCCAGGTTCGACGATACGCCGCTGGAAACCTTGGCTTCGGTGATGGTCAGGATGCGCCGCGCGGCGGCGACGTTTTCCTTGTTGATGGCGATGCGCTCGCGCAGCGACAGGATGGTGAAATACTGGTCGGCCACCGCGGCGGACACCGAGATGCCGGTGACGGCGGCGGCATAGCGCTGGGCGCGCAGGTTTTCGCGCGCGGCGCGCAGGTTGTGATATTCGCCGCCGAAGAAGCTCTGCTGATAGCTGGCGGTCAGGCCGGCATTGAAGCGGTTGGTAGCGCGCGGCACGGACGAATTGCCGCCGGCGCGGGTGCCGCCGATTTCTGCGTTGATGGTGGGGAACAGCGCCGACAGCGCGACGCCGTCATTGGCTTCGGCCTGCAGCACGCGTGCGCCGGCCATGGCGATGTCGAGATTTTCGCGCTGGGCGGTTTCCTGCAGCGGCGCCAGTTCGTCGGTGCCGTACAGCGTCCACCAGTTAGCCATGGGCCAGACCGGCGCGGTCTTGTCCATCGGCGCGGTGAAGGTCTGGGGCACGTCGCCGGGATGGTCCAGCGGCTGGGGATTGGCCGTGCAGGCGGCAAGGGTGATGACCAGCGCGCTGACGCTCACGCCCCGCATAAAGGCGGCAGGAAACAAGGACTTCATCGAACTCTCTTTGCCAAAATAAATGCGGCCCCGCCGCGAAAATACCGGATGAATGTTAAGGCCCTGATACCCGCTCCGGCCCAATCCCGCAAATATGGCCGCCCCCGGGCCCGAAACAAGGCCCTGCGACCTTGATGCCTGGAATGACCCGGTTGGATGCAGGGGGAAGGAAAATGGACGGCCGGACTGGTGGCTTTACGTGGGGGGCACCAAAGCCGGTCCGGCCGTCCGTAGAGTGGCCTGCGTCCTTAAGGTGGAGCGCCGGACGGACGCGCGGCCTTGATCAGCTTCCTACCGCACGGGCCGGACGCAAAGCGGGCAGGCTTTCAAATTTGTAACGGAATATCGCCAAAGGCCGCTTCGTTCAGGCCCGGCGAAACAATTTTGTGTGACGAAAATTCAGCCGCCCCTTTGGGGGCGGCTGAACATTGCGCGTCTGAAATGTCTGACTTTTGTGATGATTATTTGCCCAAGCGCCGAAGGCTACTTTCGAAGCCCGAAGGCGATGACTCGGGCGTCATGGGTGACGACATACACCTTGCCCAGCGCCACGACCGGCTCGCTGAAATGCACCCAGTTGTCCAGCGTCTTGCCGCTGGTCCACAGCCGCTTGCCGGTCTCGGCGTCATAGGCGAACAACTGCATGTTCGTCACCGGCGTCGAGCGCAGCTTGGCGCTGATGTTGCGCGGCATGCGCGGATCGCCCGGCTTGGCGAAGTTCTGCATCGCCTGTCCGCCGCTGGCCAGCGCATAGAGCACGCCGTTCGCCACCACCGGCGGGTCGGGCATCACCATGTCGTCCGAGGTCCAGACCGGCACGGCGCTGATCTTGCCATTGTCGTTCTTCATCTCGAACGCCAGCACGCTGCCATTGGGACGCGGGCCGTTGGTGATCGGGAAGACCGGCGACTGGGTGGAAGGTTCGCCCAGCATCGGCAAATAGAGGAAGCGACGGCCTTGCGGGTTTTCATAGGTGGTGATCGCGCCCCACACGCCGCGGCCCGGATCGGTGCCGGTTTCCGCGTCATTGCCCAGGCGCGGCGAGGCCCAGAGCGGCGTCATGTGATTGTCGCCGCCCAGCTTTTCGGCATCCAGGATGCGCAGCACGCTTTCCTTCTGCGAGGCGGCCACCAGCGTCTTGCCGGCAAAGTTGAACACCACCGGCGAGGCCGAACCCGACAGGTCCTTAGCCAGGTTGTGGGCGTAGTTGGTGGGGGTGAAGCTGTCCATCAGCCGCGTCGCCTGGGGGGCGAGGCGCAGGATGCTTTCGCTGAAATCGCCGGCGGCCGGGTCATAGCGGCCGTTGCTGGTTTCCAGATAGACGCTGTTTCCCGGACCGCGCGCCAGGCCGCCACGGCCCCACGGCGCGGCAGGACGCGCGCCCGAGGTGTAGAAGCGCGTCACGCGCACATTTTCCAGGTTGCGGGTATCGGCAGCCTGAACCGCCGACGCATCCAGCATCGGACCGGCGGGCACGCGGCGCAGGCCCGAACGCGCGGCGTCATACATGGGCGAGGTCTTGTCCACCACTTCGCCGCAGGCGCGGCCGCTGGTGGTGTAGACGATGCCATCGATTAGGTTGAGGCTCCAGGCGCGGCCGAAGGGTGCGATGAATTCCACCGGCTTCATCTTCTCGGCGCCGTCGGCGAGCGAAATGCCGCGCAGCAGGCCATCGCTGGCCATGAAGAAGATCAGGCCACGCGCTTTATCGATTGTCGGCGTGGCGTTGGGGGTGTTGGGGCACAGCCAGTCCGCGGCCTTGGTCGGCTTGTGCGGATTGGGATAGCTCTTCTGCCACAACTGCGCGCCGCTGGCGGCATCGATCGCATACAGAACGTCGTTGGCGCCCAAGATGACCATCACGTCCTTGTTGCCGCCCGGCATCGGCACGTTCGCGGCGATCACCGGCGCGGTGACGGTGGACAGAACATCAATGTTGGTCGGCACGGACAACTGCGTGCTCCACACCTGGCGCAGGCCCTTCACGTTTGACTTGGTCAGCGAGGTTTCGGCGCGGTTCCAGCCCGAACGCTCCGGGTCATAGCCCCAGGTCAGCCATTCATTGACGGCGGGGGGCGGCGGCGCGGCGGCGATCTTGCGCGGTGGCAGCGCCTTGAGGTCGGCGTCCATCGCATCCAGCGCGGAGCGGACAAGGCGGGCCGGCGCCATCTCGCGGATTTCCGGCAGGGTGCGGTCGCCCGCGGACCCCAGGCGCTTGTCGGCGGCAACGTCGGGGAAGTGCTTCTGGAAGATCGCCTTGGCCTGGGGGTTGGCCAGGATGTCGGCGATGGTGCTGTCCTCGACCGACCAGGCCATGGTGCCCTGCGCCAGCACGGGCGCCACCACGGCGCCGCCGCACACCAGCGCGGCGAAAGAGGCAGCCATCAGCAATTTGGAGAACTTCGACATCCGCAACACCCTTTTTGTCTAAGCGCTAAAGCGCAATTCCAACCCATGCCGCATCCGCAAAGGCGGGCGGCTTTTATATTATGGCCGAAGGCTCGGTTTTTACGGACAGTTTGTCAACGCTTGAAGGGGGCTGCGATTTCGCCCGGCGCCTCGCCCAAGCTCGGCGCGTTCGTCGCTCGAAATGGTCCACTGGACCATTTCGTTTGCCTTCGGCAACCCGCTCCTCACCCACTCGCCCAAGGACTGTCGTGAAACTCCGACACGGGGCGTAGCGGCACCGGCAATGCCTTGTTGGCGCCGATGTAGAGCTGCAGCGTGATCTGGTTCGACTTTTTGTCCCACACCATCTGCGGCGCGATCTTGTCCGGCCAGCGGAAGGTCTTGCCGTCGAAATCCATTTCGCGCGGGCCGACATCGGCCCAGCCATTGACCAGGTCGGCGGCCAGGCGCTCGCGCAGCGACGGGATTTGTTCCTGTGTGGCGTTGGTGATGTCGGGCGCCATCACCCGCACCAGGCCGCTGGGCAATATCTCGACCCGCGCCACCACCAGCACGCCGCCGCGTTCGGTGCCGCCTTCCCACTTGCCGACAGGCGGCGTGGGCTTGGAGCAGGCGGCAAGCGCCAGCACGGCAAAGGCCATCAGCAGGTGAAGGGCGCGCATCCCTGAGCGACTCATTATGTCTCTTGCGCAAGCCTAGCATGCCGGGCGCCCGGCGATTGGCCGCTTTTGGGCCTGGAAGGGCAGGGGTTCACAGGAAAATGGCCGGTTTTGCTGGTCTGTTCTTGCCCCGGCGGCTGCGCATTGTTATCCACCGCCCGCGTTTTCAAGGCTGTGTCCCATGCCCCTGCCCAAAGACTTTCTTGCCGAGTCCCTTGGCCGCATCAAGCCGTCGCCCACCATCGCGATTACCACCAAGGCGCGCGAGTTGAAGGCGGCGGGCAGCGACGTGATCGGCCTGGCCGCGGGCGAGCCGGATTTCGACACGCCGCAGAACATCAAGAACGCCGCCATCAAGGCGATCAATGACGGCCAGACCAAGTACACCGCCGTCGAGGGCATTCCCGAACTCCGCGCCGCCATCGCCGCCAAGTTCAAGCGCGAGAACAATATCGACTACAAGCCGTCGCAGACCTTCGTGTCGCCGGGCGGCAAGACCATTCTGTTCAACGCGCTTATGGCGACGGTCAATCCGGGCGACGAAGTCATTGTGCCCGCGCCGTATTGGGTTTCCTATCCCGACATCGTGATGCTGGGCGGCGGCAAGCCGGTCATCATCGAATGCAGCCTGGAAGATGGCTTCCGCCTCACCCCCGAAGCGCTGGATAAAGCGATCACGCCCAAGACCAAGTGGCTGATCTTCAACCAGCCCTCCAACCCGACCGGCGCCTGCTACACCCGCGAGCAGCTCAAGGGCCTGACCGATGTGCTGATGAAGCATCCCCATGTCTGGGTGCTGACCGACGACATGTACGAGCATCTGGTCTATGGCGGCTTCAAGTTCACCACCATCCTGGAAGTCGAGCCGGGCCTGTACGACCGCACCCTGACCATGAACGGCGTGTCCAAGGCCTATGCCATGACGGGCTGGCGCATAGGCTACTGCGCCGGTCCCGAAGACCTGATCAAGGCGATGGCCAAGCTGCAGTCGCAGTCGGCGACCAACGCCACCTCGATCTCGCAATGGGCGGCGGTGGAAGCCCTGAACGGCACGCAGGATTTCATTCCCGGCTTCCAGAAGCTGTTCGAGGAGCGCCGCGACCTGGTGGTATCGATGCTGAACCAGGCGACGGGCATCGAATGCCCCAAGCCGGAAGGCGCCTTCTATGTCTATCCCTCGATCCGCAAGCTGATCGGCAAGAAGACGCCGGGCGGCAAGGTGATCGACAGCGACGCGACCTTTGCCGGCGAACTGCTGGAAGCGACGGGCGTGGCGGTGGTGCATGGCGCGGCGTTCGGCCTGTCGCCGTTCTTCCGCATTTCCTATGCGACCTCGAACAAGGCGCTGGAAGAAGCCAGCAAGCGCATCCAGACGTTTTGCAACAGCCTGACGTAGCTAGATGACGCGCTCGGTCTTGCCGTCGAGCGCCATCAGGTAAAACTCGCTGGCCAGCTCGGGATGGGCCTTGGCCAGCCGCGCCTTGACCTGCTGCATGACCTTTTTGTGCTGGGCGGTTTCGGCCGCGCCATCGCCCTGGAAGCTGTCACCGAACGCCACCTTGTAGGCGCCGCAGTCGCGGTGATCGACCACGATCACTTTCTTGATGTGGTGAAGCTGCTTGGCGATGTTGATGTGGCTCCAGAACGCCCCGTTGGATTCGGGAAACTTGTCCGACACCGCGGCCAGCGCCGCGCCGGCCAGCGACACCTGGTCGTAATGGCGCGTGAGATTTTTGTCATGAAAGAAGGCGGGCGCGAACTCCACCAGCCGGTAGTCCATGCAGGTGATGCCCAGCGCCGTGATCTCGGCGGCGCGTCCCACGCCCGGCAGCAGCGTCGCGCCCGCGCCCACCAGCAGCGCGGCGGCCGCGCGCCGGTTCAGATGACATGTGCACATGGATTTCCCCCGAAATCGCCCGTCTGCCACCAATATAGCACATCTGGCCGGGCCAAAAAGAAAAGGCCGGCGGCACAGCCTGTTAGGGCGCGCCACCGGCCAGTCTAACCTCGCTCAAGGGGAGAAGAGCGAAGGTCTTGCCGCCTTCGGGGGGAGAGAAGGCGACTACAGAAGAGATAAGATCGGCAAATCCGATTTCAAGGCCCGGCTAATACTGCCAATCCTTGGAACTTTTGACGGCAAAATCGCGGAACGCGGCCACGCGCTTGGACTGGCGCAGGGCGTCGGCATAGACCAGATGCACGTCGAAGCCCGGCGCGTTCACCTCGGGCAGAACCCGTTCCAGCTTGGGATGCTCGGCCGCCACGAAGTCGGGCACCACGCCGATGCCCAGCCCCGCTTCGGTCGCCTGCAGGATGCCGGTGATGTTGTTGATGCGGATGATCTTGCCGTTGCTGCCGGGCTTGGCGTTCTTCTTGAACGATTCCAGCAGCCAGTTGATGTCGCGGATTTCCGGCACGGCGGTTTCGCCATAGACGATGATGCTGTGGTCGGCGATCTCTTCCAGCGACTTGGGCGCGGGGTGGTCCTTCAGGTAACTCTTGGCTGCGTACATGTGATAGTGGACGGTGAAGAGCTTCCTTTGGATCAGGTCAGCCTGAACCGGCGCGCGCATGCGGATGGCCAGGTCGGCCTCGCGCTGGGCGAGATCCAGTTCCTTGTCGTCCATCACCAGATGAACTTCCACTTCCGGATACTGCGCCAGGAACTGGCCCAGGCGCGGCAGCAGCCAGTAGGCGCCGATGCCGTGGCTGGCGGTGATCTTCAAGGCGCCGCGCGGCGCGTCATGGACGTTCTTCAGCGCTTCTTCCGCCGCCGCCAGCCGTCCCAGCACGTCGGTGACGGCGCTGAACAGCAGCTCGCCTTCGTCGGTCATGGTCAGTCCGCGGGCGTGGCGCTGGAACAAGGGCGTGGAAATCTCTTCTTCCAGTGCGCTGATCTGGCGGCTGACCGCCGACTGCGACAGGCCCAGCGTCTGCCCGGCATGGGTGAAGCTGCCCGCCGATGCGACGGCGTGGAAGATGCGAAGCTTGTCCCAGTCCATACGTCCCCCTCACGCGATTACGCGCTGAGTTGCAGTTCCCCGGAATGCGTGCCCGCCAGGAAGCGTTCGGCTTCCAGCGCGGCCATGCAGCCCATGCCCGCCGCGGTCACCGCCTGGCGGAACACCTTGTCCTTCACGTCGCCCGCCGCGAACACGCCCGCCACCGAGGTATGCGTGGAGTCCGGCGCGGTCTTGATATAGCCGCTCTCGTCCATGTCGAGCTGTCCGTTGAACAGCGACGTCGCGGGCGAGTGGCCGATGGCGATGAACAGGCCATGCACCGCCTGTTCGTGCGTTGAGCCGGTGACAGTGTTGCGCAAGCGCACGCCGGTGACGCCCTTGGGCTCTTCGCTGCCCAGCACTTCGGCGATTTCGGTGTCGTACAGCACCTTGATCTTGGGGTTGGCGTTCAGGCGCGCCTGGTTGGTCTTGTCGGCGCGCAGGAAATCGCGGCGATGCACCAGCGTCACCTTGTCGGCGAAGTTGGTGAGGAACATGGCTTCTTCAACAGCCGTGTTGCCGCCGCCGACCACCGCGACTTCCTTGCCGCGATAGAAAAAGCCGTCGCAGGTCGCGCAGGCCGAGACGCCGAAGCCCTGATACTTGCCTTCGCTTTCCAGCCCCAGCCAGTTGGCGGACGCGCCGGTGGCGATCACCAGCGTATCGGCGGTGTAGATGTCGCCGCTGTCGCCCCACAGCGTGAAGGGACGGCGCGACAGGTCGACCTTGGCGATGGTGTCGCTGACGAACTTGGTGCCCAGATGCTTGGCCTGTTCCTGCATCTGGTCCATCAGCCAGGGGCCCTGAATGGCGTCCGCGAAGCCGGGATAGTTCTCGACCTCGGTGGTGATGGTGAGCTGGCCGCCCGGCTGGATGCCCGCGATCAGCGTCGGCTCCAGCATGGCGCGGGCGGCGTAAATCGCGGCGGTGCAGCCGGCGGGGCCGCTGCCCAGGATGATCATTTTGGAATGCTTGGGGGAGGTTTGGGCGGTCATGTTCGTCTTCAGCTTGCTTTGCGGCATTTGCGGGTCTCGCCATGTCATATTGTTATGGCGGGCCGTCCGGTCAAGCCGCCCAAAAAGCCAAGTCGGTGCATAAGGTTATGAGCCGTCGCCTGGAGCGCATTGATCTTCCTATAGCCGGGAGATTCGAGAAATATTATTGCGAGGAGCCGGGGGGCTGCGTTATAGGACGCGCCGCCCTTTCCGCAACGCGCAGGATAATTCGTGGACACCCGCAAGCTGGACGCCATTGATCTGCGCATTCTCAGCGAGCTGCAGGCTGACGGCCGCATCACCAATGTCGAGCTGTCGCGCCGCGCCAAGATAACCGCGCCGCCCTGCCTGCGCCGCATCCGCGCGCTGGAGAAGGCGGGCTTCATCAAGGGCTATCACGCCGATCTGGACGGCAAGTCGTTGGGCTTTGAAGTCACCGGCTTCGTCTTTGTCGGCCTGTCCAGCCAGAAGGACGGCGACCTCAAGCATTTCGAGGAAAGCGCGCGGCGCTGGCCGGAAGTGCGCGAGTGCCACATGCTGTCGGGCGAAGTGGATTTCATTCTGAAGTGCGTGGCGCGCGACCTGTCGGCTTTCCAGTCTTTCATCACCGACACGGTGACGGCGGAAAAGAATGTCGCCAGCGTGAAAAGCTCGCTGGTGATTCACGCCTCCAAGATCGCGCCGGGCTTTCCCATCGACGTGCCGGCATGATGTTTCGCGGGATAGGCGCTGCGGCGCTGACCATCGCGGCCCTCCTGTCGTTTGCCGCGCCAGCAGACGCGCAGGGCGTGACCAGCCGGGTCAAGGCGCGGCTTGCCGCCTTTGACGGCCAGACCCTGACCTTGCAGCCCCTGGCCCCCAACGGCACGCCCGCGCCCGGCGATGTCTTGCGCGTGTCCTTGTCGCCGCAGGCGCGCGTGGTGCAGCAGCAGAAGAGCTTCTTTGGCGTCCTCAAGGCCGGCGACTATGCCGGCGCGGCGGTGACCGAGCGTGGCGGGCGGCTGCGCGCCCAGAACGTCTATATCTATGCCGAACCGTTGCGCGGCAGCGGCGAGGGGCGTTTTGAGGACAATGGCCGCCTCATGGTCAACGGCACCGTGCGCGAGACCAGGGCCGCCACCCAGTTCGATGGCACCTTCACCCTGCATTATCGCGGCGCCACCCTGAGCGGCGCCCGCAGCCGCGCGGTGTGCGAAGGCCGCGCCGTGCCGCCTGCCTATGCCAGCGCCCTGACCTGCAGCGCCGACGCGACAATCGAAGTCGCGCCCGGCACGCCGGTTTCGGCCCTGACGGTGGGCGACAAGGACCTGCTGGTGCCCGGCGCGATCCTGAGCGTGGCGGTGACGCGCCAGCCCGACGGCAGCCAGACCAGCCCCGGCATCATCGTGGAAATGCCGCAATCGCCGCCTTAGACTTTGCGTCTCTCACTTCGGAGAATTCCCATGTCCCGTCGTCTTCCGGCCCTGGTCCTTCTGTGCGGCGCGCTGGCCGCCACCACCGCGCTCGCGCAAAATGCCCAGCTGGGCAAGTGGGGCGTCGATCTCAGCTCGATGGATAAGAGCGTCAAGCCGGGCGACAATTTCTTCAACTATGTGAATGGCGGCTGGCTGAAGACCGCCGAGATTGCCCCCGACCGCGCCAGCGCCGGATCTTTCCAGGATCTGCAGATCCTCAGCGAACAGCGCCTGCGCGCCATCGTCGAAGATCTGAGCAAAAAGCGCCCCAGCCAGATGACCGCCGAGGAGCGCAAGCTGCGCGACCTGTATGACAGCTTCGTCGATACCGACGCGATCGAGGCCAAGGGTTTGAACCCGGTGCGCAAGGACCTGGATTATCTCGCCGGCCTGCAGACGCATGCGCAGGTCGCCAGCGCCATGGGCTCGATCCGGCTTTCGACCCAGAGCATCTATGGCATCGGCATGGGGATCGACGACAAGAACCCCGACAATTACTCGGTCAATCTCAGCCAGTCGGGCTTAGGCATGCCCGAGCGCGATTTCTACCTGTCGACGCAGGCCGACATGGTCAAGACCCGCGAGGCCTATCGCAAGTATCTCGCCGACATGATGGTGCTGGCCGGGATGGATGATGCGGCCGCGCGCGCCGACCGCATGCTGGCGCTGGAAGTGGAGATTGCGAAAGTCTCCTGGGCCCGTGTCGACCGCCGCGACGCCACCAAGACCTACAATCCCATGCCGGTTTCCAACCTGAAAAAGCTGGCGCCGGAATTCCCCTGGGACCAGTTCCTGGCGGAGGCCTCCATTCCCCTCACCACGCCGCAGGGGCATGAGCGGTATGTGATCGTGGCGGAAAACACCGCCTTCGGCCCGCTGGCCAAGATTTTTACCGCCACGCCGGTCAGCACCTGGCGCGATTACCTGACGGTGCACTACCTCAAGAGCTTCGCGCCGTATCTGCCCAAGCGGTTCGACGATCTGGTCTTCTCATTCTACGGAACGCAGCTCTCGGGCCGAACCGCGCAGCAGGAGCGCCGCATTCGCGGCACGCGCCTGCTCGACACCACCATGGGCGAGGCGCTGGGCAAGCTTTATGTCGCGCGCCATTTCCCGCCGGACTCCAAGGCCAAGATGGACGTTCTGGTCGCCAATCTGATCAAGGCGTTCGAGCAGAACCTGCAGACGCTGGACTGGATGGGCCCGGAAACCCGCGCCAAGGCGCAGGAAAAGAACGCCAGCTTCACGCCCAAGATCGGCTATCCCAGCAAGTGGCGGGATTATTCCGGGCTGCAGGTGCAGCGCGACGACCTTATCGGCAATGTCCAGCGCGCGGCGGTGTTCGAATGGAACCGCGACGTGGCCCGCATCAATCAGCCGGTGGACCGTCTGGAATGGGGCATGACGCCCAGCACCATCAACGCCTATTACAATGCTTCATGGAACGAGATCGTATTCCCGGCGGGCATCCTGCAGCCGCCTTTCTTCGATCCCAATGCGGATGATGCGGTGAACTACGGCGCCATCGGCGCGGTGATCGGCCACGAGATCAGTCATGGTTTCGACGACCAGGGCAGCAAGTACGACGCCAAGGGCGTCTTCCAGGACTGGTGGACCAAGGAAGACCGCGAGCGTTTCGATGCCCGCACCGCTGCGCTGGTGAAACAGTATGACGCTTATGAACCGCTGCCGGGCCTGCATGTCATCGGCAAGCAGACGCTGGGCGAGAACATCGCCGACAATGCGGGGCTGGCGATCGCACTGAAGGCCTATCACATCTCGCTGAACGGCAAGCCCGCGCCGGTGATCGACGGGCTGACCGGCGACCAGCGCCTGTACCTTGCCTTCGGCCAGGTGTGGCGCACCAAGATGCGCGACAGCGCGATACGCACCCAGACCGTATCGGGCGTGCATACCGTGGCGCAGTTCCGCGTGGTGGGCCCAACCCGCAACCAGGACGAATGGTACAAGGCGTTCAACGTGCAGCCCGGAGACAAATACTATTTGCCTCCGGAGCAGCGCGTGAAGCTTTGGTAGTCGCTATTTGGCGGGGAAACTCACCGCCAGATAGGACACCACCTTGTCGAAATCCGCATCGCTGACCTGGGCGCCGCTTGCGACCATCTGTGTGACCGTATCGGCCCAGTCGGCGCGGGTCTTGCGCTGGGCGCTGACCACATCGGCGCTGTGACACTGGGCGCAGGCCTTGGCCACCATGTCGCGGCCGGGGCCCGGCGGCAGGGTGTCGGCCTGGGCCGCGACAGTGGCGGTCAGGAAAAGGGCGGCAGTCAGACCCGAAACGCGCTTCATGTGTTCACTCCCAGTTATGGGGCTACCCTGACAGCGCCATCCTGAATGGCGGCTGAACGGCAGATGCGAACCGGTCGCGCGTTTATTCTGGGAGCTTCAACAGCTTTTCGGGCGGCAAAGCGGCATCGGTGAAGCGCGCCAACGCCACCGAGCCCTTGAACCAGTTCACATGGTTGATGCGCACGCCCACCATGACATGCCCCGGACCGTGCGGCGTGAACGCAACCTCGGCTTCGCCTTCCAGCACGCCATCGACATACATGCGATAAGTTTTACCGTCATAAGTCTGCGCCACCGCATACCAGCGGTTCAGCAGATGCGTCTTGTCCGGAAAGATCAGCGCCTTGCTGCCGCTCCGGCTGTTGACGAAGGCATCGAGATACCAGTGCCCGTCCTTGACGCGCGTCTCGAACATGAAGCGCGGATTGGGATCGCTGGTGCCCGCGGGCAGGGCGTCCAGCCCCGTCACCGGGTCGGTTTCCACGATATGCATCCAGCGCTGTTCGAAGTCGCCGCCTTCGGGACGAAAGATCGCTTCGATGGTGAAGGTCTTGGCGCCGACCAGCGGACGGTCGCCAAAGAACAGCGCATCGTTCTTGCCGTTGAACTGCATGGCTTTGCCGACGGGGCTGTCGACCAGCCTGGGCGCGCCCTCCACTTCGGGCACGATGCCGCCGATGCGGACCAGATTGTCGAAGCGCCAGACGGTTTCTGCTGCCAGCGCGGGCGACACCAGGCATGCGCCCAGAAACGCGGCGAAGGCGATGCTGCATCTGCTCATTGGGCCCTCCCAACTTTCTCTATAATCTGTATGCACTTAGGCGGCGTTGACGCTTCCACCGCACCCCTGCAATCTGCCCGCCAAAACCAAGCACCGGGTGGGGAAACATCTCATGACTTTGGATCGCCGCAAACTGCTGGCCATGGGCGCCGCGTCCTGCTTCGCGCTGCCCTATCAGGCCAAGGCGCAGTATCTCGCCAAGAAGGTCAAGATCACCGACGTCAAGGTGATGATCATTCGCGGCACCTGGGACTGGAATCTGATCAAGGTCGAAACCGATGCCGGGGTGTTCGGCATCGGCGAGGGCTATTGGGGTCCAGGCGTGAAGGACATCACCCTGAACCGCTTCCGCGAGCAGTTGATCGGCGAAGACCCGCTGAACGTGGTCAAGCTCTACACCAAGCTGCTGTTCCTCAATGGCGGCTATGGCGCCACCGGTGGCCTGACCATGCATGCCGCGTCGGGCATTGAAATCGCGCTGTGGGATCTGGCGGGCCGCCTGCTGCAAACACCGGTCTGCAATCTTCTGGGCGGGCGCTTCCGCGACAAGGTGCGATTCTACCGCACCCTGCAGCGGCCGGACAAACGCCCCGAAGAGGCGCAAGCCTGGGGCGACCAGGTGGCGGAAGCCAAGGCCAACAACCCCTATGGCTTCACCATGTTCAAGGTGCAAGGTGACGGCATTCCGCCGAGCTCCGACCCGACCTTCTCCGAGCCGGGCCATGACCGTTACACCAACCAGCTCACCAATCTCGACATCCGCCGCATCACCGACCGCATGGAGCGTATCAGGAAGGCCTTGGGCGATACCGACTTCGCGATGGAGTGCCACTGGAAGTATTCGGTCAACGATGTGATCAAGCTGTGCAACGCCATCGAACATACCAATCCGATGTTCGTGGAAGATCCCACGCCACCGGAAAATCCCGAAACGCTGGAACGGGTGGCCAAGGCGACCAACACGTCGATCTGCACCGGCGAAAATCTGTACGGCTTCCATCAGTTCTCGCAGATCATCCTGCGCCAGGCGACAGCGGGCGTGCATATCGACATTCCCAAGTCGGGCGGGTTGTTTGAGGCCAAGCGCATCGCCGATCTGGCCGACCTGTATGGCATCTGGACCGCGGCGCATAACCCGGCCAGTCCGATTGGTACGGCGGCGTCCGCCCATGCTGCCGCTTCGGTGCGCAATTTCCGCGTCCACGAATTGGCCAAGTGGGTGGACTGGTGGCCGACGCTGGTCACCCATGAAGGTCCGTTCTGGAAGGACGGCTACTTCCACATTCAGGACAAGCCCGGCCTGGGCTTTGACATCAATCCCGACGTCGCCAAGGCGCATCTCGCACCCGGCGAGCAATGGTGGGGGTGAGGAACGGTTGGCCGTAGGCCAACGAAATGGTCCAGTGGGCCATTTCGAGTGACGAACGCGGCGAGCTTGAGCGAGCCGCCGGAGAGCTATTGATAACAAGCGCCGCTGTAATGTGGCCGCGAACTGGAGAGAAGACATGAAGTTTATGAAAGCCGCGCTGCTCGGATGCGCAATCGCACTGGCCGCGTCCCCCGCCATGGCGCAGGTCAAGCAGACCCGGGCGCAGATGATGAACTACACGTCCGAATGGAAGGGAGAGCGTTTCCCAGATGGCCGTCCCAAGGTGCCGGATTCGCTGCTGGACCGCGTCACCAAGGTGCCGCTGGAGAATATCTGGGGCTTCCTGCGCTCCAAGGGCTACAACGCCCAGTTTGAAGGCGGCTGGCAGTCGCTGCAGCCCGGCAAGGCCTTTGCCGGCCGCGCGCTGACGGCGCAGTACATGCCGGCGCGCCCCGACATGGTCAATGTCATCAATGCCGAGGGCAAGCGCGATGGCCGCGTCACCGGCAACAACCAGTGGCCTATCAACGAACTGGTGATGGGCGACGTCTATGTCGCCGACGGCTTCGGCAAGATCGTGGAAGGCACGCTGATCGGCTCCAACCTGGCCAGCGGCATCGCGGCCCACACCCATTCCGGCTTCATCTTCGACGCCGGCATCCGTGACGCCGAAGAAGCGCGCGAAATCCCCAACCTGCCGGGCCTGTACCGCGCTTATGACCCGTCTTACTGGGTCGACATGACGTTGACCTCGATCAATGCCCCGATCCGCATTGGCCGCGCGTCGGTGCTGCCGGGCGATCTGGTGGTGGCCAAGGCCGATGGCGTGATCTTTATTCCGGCTATTCTGGCGGAAGAAGCGGTGGCATCCGCCGAATTCACCCAGCTCGAAGACACCTACAATTTCGAGCTCAATCGTACCGGCGCCAATGGCGGCGAGTTCGAGGGTGGCTGGACGCCCAAGAAATATGACGCCATGGCCGCCTGGGCCCTGGGCACGCCGGGCCGGGTGCGCATGAGCCGCGCCGAGTTCGACCGCTACCTGACCGCGCGCAAGGTGGCCAACGCCAAGACCATCTCCGAAGCGCCCGGCGCGCGCCGCTAGGTTTTCGTCGATACCAGAACAGGACCGGCGCTGACGGCGCCGGTCCTTTTTCTTTGTTCCCATGTGCGATACACCAGACGCGCCCATCACGGGCCAACGAGAAACGGAGGGATCATGCGCAAGGCTCTTATCGTGGACGCCGCCGCCAAGCCGGGCGGACATTATTCTCACGCGGTCATCGCCAATGGCTTCGTCTATGTCTCCGGGCAAGGGCCGCAGGATCCCAAGACCAATGTCGCTCCCGACGATTTCGCGGGACAGGTGCGTCAGACCTTGCGCAACGTGCAGACCATTCTGGAAGGCGCGGGCGCGGGCATGAAAGACGTGGTCAAGGTGAACACCTATCTCAGCGACCTGACGCGTTTCCCCGAATACAACACGATCTACAAGGAGTTCTTCCCGGGCGAGCCGCCGGCCCGCACCACCATCGGCTGCCAGCTTTACGGCATCCAGGTGGAAATCGATTGCGTGGCGGTGTTGCCGGACTGACGAGGGCGCCATGCGCATTGCCGATCTGGAAACCCCGGTGCCGGTGATCGACTTGGATCGGGTCGAGCACAATCTGGCGAAGATGCAGGCCTATTGCGACCGGCATGGCCTGAAGCTGCGGCCGCACATCAAGACGCACAAGATTCCGCATTTCGCCAAGCGGCAGTTGGCGCTGGGCGCGGGCGGCATCACCTGCCAGAAGCTGGGCGAGGCCGAAGTGATGGCCGATGCCGGTCTGGACGACATCTTCATTTCCTATCCGTTGGTGGGGGCGGTGAAAGCGCAGCGCCTGGCCGAGCTGTCGCGCCGCGCCAAGGTGCGCGTGGGCATCGACAACCGGATCGCGCTGGACACCATCACCGAAGCGGCGCGCGCCTCCAACCACACCATTGGCGTGCTGGTGGAATTCGACAGCGGCAACAAGCGCACCGGCGTTACCTCGGTGGCGCAGGCGCTGGAGCTGGCGCGGCGCATCGGCGAGGCGCCAGGCCTGCGTTTTGATGGCTTGATGACTTATCCCAGCTCGGCGGCGACGGCCGGGTTCGTGGCGCAGGCCAAGGACGAATTCGCCAAGGCGGGCATTCCCATCGCGGTGGTATCGGGTGGTGGCACGCCCAATGCCTGGGCGGCGCATGAAGTTGAAGGCCTGACAGAAGTGCGCGTTGGCACCTATATCTATCATGACCGCGCCACGGTCGGCGCCGGCGCCGCCACGCTGGACGAATGCGCCTTTCATCTGCACGTTACGGTGATCAGCCGCCCCACCGAAGACCGCGCCATCATCGATGCCGGCTCCAAAAGCCTGTCCAGCGACCGCATCGATCCGGCCTTCGGTCAGGGCCATGGCCTGATCCTGGGTTATGAGGATGCGGTGATCGAGCGGCTGAACGAAGAACATGGCATCGTCGATCTGTCGCGCTGCGCCGCCAAGCCGGTGGTGGGCGAGCGCCTCCGCATCGTGCCCAACCACGTTTGCGTCGTCAGCAACCTGCATGACGAGGTTGCGGTCAGCCGGGGCGGCGAGCGGGTCGAGATGTGGCAGGTGGCGGCCCGGGGCAAGACCCGCTAGGCCGCCATTCCCTTTACCAGTCCACCACCGAGCCATCGTCGGCGTCGAACACCGGCAGATAGGGCCGGGGTTCGCCCACCTGGGCGCGCAGCTTGTCTTCGTCGATGGTGATGCCCAGGCCGGGACCTTCCAGCAACGGGCGATAGCCGTTCACGATGGGCGGCAGCGGCTTGGCCAGGAGGTCGGCATACTCGTTGTCGCCGCGTTCCTGGATCAGGAAGTTGGGAACGGCGGCGGCGATCTGGAATGACGCCGCCAGCGAGCAGGGCCCTTGCGGATTGTGCGGCGCGATCGGGGTGTAATAGGACTCCGCCATGCCGGCGATGATCTTCAGCTCGGTGATGCCGCCGGCATAACAGACGTCCGGCTGCAGGATCATCGCCGCCTTCTTTTCCAGAATGTCCTTGAAGCCCCATTTGGTGAAGATGCGCTCACCGGTCGCCAGCGGTATGCGCGTTTTCTTGGCCAGCTCCGCCATCACCTCGATATTCAAGGCCTGGACCACTTCCTCGTAGAACCAGGGATTGTGCGGTTCCAACGCCGCCATCAGGCGCATGGCCGTGGTGGGCTGCACCGCGCCGTGGAATTCCACGCCGATATCCACGTTCGGGCCCATCTTTTTGCGCAGGGCGGCGAAATTCTCGACCGCCTCGCCGATCGCCCGCTCGCTTTCATTGTGCTTGGTGAGCTGGCGGCCCTTGGCGTCACGCAGGATTACCTTCATGGCGTTGACGCCATTCTTCAGGTTCGGCTGGCCATAGACGCGGCAACGGTCGCGCACCGCGCCACCCAGCAGCTTGTAGATCGGCAAATTGTAGACCTTGCCGGTGATATCCCACAGCGCCTGGTCGATGCCCGACGAGATCGCGGTCTTGACCGGGCCGCCGCGATAGAAGGCGCCACGATGGATCGCCTGCCAGTGATGCACCACGCGGGTGGGGTCCTGGCCGATCAGATAATCGCCCACTTCCATCGCGCCGGCGGCGCAGGCCTTGGCGTCGTCTTTCAGCATTTCGCCCCAGCCGACGATGCCGGTGTCGGTGGTGATCTTCACGAACACCCAGGAGTTGGTCAGGACGAAGGTGTCGATTTTGGTGACGCGGATCTTTTCGCTGGAGCCGATCGCGGCGCTCTGGCCGCGGGCGGGGGAGGCGAGGCCGCCAAGTCCGAAGGCGGCGGCGGGGCCGAGCAGGCCGGCCATGGTGTGGCGACGCGTGAGCATGGTTGCTTCCCTCATATTTTTGCGAGGAAGGAGCCACCGATTCTGGCCGGACTGTCCAGCGGGCTGACAGTTTGTCCACCGGGCGCTGTCCCGGAGCCCCAAAAGGCGGTTGCGCTGACCGTCAAAGGCCTCATGCTGCGGCCAGCCAAGAAAACCAGGCAGGGGGAATAGCATGACTCAGAACCGTCGCAACGTGATGAAGGGTGTGGGCCTTGGCGCGGGGGCGGCGATGCTGGCCGCCAGCGCGGGCGCGCAGGCGCAGCAAAGAGGGCCGGGCATGCCCACGGGGCACCGGCCGCTGAAGGGCATCGACATCACCAACATTGTCACCGCCAATGGGCTGGGCCTGGGCGTGAAGACCAGGCGCGGCGTGCTGGACGTGGCGAGCGTGGAACGCGATCGCAAGATCGGCCTGCCGACCAAGGCCATCGACGTCATCAATGGCCGCGGCAATCTCGAAGCGCTGGGCATGTTATTGGCCAACGGCGCGGCGGGCGCGCCTGCCAATCATCTGATCCCGGAAGCGCAGGTGCGCTTTGGCAATATTGTGGAAAATCCGGGCAAGATTTTGTGCGTGGGACTGAACTACGCGGCCCACGCCGCGGAAGGCGGCAGCAAGCCGCCCAAGGAACCGATCATGTTCAGCAAATTCAACAGCGCGCTGAACCACCACAACGGCACTATCGCGGTCAGCAAGTCGACCGCGCCGCCCAAGTGGGACTATGAAGCCGAACTGGTGCTGGTGATGGCCAAGGGTGGCCGCGACATCCCGGAAAGCCAGGCGCTGGAATATGTCTATGGCTATGCGTCCGGCAACGACTTCACCAACCGCGACCTGCAGCGCCGCTCGGCGCAGTGGCTCTTGGGCAAGAGCACGGATGGTTCAGGTCCATTCGGCCCCTGGCTGGTCAGCGCCGACCAGGTGGACGTCAACAATCTGGACATGAAAATGCTGGTCAATGGCGAAGTGCGGCAGAGCACCAACACCCGGCTTATGATCTTCACCTGCGCCCAGATCATTTCCTATTGCTCGAAGGCTTTCGCGCTGGAAGCGGGCGATGTGATCTTCACCGGCACCTGTGAAGGCGTGATCAGCGGCTATCCGCCGGAAAAGCAGGTCTGGCTGAAGCCGGGCGACAAGATGGTGACCTCGATCGAAAAGATCGGCGATCTGCACGTCACGCTGACCTGAGACGAAAAAGCGGAGCAGGCGCCTGACGCACCTGCTCCGCTTTCGTCTTTTATGCCTTTAAGACGCGGAATTTCCGCCGCCATCCTTGCGCTTGGGCGGGAAAGGATAGGCATTGGGCGTGTGGCCGGGCGCAGGCCTCAGCACCGACAAGACCATCGTCACCGCCAGGATCAGGCCGGTTCCCAGTAGGGAAAACACGACCGGTATCTTGTAGATGTCGATCAGCAGCATCTTGGTGCCGATGAACGCCAGCACCAGGGCCAGGCCGTAGGGCAACAGGTGAAACTTGTCCTTCACATTCGCCAGCAGGAAATACATGGCGCGAAGACCCAGCACGGCGAAGACATTGGATGTCAGCACGATGAAGGGGTCCAGCGTTATGGCGAAAATGGCCGGAATGGAATCCACCGCGAACACCACGTCCACCGCGCCGATCAGCAGGATCACCACGAACAGCGGCGTGGCCATTTTCACGCCGTCCACCTTCGTGAAGAAATTCTCGCGGTCATAGTTCGGCGAAATGCGCATATGGCGGCGAACCCAGCGCAATGCCGGATTGGCCTCCAGGTCCGGCTCCTCGCCGGCGGCCCGCCACATCTTGAAGCCGGTATACACAAGGAACGCGCCGAACAGGTACAGGACCCAGTGGAATTCCGAGATGATCCAGGCGCCGACCACGATCAGCACCGCGCGCAACGCCAGCGCGCCGAGAATGCCGATGATCAGCACGCGCTTCTGGAATTCGTCCGGCACGGCGAAATAAGTAAAGATCATCAGGAAGACGAAGACGTTGTCGACCGCCAGCGCCTTTTCGATGACGTAGCCAGTGATGAATTCCAGCGCCTTGGCATTCGCCAGCGCCTGTGTCGCGGCATCACCGCTGGTGCCGCCCAGATGCCACCACAGCCAGCCGACAAAGATAAAGCTCACCACGATCCAGACGACCGACCAGGTGGCGGCCTCGGCCATCGAAACCTTGTGGGCGCCCTGCCGCCGCATAACGAGGAAATCGACCGCCAGTGCGACGAACACGAACAGTGCAAACAGGGACCACACCATCGGTGTGCCAACAGACATCATGAAAAAGCCTCACCAGGCGATCGGCATCGCCGCGATTGGATCGCTATTTGCCCAGGCCGGTCTTGCCACCACGCTTTGGCGTGGGCCGCAGTGCCGGGAAAAAAGACCGGGTGCCGACCCGATCCGATTTCCGTGCTGGCGACATTGCGAAGGCGCTTGCGCGCCCGGCTACTCCCCGAGGACTGACCGGCCCCCACTGAGTGGTCCAGTTGCAATGTTAGTTTATGAGCGGCGTTTGCGCTAGCTGGCCGTCTGCGGACTGCCCCGGCGGCCAGCAGATTGCTTCTGGTGCTGGCGGACGATATCCCA
>Ga0222712_10000216_pt1 | contig 82763 bp, 66 predicted proteins | sample C33_657DmetaG_FD_165043 | JGI IMG/M metagenome (GOLD analysis project Ga0222712, IMG submission 165043) | Estuarine water microbial communities from San Francisco Bay, California, United States - C33_657D | ecosystem: Environmental > Aquatic > Marine > Unclassified | place: USA: California... | reverse complement strand
AAACCCCTCAACCCCCCCCCCCCCCATCGCTTCTTGGCGAGAGAACATCAAATCGGCGTCGCGCCCACTGCACTGGGGGGGGGCGTCGCCGAGGACTCGAAGCGTCTGCGGTCGCCCCTCGCGCGTTCGATGGACACGCGTCGACGACGACGCGCGGCGCGGGGTGCAATTTCATAAATAAACCCTCGCAAAAAAGCACATTCATAAAAAAAAACCCTAGCAAAAAAGCAAATTCATAAAAAAAACCCTGACCAAAAAGCAAATTTAAGAAAAACCCTAGCAAAAAAGCAAATTCGTAAAAAAAAACCCTAGCAAAAAAGCAAATTCATAAAAAAAAACCCTCGCAAAAAAGCAAATTCATAAAAAAAAACCCCGACACACGAGCGCGACGCACACGCGTGCGGCGCGATTTCCGTTTCCATCACTCGCGACTGAAGCGACCGAAGCGGGCGTTGCGTCACCTTCGCGCGCACGCGTTCGATGTCGTCCGTCGTCCTCGCTCGCGGCGTCGCGCTCGCGGGGGGTCGTGGGGACGGATTAGGGAAGAAAGGCGGGGGAGACGCGTCGCGCGCGCGCGCGCGCGCGCGCGCGTCCAAGGAATTCGCGATGAGGTACGCGCGGCGCGACGCGAGCGACGCGCGCGCGAGCGTTTGGACAGGGCGACAGCGCGTGAGGGTTTGATTGGTGATGATGAATACTAGGACGCGTGATGGGGTGATGATGATGATGATGACGACGCGAAAAGAGTGAATGAAGGAATGAAGAGGAATGAATGAATGAACGAACGAACGAGGACGAGGAGGGAGACTGACGATTATGACGAGTAGTGGGGAAGACGATTTTGCAGGACTTCCTCGCGATGCGAAGATTGGGATATTAGGAGGCGGACAACTGGGAAGGATGTTAGCCATCGCCGGGGCGCCGATGGGGGTTCGATTGCGGGCGTTAGATCCGACGACGAACGCGCCGGCGTCGATCGCGGCAGAGCAAGTCGTCGGGAGCTTTCGAGATCGACAGAGCGTTCTGGCGTTTGCGAAAGAGTGCGATGTGATCACGGTGGAGATCGAGCACATAGACGTGGAGGCGTTGAGGGAGCTCGTTGCGGCGGGCGTGGACGTTCAGCCGACGCCAGAGACGCTGGCGACGATTCAGGATAAGTACGCTCAAAAGGTGCACTTCTCGAAAGCAGGCGTGCCGCTCGGGGAATTCGCGGATATTCCGAACCAGGACGCCCTGGATAAGGCTGCCGCAGAGTTTGGATTTCCCCTGATGTTAAAGTCGAAGCGTTTGGCGTACGACGGTCGCGGGAACGCCGTGGCAAAGACGGCGGATGATTTATCGAGCGCGGTCGCCAAGCTCGGGGGATTCGCGCAGGGATTGTACTGCGAGAAGTGGGTAGCGTTTGAGCGCGAGCTCGCGGTGATGGTCGTGCGCGCGAAGGATGGCGAGACGGTGTCCTACCCCGTCGTGGAGACGGTTCACGAGAACAATATTTGCGACATCACGACTACTCCGGCGCCGATTCCGAACAGAGTCGCCGAGCAAGTTCAAGCGGCGGCGCGCAAGGCGATCGCATCCTTCACGGGCGCGGGTATTTTCGGCGTCGAATTGTTTCTCTTGAAGGATGGCTCGATTTTGCTCAACGAGACCGCACCGAGACCGCATAACAGCGGGCACTACACCATCGAGGCGTGCGCGTGCTCGCAATACGAGAACCATTTGCGAGCAATCTTAGGATGGCCTTTAGGCGACACCTCGCTCAAAGTTGGTGGGGCGGTGATGAAGAATATTTTAGGCGACGGTGATGGTCCGGAGGCTATGGGCCGGGCGCACCGATTGATGGGTGCCGCCTTGGCAACGCCAGGCGCGAGCGTGCACTGGTACGAAAAGCCGGAAATGAAAATGGCCCGTAAAATGGGTCACATCACCGTCGTTGGCTCGAGCGCGGCGGTGGCAACAGAGCGCATGAACAATATCCTTCGCGCGGCAAAGGGGGACAAGACGCCGGCAAAAAAGGCGGCACAAGTCGGCATCATAATGGGTTCCGATAGCGATTTACCCACCATGAGCGCCGCCGCGGAGGTCCTCGAATCGTTTGGCATCGGATGCGAAGTCACGGTGATCTCCGCCCATCGCACGCCCGAACGCATGGTTGAATACGCTAGAAGCGCGCACGTACGAGGCTTGCGCGCAATCATCGCTGGCGCCGGCGGCGCCGCGCACTTGCCTGGCATGGTTGCCGCCATGACTCCTTTGCCCGTGATTGGCGTCCCAGTGCCGCTCAAATACCTCGACGGTATGGATTCGTTATTATCCATCGTGCAGATGCCCAAGGGTGTTCCCGTCGCCACGGTCGCAATCGGCAATAGCGCCAACGCCGGTTTGATCGCCGCTCGCATCGTTGCCGCCTTTGAACCCGACGTGTGTTCCAAAATGTTAGCCTACCAAGACGACATGGAAAACGTCGTCAACACCAAAGCCTCCAAGCTCGAGTCCATCGGCTATCGCGATTATCTCAAGCAAATGTAAAATATTAACTATTATGGACCATAATTATGTTTGATCATCTCCCGCATGCGTCAACGCCAAAGAATGAGAATGATTCTTCGTTCGTGATTTTGCACTCGCCGTCCGAGTCCGCGCCGGCGAAATAAACCGTCTCAGTGGCCAGTGGCGCGATTTTCGGCATTATCTTTCGCGCACGACGCTTCTTTTTTGGTCGCGAAATCTTTCCAACCATTATTTCACTAGTTTTCTTGCGCGTCTCGCGCGCATCCGCCTCCACCCGCCCTCGCATCATGCCTCAGGCCTCGCTCGGCGCGATGCTCTCGAGTGGCGGCGCGATGGCGTTTCACCAATCGGCGGCAAGTTCAAGGCATCGCGTCGCCGCTCGCTTCAAGCGGTCGATCGCGAGTGGAAACCGATCGGAAAACGTCGACGGACGATCTCGGGCGTCGCCGGGGTCGATTTGGAGCGGCGTGAACGAAGGCGCCAGAGCGAATGCTCGGCGCGGGTTTGCGGCGGCGGCTGGAGGCGAGCGCGGCGAAGGCATGCGCACGAATGCGATCGCAGACGATGACGAAGGAGACGAGATTGATGGAATCGATTTCGATGACGACGAAGAGGATCTGAGCGCGAATGGAGCGGTGAAGGCGTCGACAGGGGTGAGCGTGGACGCAGCTGTGGACGAATTGCTTTCAAGCGTGAAATCGACGACAACGTGGGGAGGGGATTGGCCCGAATTTGTCATTTTGCTCGCGCGATTACAAGCGCTTGGATACTCTGGGGCAAAATTGGAGGGGGAGGAAGACGATAGCGAACGCACGACGAAGCCTCCGGAGTGGGCGCGAGCGGTTGCGGAGCCACCGAAGAACGCTTCGACGAGCAGCGGCGACAGCCAGAACAATGAGGAGGATCTCACGCCCACCGACGCGGGGGAAGTAAAGCGATTAGTTTTGGCTTTCTGCCGCGATCGACCGGATCTTTTCGCGAAGTTGCCGGAAAGGTTGGTGTACCAACTTATTGACTGGCCGCTGCCGCGAAAGATGAATAATCGCAAGCTCAACGCTGGCATGCAACGCCTTCGCAGTGGCTTTGACATGGACATCGGGCACTTGCGTGGAAAATGCTCAGCGACCGACAAACTGTCCGATCGCCCAATGAATCCGATTCTTCAGCTGTCGGACTTTATGCGCGTCATCTTGGCGTTGAGCGAAATCCAGGATCCAGCCGAGTTCCCCGGCACGGAGTTTCCATCCAAGGATTTAGCGTCTGACGCCCTTCGGCGCTTGTTGCGCTTGGCGGACTCTGAAAAGCCAGCGCCGGAGAATATGCCGAAAGACACGTCCATCGCGCCGCCGCGCTCTGAGCGCAGCGATCGGGAATTCCGCCCGCGTTGGGATGAAGACCGCGGCGGTAGCTTTGGCGGACGAGGGGGCGGGCGTTTTGATGCCGATCGTCGCGGCGGCCGCGGCGGTCGATTCGGTGACCGCGACCGTGATTTTGATGATCGTCCGCCGCGTCGTTCGTTCGATCGGGACGATCGCCCGAGATTTGAGCGTCGAGACGATTTCGGCGGTCGCGGCGGCGGTCGCAGTCGCGATTTTGGCGACCGCGAAGGCGGTGGATTCGAGCGTCGTCCAAGATTCGACAGAGACAGAGATGAATTTGCAGGCGGTCGCGGTCGCGATCGAGACGACTTCAGCGGCGGTGGCCGCGGGCGTCCAAGCTTTGGTGAACGCGACGGCGAAAACCGTGAGGGCGGTGGATTCGAGCGTCGACCGCGCTTTGATCGTGAACGCGATGACTTCGGCGGTGGCCGCGGCCGAGGAAGCTTTGGCGTACGCGAGGACGAAGACCGTGAAGGCGGCGGACGAGGTCGCGCACGCTTCGACCGCGATGAAAGAGATGACCGTCCGAGATTTGAGCGCCGAGACGATTTTGGCAGCCGTGGCGGTCGATTTGGTGACCGTGAGCGCGATGACTTTGGTGGCGGTCGTGGCCGTGGCGGCGGTTTCGATCGCGAAGATCGCCCTCCTCGTCGATCGTTTGACCGGGACTATTCTGAGCGCCCGATGTTTGATTCCGAAAGCCGCGAAAGTGCAGGTCGTGGTCGCGGTCGCGGAAGATTTGGTGACCGCGAAGGTGGTGGATTTGAGCGCCGCGAACGGGACACCTCGTTCGGCGGCGGCCGCGGTCGAGGTCGCGATTTCGCCGACCGCGACCGCGAAAGCAGTGGTTTCGAACGTCGTGACCGCGAAAGCAGTGGTTTCGAACGTCGTGACCGCCCGCGATTCGATCGCGGCGACCGGGACGATTTCGGCGGCGGTCGCGGCCGCGGCCGTTTTGACCGCGGCGACCGCGACGATTTTGGTCGCGGTCGTGGCCGCGGTGGATTCGACCGCGACGACCGTCCGCCTCGTCGATCTTTCGACCGCGACGACAGCCGCGGTGATGGGTTTTCGAGCGGTCGCGGCCGCGGTCGCGGTCGCGGTGACCGCGACGGTGGCGGATTCGGTGACCGCTTCGCCGGTCGAGGCCGCGGCGATGGCGACGAAGTCTCTGACTGGTCCCCGAAGCCGTCAGCCGGAGCGGATGAAGTTCGCGTCTGGCGCGATGAATGATCGATGATCGAGTGATCGTCGTTTACTACCATCACCACACAGTTTTCCTCGTCATTATTTATCGCGATTACTTCCATTTCGACGACGCGCGCGACGACGCGGTCCATGTACAGTATTCAATACACTCGCTTCGCGCGTGTAAAGAACGCCGACGGCCATGACTTTCTGATCATCACTCCTTCGCGCGCGCGACCGAACTCGCGCCTACATTAGCGTCATTCGATCGCTTCGTCTTCATGACCACCACATATCGCGCGCGTTCGTCATTCGCTCGCGTGTGCGCCGCGCGCCCTCGGCGCTCGCCGCCGTCGCCGCGAGTGACGTCACGCCACCACCGCATCGAAGGGAATGATTCTTTCATGCCTCCATCGCGTTCGGTGTCGAACGACGCGATGAGCGATGTGTTCACGACCGTTTCATCGTCCTACGTCCCTTCCCCTGTCGCCGTGGACGTCATCGCGAGCCAAGTCGCCGTGCTCGGCGTCGTCGGCGCGACGACGGCGTATTGGTGGTTCGCCTTGGTCCCGACGGCGCGCGCGAGATTGGCGGTGAACAAGCGCACAGGGGCGCTGCGAACGTACTTGGAGGAATTAAAAGCCGATCGCACGAACACACGCGCGCTCGAGCGGTGGTTCTACTCCGAATGGCTCGCAAAAGTTGATTTGGAGACCAAGTATTTGCTCGCGGAGGAGGTCGACGTACGGGCGAACGAACGCGAGACGACGCGACTCGATGAAACCGGCCCTGGCGTGCGCTCGAATCGCGAACGCTCTGTGGAGGAAATAGTTCGTGATGCGAGAAAAACCCCCAAGTTTTGGTCGCTCGATAACCCCGTGCTCGTGGGAACGGCACTCGGCGTCGGCGCCGCCGCGCTCTTCTCCGGCGGGCCGCCGTCGTAACGAAACGAAACCGACGCGCGTCTCTTCGTCATCGTTCATCATTCCCGCTCGCCGTTGTTATCATTGTTTAGCTCGTTTACTGTACCGTACCGTAGTATCTTTCATTATCATTTCTCTATTGTTTTCAATTGTTTTCTACAGTATTGTTTTCTATTGTTTTCGTCCCGCTCGCGTCGCCGTCGCCGTCGCCGTCGCCGTCGCGACCGAGCGCGCTCGACGCCGCCTTCACTTCTTGTCGGTCGTGTTCGCGTTCACCGCGTCGTCATCGCGCGTTTCACCTTCGCTTTCGACTTCAATCGCACGTGAATCTCGTTGAACACCAATGGCGATCGCGTCATTCGCGTCCCATTCGTCGAAAGCGCGAGCGTTTCTGTCGAGCCCGACCAAGCGCCGCCATGGGATTTCGCGGACCAATTGGACGAATCGAACGGGAAACCAACGGACGTGCGCGATGACGACGCGGACGGCGGAAGAAATGCGAACGCTGAAACAAACGACGACGAAGCTGAGGGAGTGCGCGAAAAAAGGAGCGGCGAGCGCGGCGGTGGACTTGCTCGTTTCGCTCGGGGCGCTCGGCGTCGCCCCGGATGCGACGTGCGCCACGGCGTGCATCTCAGCGTGCGTGAATGGATCGAACATGGAATTGGCGCAAAAGGTGTACGATGAGATATTTGAAAAAGGCGTGTGCGAACCGGATGAAGTGGCGGTGGCGGAGATCGCGAGAGGGTATCTAGGAATGGACCCGCCGGGCTGGGGGTCGGCGATGGCGTTGGTGAACGGCGCGAAGACCAAGTACGGAATCGCGCCGTCAAGCGTGACGTACAACGTGCTGCTGAGTACGTGTGCGGTGACGAATGACTTAATGAGAGCTGAGGAAATCGTTGACCGCATGGTGGATGAAGACGTTCCAGCAGATGGGTACACGTTGAAGGCGGTGGAAAAAAGGAGGTCGATTCGAGCGTACGTGCGTAAAATGCTCCTCGTCGATCGAGAACAGGTTTGGGTGGACGAGAACTGATGACGCGTACCCACGCCGATTTAATGAATATGTACGCATAGGAACGACTCGTTCGTCGTCGTGTTTGAATTTTGAAATCGTATCATACGTAGGCCTATCTAAGAACTTCCTTTTGTTCGCGCCCGAGTCAACGCAGCTTGTTCCCCGAACCTTTAAACGCCTCGAAGCTCGACGGTTGGGGACTATTTCCCGCCTTCAAAGGGTCAGCGGCGTCTTCCGCTTTGGATTTTTCTTTCTTTCTCGCGATTGCGGCTTGACGAGCGCCTCCAAAGACGACTTTGCCGCTGCGTTTGCGGTCAATGTCTGCGTCGGGATTTGGCTTTTCAGCCTCCTTGCTCGTTTCGCCGCCGAGAACGCCCCCTTGTCGAAGCGCTTGCCATTCCTTCGTCACGTTCAACGACGTCGTGGGGATTTCGACTTCCTTTGGCGCGATTTCGGTGATGGCTTTGCCGTCTAACCGTCGTCCGCCACTGGCGAACGCTAGAAACGTCTTTGGCGCTCCGACGGCTTCCCCAGTCGCGTCGGCGCTCGTTGACGCCGTCGGCGCCGTGCTCACTTCGCTCACCTTCGTCTTCTTCGCCGCAGCGATCCCGGGATTGACAACGCCAGATTTTGTGTCTGCAAATTTTGTATTGTCGGGTCCGTAAGGGTCGACGTAATCCAACGGCGGTGCGAAATCCACCTCGCAATCCGTATCCACCACGCTAATTGCGTTCCCCGGCTTCGCCTCGACAACGTCAATGTGATACTTCTTATCGTTGTAATGAATCACAAAGGTATCGCCCACGGTCAAGCACGTAAAATGTCTCAACGTTGTCTCCAAAACTGCTTTTGGGTTGGAGATATCCAAAAAATCTGATGTCTGCGCGCGTAGTTTCACATACGTTCCCTTTGGCATCGACGCCGCGTACGCAAACTTCACCACGTCGCCTTCGCCGAGCAACAAATTCTGCATCATCCAATACGGCATGTACACCACGCCTTCATCTGCGACGAATTCAAGCACACCGCAGTGCGTCTTTTTATTCTCCTTCGCATTCGTCGCGCTGAACGACATTGGGAACTCATCGATTTGCGCTCGAGAGATGCGATCGAGCGCCGACGGCGGCAAGATCACTTTATCCCCAACTTCTAGCGCTCCACGGTCGATAAACGTCACTGGATACGCCCTATAACTCGCTTGAAATATCATTCGCCCGTAGTTCTCATCGTTGTTCCCATCTCCCGGTACGGCGAACCGTCCGAAGATCCCGCGCATGCCGCGTCCGCGCGTTCCGCGTCAAAAACGATGACCGTTCGCCCTCGATCGACGCCGGCGAAATGACGTCTGAAACGCGTTCGAGGAAATCAACCGAAGTGAACGTTTAAACGCCTGAACCCGCGACTTTGTCGTGGATGTCGATCGAGAGACGATGAAACGAGAGCTGAGGGCTGTCGCGCGGGCGCGCAGTGACGCCTCACTGTGCGCCCGAGAGAGAGAGATTTCGTTTTTCGCAGCCGCGCGACATTTCGTGTTTCATCGAACGGTGCTGACGCTGAGTCGACAAACGAAATTTCAATCGCGATCGAGAGGTGGAAATGCGTGGAAGCGCGACGAAACGAGGGAGAAGTGGTGCAGACGCGAAGGATGATGATGACGATGAATCGAAGACGCGCGCGAGGACGACGGGGGATGTGACGAAGGACGCGCGAACGCACGCGAGAGACGGGAAGAAATCAGAGTTAAGTAAAGGACGATTCGCGGTGTTGGAAGTGAAAACGCGCGGCGTTCGTGAGGTTGGTTTGGGGTTGTTCGCGGCTGACGAGGAGGCTGGGCGAGCGGCGTCGACGAGCAACACTCGGGGAACGAAGCGAGACGTCGCAAACGGCGAGCGAACGAACGAGAGCGAGACGGAAGAAGATCCGTTGGATGCTTTCATGGCGGCGAATGATAATCAGATGGATAAAGAGCGGGCGAGGGGGAGCGAACGCGAACGAACGAGGGCCGAAGGCGTGAGAGCGAGCGAACACGCAGAAGCCATGGATGTTTGTTTCGCGAATGAAGGCGATGGAGGACGAATGGAAGTACCCGTGGCATCGTCCTTGGCGATGGACTCGATGGACGTCGAGGACGGGCAACTATCACCAACGGCAGAGGATGATTTAATGGCGACGTTTGCGGCGGCGGCGAAAAAAGTGGGCGAGACGGCGCCCGCGTCTAGGGGTCACCTGGGCGGTCTAGGGGCGAACGCCGCGAAGAAGGTCGCACCAAAGGTGATGATTATTGCGAGCAAGAAACCTGCGGTGGAAGTGCGCCGCGTAGCGACTATGGGATCGGCGCAGGTTGCGCCGTACGTGGCATTGAAAAAGAATAGAAAGCCGAGCGCTTCGGCAAAGATTTTACAGGAAGTTTTCGAAAGCGATGAAAGCGAAGACGAAAACGCGTCGGCGAAACGTGCGAGCGATGCACTGGCGCCGCTAAAGGAGGGCGACGTCGTAGAGGACGACGACGAGGCGTGGGCGAAGAAGCAGACGGAAAAGTTGAGCAAGGTGGAACGTCTCGGAACTGTGCCCCAAGATGGCGTCAATTACGAGCCTGTGCGAAAGAACTTTTACATCGAAGCGAAAGAAATCACATTAATGTCTAAAGCAGAAGTCAGAGCGTTGAGGATGGCTTTGGATGGCATAAAGTGCCGCGGAAAGAGCGTGCCGCGGCCCATTAAGACATGGGCGCAAGCGGGACTGAATAACAAGGTGTGCGAATTGATACGTCGCTCGGGTTTCGACAAGCCTATGCCCATTCAGGCCCAGGCGCTGCCAGTGATTATGTCTGGTCGCGATTGCATCGGCATCGCCAAGACTGGGAGCGGGAAAACACTCGCGTACATTTTACCAATGCTGCGTCACATCAATGACCAACCGCCGTTGGCTCGCGGCGACGGGCCCATCGGGTTGATTATGGGACCGACGCGCGAGCTCGTGACGCAAATCGGTAAAGAGTGTAAGCGCTTCGGCAAAGTTATGGGATTCAACACCGTGGCTGTGTACGGTGGTAGCGGCGTCGCGGCGCAGATCGGTGACCTTAAAAGAGGTACCGAAATCGTCGCGTGCACTCCCGGGCGTATGATTGATTTGTTGACGACGAGTGCCGGGAAGATTACAAATTTGCGCCGAGTGACGTACATGGTCCTCGATGAAGCGGACCGCATGTTTGACATGGGATTTGAGCCGCAAATTACGCGCATTCTAGCCAACTTGCGGCCCGATCGGCAGACTGTGATGTTTAGCGCCACATTTCCGCACACCATGGAGGCGCTCGCGCGCGCCGCGCTTTTAAATCCTGTGGAGATTCAAATCGGTGGTAAATCCGTGGTAAATTCGGACATCGAGCAGCTCGTCGAAGTTAGACCGGAAGAAGATAGGTTTTTGCGCATGTTAGAGCTCTTAGGAGAGTGGTACGAGCGCGGGAAGGTTATCATCTTTGTCGCGAGCCAGGACAAGTGCGACACGATTTTCCGCGATTTACTCAAGAGCGGTTACCCATGCTTGAGCTTACACGGTGGCAAAGAGCAAAGCGATCGTCAAAGTACGATTTCTGATTTTAAGTCAGACGTGTGTAACGTATTGATCGCCACATCTATCGCCGCGCGCGGCTTAGACGTCAAGGAATTGCGACTCGTCATCAACTATGACGCGCCGAACCACTTGGAGGATTATGTGCACCGCGTTGGTCGCACCGGTCGGGCCGGGAACAAGGGAACGGCCGTGACTTTCATCTCCGAAGACGAAGAAAAATTCGCGCCCGATTTAGTCAAGGCGTTGAAAGATTCCAAGCAACCGATTCCGAATGATTTGCAGGCGATGGCGGATAACTTCATGCGCAAACGCAAGGAAGGTATCGTCGGCGTCGCGAGCTCCGGATTTGGCGGCTCTGGGTTCAAATTCAGCAAAGAAGAGACTGATGCGATGCGCAAGAGTCGTCGTGCTAACGCTCGCGCTGTTGGTTTGGCCATAGATGACGGCGAGAGCGATAGCGAAGAAGAGCCCGTGTTTGCGGGCGGTGATGAGGATGAAGCACCAATTTATGCCTCTGTCGGTCCGTCGGGACAAGCGGCAGCGCACGCGGCGCAGGCTGCAGCGCACGCGGCAGCGCAGGCTGCGGCACCGACGCCCTCGAATGCGCTCGCGACGCCGACGAGTGGAATGACACCCGCGCAAATCGCACAGGCAGCGGCGCAGTCGGTATTTGCGAAAATCAAGCCTTCGAGTATGGGGCAAAAGCCGGCGCAGTCTCCGGCGTCGTCGCAGCAAAGCGCTACGCTGCTCGCCGCGGCACGCGCTGCAGCTGGAAAGATTTCCAGTAACATTGCCTCCACCGCGGGCGCGCAAAGCGCCATAGCGCTCGCAACGAACTTTGCGCTCGCGCACGGCGCCAGCGCGGGAGCAGCCAAAGCCGCGGCGCTTGCGGCGGTGCTCAACCAACAGCATGGTATCGCGACACAAAAGCCGCCGGCTGTGTCGCATGACGGTGGTTCCCACTTCGAAACCGAACTCGAAATCAATGACTTCCCGCAATTTGCGCGGTACAAGGTAACACAAAAAGACACTCTCGCCGCGATCATGGAGCTCACTGGCGCGGCGGTGACGGCCAAGGGTCAGTATTGCGCCCCCGGTCGTTCACTCGCTCCGGGCGATCGCAAGCTTTACCTCCTCATCGAGGGCCCCTCCGAGCGCGTCGTCAAGGAGGGCAAGAACTACGTCAAGCAGATCATCGAGGGTGCGATCGCAAAGCAGGCATTACCCGGCGCCGCGGGTCAGCCCCAGGGGCGGTACAAGATTTGAATCGCCCATCTTCTCGAGTTGTAATATCCGAAATCAAAATGCAGTCACCGCGAGCGTTTGTTTCAAGAAGTGGTCACAATGTCACGCCTCGCGGGCATCATCGCCCTCGCCCTGTGCACGCGCGTCACTCATGGCGCCTTGAACATGTCCGCTCCGATCCCGAACGCGAATGACACCGCCGCGGCGCTAGAAGCCGCTCTCGCCGCTCGCAACTTGGCCGTCGACGTCTTCTCCTTTCCCGTCGCGCTCACGACCATTCCCTCCCTCCAGGGGATCGAACCTGCGTTCTCCACATCCGTCGAAAACATCACCATCAGTAATTTACTCGCGATTGGATACGCGAGGAACGCGAACTCCGCGGTTCGCGTGCGCGGCCGGTTGCGTTCGTCCCTGAGCGGGACGCACGCGTTCTCGTTGCTCGTCGACGCCGGTGGCGCGTTGAGTGTCTCGGGCGCCGTCCTCGCGCGCGGGTTCGCTCCGGGAGAAAAAATCGTCGGAAAATTGTTTCTGAGCGCGAATGAGGATTACGAGATCGAATGCATGGGGTATCGCGGCGATCGAGGAGAGGGATTTACGTTGACGTTGGAGTGGTCACCGCCGGGTACGAACGCGTGGGTTGAAGTGCCTTCAGAGGCGTTCTATGCCCCGCTCGATAGTAGTTGCGACAAAACATGCGGAAATCGAGCAGCTTGTCGCGTGGCTGATGCGCGAGGGCGCGCGGAGTGCTTCGACGAGGACGTTGTGGACGCATCAAATGCGGTGACAAGTTTGGAGGCGTTATTTGCGACATAACAGTCACCCTTTAGTTTTAGATTTTAGTGTTGTATTCTAATCTGTTGTACTTGTATTGACAAGAAGCGGGGATATAGTCAACGGTTGTGGTAATTTGTACACAACGCACCGAGATGATTGGTGCGTCAAATGGTGGTTCCCGTGGCAGCGCGCGAGAAATCCTTTGAAGGCGTGCCGTCGTCGACTCGTAACTGTTTCGCCGCTAACTTTTTCGACAGTTTCGACTTGGTTTTGAACGAATTCTTCTTTGATGACGCGCTTTCGCTCGGCACAGCTTCTGACTCCGAAGCCGCGTCGCCGGGTGCAACCGACTGAGGATTGCCTTTGGACACTCGCGCCTTAAACTTTGACTTTTTTTGCGACGGTTTTACTGGCTTGACGTTTTCAACTTCAGAGAACTTGTCCGCCAAAGTCTGTGTAACCTCGGCGGGCACTTCTACCGCAACCGTCCCTGCCTTTGGTGCTTTCTTTTTCGGCTTCGGCTTTTTCTTTACCGGTTCGATGCGCTTCACTGGCTCAGAGACGTGGAGCGCCCGCATCGTTGTTTCGAGAGGCGGCGGCATCGGCGGCAGTGGCGGCGCTCCTGGCATGGGATGCCGAGGCGGCGAAGAACCCGGCGGGGGACCAGGCGGACGCGGAGGCGGAGCTCCTGGAGGTAAAGGAGGCGCTCCCAGCTGTATCTGTGGAGGAGTTGGGATCGTCGGATGCGGCGTGCTCGGAAGAGGCGGTGGATGAGACGGCGGCGGTTGCGCTCTCGTCTGTCGAGGCAACGGCGACGCAGTCTTTGGCGCAATCTTCGGAACAGGAGCGTCATGGTTGCGGGTCTGCGTTTGCATTTGCTCCTTGTGCTCCTTGTGCTCCTTGTGCTCCTTGTGCTCGGTGTGCAGCACCGGTGGCTTGGGAGTGGCTTTCGGCGGCGGCGAAATTTTCTCTCGAACGTGGTACGTCGGCTGTTGCTTCTTTTGCCCACCGTTTGGTTCAGGCGGAGTCCAGAGCTTCTTCTCCTCTCCCGGCTCGCGACGTAAAACTTTCAAGTGATCGGGTAAATTCGCGCTATTAAACAGCGCGGGTTCGTGCGGCCTGGTGAGAATCTTCATCGGAGGACTGTGTCGAATCGCCGGCGCCGGCGGAATTTGTGACTTCGGCGGCGGCGCTGGTCTAAAGTTTGAGCGTTCGCGATCCTGAGTCGCCTCCTTCGCCAACCAAGAAGGCAACTGAAGGTCGCCGAGCCCGTCGCCTTGCCCTCCCCACTCGTGATCGCCGTGCGGAATATGTAACTGTTCTAACGCTCCCTCGGCGGTGTGCTTGATTTCGACGCTGCGTCGCGGCGGCGCCGGTCGGCTCGCGTCGGGTGACCTCGCCGCCGGTCGACTCACCTCTGGTAGTTCCTCCCGTCGCCGCCAACTTGCCGAACGATCTGGGCTGGTGCGTTCACCTCGACCCCATCGGTCATCACCGCTCGGTCGACCGCGATCTCGCCACCCACCGCGCTCATCTCCTCCGCGTTCGTCTCCTCCGCGTCGCCCAGCTCCGTCGTAACTCCCTCCTCGTCGATCATCTCGAAACGACCCTTGGTTTCGAGGCGGGGAATAATTCCGTTCGCGATTTTCATCCCTCCACCCCCCGAACGATCCGCGATCGGGAGGAGGCGACGTCTGCGCGCCTTCTCGTTCCCCGCGCCACGTCCCAGAAGCGGTCTTGGGCACTAACTGCGCGTGCGGATCGTTCCCATTATGCTCAAACCTGCGCCGATTCCCCCGTGATCGTCGTCAGTCAAAACATCACCTATTCGTTCATTTCATCATCCAAATTGATCGCGAAGTGCGGAAAAATCTCCTCCGCGCGTCACCCGCGCGTTCGCAACCGTTTCCAGCCGTCGCTCGCTCGCTCGCTCGCGCTCGCCTCATCATCCCACCTCTCGCTCGGTAAATTCACCGGTTTCGGTACGCTCACGCGTCCTATGGAAACAAACCTCCCTATCTTCGCTCCCTGTGCGTTCGATCTACTCATCGACGTTCAATCAGTCTCTCTCTCTCGCGCGCGTTCATCATCCATTCCTTTCCATTCGCGCTCGCTCGCTCGCTCGCTCGCTCGCGCCTTCACTTTCGCCTTCTCCCGCGAACTGTCCCGTCGTATCGCGAAAATATCTCTCATCATCATCATCATCATCATCATCATCATCGCGCACGCGCACGCACTCGCGCACGCACCGGTGTTGCGACATGGCGTTCGTCGTTTGAATCGTACGCGACGCGCTTCACCTCTCGATCGCCGATCGCGAAAGACGCCTCGTCGCTCGCGATCGCTCGCGCGTATTTCGAGTGTTCAATGAGGAATCACCGACGACACTCAGTGCGTTCGATCGATCGATCGATCGATCGACGACGCGATCGCGATTGTGACGCCCTGTTGGATTCATAGCTCGCCTCTCGCGATGATGATGATGATGATGATGACGATGGCGTCCTCGCGAACGCACGCGATCGATCGCGCGCGCGTTCGGCGAAAAGCGACGGGTGACGTTCGAACGCACGCGAAGTCAGTCGCGATCGTCGGGGCGTCGTCGTTGACGGGGCGATTGGTGAGCGGGCTGGCGTCGGCGCGCGTCGCGGCGTTCGACGCGATCGCGGTCGTGCACACGAACGATAAGGCGTGGAACGAAGACGCTTTTGGGATGCCACAAGAGATGATTGAAAAGCGCATGAACGCGAGTGTTGAGGCGTTAGGAAGATGTCAAGAAGTGAGAGAGGATGACGCGAATGGGAGCGCGACGGCGGTGAAGGCGAGCGACGTCGTCGTCGTCGCGCACGAGAGCGGAGAACGGTGTTTACACGCGGTGAAGACGTTGATCAGTGAGAACGTGAGGAAAGATGCGCGCGTGGTGATGCTTTCCAGGGTTGGGGTGAATCGACGGTCGGAGAAGCCGTTCGCGGAGCAGAATGGGCGACGGCGAGCGGGAGTGAAAGTAGGGGACGTCACGCTCGCCATCGGCAAGGAGATTCCGGGAAGCGTCGGTGCGCTCGATGCGTTCGCTGAGGCAGAGAGTGCGCTGGCGAAAGCGTCGAGCGAGCGTGGATTCGCGGTGGCGGTGGTGCGTTCGGGGCAATTGCGAGGGAACGGGCCGTTGTTGTTAGCGGATTTGAGCGCGAGGCTCGTGGATAACTTGTACGACGTTAAATATCAAGACGTGTACGTCAAAGGCGGCGATCAAAGCGAGGGGTATTCGAAGCGATTGAACGTCGCCGCGGTCGTGGCGCATCTCGCGGAGTTTGAGGCGACGGCGGCGCGGGTGAAGGATGTCGAGGTGTTATCCGTCGTGACCAAGACAAATTTCTTCGGCGAACAGACGTTGACGCCGCCGACGGATCGCGAGCGTAGGAAAGGGTACGACATGGCGAAAGGACGAGCGCCACCCGCGGTGGATTCGGCGACGATTGAGCGTTTGCTCGCCGATGTTTGAAAATGTTGAGTCTGTGCGAGAGTGTTGTTATTCGAGTGTTATTCGAGTGTTTTTACGAAGCGTGGCGCTACCGTTTCTACCGTGCTATCTATCTCGCGTCGCCCACTTTCGATTCAATCCGACTCCGAATCGCTCCCGTCGTCCCCCAGAACGGAATCGAGCATTCCTTTTGATTTTGGTTTTGGTTTCGCGCAAACATTCGTCGCCGACGCGCTCGCGCGCGACCGGACCATCGCCGCGAGTTCGACCCCTCTGCGCGCGCTCTCGCGCGATAATCGATCCATAGTTTCTTGAGGTGTTTCATTTTTCACTCGTTCAGCGCGCTTCGCCGCCTCGCGCTCCGCTTCGGCTCGAGCTTTGGTTGAAATCGAAACCAACGTCGCGACATCCGCGCCGTCTCGTACCACGCCGCACGCCACCACTCGCACCTTTGTCTCTTTATTTCCCCTCTGAACGAGAGTTCGCAGAAACTCCATCCCACTCGCGACGCGCCCAACGCACTGATGACTGTCATCCAGCGCCTCTAACGGTTCGACGCACGCGCTCAATTCCGCGCCGTCTCTGGACAGCCCGACCGCCCCGGCCACGGCGTGCGTGAGCTCGCCTTCCGCGCTCAGCGGTCGATGTAATTTCTCTTTAAACCCAAAAACGACGCGCATCTCATCCCTCGCCGATGCGCTCGCGAACGCGCCACTGTCGCAGCGCGCGATTCGTTCGAGCGCTCGCGCCGCCGTCGGCGCTTCGTCGTCAAACACCTCGATCACCACCACCTCGTTCGACGCGTTTTCTTCGTCGCCAACGCGCAATTCGATGAATACTTTCATTCGTCTCGAGTCACTTCGCTCCGTTCGTCGTATTTTTCGCATGCGCGTCGTCGTCGTCATCGCGTTGGTTGAATCATCATCATTCGCCGTCGACGGCGCCGCGAGCGGATGCGACCCGGTGAGCTTGTACATCTCCATCGCGCGTTTTCTCGCGCGCGCATCGAGATGTGATTGTGATTTATTTCGATTCGAATTGCGATCGCGTTTTCCATCCGGGTCGAATTTCGTCATCGCACGCGGTGAAGTGAAGTGACGCGCGCGGGCGAACGCGCGTCAGCGCGCGACGCGCCGCGCCGGCGAACGATGATGATGATGATGACGATGCGTGCGCCGATCGTGCGTTTACGAAACGTTCGAGCGAATGCGAAGAAGAAAGATAAGGCACGAAAAGCCGAACGCGCGGCGGAGACGAAGAAAATGCTCCAAGGGTTGACGAAAAAGAAAAGTGATGGGGACGCGACCGTCGCCGAGGGCGAGGCTGATGACGGTGATGATGATGATGATGATGATGATGATGATGACGATGATGATTTCGTCGGAGCGGCATCGACGAAACCGCGCGCGAGTGGGACGAAACCGTATGAAAACACGGAAGTCGTCATGCACGCGTTGGCGTTAGCGGGGTCGTACAAAGCGAAGGTTGGGGAAAAGTTGGTCCCCGGGAACGTGCTCGTACACGAAGCGGCGTCGGCGTTGTACAACGCCCCGTTCGTGTGCGCATCACACGACGCTGAAGATACGTTTAATTACGGGAATAAAGCCGCTTTGGCGCTATGGGAGCTCGATTGGTCGTCGTTCGTGGGGATGAAGAGCACGAAGAGCGCGGACGTCGCGGATTCCGCGACGCAGGCGGAGCGTCGGGCGTTGTTGGACCGAGCGGCGAGCGATGGATTGATTACGAACTACTCCGGTGTGCGCGTCTCGTCGACGGGGAAAAAGTTTCGAATTGAAAATGCCACGGTGTGGACGATGACGAATCGCGAAGGGGTGAAGACGGGGCAGGCGGTGAGGTTCAATAGAGTGGTGCGATTGAACGCGGATGGCTCGGATGGGGACGCGATGGTCGTGAACGATAAAGGAGATTGGGAAAAATTTGAGGGCGTCAAAGCGGAGGACGTTTCACAAGGAGTGAATATGGTAGTGACAGACGTGAGCGAGCTCGCGGCTGAAGTTGAGCGCTGCGCCGCGGTGGTGCGAGAAATGAAGGATAACGGCGGCTCGAACGCGGATGCCGACGTCAAAGCCGCCGTGGCAAAGCTCTTGGACGCCAAAGCGAAGCTCGGAGAGGCGCAAGGGAAAGTAGCTTGATTAAAAAGATCGTAGCTCTTCGTCTCTTTGAAATCCTATTAAATTACTACACCAGCGTGTCCGTTTCGATGGCTTGGACTAGTCTCGTTCGCGTGCTCGAGCTCCAACGAAACGCAAGAGCGGCGTGATTCACCAGGGCTACTTTTTGGGCTTTGGTGTACTCTGGGTGGATTTGCATCCACTTCATCGCGTCGTCTTCTTTGACGTAGAACGCATTAACGTATGTTTCGACGTAGCGCCACTCAGTGTTAGCGGAATCCGGCGCGAGCTTTTTAAACTCTTTCTGCAGCGTTTGCACGTCGAGCGTCATCGACGCGCGTCCTGATTCAGTACATTTCTTCACCTTGCTGAATCCATCCACAAGGTTGTCTTGAATGGCGCTCGCTGCGAATTGCCACAACCGGCGCTGAGCCTCTGGAGCGACGTCGGCGCACGCGAGTCTGGTGGTGAATTGCAGGAGCTCGCTTTGAACGTCGGAGACCCACCGGTTGGGCTTCGTCGTCGCCTCGCGCACGTTGTACTTACCGCTAAGCGTAGAGTTTACCAGCGCGAAGTTTGGATCGCCGTCTCCAATCACATCGACGAGAAATGACGTGTTGAGCAGTAGAGCTGCGACATTTTTATACACGTGCTCACGCAAGTCCTCCACCGCGGCGACGGTGTGCGAATAGAACCGATCCGCCAAAGCCGCGTCCTTCAGCGGAAGCGAGCGTTTTACCCTCGACTTAATACGCTTGAATTCGTCAGCGACGCGACATAAAGACTCCAACGCAACGACGCGTTCCTTCAGTCCGTATAAATTACCACTCGACATGTAATCTGCGTGCGTGGCACTCATCGGTCGAATTGCCATGACGCCACCTGAATTCGCTAAACGCGAGAGTGTCACGCGAAGACGAGGCGTCATGTCGCGAGAGTCTGGAAGCAAAGCGTCGGTGCGTCCAAACGTGTTGAACGTTCTCACGAGGGCCAGTTCGAAGAGTTGACAGATGCCGTTGAAGATCACCGGCACGCTTGGGCGCACGACTTGCATGAGCGCCGTGTACTCGACGATGCCTTGAAGAACGTACAGTGAAGAGGCAGTGATCTTGACTCCAACGCGATCGAGGCCAACTTTATCGAAATCGGTCGTAGACGAACCTTCTCTTTGTTCGTCCTCGACTCCATCGACTTCCTCGGGCGTTTTGTCGCATTTACTAGCGCTCGTTGCTATTCCCACACGTACGTGCTCAGCGTCGTCAATCGTCTCAACGAGCTTATCGTTTGTCATAACGAAAGGGTTTGGAGTATCGATAAACTTCAGGAATGATTCCGAATTCAGCACTTGTTCCGAAACGAACGCCGTCATCGCCGTTTCTCCGAGAGTTTTCGTCAGACCAAGCGCGGCTCGTCCACGTTGCATCGCGTTCCGCAAGTCGTCGCGAACACTTTTCACCGCGTCGATAGAGACTGGCAACCACAGTTCGTTTTCAAGCATAGTCTTCAGAGCGTCGAGACGAGCGCTGTGCAACGACTCGAAATATCTATCGCCCACGCGCTCGAGCTGCGCGCGGAGCTGCGGCACTTCTTCGCCCACGAATGCCTCAGCGCACGTTATGAAAACACGACACAAATCAAAAACTTCCCTAAATGCAGAATTTGATGGCGCCGACGAAGCCTGTAACAACGCCGCCAATCGAACGGCCGCCATTTCAATGACGGGCTTTCGATTGATTTCTAATCCCGCAATCAACGCGCTGCATACATGTATCGCTTCGGCATCCGATTCATCGACGACAGCCGCCATTTTAGCCTTGCACCAATCCGTCATTCTGTGCGAAGAGAGGAAAATTTCATGCAACGATTCCAACGTTTTCCGCAAGCATGGGACGAACTGCATCGGCGACAGTTGTACACATAGCTCTTTGTAGCCCATGCGGCTTTTACGAGTCGTCTTTGCCTCGTCTTGATCGTGAGAAAGCATGGCGTGTAGGCGCAACATACCCTCCGTTTGCATCTCCACCGCTTTGAGAAACGCATCCTGGATTTTATCCGCCAAGTGCTTCACTTCGTTTCCTAAAGATGGATACGTGCAGTAGAGCTTTGTGAATTTGTCCGAGTCAAACGTGCCACATAAATCGACTAAAACGTTGTCGACACACGAAACCAGTTCCCATCTTAGAGCCACAAAGTCTTCTCGAAGCGTTGACGTACACGTCAACGCGTGCATGTTCTCTAATCGCTCCCACGCCTTGGAATACACCGAAAGAGCCTCTGCATAATCTGACGCGCCCAAGTGAAATCTAATTTTAGCTTCGCAAGTTTGACAAAACTTGATGTCTTCTAAAAGCCGCAAGACGCTCAAAATTGAACCCTTCGTTGTGTGCGATGATGTCACGCGCATCGCGCTCTTCACATCCGCCCCGATGCGCTGCAGCAGCCTTCGAGAATTGCTCATCACCACTCTTGACTCTTCCAAGCACCCGTTGATCTCTGCTATTTTTGTCATCCCAGCCACAAAGTCGTCGCCATGCGCGAGGATTTCTCGATTCAGCGCCGATGACACACGGTCCACGAGGTCCGCTAAACGCTCCTCCTCCTGGCTCAAATTCTCCACCGTAAAGTCGGCTCCCAAACGCCGCAGCGACGCCTCCACGGGATCAAAAACCGTCCCGCTCGTCGATGGTTCGTCGAAGAACCCGCGTTCCATGGCATCCACGAGCGGATCGCTCGTCGGCGTCGCAGTTGCCGCCGCATCAACCTTTGCGTCCATCGTTTCCTCGTTCACGCGAGCCTCGCGTCGACGTGCGTACATACTCAAAAACTCCGTCGTCGTCAAAGAGTCATCCGCTAATGATTTCATCTTCGTCGGCGATTCTGCAGCACCGAGTTCCTGTACCCGTTCGCCCAATCGCCTCGGCGATGCTCCAGCTCTTGAACCGCTCGCCTTTCCGTTTGGCGATTGGTTCACGACCTCCATCGCCCGTTCGCGCATCTCTTGCGCTTTATCTTTCACGGCATCGAGAAAACCCATGAGAAGAACACACTTGCGCGCGAACCGAGCGCGTTAATCTAGGCGTGGATATCACTCCTTCGCCGACGCGTGTAACGCGTCCAACAGTCGCTCCGTAAACGCTCTAAACTCTGGATCCTCCTTTGCGCGCTCGAGCGCCGCGACACCGTCTCGCGCGCCGTCGATCGCGCAAATCGCCGCGCTCAATCGATCGCTTCTCAACTCGCGCCTCAAAGTGCGATCGCTCGCGATGCGTTCGAACGCGTCCCGACTGAGTCGCGAAAGCGTCCCGACTTCCGAATCCGAGGAATCAAAATCTCTTTCCGGCTGTTCTCTCGAGATCGGTCGATCGATCGAAGCGAGGTCTCGCGGTGGCGATGCTTTTTGTGCGCGCTCGCACGGAAGTTCTGCGCGCGCGCGTGACGTCAGTCGCGGCTTGGACGCGCGGCGGCGCCGAGACGAGAACGCCGTCGCTCGCGCTCACCGCGATGCATCGCTGCGCGCGCTCGGACGCACGTTTATGGGCTTTATAGCACGCCACGGAACAATAAGGAACTCGGCAAATCGGACACTTGTATGCACTCGCGGATGATGCGCACGAGACGCACTTGATTTCAGGCATGCGCGTCGCGCTCTGACGTCAACGTCGGCCGCCGAGCGCGGGAAGGTCAATTGGGATGTTTATTCGCCGATGGCGATGAATGCATCGAGGGATGATGAATGAGATGATGATTTCAATACGCAAAGATTTGTACGCTCACGTCGGGGCGCGTCACCGGAGCGGTGGCGGTGGATGGGTTGAGATAATCTCGGCCGACGACAAAAATGGTTGACGTTCGATGCGGTTCGTTAGCGACGACGCACGGAACGTCGCCGACGCGTTCGCATCCATTTCGCGACGACGCAAATGCCGCGACAAATGTTGAAGTTTGCGAGGACGACCCAAACGATCTGTCGTCGATGGCGGCGATGACTCGGATGTCGCGCGCCGACAACGCCGTCGAAATGGCGCCGCCCGTGGCGTAGAGCGCAAAATTTGTAAACGTGGCCGACGACGTCGAGCCAGAGACGATGACGACGAACTCTCGCAAAGCATCTCGACGAAAAAATTCGCGCGAGATGGAGTACAGGCAATCCGGGGTAGCGCCGAAGCATCCGCTGCGTACTTGCACACCGTGGACGGACCATGGAGAATATCGCGGTTCGGCGAGGCATCGAGCGGCGTCGACGCGCATGAGCGACATCGAAGTTTCTCCCACCATTCGCGCTCCTCGAACTTGAATAGTTGACGCCAGTGTTGAAGTCATCGACGACATTGAAGGCGAGACTTGTCGCAAAGGAAGTTCATTCGATGGAATCGTTGACGGCGGCCATGAATCGTCCACCTGGACCAACGGCGGCTCATCCCCTCGTCCCGAGCTCCGAGCGATAAATGCGCGATGCTGCAGCTTCGACCAATCTGCGAGCGCGTCGTCATCGGGCGATCCGGGCCAATACGCGACGCGTAGGGACGTCGTGAGCAAGTCATTTGCGACGGCGCCGAAAAACTCGCTTCGGCCGTACCGCACTTCCTTGGACAGCGGCTGTAAATTCACCGCGTCGCGAGGGAATCCGGCGCTCTCGTACGCGCTCGCCACGGAATCGAACGTAGCGCGATCGCGAGTTGCGACGATAACAACTTGTCCATCCTGCGCGGTTTTGCGCGCGTTCGCCGAGTTCGTGGGCCACCCCGCGTACGCGCTCACGACTCGGCTTTGCCTCCTGTACACGTAGGTTGCGAACGACCAATATTTTGCCAAACTCGCCGGCGGCACGGTAAACTCCACGACTAACGCATCGGTCGCGCCGAGCGTGAACACGCTTCGCATATCATCATTCTGACCCGCCAAACCACGAAACCGTCCTCGTTCGTCGTCGTCAAAGACGCGGGCGTAAATCATCCCCGGGTTTCCCACGCCGTCGCTATCCACGCCCGCGCTCCCTCCCTCCTCGTAATTCTGAAGTTCACGATCGACGTCGTGCGTGAAACGCACGCGCATATTCTCCGGGTCGCACTCAAATCCTCTCGAGCGCAATTCTATCGCAATCGCGCTCGTATCCACGGTCAACCCCTCCATGAGCGCCGCGTTCGACATCCCGAAGACGACCGCGTGCGCGCACGTCGCGAACGCGAACCATCGTCCTAAGCTTCGCGTCATCTTTCGTTCTCCACCCTCGCTCGCCGACGCGATCGCGCGCGTGAAATCACGTCTCTTTCGTTTTTTCTCGCTCTTTCGCCAACGCCCGACCGTCGTCGTCGTCGCTCACGACGCGTCGCGTTGTGTCCATTCCGCGTCCGCCTCGTTCGCGATCGAGGCACCGCGAACGAGGCACCGCGTCCCGTGGTCACGCGACGGAATGACCGACCGACCAAATGACCGACCGACCTCCCTGACCGATCGGACACTCGGCACACTCGGACACTCGGCACACTCGGACACTCGGCACGATGGAGAAGTCTAGGAAGTACAGTCACGTGAGAGGACGAAGGACGACGTCGACGACAGACTCGTTGAGTGAATGACTCCTAGTACCACACCCCATCGACTCGTCGACGTCGACGTCGCTCGACCGCGCGATCGCGCGCGTTCGGTCGCTCGCGCGCGATCGCGTCGATCGCGCGCGACGTCGACGTAGTGCGACGCGCGAACGCCCATCGCGCGCGCGCGCGATTTGGATAAACATGCACCGATCGATTCATTAATCCTCGACGACGTCCGCGGTGGAATACGACGTCGTGAGCACAACGCGATGGATGACCCATGGCGAACGGGCGAAAGAGACGTTGGAAACGTTTCGAAGTGCGCGCGTCGCGCGCGCGGTGCACGCGCGCGCGAGCGAATGACGAACACGGAGGAGGAGGATGATGGATTAATGCGCGCGCGGCGCGCGAGCGAAGAGGCGAACGGGCGTGAGTTTCTGTCGCTTGGCGTCAGAGTGAGTGATAAGAACGCACGGAGTTATGAAAACAGCGCTTTGGGTGAGGCGCGAGCGACGAGGAAGGGTGAAGAGGGAGAAATGAAGCGACAAGGGAGCGTGGATTTCGAGAGCGCGGGACGGGCGCGGCGCGACGCGGGCGACGACGCGCCGAGCGAAGCGAAGCGACGGAAGGAGATTAGTTCGATGGATTTCAAGAATGGCGTGAACACAGATGGAGGGAATGTTGAACGTGCGGCGCGTTTAGGCGTTGGATTGACGCGAAGTTCGTCGCAAGGGGCGTTTCAAGGGATTAATGAGTTTGGCGCGCGCGCGAGGGGGGCGGTCGTCGCGGAGGCGGCGTCGCGCGGAGGGTTGAGCATCATCGTAGAGGATGAATCTCGGGCAAAGCGAGGGAGAAATGGATCAGTGAATTTTCAGATGATGCCTTCGACACCGGTTGGAGAGGAAAGCGCACGAATGGCCATGGAGTTGACGATGAAGGCGAAGACGGCGCAGGCACAAACGACGCAGACGACGAGTTCGGATGACGCGACGACGACGGTGTACGAAGGCGACGAGCCATCGTCGCCGGCGAGTAAAAATGAGGCGAAATCGATGGTGCATGGTGAATATGTAGCTGTCCCTCGCACGTGCGGGGATGTCGAGAAGTCGTCGCCGAGCGAGCGAAAGGATGAAGCGGATGGGCACATGACGTACGAAGTGGGTGATATTTTCGCCGACGAGTACAAAGTTCTGTCCGTACTAGGCGAAGGGACGTTCGGGAGAGTGTTAGAGGTCTGGGATATCGTCACCGAGCGGCGATTTGCGCTGAAAGTGATCCGTAACGTTCAAAAGTACCGCGATGCGGCGATGATTGAGATTGAAGTTTTACAAACTTTATCCGAAGGCGACGCCGCGGGCGGGGGCGAGACGTTCAACTGCATCAAGCTTCGGCGCGCGTTCCTGTACCGTGAGCACGTGTGCATGGTATTCGATAAGTGCGGTCCAAGTTTGTTTGACTTTTTGAGAACGAACAAGTACAAGCCTTTTCACCCCAAGTACGTTCAAATATTTTGCAAGCAACTCTTGGTGTCGGTGCGGTACTTGCACTCCATGCGTTTGGTGCACACCGATTTGAAACCTGAGAACGTGCTGTTGGTGTCGAGTTCGTACAAAGGCGACGACACGTATCGCGTACCGATTGACACCACGATTCGTCTGATTGATTATGGGAGCACGACATTTGAGGATCGTCATCACAGCGCCGTAGTTTCGACGCGACATTATCGCGCACCAGAAATAATCCTTGGGCTCGGTTGGTCGTACCCATGCGACATGTGGAGCTTCGGTTGCATCATGTTAGAGCTCGTGCACGGACACGCTTTGTTTCAAACGCACGATGACATCGAACACTTGGCGATGATGCAGCACGCGCTCGAGGCGCACGTTCCACAAGAAATCGCCCTCCGACGCAGAAAATCACGTTGCAAGGATTACTTTGACGCCAACGGTTTACTGAACTGGCCAAATTCTTCAACGGACGACTGTTCGTACGCCGCTTTGGGTAAGACTCCTGTGGTTCGCGTTCTCATCAATCAATACTTTGAGGGCGAGCCGCGCAGGTTATTTGCCGATTTATTGCGTCGAATGCTTGAATTTGATCCGCGACGACGCATCACAGCTCGCGACGCCATCAATCACCCGTTTTTCAACCTTGATTTAGAGAACATCCCTTGGGACATATCTCGATTGCACAAAAGCAACGACACGGCGAGCGCCTGAGAGCGATTCGAGTGATCGCTCGATCGCACGCCAAATCGCTTTTTGCATTGTATCGCTAATAAGCGCACACGCCCCCTCAAACCTCTTTACGCGAGAGGGCGAATTGGACATCACTTTTAGATTTGTTGTAATCATACAGTTTTCGCGCATTTTATTAATCCGCCTATTCGTTACTCATCTTCGTCATAATCATCTTCGTCGTCGCCGATGTTTCCCATGGGCTCCAAAGTCGCCTTCGGGCGCGCCGGCCGCGCCTCGGGTTCGTCGTCGTCGTCGTCCTCCTCCTCGACGTACGATTTCCTCACTTTCACCCGACGACCGGTGCGAGTGACTACCGGCGGCGCCTCGTACGTCGCCTCGTCAAAATCATCCTCTGTATCTTCTTCATCTTCATCGAACTCCTCGTCATCGTCGGATTCCACCTTCTTCTTCCTCTCCTTTTTCCCTCTCTTCGCCGCGGGCGCTCGTTTCCTCGGCGCCGATCGCTGTCGCGCGCGCCCATCCTTCGTCGACGGTTTCTTCCCTTTGACCTCCCCGTCGCCGATGTCGCCTAAATCCCCGAGATTCCCTTCACTCGCGAGATCCCCTAACGCGTGTTCGTTCTCATCTTTTACTTTCCGTCGCCCTGACGTCGTTTTTCGTTTCTTTCCCGCGCTCGCCGTCCCGCTCGTTTCGCGTTCGCGCGCCTTCGCGTCGAGCTCGCGTTGGAGCAACGCCGTCAAATCCGGCGCTGGCGGTAAGTCCTCCACGTCGTGCACGACGTCACTTAAGAAATCAAACGCCTCCGGGACCATGACGATCGCGCCTTTCAGATGTTGTTTCGTGATCAACTTCGCCCCGTGCATCAACGCGACATCCGACGTCGTGCGCACGAGCTGATGGATGAACAACTCGAGCGCGCGCGACGCCACGACGGGGGCGCTCCCGGCGACTTTACCCACATCTTCGTCCGCTTGCATCATGCGCTTGATTCGCGACGCTAGAGGGAGTTTTTTGGGCGCCATTCGACCACACGACCAGAGGAAAGCGACGGAGAATGACGCGGTTTGTGATGATGATGTGATCGAACGTGGTGGATGGTTGAATGATTGAATGAATGATTGAATGAATGAATGAATGACGTCAAAGACAGACGAAAGAGACATTCGAAGGTGATGACATGGACGTCTCGAACGACGACGGGAGGGCATCATGGAGTGTCACGGCGAACGCAAAAGGCGAGAGGCAAACACTTGGGCGCGGGGCGATTGGGGAAAGGCGCGCGCGCGAGCTCGATCGCGAATGATGACGCAAAGGCGAATGACGAACGAGAAATGATTGAGATCGCGGAAACTCCGAGTTATTGGCGAGTTATAGATGATTTCTACGACGACGTCGATGCGTTGAGAGAGGTTTTACACGTCAAGCAAGGGGACGTGTCGCGCGTCAAGGAGGAAAGGTTTTGTTGGGATTATTGGCACGTGGAGAATCAGTACACGCTTCTGCGCACGCCCGCGGAGGATTATTTCGGTGACGAGCGATTTAAGGCATTAGAGCGCGCGTTGAAAGCGTACGGGGCGAATGAGTTGGGGTGTTCGAACATCACTCCGGTGTGGATGTCGAGTTACGTGCACTCGATGCGACAGGAGTTGCACGCCGACGTGCCGCACGGACCGTTCGCGTTCGTGCTGTCCCTCACGAAGTGGGACGAACGGAAATTTATGGGAGGGGAGACACAGATTCTGCGACCGGAGACGTTGAATTATTGGAAGAGTTTTGATCCGTCCGCGGTCGTGGAGCGAGGGGCGATTTTGGAGACCATCGAGCCGAAATATAACCGCTTGACCGTCTTCGATCCGAGACTCCCGCACGGCGTGTGCGAAGTGTTTGGCGAGAAGGACATGCTGAAAGGACGAATCGTGTTGCATGGATGGTTCACCGATCCCGCGCCGTCGTTCCGCGGCGCGCTGACAGAAGACGACGCGTCGGATGTTCTCGGCGAAACGCTCGAAGCGCTGTACGCGCGTCTCGCCGAGTTGCCTCGAGCGAGCGGGATGGTGTGCGCCGCCGTCACCGTCGCGCCGAGCGGACAAGCGACGTCGTTACGATGGACGTGCGACACTCTCACGCCTGTCCCGGTGCCGAACGCACCGAGCGAGTCGGATGTTCGAGACGCCATCATGCTCGACATCGCCTCCACGTTGCTTGAAACCACATTTCCTCCCGCCGACGGCGAATCCGTCATCACCCTACCCTTCTGCTTTGAATGACTACGCCTCATCAACCAACACCCGTGCGCTGTTCTTTCCGTCGCGCGAGTTCCACTTTCAGCGCCCGCGCTCGCCGAAAGCGTCACTCGCCGGCGCGCTCGCGCGCGCCGCGCGGCGCCGCCCGTCTCCCGACCCATCCCTGAACCTCCATGCTCGCTGACGAACGCTCGTTTGAATTCATCACCGAGCGATTCGAGTTCGACTCCAACGCGGTCCTCGCCGTTCGTCGCTCGCGTTGGCCCGAAAGCACGAGCTCCGCGAGCAACGACGAGACCGGCCGCGTGGCTTGGCGAGCGCTCCCATCTTTGTGCGCGTTTTTAACGTCTTCGAGAGGACGCGAGATTATTTGTGCCCGTGCGAGCGTGCTGGAACTGGGCGCTGGGTTAGGAGTACCGGGGCTGTTGTGCGCTCGCCTGGGCGCTCGCCGCGTGACGCTCACCGACGGAAACGCCGACGTGGTGGAAGATTTGCGGCAAGCCATCGACGCAAATGAACGCATGGAACGATTCGAGGAGTGCATGATCGATGCTTCGGTGTTAGTTTTCGGAACGGACGATGGCGAGGACGTGGGGTCGTGGGCCGCGGTCGTGGCGAGCGACGTCGTGTACTCGAGCGCGAGCGCGAGCGGGATATTATACACTGTGGATCGAGCGCTGGACATTGGAGGTGTTTTCATCCTATCCTACGTCTCTCGATGGCCTCACGTCGATCGAGCGCTCATGGAGGCGATCGAAGACGCGAAGTTCGTCGCAAAGTGGGTTCCGGAGAGGAATTTTACGCGCGCGAGCGAGGACGCGGCGGAGGAGAGGCCGAGCGTTTTTGTGATGACGCGCGCGGTGAATGACGCGGGAGAGCGTGTGAAAGGGTGGATGTATGCCGAGGAATCCACAACAGGGCGCGAATGGTTCGATGGAAGCAGGAAGACGTTCAAGGTGACAGGCGTGGACGCGTTGACATCGACGTTCGCTCAAGACGTTGACGCCGTGTTCGCCGCGCACGGAGAGGATGTTGAATGCATGGAAGTCAACGGCAAGGGACCTTATAGGATGAGTGTTTCAATCATAAGCGCTTTATTTGAGTCACTGGCGAAATACGGCGTGAGATTGTTGTCGTTGAAGTTGAACGAGTGTTGGCTCGACGCTCATAGTTGGCACATTTTGGGGCATTACCTTGCGAACGCCACGCACGCGATCGAGACGCTCGAGATTCGAGGAGAAAGCATCGACAGTGACGGTTTGCGCGCCATGGTTTGCGACGGAAACGCTTGGGTGCGCGGCTTACGTCGATTGGCACTTAGCCGATGTGAAAAATTAGACGCTGAAGGAGCTCGTATCTTGCGCACAAAATGGTTTCAAAATTTATCCATCTCTGCGCTTGAATCGTTCGATATCGAGTTTTGTTCGCTTGGGGACGAAGGATTCAAGGAGATATGTGCGATGGACTGGAGCTCTTTGCGTGAATTGCGTTTATCAAGCGTTGATGTCTCTGCGTTCGGCGTATGCGCATTAACAAATGCGCTCGCGTCTATCAAACGTCTTCGCATCCTAGATTTAAGCGGAAATGATCAAATCGAATCATCTGGCGCGGCTGAACTAGGGGACAGGCTCGTCGACGTATCGCAAACGCTGGAGGTTTTAGACTTGCGGGGATGTAACGTTGGCGATCAAGGTTTGTTTTGGTTGTCATCCAATGTAACCGCTTTGCCGTCGCTTGGTAAACTTGAGATTCTCAAGATGGGCTCGAATGGTATAGGGGATGCACCCATGGAGCAGTTTTCGAAGTATTTAAGGCTTCAGAACTCTTTGAAGGCGTTAGATCTTTCGATGAACTTGATTTCTTGGAACGGCGCTTATGACTTATCGGAAGCATTTGAAGATGCTGATAACAATTCTTTGCTGTCTCTAAACCTTAGAGGCAATCACATCGGGAGCGATGGCGTTCAGGCCATCGCAGAGGTTATAGGACGTTTGAAGGCTTTGCAGGCTCTAGATCTGAGCGATGTCGATGTAGGGGTGAAAGGCGTTGCAGCGCTGTTGGACGCGCTCAAGACTCCGCTGCACGTTGCGCTCGCATCCAATCCAGATCTTGACGAGGATGACGCGCTTAAAGATGAAGTGCGCTCAAAAGAGCTATTTGCGAATGTTAAGCTTCCAGAAAAATCCAATCATTCGGTTGGCATAGGAAGATGATTTACGTTCTACTGTACAGTAGTATTATTTTTTAGGCACGACGTCGCTCTGAAGGATGACCAAAATTCCTTTTGATTTGACGGCCTCACTTTCACGCGCATGAGTCCACGCGATGAAGACGACTATGGCGGGGTGCTAAACAGAACGTTCAACGAAGAACGTTTCTTGGAGGTTCGTGTTTCGTTCGTTTTGTCGACGATGTGCGATCGCAAGTATTTGCAAGTCAAATTGAACTATATTAGGAACCAGTTCGAGTTACGTCCGTCGCGCGGCACGAACATTGACTTTTCTTCCACTCTTTCTGCCTAGGTCTTTGAGAAATTACCCAACGACCATGCTTCTGCTCAAGCGCGCGAAGAGTACGAGAAGCTGAGGACGACACTTCGAGAGGCGAGCGAGAAGGAAAAGGTACTCGCTGCAAAGTGCGCCGCTCTTTCCGAGGAATGCCGCGCGCAGGCCACGAAGATGGCGCTGGCACTTAATCTGTCTCACGAAGATCAGTCAACTATTGATGCGCTGAAAGTTGAGCTCGAGCGGGCGTGGACGATGGTAGACGCGTCGAATGAGAGTGAGTTGGAATCCAAGCGAGTCATTGCAGAGTTGAAGGTGGACATCGAGCGATTGACAAACGGTGAGGACGAAGATTACGGCGACGAAGACTTCAGCAGCGACGAGATAGAAAATGCTGGTCTTTCAGGTGAATATGTTTTACGCGCTAGCGCTCGTAAAGCGAGCGCAAAAGAAATTGAGTCCTTATTGAGTGCAAAGGAGACGCTCACCGCCGAGCGCGATGAATTACTCGAGCAGACAACCAAACTTCGTGATGACATCTTGACATTAAACGAGCGGGCTCGTCAAGCTGAGGCAACAAAACTCGATTTAGATGTTGAAGTCCAAAGTCTTCGAGACGCGGCGCACGCAGATGCAGCAGAGGCGGACAGGCAAAATCGAGCAAAAGAGCGCCTGGAACGCGAGTTGCGAGAGGTGAACGAGCAATCACAAGCTCGGGAGGAGGAGATGAAAGAGCATCACATAAAGATTGCAAAAGCTGATGAAATGATTGTCAAGCTTGAAAACGATGCGCGGTTGCAGCAGCGACGAACAGAGGCGGCTCAAAAAGAGCTTAATGTTTTAGCGAGTAAATCTGATAAGCTCCATCGTGAGCTCGACGAAGCGCGGCGAATCAACAAGAGTTCGGAGGATGCCAATGAAGCCAAGATGCACGAAATCAAAGCTTTGAAACTTGAAATCCAAGCTGTCGAGCGCGAGCGAGAAAAACAAGGGAAAATCTCAACTCAGCTTTCGACGAAGTTGCGCGCGACAGAGCAGTCAAAGCTTGACGCCGATGCGACGAAGGATGCGCTCAAGCGCGAAGTGCAGTTGCTCGAGCAGCGCTTGGATCAACAAAAACGTGATCTGGACAACGAAACTCGTCGAAAAGAAGATTTAATGCGTGAACGAGATATCCTGCTCAAAACAACGACGCAAGCACAGAACGCGACGAGTCGACAGCAAGATTTACTTCAAATCCATGAAGCGCAACGTCAGACTTTGGAGAACGAAATCAAGAGCTACAAGGAGGAGCAATCAAAGCACGAGATCAAGATGAAGCACTTGGATCAAGAGCGAGCGAATTTGATTTCGCAAACTATGGAGTGCGCGAGAAAGCAGGAAAAAATGGAGGACGACGTGCGCGAACGTGAAGCATCTATCGCGGATTTACAGGAGCAGCTCCGCGACGCTGAAGCGAAGATAAAGCATGCTGTGCATGAGTACGACATCGTTCGCGCGGAAAGGAACCTTCAATCGAAGTGTTTGGTCGAAGCTCAAGCGCAAATCATCGATAGTAAGCGCGAGTTCAAAGCAGCCACTTTGGCGATAGAAGTTTTACGAGATGAGACGAGATCAAAGGAAGTCGTGATCGCCAGCGAGCGCTCTGAGCATCGCAAGTTGGACAAGGAGCACCATGTTCTGCGATGCCAGTATGACAAGTTGTCAAGCAATCTACGCGAAAAGGAAGATGCTCTGAAAAGTGCGAGCGAGGAGTCAAAAACGATGCGCTCCACTATCGCGATGCTTGACGAGCAGCGGGAGGCGCAACGAAAAGAACTCGACGTCATCAAGCGCGACCGAGACGTGTTGAGCGCGCAGCTCGTTCGACGCAATCAAGAATGCGCACTGCTGTATGAAAAGATTAAGATTCAGCAGAAGATAATGAATCAAGGACAGGCTGAGTATCGAGACCGAGTCAAGGAGATCACGACGCTGAAGCTCAGACTCGCGGCGCACGCTCAAGAGTTAGCGAACCTACGCGAAGCTGCGGCAAGCATCGATAGTCTGAAGCATGAAGTGCAAGCCATCGGGCGCGAGTTACTGTACGAGCGAACGAAAGTCAAAGCTCTGAGCGAAGAATTAGAGAATCCGATGAATGTCCATCGTTGGCGGCAGCTCAAAGGGAGCGACCCGACGATGTATGAGTTGATTCAAAAAGTGCAAGTCCTGCAGCGACGATTGATTGCAAAGACGGAGGAGGTGACGGAGAAGGAGCTGTTGATTGATGAAAAATCCAAAGTCTTGGACGACCTAAAAGTGGTGTTAGCGCGCCAACCCGGCCCTAGAGCCTTTGAAGAGCTGCGCGATACGCACGCCGCGATACGCGATAAGAGCAGACAAATCAAAGGGTTGCAAAGTGAATTGAAAATGTTCATCGCGCATCGCGACGCGTACACGCATGAGCTCTCCATGTTGCACGATGAACTTGCTGCTTTGAGACGTAAAAGGTCCTCGAACGATGAATTGACAAAAACTCAAACGCACACACTGTGCGTGGCGCGCTAGAGCTTGAAGATTCAACGGTACAGTTTTTATCCTTAATACAATGCTATCGCAAGAAATCACCAAACACGTCCCCAGGCCAAGAAGCGGTTTGTCATCTAAATGAGTTTGACTTTAGCGTCAGTGTCCTCGTCCGCTTCATTCGCGCGCCTTCACTCGCGCTTCCATTTGCGCCTCTCCTTCTGCTCTTTCGGCTTGTCACTTTTCGTTCGCTTTTCGTTCTCTGTCGAACTCGCGTCATCGTTCGCGCTGTCTCAGGCAACCTTGAGTGCTCACCCTACTTGGCGTCGACCGCGGCGACCATAGCGTTGCACACATCAATGCCGATTTGCGCTTGAGCCTTTTCGAAATCATCCTTGGCGTTCGCAAACTTGTTCGTGAATTCTGCCAATCCTTTCTTCACCGCCTCCGGATCGAGTTGTTCCACGGGCACGGCTTCGATGGCGCAGATATCTGCCGTGGAATCCGCGTGCACAAAGGCAAAGCCGCTGCTGACAAAGTACTAGAAAAGCATGCGAAAAGATCAAATCAATGTCAGTCTATTTGTCCAACACGCCGCTGCCATCGCGGCGATCGAGTGAACGCGGAGTGATGCAACGTTTTGCTCGCGCTGGCGCTCGCGCTAGGGTTGCTCTCGTCGCGCCTCCGCACCTTCTTCACATCCTTGTCATTCACGTGAACGCTCACAACCCCGGGTCGGAGTTGCGAAACTGTCGGCACGTGTCCGGGCAAGATCCCAAAATCACCCGTCGTCGCCGGTACTAAAACCATATCAACCTGCGCGAGAGCGTCGACGCGCGCCCTCGGTCAGTCTCCAAAGCCAAGACACCCAGCTCGGCGCTCGCTCGCTTCGTCCTCCCCGAGCGCGTGCGACGCTTTCGCGTCTCTCGCGAAATAGCCCTCAAAAATTTCTTCCATTCCTATTCTCTCTCTCGCGCTTCACGTTCGCGCTCGACATCGCGCGCGCCTTTCGCGCGATCGATCGACCGATCGATCGCGCGCGATCGACCTCGGCCCATCGCACCCTCCGCGCTTTTCGATCGCTCATCGTCAATCCTCACCTGCTCGCCGTCATGCGGCGCTGCGTGTGGCATATAAAAATTAAGCGTCAACTTTTCCGGCGTCGCCGTCGTCGTCGCCTGCGCCTGCGCTGGCATGAACGTCGTGGGCGTGCTCGGCGCATCGAATTTCGGTGGCGCAAACTTGGCAAACTTGCTCATGAACGCGTCGATGGAATCCTTCGACGTCGTCGATGCGTACGACGCCGACGCTCGCAAAGAGTTGGCGCGTTGAATCGACGCTAAGCGCGCCATTCGTCGTGCGGCGTACATCGCGTGCGCACACGAACGCGATGTGACGATCGAGTCGTCGTCGATCGGCGCGCGATCGATCGCGCGGTCGCGCGGTCGCGGTCGCGCGCGCGCGAGAGAGCGTTCGCGTACAACGAGTCCCTCGAGCGCCATCATCCACGTCGCGCGCGCGTCCATGCGCGACGTCACGTCCTCGAAAATCGCGCGCGCGCGCGTTGGACGTCGATCGACGTCTATGCATGATTTTGTTTTATGCCTCAACCCGCGCGGCGGCGCGTGCGATCGCTCGAGGATACGCACCATGGACGAACGTGTGCGCTGTGTACGAGCGCTTTCGTTTTTTATTTGTCTCGCCCGTCGCGCGCGCGTTCGCGCGCGCGTTCGATTCGCGCGCGCGTTCGATTCGCGCGCGCGCGCGCGCGACCGTCGCGCCTCGGCCGTTGGTTTCCTTGCGTTCATATTTTTCGTCATTCCCTTCTCTCATTCGCGTTTCTGAGTTCGCACTCGGCGCGCTCTTTGCGAGCGCATTCGTTCGCGCGCGCCATGCCGTCGTTCACGAGCACGATGGCGGCCGATGCGTCGGACGCGGCGACGGCGTTTCTCACCGCGCTCGACACGTCTTTAGCGCGTGCGTGGCGCGAGGAAGATCGCGAATGGCGCGCCGCCGACGTGCGATGGCGCGCGGAGGACATGGAGTTTCGCAAGGAAGAGCGCGATTGGTGGCATCTCGAGCACTTAGCGCGCGAGGAAGGACGAAAGTGGCGACGTCAAGATGTGGAACAACGCGTGCTGGAAAACGCGCGATGGATATGGATGCGATTCGTTGAGAAGAATAGACGGGATGTGGAGGAAAAAGGGGAACAATTGAGAGCGACGTCGAGCGAGGCGGCGCTGATGAGCGGTTTCGCCGTCATCGCCCTGGTGGAGTTGCAGTTTAGTGACCCGACGATCAAGGCGACGCAATCGGAGTATTTGATCGCGGCGTACGGCGCGGCGACGGCGATAACGGTGGTGCTGATGTTGAATTCGATGCTCATGTGCAGTTTTATGCTATCGAATATACTGCGCAACGGTAAATCGTACGTTTCAGAGGATGAAGAGGCTGAATTTTTATACGCGTGTCGAAAGTTTGCGTTGCATTACAAACCCGGGGATACGCCTCCGATGCCGAGGCGTTCGTTCGAGCGACACTGGGAGACGCGATGCGAAAGTGATTGGCGACATGCTTTTAGAATGTTCACCTACGGTGTGCCCATGTTCATGGTCACCCTGACGCTGAGTACGTGGTTGAAATTTTGGTACTCCATCGCGACGTGCGCGCTGGTGACGTCGATAGCCTTCATCGGCGTCGCGATGTGGTACCGCACGCAATCCACTTGGGGATACCACTTGCTAAAAAAGTCCTCCGCCGTTGGATTCTCGAAATCGAGATTTTTCGAACCCGAGGGTTTACCTTTCGATTGGCACGCCAGACCCAAGCACGCGCGCTCGCCGCTCTCCCCGAACGAGTCGGCGCGCGACCGTTCCGCGTCCCACGACGACCTCGCCGGCTCGTTCGCCGAAGATGCGCGCGCGGACGATCTCAATTCACCTCCTTAGTCTACGACCTGTGCCAACTTGGAGGTGAAACAGGTGATGGTCGGAGTGTGGATCGCCGCGACCGCCGCTCGCGCGAGTCCGACGTCTGCGAGCGCGAGGGTCGGTCACGAATCCAATCCAACGCTCGCTCGGGCGCCCCGACGTCGCACTACTTCCCTAAACCTCCTTAGTCTTCTTCATTCTTTCACACTTACCATTGTTTTACCATTCCCATTCGTTGTCGTTCGCGTTCGTCGTCGTTCCGCGCTTCATTTCGCGCCCGTCGCCCGTCGTCGCGCGCGCCTCAGACGCGAAATCCGTTGGAACACGAACCGACACTTTCCAAAAAAATTCATTCGCCATTCACCACCGCGCATTCGTCTTCATCCACGCACTTAGCTAGGCGATGAGCGCATCGATAGTCCATCGCGATCGCGCACACGCCGTCAATCGCGCGTTCACGCACGCGAACGCGAATGAGAGCGACGTTGCCTCGCCGCGCGCGTCGCGCGTCGCGTCGCCGTCGACGGGCTCGCAGCGTTTGCCAACCGCGATCGATCGCGCGATCGCCCTCGCTCGCTCCAGGGCGGATGAAGCGGAGAGGCAACTCGCGGGGAAACTCACGCGGGCGATGCGAGATTTGACGAACGCGAAACAAACGCAAGGGAAGATGATGATGGATGGAGGCGCCGGGGGGAAGACGAACGCGCGAGCGAGCGAGAAGGCAACGACGAGCGTGACTTCGATGAATGACGACGGAGAGGAAAGAAGGGAGATAACAAGAGAACAAGAGAGTGAGAGTGCGAATGCGCGAGCGACAGAGAAGTCGCGAGGACCAATGCGCACGCGAGAATGGATGGATGACGTCGTGCGACGAGCGAAAGCGGAGGCGGCGGACGTGGAACGCGCGGGCGGGAGAATGCCGAGCGCACAACGCGCGGCATCGACCGTGGCGGCGGTGATGAGTGCGACGAATAAAGAGTATTTGATTTCGAGCCCGAGGGCGAGGGCGAGGGACGGGCGATCGCCCGGGTCGGGGGGTGATTTGGATATGGCGGAGGCGGAGGCGGAGGCGACTCCGCGAGCCGCGGTGGGGGCGGTTTCGCCAAGATTTCGCGCATCAGACGTAGATGAGATCAAGGCGACGCTGAGAACTGATTATGAAAACGCAATGGCGCTCATGCGCGAACGTGCGGAGGCGGCGGAGCGCGAGGTGGGGACATTGACGACGCGATGCGCCGAATTGGAGAATGGACGACGTTCGGCGAGAAACGCGTTGGCGGAGATGGCGTCGCAGAACGCCAAGCTCGTGAGCGCATTCACGGCGAAAAAAGATGAAGTACGGGCGCTGAAAGAGTCCATGGAGACATCCGCGCTCGATGCGGAGGTCATGGCGCGCGGGATCGAGGCGCAAAAGGCTTTGGACGCGACCAGGGTGGAGCTGAGCGCATGCAAAGCTGCGGCGGCGGCTCGAGAGAACGAGTTCGCCAAGGCTCAGGCAGAATTGGCGACGCTTCGCGCTCAAGCGCACGCGGCGGCAAAAAATGAAGGCGCACACGACGCCGAAGTGAGCGAGCTCCGCGCAAAAGTTGAAGCAGTGACGGCGGCATTGGAACGCGAGCGCGAGGCGTTTGCCTCGTCGCGGGCGTCGTGGAAGAGCGAGCGAGCAAAGTTGGTCAATATTGCATCCGACAACGAGCCGAAACCGACGGAGACGGTAGAACAACCGATGAAAGCGTCTCCGTCGAAGCGCGGGGCGAGCGCGTCGCCGCGACGACTTCTGAAGACGCCGACCAAGGAGCATTCGCCGCGCGGCGTCGGGAAGGCGAACCATCGATGCGCGCTTCGGGACGAGGCTGAACGGTTGAAAGTTCTCGGCAACCAGCAGTTTCACGCGAAAGCTTTCGAAGCAGCGCTGCAGTCTTACGCGGATGCGCTCGCGGTGGAATTCAACGATGAACCGTTTAGAGCTGTTTTGCACGCCAATAAAGCGGCGGCGTTGCAAGCGATGGGGAAATTCTGCGACGCCGTCTTAGAGTGTTGCATTTCGCGCACGTTTGACGACACGTACATTCGTGCTCTACAGCGCAGGGCGGACGCGTATTTATCTATGGGCGATTGGCCTATGGCGATGAAAGACCTCGAGGAGTTGACGCCGCACATGGGTGAGGATTGCGCAGCCAAACTGAGCGAGGCGCGTCGCAAGGTGAACAATGGTGGCACGACGTGTGAGCATTATGCCGTATTGGGCGTGAGCTCGCGCGCTCAGCGCGCGGATATCATCAAGGCGTACAAACACCTGGCGCTGAAATTTCACCCCGACAAGGCGCCGAGCGACGCCGTGCGTCCTGCGTCTGAGGCGCTCTTCAAACGAGTAGCCGAAGCGTACGCCGTATTAAAGGACGACGCCGCTCGAGCTCAGTACGACGCCTCTATCGTCGCCGCGCGCTTCCGTCGCACGTATACCATGTAGTCAACTTTCTAATCTATATATAGTGACGTCTCACTTCCTCTCGCCCTCGTCCCGGACACGACCCACGATCTCTCGCATCTTCTTCGCCGAATCCGCGTGAAATCGTCTCTGCATCACTCGCGCGATCGGATACGCTAAAATCCCGATCGCGTTCCCCGGCGCGCTAAACGCGTAGCTCTCGTACGTCACCGCGCCGTCCTCGCCGAGCTCGATTGCGAATCGCTCCTCTCCCCGCAACACGTGTCCCTCCATCGTACCGTGCGCCAAAGCGAATCGTTTCTTCACCCCTTTCGTTTTCTTCCCTCCATCCTTTCTAAGCTCCACGACTTGCAAAGGATTCGCCATCCACACCCCGGCGACTCGCGCGCACACGCACACGCCGTCGCCCGTCGCCGTACCCGTGCGCTCGCTCACGGACGTCCACCCTAAATCAAACTGTTCCCAGCGACGCAAAGCCTCGCACGCGTCGCGATACACTTTTTCCCCGACCCCGATCACCGTCGACGTGCGATCTTCCACCCACGCTGATGCGCCGCCGCCGTCGCGCTCCCGCGCCGCCTCGCGCAGGAGCGCCGTCAGCGCTCGCGCGTCCTCATCCGACCTTCCTCGGAGTATTCCGGGGTAATTGAACCCGCGCGCGCGCGCGCGTTCGACGACGAAAGCGCATTCGCCGTCCGTCGGCGCGCGCGCGAGTGTTATCTTCATCGTTCCCACCGTTCGCTCGTTCTGCCGACGAACGACGACGGGTCGCTCGACGTCGTGCCAACATCACGAAAATATCACGAAAAAACCACAAAAACGTCTTAAAAACAGGTAAAAACCAGGTAGAGTCAGTAAAAAACAGGTAAAAACAAAACAAGCGTCATACACAACCACCACGAAAACACCACACAAAAACCACAAAAACGTCTTAAAAACAGGTAAAAACCAGGTAGAGTCAGTAAAAAACAGGTAAAACAACAAGCGTCATACACAACCACCACGAAAACACCACACAAAAAAACCACAAAAACGTCTTAAAACCAGGTAAAACCAGGTACAGTCAGTAAAAAACAGGTAAAAACAAGCTTCATACACAAACACCACACGAACACCACAAAAAACCCACACAAACGTCGGTCGGACGACCATGCCCCCGTCGTCGTCGTCATAAACCCATCGTCGTCATAAACCCTCTCGTACTGTGCACGAGAAACACCTCTCTTCACACGCGCGCGCGATCGAAAGGCGCGCGCGATCGACGTCGACGTCGACGTCGACGTCACCGCGAACGACGGATGTCGACATCGACGTTGAATCGCGATCGGTATTCCATCGCACGTCGGCATGAGAACCGCGCTCGCGCCGACGACGGTGACGTTCGCCAACCGTCAAAAGTCTGCTCGTCACACGCGCGCGTCGCGAATCGTCATGGCGTCGTTTTATGACTTGAAAGCGCCCGATGTGAACGGCAAAGAGGTGGATTTCGCGACATTTAAAGGCAAAGTGGTGCTCGTCACGAACGTCGCGAGCAAGTGTGGGTACACGAAGGCGAATTATCAGGTACGTGGACGAAAGAAAAAGACGACGTCGTGCGCGAATGCGAGCGAATTCGCGAAAAGGGTGGTGTCCGTGGCGAGGCGTCGAGAGGGCGTTTGGGCGAAGGGCGCGGGGGGGAGACGCGAGCGCGCGAGACTGAACGAAGCGCGCGCGCGCGTTGACATCGATGTAGGAGATGGCGACGTTGTACGAAAAGTACGGCGCCAAGGGATTGGAAATCGTGTGCTTTCCGTGCGATCAATTCGGTGGGCAAGAACTCCCGCAAGGCGAGATTTGCTCGTTCGTTGAGGATAAGTTTAAGTTTAAAGGACGAATGATGGGGAAGGTGAACGTCAACGGGCCGAAGACGTCGCCGGTTTGGAAGTACTTGAAGGAACAATCGAAAGATACTTCCGACGTGCGATGGAACTTCGCGTGCAAGTTTATCATCGATAAGAACGGTAACGTGGTGGAGCGAAACGGCGATGGCGCGGCGGCGCAAGAGCCGAAGATCGCCAAGTTGCTGTAGGATTTCCGACGACGACTTTGCAACGTCTTTTCAAACGCTCTTTCGTTAGAGTTTTCGGACGTATATTTTCCAACTCGCTCTCGTTGACTGAGTATAATTACACGCTTTCATTATAAGTACAGCAGATTTTTTATTACGCGTTCTTACCATCGAGCATCCCTCGTCCGTTTGAGAAACGTGGGATGGTCGCCGAGCCAAATATTTCGCGTTCGAGGGCGTCCTGATTGGCGTATCGAATGATCACCGTGCTCGCCAGTAGGAACGGCAGCGCGACAAGCCATTTCAAAGCGACGTCGTAGAACTCGTGAAAAGATACCGTCACGGCGTCGTCGACAACGAAAAACATGGAATCGCGAACGCGCACTCGGATCTCGCCTCGGGTCTTCGTCGATGGAATGTTGACGCGCGTCGAGTACTTTCCGGATCTCGGGTGCGTGACTTTCGTCGTGAGCGACGCACCGTGAGTGCTCATCACTTCAATTTCCACCTCATACGGCGATAGCGATAAGCGCTTGACCTTGGCGTGGTCCAAAGTCCTTCGGTCAACGATTTCGTAACGCACATCCATCGTCGTTCCGCGAACGTCGCGGTACTCGCGGTCCGTGATAGCAACGTTGAACCAGTTGTATCTCGCGACGTGATCCGAATATGAACGCAAAGACGGCTCAAATGTCGTCCCGATCGATTGAAACGCGTGAAGGTGACCATTCATGGTGGTTATGACCATGTCGACCGTTCCCGCGCCGGTGACGTCTCCAATCACTGGCGCGGCAAAAATCTGACCGCGCACCTGCACGACGTCTCGGCACCGGCCTCTGCCATCGATGATGTGAACGACGCCATCGTTCGATGCCACGACTATGTCTAAAACCGAATCCTTCGCGCTCGGTCGAAGGCGCGAGAGCACGATCGACGCAAGGATTTTATCGCTCGCCTGGTACATGGGTGAAACGGCGCTTGCCGGCGTGCCGTCTTTTCCTCTCAATGAATAAACCGCGCCGGAAATCGTACCGACGACGATTTCTAACGAACCATCGCCATCGATGTCGCCCACGCTCGCGGCAACTGAGATTTTGGAATCCAAATGTCGTACCCAAAGTTCGCCGCCCGACGCCGTAAATGCCGTGACGTCGCCTCGCCCATCGCACGCGATGACATCCACGTCCCCGTCCGCGTCGATGTCCACGACGACCACGGCCGCATCGATGGAGGCAACTTTGCGCGGCCATCCGCGTAAAGGCGATCCATCGGCGCTGGAGATGACGTGGACGTTCCCCGCGGTGGTGCCCACGACAATGTCCAACGCGCCGTCGCCGTCGACATCCGCCAATGTCGGCGATGCGAACGCCTTCGTCGACGCCGTGGAATACAGCGTCTTCACGCGATCCAACTCAAATGCGTGCTTAACCGCCAGTGTGGCACCATCCAAAATCACGACGCCCGTGGCGACGTATTGCGACGAAGCTTCGTAATAATACGACACGGCGACGACAATTTCCACCGCTCCGTCGCCGTCCACATCGCCCGATGTCGGCGAGCACAAAACGCGCACATCGAGAGCATAATGTTCTTCATCATCCCCACCCTCGTGCGCGTTCGCGCGTAAATAATTCCTCCCTCCGCTTTCATCGCCGTCTCCGTCTCTCGCCGCTAAATCGTCCATCGACGCCTCGTTCTCCTCCGACGCCTCCTCCGACGACATCAACCTTCGCCTTGAACTCGGCGCTCGTCGCGCTCGCACTTCCTCCTGTCCATCGCCTCGACGTTCGACGACCTCAAAAGCGCGTCGCGCGATCGCCAATCGTGGAATCTCCCGCGCGATTCTCGCGCCGCCGTCGCTCAACCAGTCAAACGCCTCCGCCTCGCCTCTCAATCCCACGACGACCACCGCGCCTTTGTCACCTCTCGCGACGCCTGCCCTGGAAGACATCGCAAATCGTGCGCCAGAGAACGTGACGTCCAAGGTCTCGCCAGTGAATCCATCGATCGCGCGCGCGCGTCCGCTCGTCGTCGCGAACGCGCACTGCCGCGACCCGTCGAGCGCGAAATCCCTCACCTCCCCTTGTGCGTACATCGATGCGTGCGCGTTCGCTCGCCATCGCTCGCGCATGACTATTGAACATGATTTCATCACTTTTTCTCCTTCGTTTGTTTTCCCTTCGCTCGTATGAATCATCATCATCAATATCATCATCAATATCATCATCATCATCTTCAGCATCATCATCATCGTCCTCATCATCCTCATCACCCTTTTCGACACCCTCCTCGACGTCCTCGCCGTCGCACGTTCACTCATAAATATCTCTCGCGCACTCGCCGTCGCGCATTCCCTTCACACTCGATGAACGCTCGACGAACGCGCGCGTCGCGTCGCGATGTGTCGTGATTGCGCGACGCGCGCGCGCGTCCGCGCGCCCGTGAGACGCGCGACAGGGATAAGACAACGAAACATACGATGAGCGCGATAGCGTGCGCACGAATCGCGGAGGAGAGGAAATCGTGGCGCAAAGACCACCCCCCGGGGTTTTTCGCGCGACCTGAAGTCGATGGGAATGGGGAGATTAATTTGTTTAAATGGAAGTGTGTGATCCCTGGGGCGCGCGATACGCCGTGGCAAGGGGCGTTTATACCGCTATCGATGGAGTTCCCGAAAGAGTACCCGGCGAAACCGATGAAGTGTAAGTTCCCGGCGGGGTTTTATCACCCAAACGTGTACCCGAGCGGGACGGTGTGTTTGAGCATCTTAAACGAAGACGAAGGGTGGCGACCGAGCGTGACGGTGAAACAAGTGGCGTTGGGGATACAGGAGTTATTGGCGAACCCGAACGAGAAGAGTCCGGCGCAGAGCGAGGCGTATCTGGCGTACACCACCGATCGCGCGGCGTACGAAAAGCGGGTGAAGATTGAAGTGGACAAGTACCCACCTCCGCAGTGACGACGCGGTTAGCGGAGCGAGTTAGCGAAGACGAGACGGGCGAATGCGTTGAATGTAGCGTCGGTTTAGCGGCGTGCGCGCGTGAACACCTTGATATGATGATACGTCGCGAAAGGGAACGAGTGATGATGTAATTGGTACGCGAGTGCGAATGATTGTAAACCACGTTCTTACGCGTCGACGGTTTAAATTGAAATAGTATTGACAAACGATTTGACGAAGCGAATGATTTTATTGCTGCTCAGCTGCTTCCTTGGCAGCGCGCGCCTCGGCTTGCGCTTGGCGAAGCTGAATGGCGAGGAGAGAGCCGCCCTTCTCGAACGAGCCTGGAACGGCCGGGTACGCGCCGACGCGTGGCAGTTCGCCGCCGCCGCGGATGAACGCATAGCTTACGTACGGCGGATCGAGAACCGCGGGTGCGATGGAAAGTGGGCCACCAGGGATGCAATTATCCGTGGCTTGCTTCAAGTTCTTGATGATCGTCACCGCGGGGCCCGGGGCGCGCTTGCCCAAAATGCGCTGCGTCTCGTATACATCGAGCAAGCGCGAGCACGTGCCATCTTGGCGCAGGATGTCGACACCCTTTTGCGGATCTTCGTACAAGTATGGCGCCAACGCGGAGAGCTCGTTCGGGCCGAGACCCATGCGTCGGAACCACGCGAGCAATTCCTCGGCGTTACCGCCGTTAAGAGGGATCAAGCCTTCAGGATCGGCTTCGTTGGAGTCCAATCGACCGACGCGCACCTTGGCGCCCAAGAACGGATTCGTGCCGATAAACAAGAACTCGTAATCCTTGTCCGATCCGACTTCTTCGACGTATTCCTTTCTGAATTGAATGCGCGCCGCGAAGTGCGGGACGAGGGCGATCAAGTCCGCGTAAGAAATCGGTTGCTCCGTCTTCGCGTCGACGGCTTTTTTAATCTTTTCAATCGATGCGAACGCCTTCTTCAATCCCGCATTCTCCGGGCGATCGAGCTCGAATCGAACGGAGCCGTTCATACCATTTTTCTTCCCAACCACGGAAAACGTCCCGAAATCCGCCAACGCCAATCGAAAGTACTCCCCAAACGTTAAATCAATATTATCTTCGATGATCGGCGCGATGTACTGCGCGAATTCAATCTGCGCCTTGGACTTACTCGCCCCGCTCGTCGCCCGGCACCCATCTTCGCGGCTATACGGCTCAATGATCAAATCCGGAAGCAAAATTTCTCGTTTCGGCGGCGGCGGCTTCTCCACTAACAGATTCGCCAAGTAATTCCCGACATCCGCCCGCGCCGCGCCGGCGCCAGCGCCGGCGAACGCCGCCACCGCGCCCAAGACCGCGCGGCGGTTCACCCCGGTCATGTCCTCCTTCGTTTCCTCGTTCGACCGTTCGACAGATGCGCGCGCGTCGTTCGATCGCGCGCGCGCGATCGAACGCGCGCGAAGTCGTCCATCGCGCGGCGCTCGAGCGTCGCGCGGTGATGACGTCTTCGCGCGAGCGCTCGCTGGCGCGGTCTTAGCGAACGAATACGCGCGAAGCATCTCGACTGAGGCGAAAGGTGATTGAAAAGTGAGCGACGAAGCGCTTTTTGGAGTCGTCTCACGGGCGGTCGTGCGCCGAAGTGCGGGTCGAGGGATGATTAATCGTGTCATCACTCGTTCGATCGGTGGATATCGTGGCGTGGAGAGATATTTATCCATCGGTCGCGGTGGACGAACGCGAATGAAAAATGTACGACGGACGAAGACGAAACGGTTGGACTAGAGGTTGAAGATTGTTACGAGCTAGGTGTGACTATGGTGTCAAGACGAGAATGAAGGAGACGTGCGGTGTTTGACGCGCGGCGTCAACCGGTGTACAAAGGCGCGGAGCGCGCGTTGAAGAAAAATTTATTCCTCCTCTTCGACTTGCTGACGCGCCTCGGTGACTTGAGCGTACACGGCTTCGGTGATGATTGGGATTTCGGGGTACAACCCTTGCAAGGCGTTGAAAATGGAGTAGAACAACGCGAAGAAGGAGTTGGCGAACACCCAGAGTTCCATCCACTCGCCCATCCAGCTCACCATGACGAAGATGGGCATGTATTGCATGATCAAGCCTCCGAGCATGCAGCAAATATCGAGCAAAATCGCCTGCATGGTGCAATACCGAACGAAGTGCGGCACCTTTTCATTGCGCACGACCGCCAAGAACAACGCAAAGAACGACAAGAATGGAATGAATTGATTGCCGTAAAAAATTTGCATCGCCGGGGCGAAGATAAACATCATGTGCTTCAACAACGGCAACATCTCATACGCAGTGTGCGTGAACGCGATGGTCCCCATGAGTGGAATGATGAACGGAATGATGGCTAAAATACGCAAATACGGCGCCGGTCTAGTCTTCCCCTCGTTCACCTCGTCTCGCCCGAACCACAACTCTACGAACCCTTTCGCTTTCGCGACCCCGCGCGGTCGCGTCGGCATCTTAAACGTATCCGGAATCGCATCGCTCGACGCGCGCGCCTGTACGATTCGCAACACACCGCGATCAGTCGTCCATCGCGTTCGCACGTCTTGACTCTTCCCATCCCATCCCGTCCCGTCCCGTCGCGCGCGCGCGCCCCCCCCCAAACCCTCGCGTCACGCATCATCGCGACGCGCGAACGCCCGAACGCGACCCCGCGCGCTTCTGCGCGTCGTTCGTCGCGCGCGTTGTCGATCGAAATCAAACCCACCAAAATTGCGTGTCCTCTCGAGTGTGTCTCTAATTCCTCCCCCGCGCGCGTTCGTCGCCCGTCGCCCGTCGTTCGTCCGTGCGCCGTCCATCGGCATCGCCGTTCGTGCGAACGACGCCCGAGCGATGATTCACGTCGTGCGACGCGCGCGCCGAGGGCGACGCGCGACGACGCCATCGTCGAATTTCGTCGTGAGATATCGCCCACACGCGTCCGCGCCGTCGTCCTCTGTCGTCGTCCTCTGTCGTCGTCGCGGCGCGCGCGCGGGCGGGCGACGACGCGCGGGCGATGGGCGCGGACGACGGAACCCTCGACGCGTGGACGACGTGCGTGACGAGTGAGGACTCGGGATATATACCCCGTCACTCGTCGTCGAGTCACGGACCGTGCGTCGGTCGGTCATTCGGTCATTCGGTCATTCGGTCGGTCGGTCGGTCGGTCTCGCTCGACGTCGGTCGGTCGGTCGCCCCCGATCGAACACACGAGTCGTCCAGCGTCGACGTCGACGCGTCGGTCGTTCGATCGCGCGCGCGAACGCGCGCGAGCGCGACGCGACGCATTCGTCGCGCCCAGCGTTCGACATTCGTCGACCGTTGACCGTCGTCGTCATCGTCGTCGTCATCGTCATCATCATCATCGTCATCGTCGTTATTCCGATCATCATTCCGCCCCAATCGGTCACGGGGGGCGTGCGTTGGGGACATCGACGACGAGTCATGACCACGTGTTTGTGTCCCTCAACGAACGACCACGTAAGTGGTCGTTCGAACGACGACCGTCATTCCCCTCGCGTCATTCGCGCGCGAATCCGCGTGCGATGGGGAATTGCCTCGCGTCGTCGTCCTCCGTCGATGACGTCGAACGACCGTCGACGTCGACGTCGTCGTCGTCGTCGTCGCGCACGCGCGACCGAGCGTTTCGCGAGTGCCAATCGGACGCATTTCGAATCGATTGGTCAACCGTGCGCGGAAGCGCCGTCGAAGTCGCGCGCGTTCGCAGCGCGTGGTTCGCCCTCGCTCCGGGGGTGACGCAAAAAGAAGACGACGCGCGAGAGGACGACGTGAGACTCGCGCGCGTGGGCGAGCTGGAGTGCGCGATTTGGGTGGCGAGAATGCGGCGAGAGCGAGGCGTGAGCGACGGAGACGGGGCGAGCGCGCGCGCGACGAGCGCGGCGGAGGGAGATACGCGAGCGAGGGAGGAGGATGAATGGGAAAAAGCGTTCGAACGCGCTCGAGCGTTTGAGAATGAGGAGATTGATCGCGTGAGTGATTGGGAGAGAGTGGATCGATCGCGCGCGCGAGCGCGGGGGGCGAGCGAACGCGAGAAAGGGGACGACGGCGACGGACGAGGGGAAGACGTGGCGTCGAGCGCCACGGCGGCGTTGCGCGATGCCCCGAGTTTTGAGGATGATCCGGATTTAGATGAACGTCTCGTGGTGCACTATGGAAGGCATAAAGGTGGGACGGTGCATTCGTTCAAGCTGAGCGCGACGTTTGACGCGCCGCCGTTGCGGCTCATCGCCGTCGCGCGGGAATGGGATTTATTGACGAAGTGGAACGTGTTTTCCATCGACGCGACGATCATGCTCGTGCGAGGATTGACGCATTTGGTGACGTACACCGCGCTGTGGCTTCCATGGCCGCTTTCGTGTCGCGATAGCGCGCTCGTGGTGCGCGCGGTATTTTTAGGCCAACCGCCTCTGGCGAGCGTGACCAACGCTCGCGTGCATCCGGATACGTGCGATGGATTCCAGTCGTGCGTTCCTCAATCGAGCGCGATCGTTTTAGCGCGCGCCGTTGATCCTGAGGATGACGTCGGCATTGGATTCCCTAAGGGCGCTGAGAAGCGCAAACGCGTGCGTTTGGTTGGGAACTCGGGCGCGCGCATTCGCACGTTACCGCCGGCGCCCGGAACCTCTCGTCTCCGCACTCGAGGCGACATGGTACTGCACATCGACGCTCAGATGCCATTTGTCCCTGGGTGGTTGATTCAGTTCATTTTGAAAACCATGGCGCCTTGGGTCCATCGCATGATTGACTCCATGCTCAAGAGCACTAAATATTTTGAGCGCTCGGATTCCATGTTTCAACCGCGCATCGACGCCAATCCAGACCTCTACGATCTCGTTCGTTTCCGTTTCGGTCACGAAGGCGTCGTCGAATGATCACACTCATCCCCAGTGTTTATTCCTCCCTATTTCTCTCATTCACTAGTGCCTTATTAGCCAACGTTCGCGGGCGTGTAAAGTATCATTCGGTTTCCGCGTCGTCCCGTCAGTCAACCTCACTCTCCGCCGTTGTCCACCTTCACCCATCGAGCGAGGTCATCAATCTCGCGATCGATCGATCGAACGCACGACGATCGAACGCGCGCGATGTCGGACGACGACCCGTACGCCATCTTAGGTGTCAACGCTCAGGCTTCGCGACACGAGATCAAGCGCGCGTACCGCGCTCTCTCCATGCGTTTTCACCCCGATAAGAACCCCGCGAGCGCGCGAGCGCCGAGTGAAGAGGCTTTTAAAAAGATCGGATGGGCGTACGCCATGATCGGGGACGACGAGCGACGAAAAGAGTGGGACGCCGGTTTGGCGAATGGGAACGCGCGCGGGAACGCGCGCGCGAACGCGAACGAGAGCGCGAGTCGCGAGCGTGAGTTTCGCGATCCGTTTGAAATGTTCGCCTCTGTTTTCGCAGATGATTTCGCGAGATTCGATTCCATGCGCTCGAATTTCGGATTCGGTCGGTCGATGTTCGGGAGCGCGTTCGATGCGCGGGAAAACGCTTTCGCGGCTGAGGACGCGACGCCGTCGCGAGGGTCGTTCGCCATGGGCGGGGGGATGGGGAGCGGCATGTTTAGCGGCGGGCGAGGATTTCGCCAGAGTGCGTTTTCGATGAGTAACGACGTGAGCGCGGGCACGAGGGGGCACGAGGGGTTTACGTCGACGTTTAATTTTACGTCGACGTCGACGTCGACGCACGTCGGTCGCGACGGATCGGTCGTGACGCGGACGGTGACACGGCGAACTTTGCCAGATGGATCGATCGAGGAGACCGAAAACATCAGCACGAACGAGCGACGGGGTGAGTACGACGGTCGCTATGGCGTGGACGATGCGATCGGACATCGACCTGGGCGGTACTATTCCTAATATGGAATAGTCGATGGATGGATCGAGCGAGTCATTGTTCGATCGCACGACGAGAGCGCGTACGACATGTACAACGAATGAAATGTAAGAACGATACGAAATTGATTTAAACATCTTCGTAATAGCACACTACTTCCTTGGCGAGTCGTCGAATGTTTACGAGCTCGCGCGTTTTCAGCGTCAACGCGCGTTTGAGATGGTCCACCTCGTCTTCGTTGGACGCTCGCAAATCGTCCATCTTAGATTTCCATTCACTCTTCTGCGTCTCGAACGCCTCCATGAGCTCGTGAATCCCTCGCTCGAGGGTTGATATCTTTTCGTCCGCCTTTTTCATCTCCTTGGCGCGCGTCGCGCCGCGTTCGGCGTACTCTCGTTCTAGACCTTCGGTCATTTCGGCGCGTTGCGCCAAACGCCGGCACTCGGCGCTTGTCGTCGCGTACTGCCTTTGCAGAACGTCGGTCTCCGCGACATGCAGGCGAAGCTCGTCCGCCATTTTTCGATTTTGTGCTAATATGCGCTTCACCGATTGATCCATTTTGCGATCCATGGTTGTCTCCGCTTGCTTCTTTGCTCGTTCCACGCGTTCTTCACACTCGCGCTTAAGTGCTCCCGTGCGCGCAATCAATTCTCGCTCCATCTCTTCCCTCTGTGTCGCTATCACCTCGGTCAAGCGCGCGTTTTCGCTCTTCACTTTGCGTAATTCATCGTCATGCGCCGCCTTATTCTCCGCGAACGATCGCGCGGCCTCCACCCGCGCGGTCAACGCCTCCCGTTCTCGCGCCCACGCCGCGTCTCGAATCTCTCGCTCCTTCTCGTGCGTCACCCTTTGCGCCTCCAGCGCGCGCGCTCTCGCGTTCCCTTCGTTTTCCGTCCGTCGCCGTAATTCCCACACCTCGAGCTCTAACTTTGCGATCGCCGTCGTCTTCTTCTCGAGCTCGAACGACATGAACCGTCCCAATGCCTCATCCTCGTCCGCGCCGCTCGCCTTCGTCGCGTTCATCCCGCTCGCTCTCGCGCGCTCGCAATCCGTCATCACTTTTCCCGTCTTCGCTCGGTCCTTCGCGTCGTCGCGCGACGTCGATCGATCGATCGACGCGCGCGCTCTGTCGCTCGCTCGCTCTCGCGCGCGCTCGGTCGCTCGCGCGCGCGAACGGCGATGCGAACCGTTGACCGTGTGCGAAACGGACCATGGTTTCGAGTTCTCCTCCCTCTCGGACCATCGGTACGTACACAAATGCAAAACCATCGATCACGGGCTCTCATCGTGAACAGACGCCTCGCGACACCACGACGGATGTCGTCTTCACTGGGAAATCGACGTCGAAGTATGAGACGAGCGCGACGTCGCGCGCGAACGATCGTTCGATAAAACACGAGCGCGACGACCGGCGAACGCGAACCCCCGACGGAGGCGCGGGCGACATTGAAGCGCGCGCGCGATGGGCGCCGCACGACGTCTCGGGCGGCGCGCGAAACCAATAAACGGGATGGGGAATAAGAAAATAACCAAACCAATGTCGTCGTCGTCGTCGTCGGCGGCGTCGTCGATCGAAGCATCGATGCGCGCGAAAAACGGCGCGAATGCACACGGCAAGGCGGCGCTCGCGAGCGGCGCGCTCGCGATCGGGGTCTCGGGCGAAGGGTACGAGTGGTTTCGCGCGATCGCGCGTGCGAGACGACATCGATCGCGCGCACGGCGCAGACGTGCGTACTAATTTTTGTGCGTTTGATTTCGCCTCGCGCGCAGGAAGATCGGGGGACCGACGAGAAAGAGCGCGAAAGGAGGCTGGACCCCGGAAGAGGTGCGTTTTGAATTTGAAATTCAACCACGCGGGCGGTGCTCGAACGTCGTCGCTCGACGGACGATGCGATCTCCACGGGCGGTAAGGGATGAGTGATGATGATTAACCGCGATCGTGCGCGCAGGATGAGCTCCTTCGACGGGCGGTTGCATTTTATAACGGGAAGAATTGGAAGAAAATTGGTGCGTGCTGCTCGCGGTTTTGCGTTTGAATTTGAAAAGTGACTCGCGCGCGGCGTTGACGACGCGAACGCGCCCTTCGCACGAAGACGGTGACGTGACGCTCGCTCTCTGGTGCGGGTTAAGGAGCATATATCGATTATCTTCGGTGTCGTAAACGACGATGCCGCCAACGTCGTCGACGCGTCGCTCTCGCGCTCGCTCTCGCGTTTTGCTCTCGGCTCGGCGCTGACGACGTTTGGTTTTGTCCCGCAAACAGCTGTCTTCTTTAGCGACCGACGCACGGATGTGCAGTGCTTGCACCGCTGGCAGAAAGTTTTGAATCCTGAACTTGTCAAAGGTCCATGGACCGCGGAGGAGGATGCTAAGATCATCGAACTCGTTGGATACCTCGGACCGAAACGTTGGTCGAAAATCGCCCAAGAGCTTCCGGGACGCATCGGGAAGCAGTGTCGAGAGCGCTGGTACAATCACCTCGATCCCGATATCAAGCGCGAGGAATGGAGTTCGGAGGAAGATAGACAGCTCATCCTTGCCCACGCGCAATTTGGCAATCGCTGGGCGGAAATTGCAAAGGGTTTCACGGGTCGAACCGACAACGCAATCAAGAATCACTGGAACTCGACGTTGAAGCGCAAAGTGGAGTGCGCGTTGCAACGAGGCTTACCTGCGATGACTGCAGCCGAGCCCGCCGGGGAGATGAAAGCAAAGTCGGCTAAAACGCTACTGAACGGTCCGAAAAAACCGCCGATGACGCGCAAAGCATTGCCGGTCGCGATTCCAGCCGGAACGTCTGGGATGTACACGGGCATGACGTTTTCATCAGCGGACGCGGCTCACTTTGACAGCGCTCCAGAGCCGCTTCGACAGAATAAGAAATCACGCAAGACGGTTAAAAACCAAGGCAAACATTCGATGGCGACGACGGAGTTAATGACGATGCTGTATGAGGAGCCATACGACTGCGAAAATTCAAATCCAGCACCGATGTCGAATATTTTTTTCCCCCCATCGCCGTACGCACACGTTTCAGTTGGAGCGCCGACGACCGCCGATAGTCCGTTCAGAATGTCCGAGCTGTTCTCTGAATTTGGCGGTACCACGACAAGTACACCAATCGCATCTTCGTCGCCGATTTTGAACTTTGTGGAGACGAGCTCGCCGCCTGGTGGTGTTTATCACGGCATCGGCGGGCCTTCGCCGCGCAAATTCGTGTTCCCATCTGGCGTCGCCTTCGCCGCCGCTGAGGGGTATGCGACGACGAGCAAAGCAAAGATCCCGACAGTAGCTGGCACGCAGTTTGACCAGGTCGTTGCGCCGAAGATGCCGGGTATCGATTCCATCGAAGATCTCCAAGCATTTGTATCTCCAGACAAGCCGCGAAAGTCGCGGAACACGCGTCTCTCTCACATTTTCCGCCGAGGCGGCCAACAAGCCCGAACTGAGGACGAATCTATGGGAATCGCGAAGAATATTGATGCGGTGGATTTGATGCGAACCATGAACCGCGCGAATGCATCCATTTACGAGCAAGCTGAGGAATTGCTTCGTGGGATAAACGCTGCGGATATATCAGTCATGGCTGGACTCAAGGAAAACGGCGCTTTGCCGACGACGCCGACCAGGCCTAGGTACAATAACGATGAAATTGGAGCGTCGTACGTTCCGTTTTCACCATCCTTGTACCTTCGTTAGTCGTGTTTAGCAACTTGCACGTGTATCCAAAACTGTAACCGTCCTAGTCTTGTTAGTGTAATAAATACTCCTCAATTTTCTCTCGAACGAGTTCAAAAGGCGACTGTTACAACTCCACTACTCGAGAATTGAGTCTAAGCGCTCGCACAAACCGCGTTTTCGTCGTCTTGCATCGGAACCCTGGGTAACATCGATGAATCTTCCGCCTCTAATCGTCACCGTTCCGGGTGTTCGCGAAGCTGGTTCTAAATCCGTGATGCACCCCCCGAAGCACACGATGTTGTTATCGCTCGCCAATCGAAACTTCAAATCATGCGGCGGCGGCGCGTTTGGATCACCATTAAACTCAACGCCGTCGAGTGTAAATCCGTAAGCGCATTCTAAACGACGGATAAAAGCTGGAATGCAGCTATGACCCACGCGCGCGATGCGGAAATCATGCGAACGCGCTGGTCGCCGACGACATCGTTCTAAATCTTTACCTACCGCGTTTTCCATCGCGCGGCTTTGATGAACATTCGTGTGCACCGTCCATGCGTTCTTGGTGACGTAGAACTCAAACCCAGCCGCTGAGAGTTCGTGAGCAAAACTAATCTTATTGAATCCGTACGTCACGAATGACTCGTCGAATGGTAGAGACTCTTCTGCGCGCACGATCAAGTACGGTTCATAGTACCACGGATGCTTGCGCTCAGCTACTCGATACGGTGCACTATCGGTATCGTTCGTAAACCATTTAGAGTAATTTGTCGGTTGATGAGCGATCGGGAAGTATTTCAATTGAAATCCGCCAGCGAGTCTTCGCTCGTCGACCAATCGTCGCAGTCTGTCCTTTGTTGAATATGGTAGCGTTAAGTTCAATGCACGCCGCTCTGGCGCAGAAGACTTTTGTGCATCTCGCTCGACCAAAGTTTCATACAGTGCCATCATGTTTCTAAATGACGACGACGACCTGTTCCCGCCGACGTGTCGATCGATGATGGCGTCGATATCGACGTCAAAATTGGAATTGGAGGATGATTTCCTCGCGTGTATGATTGCGTCTCGTTTGGCGTTCAAACGGGACGCAAAAACGCCGTGAAGCTCGAATGCGGGGACCACAATCGCTCGACGAGAAAATTCTGGTCGAAGCGTCTGCGCGATGTCCCGCAAAAGCCCCTCGCTCGGCGCATTTGGAAAAATTTCAAAATCGATGTCGTGCGTGAGGACGTACGTCGCGCCCAGCCGGTGAACGCACGCCTCGCGAGCGACATTCCGTAACATATTCACCGGAAACCGCGGTTCCCCTGGGCGACGAAACTCTTCCAATTCCTCAACGATCGTGATCACCACGCGCTCGCGACCTTGCACATCGCGCGCCATTTGCGCGAGCTCCAGCACGCGTCTCGGTTCTCTCGCGACGTCCAAAAGCACGGCGATTGAAATCGTCCCGTGCCACGTCGACGCCAATCTCGGCAGCGTCGTCATCACGCGCTCGTACGACGCTGGGGAAAACACGCACACATCCGCGGGCGCGCACGTGTTTTCGCTTTCGGCTGTTCCCGCGCGCGCGCGCGCGCTCGCCTCTCTCGGAATCCCATCGATCCCGCGCGCGCGCGCTCGCGCCGTCGCGCACGCGCACGCTACGACGACGATCGACGCCAAGGCGTAGACGCACGCGCGCGCGCTCGTGCGCCACGACGGCTTCTTCGTCCCGCGCGCGTCCGCGCGCGCGTTCGAGGACGAGCGACGACCCATCGATCGGCGTCGCCGAGCGTGGGCGTGCGCGCGCGCCGAGAATGGAAGACGAACCGTCACACTTGGTGTGGTGTCCGGTGCTCCATCGGTCCGATCGAGCGACCGCTGTCCTGGTCATGACCAGGACGAGTCGTCGCGACGGAGGGAAAGAATGCATGACCGACCGACCATGTGACCGACCGACCGACCATGTGACCGACCGACCATGTGACCGACCGACCATGTGACCGACCGACCGACCAAGTGACCGACCGACCGATTCGATGCCACGTCCCATCGCTCGCGTTCGCGCGCGCGCGCTCTCTTTCGCGCGCGCACGCGCACGCGCGCACGCCCACGAAAAGCGAGTTTTGAATCGTTCGATTTTATTCTCATCAAACGCACTCGCGCGCGATCGCGATCGAGTACGGCGCACGCACACGCGCGTGGCGAACCCATTCGCCGATCGCGATCGCCGATCGCGCGCGCGATCGATCGATCGATCGATCGACGACGCGCGCGCGCGCGCGATCGAGTGCGTGTTGAGGAAAGCGACGCGATCGATCGCGTCGCGATCGCGTGACGACAGAGCATTTTTCCTTTGCGCATTTCGATCGGTGTCGAGAGTCGTCGTTCGTCGTGACGACATCGATCGATCGATTCGATTCGATTCGATCGATCGAACGGCGTCGCCCCGAACGATTGGGGTGACGGCGCGCGATGCCGAGCGAGCGCGCGCGCCGCGCGCCGCGCGTTGGAGAATACGATGATGGAGATTGCGATCAAGACGATGGGTTTGAAGACGCTCGTGAGTTGAGGAACGACGTAGGGGAGAACGGGGCGTCGAGGCCGGCGCGTTCGAGCGAAGAGGAGCGCGAGATGGATGTGGATTGCGTGGGGATGGATGTGACGCAAATGGACGACGGGGGCGAACGCCGCGAGCGCGGGGCGAGCGCGGAGTATGATAGACGAGCGAATCATCTGTTGGAGGGCGCGGGGAGTAAGGCACCAGAGGTGGTGTTGAATGCGCTGGAGATTCCGGTGCATTTCCAGTGCCCGATAACGATGGAGTTGATGCAGGATCCGGTGATGATCGCCACGGGGCACACGTACGACAGGCCAGCGATTCAACGGTGGTGGGACCAAGGACACCGAACGTGTCCGGTGACAGGGGCGAGGTTGAGACACTTGGAGCTGATTCCGAATCACGCGATTCGAACGGCGATCACGGCGTGGGCGCCGGCGGATGTTTCGGCGTCGCGTCCGCTCGCATCGCTTCAGCAAAAAGCAGCAGTGGAGATTCTTCGACAAAGTAGCGACATCACGTCGCTCGGAGCGGGGGTGTCGACGAGCGCGCCGGAGCAGCGCTTCGACACCGAGGTGTTCCCTGAGGGAGGCGGCGATCATCAGGTTTACACCATAGCAGATGGTCACGATGAGATCGTTTGGGGCGTAGACACGACCCCGACGACGCTGTTCAGTGCTTCGGCGGATAAAACCATTCGCGCTTGGGATATCGCCAGTCGACGATGCGTGCAAGTCATGGAGGAACATACGAGACCCGTTCTGTGCTTGGCGGTGTGCCTGAAGCATGACAAGTTGTTTAGTGGATCTTACGATTGCACCGTTCGAGTCTGGAGTCTGACGACGTATCGAAGAATTTCGCATCTTTCGGGGCACACGGATGCGGTGCGCGCGCTTCAGGTGTACAACGACATTACGCTGTATACCGCGAGCTACGATCAAACCATTCGCGCATACGATATCGAGTCCCTCACGTTGCTGAAAGTGCTCCGTGGGCATAGCGGACCGGTGCGTACGCTGGTGACGGTGAATGATTACATCTTTAGCGGTTCATATGACAAACGCGTATGTGTCTGGCCCGGATTCTCGCGAGAAGTCGGTCCATCAGCGGGGAGCGACTTAGTTAAGACTCTCAAAGGTCATCGCGGGGCGGTGCGAGCGTTGGCGTGCTTTCCGCGCCGACGGGCGACGGCATCGGAGCGCGCTATCGGACCGTTCGTATTTAGCGGTTCGGATGACACGACAGTTCGAGTTTGGAACGCGGAGTCGCTCGAGTGTGTTCACGAACTCACCGGGCACACCGACAATGTTCGCGTTCTCACCGTCGACGCGCGCTATCTCTATAGCGGATCGTGGGATAAGACTATTCGTGCGTGGGACTTGGAAACGTTTAGCTGCAAACACGTCATAATTGGGCACACGGAGGCGGTTCTGGCACTGTGTATCATGAGTGGACACTTAGTTTCCGGCTCGTACGACACAACCGTGAGGCTGTGGGGCGTTCAACCGGACACCGAATTCGAGTGTGTGGGCGTTTTCAAGGCGCACGACGACGCGGTACGAGTGTTAACTAGCTCTGGTCGCTCGGCATCGACGGTGTTCAGTGGCTCATACGACGGCTCCATTGGCTTTTGGCGTTTGCCCATCGATGACCCACGACATTGGGCGCCGAGTAGATCTGTTGCGAACGGTTGGGTATGAGCGGCGCGTAGCACAGTGCCTCAGCCCTTTCAATCTGTTGTAATTGTACTTTTTCCTTCGCTTTACATGCGAGTTGAGAGTTTTATAATTTAACTTAAAAGTCTCGGCGCTATTCTATTCTCCGCAGCGTGTTCATATACGTGAATCTCGAAAACAACACGAAGAGCTTGCGATACCAAACGAACTGCGACTTGTGCATCCTGCACACTTTAATTACCTCTAACGGATTAGGACTGGGTATGAACACTCGCCGGTCGCCAACGATTGCCGCTTCTGTGAACGACGCCGCGAAATCCAAAACGCCGCTCAACTTGCGAGCGACATTCGTGGATTCAAGCACCCAAACCTCCGGAATTTTCTCCAACCTCTCCTCATCCTCGTTCCTCGCGTTCGCTCGCTTCTTCTCCAACCACGCCTTCGTCCCTAGGTGCGTCGCGATGTGATTCGCGTGTCCCGATATCCCCGCCTCGTCGAAAGTCACCACGAAATCAAAAGCCACGCCCTCTGAATACGCATCCAACACCGCCCCGATCGTCTCTAGCGGCCAAACCGTCGTCATGCCGTCTCTCAAATCATCCGTATCCACCACAACTAATGCATCGATCGCGAGAGCCTCCTTCACCCGCAGCAGTTCCTTCTTGCGCGTTTCGCCCGCGCCTCCGGCGTCGCCCGAGCACAAGCAGCATAGGTGCACGCGAGCGCGCGAGCTTTGCTTCAAAGCCTGGATCGTCGGAGCGAAGAAATACGCTTCGTCGTCGGGATGCGCGATGAGCACCAACACGTTCGTTTCATCTGGCGATGTGCGCGGCGCGCTCGCGGCGCGCTCGCGGCGAAGGAAAGCGTCGAGCGCGAGCGCCCGGCGGCGTCGAGCTAAAACGGCGAGCGCGAGCGCCGAAGCGGATGTCGCCAAAGCGAGGGTTTGGAGAACCGCGAGCGCATTCGCTCGCGTTCGAGAGGAGGTCATTCGCGGTGAACGCGCGAAGACGAATGATGTCTGTCGAGCACCAGCGAGCGAGACAGAGGCGGCGTCGAACGCAAACACGATTGAATCCAATAAATGTCGAGATACATGACCGCTAGTTCATAGATAAAGCGCTGCAGACATAAAAAAAGTGAAGTGATCGGCGCTTCAGCGGGGTATCGCTGGGGGCGCCGCTGCGGCGTTGACGGATGGTCGCGGCGCCTTCAACGCTTGGAACGACATGAACTGCTGGTAAATAGCCTGGCGCAAATGTTCGTCGGGAATGTGCGCGTCAGGCTCGTCGAAGGACTTGAGATTGAAGAATGGATCATATGGGTCGTGAGCGTGCGTGGGCTCCATCGCTGGGTCGTGCAATGACGCCAGGTACGGATGCGCCAAGGCGTCGACGACATTTATTCTCCGCTCCGGATTGAACACGAGCATTTTTTCCAGTAAATCGATCGCCAGAGGATTGGCGTTCGGATAGAGCTGTGCGAAATCGAGCTTCGATTTCCGCGGTAAACTGGAGATGTACCGTCGCGCGTACGTTGATGTCATAAAGTTCATGTCGTGTTCCTCGGGCGAGCCCAGCGTTTCGATAATCAAACGCATTTGATGAATGAAATCTTTCCCAGGAAACAGCGGCTTGCGACCGAGAATTTCGGCGAGGACGCAACCCACGGACCACATGTCGATCGCCGCCGCATACTCCTCCGAATTTAATAGAAGCTCGGGCGCGCGGTACCAACGAGTGACAACGTATGCCGTCATCATGCGACCGCGTTCCACCGCGCTCCGCGCCAGCCCAAAATCACAAATCTTCAAATCACAATTCGCATTCAGCAACAAATTTGCTGGTTTGAGATCGCGGTGCAGCACTTGAGCGCTATGCACGTACTTCAGCCCACGAAGTATTTGATAGACGAAGTACTGGCAGTGTTCATCCAACAACTCTTGCTTGCTACGAATGATCTGATGCAAATCCGTATCCATGAGCTCGTACACCAAATAAACGTCATTCCGTTCGCCGTTTTCGTTCAAAGGCATCATCACGTCCACGAGTCCAATGATGTTGTCGTGCGTTAGCTTGCGCAAAAGATGCAACTCGCGCAGCGCTCGCCTCGCCTCGATGGTGGAATCAAAACAGTTGGCCAACTTTTTAATCGCCACCCGCTTTCCGCTCTCGCGGTCGTGCGCCGAACACACCACTCCGTACGCCCCTTTCCCGATCGTTTTTATCGGCTCGTACCTCGCGTTGACGTCAAAAACGTGTCGTCCCAACCACACGCGTCGGGTCTCGCCTCGAGCGTCCGCGGTCGCCGCTCGCGACGCGTCCTCCGCGACGCGTCGTCCAATCCCACTCTCTCGCACGTTCCCCAACGACGAATACGCCGCGTGCCCGACGTGGGCGTTCACGTGCCCACCGTTCGCATTCGCGGTCGCGCCGAACGCGCTCGAAGCGATATCTCGCCCACCGTCGCCGCCGTCGAGTCGTCTCGTCGTCGCGTCCTCGCCGCGGCCGCGTCCTCGCCTCTCGCTTTGCTCGCGAAACCTCCGTCTTTGCTCGTCGAATTCAACCCCTTGATGCTTATTCTGATACCCTTGGCCGTGTTTCCCAACGTTTATCGAATGTCCCCGCGCGCGCGCCCGTCGTTCATCTTCCTCCGCGCCCGCGCGCGCGCGACCTCGTCGTCGTCCATCCGCCGCGTCCAACGCAAACTCCCTTCGCCGTTCTCGCGTGTCATCTCCATTTAACTTCCCATTCGCGCTATCGTTCGTCATTTCCCGTCTTCCTTCGCGAATCTCACTTCGCGTTCGCTCGAGCTCGCGCGAGTCAAACGCGCGCGCCGCGTTGACTCGACGCTTCGTCGCGCGAACCGCGACGCGTGACCACCGCGCTCGCGGTGTTCTCCCGCGATGCGCGTTTTCGCTCGATGTCTGTCGATTATCTTCGTCCTTCGATATCTTCTATTGAGCGCTGAAGACAAAAGTTCAGCGATCCCCGCGACGCGTCGGGGCGCGGTCGCGCGAGTCCGTGTGTGAGGACCACTGTCATGGTTCACAAGCATCGCACGCAAGAAGGACGACTACCGACGACGGTTTCCATGAGCGCGATGAACGAAGATAGATACAAAGCGTTTGTTTTTGTTTTATCACCGTTTTTTTGTGTTCATCGCGTTCGATTCTATCATCATTCATTCATTCATTCATTCATTCATTCATACATACATGACCACGATGACCACGACGGATTCCATGTCGATGCTGAGCGTGACTTTTCGCCGCGTTCATTCATCACATGACGACGATCGTTCGAGTCAAACGCAAGCGCACGACATCGAGCGCGTCGTGCGTTGTTCTAGAGTTCGCCGAACGAAGCGAATGTCGCGCGTCGGTCGACGCGCGCGCGCGAACGCTGCGCGACGCGCTCGACGCGGTGCTCCTCGACGGGAGTTCCGGGACGCCGTACTCCGAGGAGTTCGATCGTCGCGATGACGACGATGAAGACGACGTCGAGTGCCCACAGGTGCGTCGTCGCAGGGCGAAGTGCGCGAGAGTGAGAGAAGAGTTATCCGACGCGGGCGCGCGAGAATGGCTGGATGAAGCGCGAGCGGCGCGGGACGTCGACGAAAAGCGCGAGCAAGACGACGACGCGGCGAAGGGAGATATCGAGCGATTTCTCGGGAGAAAGTTGAACGCGCGTGATATCGGTGCAGTGCGAGTGGTGGATGTGTTTAGGGATTCACGCGGCGACGCGTACGTCGGAGCGGAGGACATCGCCAAGGCGCTCGAGGCGGAGGCGGTGTTGACGTGTAATTACTTGCCCATGGTGCGCGAGTATTTGAACGAGGGCGGGGAAAGCGTCGAGAACGATGGGAATGATTGGGTGTACGATGTGTACGTGTACGATAAACATAGCGAGGAGGCGAAAAAGAATGATGAGGAGAATGATGATGGAGAGTTCTTGCCGGTGATTCGCGTCAAGGATTTTCACGATGAGAGTTTGGAGGAGGAGAGCGATTACGGCGATTCGGATTCAAACGCCGAGGATTACTGCGCAGATTACCCAGATGAGGATGATGATGGCGATGATGGCGATGATATAAGTTATGACGAACTTGAGGAACGGCTGCGGTTTCATTATCAGCGACACGGCGCCGGCTCGTTGTTTAACGTTGAGACCGATTCAGATGACATCGACTCCTGGGATTCAAACTTTGAAGATGAGTATTAAGAGCGTAGAAACGATGAAAGAAAAAATCGTACTTAATGTCTAGATGAGCTACCTAGGATGTAATCAATCGCGGGCGTCCGTATTAGGATTCACTTTTTTGGCTCTCGGCAGATTTTTTGGTTTTCGTCTTGGCCTCGGCCTCCGCCGCGGCGACGCGAGCTTCGTGCGCCTTTTTAGCACCCGGTGCCGTGTGTTCATCCATCCATTCGCTCGTTTCAGCAAGCATGTGGTTAATGCTTTCGTACGCGCGGTACCCGTGCGATTCGTGAGGCAGGATGACTAATTTGACCTCGGCGCCGTTGCCCTTGAGCGCGGCGAAGAAGCGTTCAGATTGAATGACATTCGTCCCGCTGTTTGTGTCTTCTTCGCCGTGCATCAATAAAATTGGTTTTTTGATCTTATGCGCATTCATGAACGGAGACATCGTGTTGTACGTCTCTGGCGCTTCCCATAGCGTGCGCTCTTCGGCTTGAAAGCCAAAAGGCGTGAGCGTGCGATTGTAGGCGCCACTGCGCGCAATAGCACATGCAAATAAATCCGGAGCATGCGCGAGCAGATTCGCCGCCATGAACGCACCATACGAGTGACCACCGACGGCTATGCGATCGGCGTCTGCTACGCCGCGTCGAACGACTTCTTCAACCGCCGCACGAGCGCCCGCGACGAGCTGCTCAACGTACGTGTCATTCGCCTCCACGCCTTCGCCCTCACCGATGATGGGTAACGCCGGACCGTCCAGAACGGCGTAACCTCGCGCAAGCCAGACAAGCGCGCTTGACGGGCCGATGCCGGTGAATCGATAGGGCGAGTCGCGCAGTTGCGATGCCGCTTCTTTCGTCTTGAACTCGCGCGGGTACGCCCACATGAGCATAGGCAGCGGTCCGTCCCGTTTGGCCTCGTATCCCGGAGGTGTGTACAACGTTGCGTTCAGTTCCACGCCATCGTCGCGCTTATACTTGATGATTTCCTTGGGTAAATCCTTGAGGTCCGGGTGCGGATGCGGAAAGTCTGAAATTCGAGTCTCCTTGCCAGGTTTACCATCGGCGCGCATAGCAAGACTGAAATATTGCGAATTCTCTGATGGGCTTTCGCGCGAGAACAGAATGCGCATCGTGTCGAGCGTCAGCGGGGCTTTCTCGGGTCCGCCGTAATCGCTTATCAAACTTCCGGGCCGTTCTAAGTACGGCGGTTTGCTCTCCCACAGGCGATGCTTCGCGCCGGTGTCGAGATCGAATAAATCGATGAATGGTTTGTCTCCTTCGGGATTTGCACCTTCACCCTCGAGCAAGAGCTTCACGCCCGGGCCGCTCGCCTTGCCTTCCCCCAATGGCGTCGGACCAATGACGCGGGCAAGAACGTACGAGCCATCTTCCGTTCGGCGCGTGACGAACGACCCAGGGCTGTTGTAGCTGTCCTCATAATCACGTTCCCACAACATGCGCTTTGTAGAATTGGGGTCCACAGCTCCCGGCGCCGTGGCCCACACGCGCGACGTGCGCGTCTTGTACCAGGTTTCATACAAAATCGCCAAATCATCACCACCCCAAGAGACTCCGCCGTATCGGTAATCGGTGTGAAACATGATTCTCGGCGTCGCCGTAGCGTCTTTGCCAATATCAACTGCATACGTAACGTCCCTAGGCGATACTTCGTTTCTCGGGTCACCTTCGTCCTGTGCTTCGGTCCAGTACAACTCCGATGGCTTATCAGACCGCCAATTTATCGCCCGCGGGCCTTGTCTCGTTGAGTTATGCACGATGGGAATATCTTCCGCGAGCGGTAGATCGGCGACTTGCCTTACCAGCTTGCCGTGAGCGTTTGCGACCCAAACCTGTTTTGGAAAGCGACCGCAAGGCACGCCGTACGAATATGGCCGCTCTAAAGTCTCAACGATTGCAAACTTGCCATCCGGCGACGGATCGCACCGCGTGTACAGCCTCACACCATCGCCCCAGGGGTTTGCTTTTCCAGTCCTCACGTCCACCGCCACAAGCTCTGATTTACAATAATAATCAAACAAGTCCGAATCGTGCGAATCCTTCAAGAGGTCCGCGTACGTCCGCGACTGACGAACATCACCGCCTTTATTCCCTTGGATCCGAGGCCCAAACGGCGTCGGCGGCCGCAACGGCGCTGGGCCGCGATTCTCTGGGATACAGCACGCCACGATGACATCGTCGTTCAACCAACTATAGCTCTCAAATATCGTGTTCAACTTCCTCGTCTCCAGTAGAACTTTACACACGCGCGTCTTTGCGTCAGCAATCCATAACACCGGCGGTGCTCGCGGCGGTTCCCCCGGCTCGCCGCTCGACCTCACCGTAAACGCAATTTTTGTCCCGTCTGGTGACCACGACACGTAGTTCAACAGCGCCCCAGCGGGGTAGCCGACAAAGTCGTCAGACATGCCGATCTCGCTTTCGACGCTTGGCAGCGGACCGATGGAAAATTTCGTTTGATGTCCCATGCGGCTGGCGCTGTTTTGCTGGGCGTCGATGCGCAATCCCGCGAGCTTGAGCTCTTCTCGCGCGAGCTCTGACACCGGAGGCAGCGCTGGCGGTCGATGTAAATACAATAATCGTTCGCGGTCCGGGCTGAGCGTGATGTTCGGACTCGGTGGGCGCTCGGTAAACTGCGCGAGGTCATCGGGCGGGCGCTTGTAACCACCTTCGTCGGAGGGGGTCTGATCGTCACCAGTGGCGGCGGCGATGGGGGGCGCTCGCAGCGAAGCGACGGCGCGGCGGAACGCACTAGCGGCGTCGCGAATAGCGCGGAAATTCGGCGCTTGTGCGATGGGAGACGACCTACGAGATGTGGATGACATCGACGCGAAAGATGGAGCTCGAGCGGTGATGATTCGCGCGACGCGCATTTGCCACTGCGAGGCGCCGAGTGATGCTACAATTTATTTTTCGTACTTGGTATTACAAGAATAAGAACTGGATGGTGTTCCTGTACATGGTTTAAAGACACTAAAAATTTTGTCGAATCGAGTTGTGAAGCACTATCGCAACATGATTATTTTTCTGAAAAGAACCGTCAAGAGCACGGGTCCGAGGCTACTGACAAAGAAGTGAGTAACAACGCCGTGCACATGGACAGCGACGGAGGGCACATTCATGTCCTGAGGCATGTGTGAGACAATCACCGCCCTTAAAATCGATGGTGAGAATCCAATCAACGTGAACATCAATATAGAGATTACGTTTGCGGCGAGGATGCCAGGTAAGGAATGCGCGGCGTGGACCAAAGTCAGCAAATACGTGGTCACAACGGCGTAGAAATACACAACGATTTGAGAATCCAAGCGGTCCGCGTCAAAGGAATCGGACGCATGTAAGAGCCCAGATTGAGAGAAAGCAAACATCGCCGTGAAAATTGCGACGTCAAATTCATAAAGTCTTCGTCGACTCAAAGCAAACGATACGATAGCAGCGCCCATAAGTATAACCGAAGAGTATATCGTATCCCACTTCGTATTTTCAAACGCAGGATCGGGATGAAACAGATTAAAGAGCCCAACGGCGACGCACATCACCGGCCGGTAGACGGAGCACACGTTCTGGCGAATGTTCGCCATGATCTGCACCGTTGTTGCCTCGAGAACTTTGTTGTTAACTTTTGAAGCTTCGCTGACGTCATCGCTTGAAATTGGTGACGGATTTTTAGCAAGTGATGCGACGACTTCCAGTGTCTGCAGGGTCTTTTCGAGTTTCAGAATGTATGCAAGTTCAGTCACAAAGGAAAATTTTGTGCTCTTTGTGTCGCCATTTTGCAGGGCGAAACCAACCGAAACGAGAAATTGACGCGCTTCTTGACGAGTTCTAAACTTCAAAAGTTGCTCGATTCCGGAACGAATTTCTGTGATGACTGCATCGTTCGGAAGCATCAAAATTGGAAGATTGGCCCCAATCGGAAGCTGCTTCGCCGTGCCCTTGCGAACAAAGCACTGCAGATGCACAACGCCAAGAATGATGACGCCGCTTCCGCGATTTAAGCTCTTGGAGTGAATACCGTTTGGATATAAAATGATATCCATCGTCTTTTCATGAAACTCAATTTCGCATTCGACGTACATTCCATTATGCAAAGCGCGAACACCGAGCTCTTGGCTGAAGGAATTCAAAGGTAGAGTGATACGAATATCTGACGAAAGAGAGTTTATGACCGGGTAACAATCCAAGTCTTCCGCAAAACCGTGCAAGCCTTCACTCTCTTTGAGTAGATTCAGAGCGCCTGGGATGCGAGCGTCGTATAGAACGCCGTCGCGTGAGAGCGCTTGCGGCTGAAGCTCTTCAGGGAGGATACCATTATCCGCAGCCAACATCGACTTCTTCTCAGAACCGCTGGTGCCACCAACCCATCCCATGACTAGAGAGCCTTTAAACACATAAGCGCTACCATCTTGCTGACATTCATCGATCGTATTGTAGTCGTACAGGCAGTTGTCGCAGGCTGTTTCCTTGACTACGAGCGTAGGATCGTCGTCGTCTTCGATGCTCGAGTACGGCAGATCAGTGTAACCTTCTTCCGGCGTGCTGAACAAAAACTCGAACAAAAACTGGGACGCCATAGGATCGGCACCATTCATTATTGAACTGTGCCAATCGTTATCAACATGTAGCGCCGCAAGTGCCTCGTTCGCGGCAACTGATGACCTCAAGCTCTCTTCGTGGTCCACTTGCGCGTGCACAGACCCAGTCCACTTGACTGGTGCTCCAATCTCAGCCGTGCCGGCGTCATCCTCATCTGGACTCGCAAAACGAACCCAAGTCTGATCCATGCTTTTGCTCAAAACTGATGTGTACCTCTTGTACACGGCGTCAATGTCCGCCGCGAAGAGCGAGTCCGCCGCACCGAGTTCTTTCTCCACGTCAATAGAGTCCCACGATTTTGTCATCAGCTGAGTAGCGTCCACTTTTTTCGCGCTCAAGTCCGTCTCTTTGTTCTGTCGCGATTTCAGCGTGGGCTTGCGCCCTAAAAACGTGTTCACCACCGAGTCTGCCTGCTCTCGCGATTTACCTTGTAAAATTTCCTTGAACTCCTTCACGAACGTCCTCACGTTCAACGACGCTTGCACGTGCATCTGCCTCGGATTATCCGGCGGACGGTTGGGAAGCACCACTGGATGATACACTCCCAACAGAAACGCCGCCACTTCCTTCTCATCCGCACTCAGCAAGTGATGCTTCAACTGCATAGCGCGCAGCCTCTTCTTCTCTCGATCCTTCGCTCGGCGCTTGGCCAAACAAATCCTACACGTCTCCAAACCAGGATCGAAATCAATTGGTTGCAGCGCTTGTTTGCATGAAAAGCAGTAATTCGGTTTCCTCTCTCCATTCGCTAGCGTCGATCTCCTATACTTCGACGGTGTCTCTTTCGTTTGCCGCGCCGCCGTCACCACTTGCGTGCCGCTGCTCGACCCAGCCGCCGCCGAGCTCTCATCAATCACCTTCGGCTCTCCATCGACGTCCTCTTGCCGTCGTTTCATCTCCCTTATCCCGCCCTCGCCCTCGCTCTCGCGCTTTTGCGTTGGATTGAACACCTAAACCTCCGACGTCGTCGTCCTCGCGCGCGTTCGTCTCCCACTCCGCGTCTTCCCTCGCGCGCTCGAGAGATGAAGAATCGAAGACGAATGCGTACTTTTATTGTTTTCCTCTCGTTTCACGCCCGAGGGCGATCGCGACGTCGAAGCGCGCGCGCGTGTGAAGCGCGCGATTCCGCGATCGCGCGCGCGACGACGGGCGGTCGGCGCGGTTGGACGACGCGCGTTCGGCGTGGTATATGATGGACGTTCGATGGACGGTGTATGGGGTAAAAAGATTTCGGGGGGATGGGTGGTGTGTGTAAGGGTTTATGATTCATCCGTGGACGTACTGTGGCGAGAGCGATGACTATGTTTGTGTGTAAAAATTACAACAGGGGGGGGGGGGGGGGGGGGGGGGGGGGGGGGGGCAGCACGGACGCCCGTCGATGGTTCGCATCTCGAGCGGACGCGGCGCTCAGCGTTCGCCGGTTTCGGTTTCGGTTTCGGTTTCGGTTTCGGTTTCGGTTTCGGTTTCGTCATCGAGCGTGCTCAAGAGAGCGAGGATTTCGGGGTCCACGATCGCGGCCTGGGACTCGTTCGCGCGCTCGTTCGCGTGAGTTAAGAGAAATTCTTCTCGAAACTCGGCGGCGCTAAGCATGGCGAGTCGCTGCTCGCCCGGGCGAATGACGGTTTTGTTGGCGAATGGCCACAAGTCTCCCCAGCGGAGCTTGCGGGCGAATTTGTAGCCGTCAGCTCCGATGGCCCACGAGCCTTGACCGTGGGATTTCGCGATGACGGCGCGTTCGATCTCGCCGCGCGGCGTGCACAGCTCGACGACGACGTGGCCTTTTCGCTTGTGCGGATGGCGGATCACGCGTGACCAGTCCTCGGCAGATTCTCGTGCAAGAGACGTATGGAACTTATCTTCTTCTTCTCCGTCTTCTCCTTCGTCTTCCTCTTCTTCTTCGTCGTCCGTTTCGTTGTCAGCGGTGTTGTTCTCATCATCCGGTGCGCTGGGTCTGTGCGGGACGCCGTCGCTCGCGAGCGCTTCAATTCGACGTTCATCCGCCGCGCGTCTCGTCGCCGATTCAGCATCCCGTCGCGCGCGATCGCGTGATGACTTCCGTAAAACAACGTAGGAGAACTTTTCATCCTGGTAAGGCTTAGCGCTTTGGTTGATTTCGCGATAATACGCGCTCCGCATTCCGCGCTGCTGGAAGTGGCACCACGTCGAGAATCCATCCTCGCGATGCTCGTCCTTGAGCGGGCACGCTTTGTCGTGTTGACATGGCGCGACAACATAAGCCTGGATGTCCGCTTCGCTTGGTTTGATTTCTCGTCGTCGCGCATGTTGCTCCATGTCAAGTCGAGCGACTTCCAAAATCAAAGCGCGCGCTCGGCGCACGATTAAGCTGCCTCGGGGCGTGCCCGGTTCGGCGATGACGAGTACCCCACCCGGTGCGACGCGGTCCCATAGTTGTCGCACGGTGACGTCCATGCTCCGCTGCGTGAACGTGGCCGATGTATCGGCAGGTATTTCTCCGAGCGCATAATTTGACACGACGACGTCGAATCCGTCGCGACGGTTCGCTCCCCGCAAGGACGCCGCGGTGCGTACGCCATCAGCCTCGTGCCATGGGTGCTGCGTCATCAAACGCATCGCGCTCGCCGATTTCATCAATGCCTTTTTGTCCTCGGCTTCGAAATCTGTGAAATCTAGTCGAATGATAGATCCATCACGAACGTTAGCGGCGACTTTGACGTCTTCCTCTGCTTCGGTTTCTTCTTCGCCGAAATCGCTGGCCAGCGGCAGATTTCTTTCCCTTTCTTCGCGCTCTCCCCTCTCGCGCTCGGCGTACCCGACGACGCGGCGCGCGAATCGCATCATCTCCGCGTTACCGTCCACAAGCGCCACACGAACATCCACCTCCCCCGCGCTTGCGCTTCTCTTCTCCTTGATGTCGAATCCAAAAACGTCCCTCATCGCCATCGCCGTCGTCGGCACCGGTCCGCTGCCGAAATCCAGCACGCTTCCCGGCTCGAACGCATCCCCTAGGCGATCTCGAATCTCATAAAATATCCGCTTCATCGCCGCCATCTTCATCGGCGAACGCATCACCGCGTACGCCGCCGCATCGCGCTCCTCCAGCGCCATCCCGTTCGCCTCGCGTTTCTCTGCCCTTAACGACCCTTTATTCTCTAAATCATCCTTCGCCTCTATTCGACGCAACTTCCTCTTACTTAAACGCGCGCCCCACTCGATGTCGTCGTCCCATTTCACCGCCGTCGTCGCGCCGCTCGCGATCGCCTTCACATTCGTCGACGGCGCGATGGACAACGCGCGTGAATCTACACTTAAATCACCTCTCTCTGTCGTGCGAACATCACCGCCGATTCGCTGACGCAAAGTCTCGAGCAACACTTCCGCGCGCGCGCGCACGCGTCGCCCCACCCGTACGCCGTCTCGCGCGCGTCCGAACGCATCCCTCACCGCTCGACGAACCGCCCCGTTGGCGTCCTGTTCGAACGTTCGAACGACGCCGACGTGCTGTCGCGCGAGCGCCAGAGCGTGTCGACGAACGGCCGAGCGCGCGCGCGCGTCGTCCACGAGCTCGCCGTACGCCGCCGTCGCGACGCGGAGCGCGCGCGGGAGCTCGGATTCGTCGTTCGCGTTCGCACTCGCACTCGCACTCGCACTCGCACTCGCGTTCGCGCTCGCGATCGCGTTCGACGTTAACGTTGATGAATGGCGAATGACCGTCGTCGCGCGAGGAAGCGCACGGGCGAGCGTGGTCACCATCGCGCGACGCGGCGCGAACTGACGCGCGTCTTGAAAGCCAGCATGATGCCAAGACACCGCGATCGTCACAACGATGTCGCGGAAAGCGTCGAGCGAGAGCGCGAGCGAGTGCAACGATGGCGCCAAGTTCGGTCGCGTCAAGGCGAACTTAAAAATGGCCGTCGTGGGGTTACCAAACGTGGGAAAGTCGTCGTTGTTCAACGTGTTGGTGAAGCAGTCGTTGGCGAGCGCGGAGAACTACCCATTCTGTACGATCGACCCGAACGAGGCGCGATGCGCGGTACCGGACGAACGATACGATTATCTGTGCGCGTTGTGGAAACCACCGAGCGAGTACCCGGCGTATTTACACGTCGTGGACGTGGCGGGGTTGATTAAAGGCGCGAGCGACGGCGCCGGGTTAGGGAACGCGTTTCTGTCTCACATCGGGGGCTGCGATGGGATATATCACGTCATACGAGCGTTCGATGACGTGGATGTGGTGCACGTGGATGATGAAGTGAACCCAGTGAGGGATCTGGAGACGATCACGAGCGAGCTTTGTAAGAAGGATTTAAGCGAGCTCGCGCGAGCGGTGGCGGATGAGCAACGCGAGGTGAAGAAGAATCCTACGATGAAGCTGTCACAACTTTTTATCACGACGATGGATCGAGTGAAAGAGATGCTCGAAGCGAATCTTGCGATCAGAACGGGGACGTGGAACACCCCAGAGGTGGAGTTGATTAAAGATAAGGTGCCCAATCTTTTGACGACAAAGCCGATGATTTATCTCGTGAACTTGTCCAAGGAGGATTTCTGCCGAAAGAAGAATAAATGGCTTCCAAAGATTCACGCGTGGATTAAAGAGCACGGCGGCGGGGCGATGATTCCTTTCTCAGTCGCTTTTGAGCAAGAGCTCTTCGACATTGGTGACGACGCGGAGGCGGTTAAGAAATTTTTGGACGACTGCGGCGACGGCGTAAAATCGGCTCTCCCGAAGATGATCACGCAAGGGTATCGTGATCTTAATCTGATGTATTACTTCACCGCCGGGGAGAAGGAAGTGCGATGCTGGACGGTGTACAAGGGTGCTACCGCGCCGCAAGCCGCAGGAGCGATTCACAGCGACTTTGAGAGGGGTTTCATTAAAGCCGAGGTCGTATCTTTCGACGACTTCAAGCATTTCACGACGCGCAAAGGCATGAGCGAAGTCAAAGAGGCCGGCAAATATCGTCAAGAAGGCAAAACGTACATCGTTCAAGACGGCGACATCATCCATTTCATGTTCAATGTCAGCGGTAAGCGATAGTTATCCTACGGTAGATTTCAGTAGATTGTTATCATTCCCTAGTCACCATACGCCACCAAACGCTTTTTCGAGCGCGACTCGATCTAGTCCGACGCCTTTTGACGTCGCTCGAGAGTGTCAATCATGTTTACTGGATTTGACAGCGACGACGACGGCGGCGATATAATATTGTGCGTCACCTTTCGCGCCGATTCTCATTCTTCGCTCGTGCCGATTCTCATTCTTCGCTCGCGCTCGTGCCGTCGCAATTGGCATTCAATTCCGAGTCCCGACGATCGCTCTAGATACGCTCGCTCGCCGCTCGCCTCGCCTCACGCACTGACGCTCGAACGTGTGTTTATAATTTTCGATCGTGATTCAGGCCATTACACCGATTGTGCGAGACGGACGATGTGGAGACGCTCGCGGCTTTGATTCGAGCGCCCGTCGCGAACGCGGACGCGAACGACGACGACGGCCGAGGCCAAGGCAACGATGAGGCGATGGATCGAGGCGACGAAGAGGAAGAGGATGAATCCGAAAGCGAAGACGATTTCGACCCGCACGGCGAGAGCGCGTCTGGGGAGGAAGGATCGGATGGCGAACGGCTCGTCGGGGGTGAAGAGAGAGCGAAAATCGACGTCGACGGTCGGGACCGCGAAGGACACACGCCTTTACACGTCGCCATTCTCTCCGGGTCGCTAAATTGCATCAGATGTTTGATTGAGGCAGAGTGTAAGACGTACGTCACGCTCGAAGGGTCGCCAGCGTTGCACATGGCGTGCGCGATGAGCGGGTTCGCGAGGTACGAAACGTTTGCAGTGGAAGCCGTCAAGGCGTTGTTACCGACGGTTGAGAACGACTGCGTTTTGGATGATTACGGGCGTACGGCGCTGTCCGTGGCGGCACAACACGGCGTTTTAGCGCTCGTCGAGGCGCTCATCGAGGGGTTCACGCCTCCGAACGAGGAGGATACGGTAGAGACGTATATCAACACGCGAGACAAGACCAAGAACCGTCCTATTCATTGGGCGGCAGCGTACGGTCACGCCGACATCGTGGAGTACTTGCTCGCAAAAGGCGCCGATCCTTCGTCGAAGAATGAGCACAAAGACAATGCGCTTCACTGCGCCGTGCGCGGATGCAACGCGAAATGCGTGGAGACGCTGTTAAAGGCGAACGGCGACATGAGCAAGGAGGCTAACGCGCAAGGGCAGACTCCGGCGCAAATGGCTTCGGCGCGAGGTTTGGAGGCGATTGCAAAACTTTTCAAAACGACGGCGTTGACGACAGCGGAGGAAGCGAAGCAGCGCGTGATCATCGCTCCGGATGCGTGCTTTTTGCATCACTCGTGCCCGCCGATTACGCGTGGCGGCGAAGACCCGCCGCCAGAAAACGTCAACAGACTACACGTGTTGCTCAACCCCGCGAACGGGACGCTGAGAGGAAAAGAATTCAAAAACGTCGAGTACGTCTCCGAAGTCGCGCCCGCAGCTTGGGTCGACATTTTGCGCTGTCACGAATACTCATATCTGAAAAAGGTTCAAAAGGCGTGCGAACAGCTACCAGATATTCGCATTCTGCCGCAAGCGATCGGTACTATCGATGGCGATACCGCCGTATGCTCGCAGTCTTTCAACGCCGCGCTCGCCGCGGCGGGGGCGACGATTGAAGCCGTCGAGCGCATAGTTTCTGGTAAAGTGGACAAGGTGTTTTGCGCAGTACGTCCGCCTGGGCATCACAGTGGTCCTCTTGGTCCGGTGGGTACACCGGGCGAGCCCATCGGCACCGGATCGCATGGATTTTGTTTGATAAACAACGTCGCCGTCGCTGCGGCGTATGCGCGTTGCGTTCATCGCAAGACGATTCGAAGAGTGTGCCTGGTTGACTTTGACGTTCATCACGGAAACGGCACCGAGGCGTGCGTGCAAAACACCGCGCCAAGTGCGCCTCAGTTCAAGTTTTCCATGCCCATCGGCGGCGGATCGTTCTCGATGAACATGTATCGTCCATGGTTAGACGAGACCGATCAAGAAGAGATCATGTTTGCCTCCGTACACGGCTATGGGCGCAAAGAGCTTCAACACCATTTCTATCCTGGCACCGGGCCGACGAAGAGTACCAAGGGCGAGTACGATTTAGAAACCGAAGAAGCCGCGCAGTGGAGCGAAGACGGCGTCGTGGAAGACCCAACGCACGTAGACGCCGAACGCCGCGTGAGCACGGCCAAGGGCGAGCAACCGTGGGTCGTCGACGTTGGCATGGAGGGCACTGGGAAAAAGTCGGAACGCGGCGCCGCGTGGCGCCGCGTGTGGAAAGGTAAAATTTTACCCGCCATCAATGCCTTCGAGCCCGACCTCGTGATCATCTCCGCCGGTTTCGACGCGCACGCCAAAGATGACATCCAGGGTCCGGTGAACTTGGGCGTCAAAGAGCAGGACTACGAATGGTTAACCGCGGAGCTCGTGAAGATTGCCAACGCGCACGCCAAGGGGCGCGTCGTCTCAGTCCTTGAAGGCGGTTATCGCATCCAAGGCGGCCCGATCTCCGCCTTTGGTCGATCTGTCGCCGCACACGTTCGCACGCTGTTCGCCCCAAATGCGGAGAAATACGACGTCGAGGCTAGTAAGCGAGAACTGAACGAGGAATTGAAACATCGTCGTGAGGCGCGAGAAAAGCGCGACGCCGACATGGAAGCCGAACATCGAGCCCTTCTCGAGCGCGTCGCCGCCGAGCAAGACCAAGATGACGGAGCCGACGACGACGACGACGGCAACGCAGAAAAACGTCGCGCGCTCGAAGGCGCGATCGACGCCGATCCGACGCCATCCAAGCGCCGGCGCGGCGCGCCCGTCGATTACGCCGCGCTCAACGCCGCGCTCGACGCCGAACGCGCGCGCGCCGACGCGTGACCGCCGACGTCCACGTTCGAGTCCCCCGACTCGCCTAGAGACGCATTCGCTCTCATTCACAACCTCATCGTCCTTCATTTCATGCGATCTCATTCCCAACCTTTCTTTCATCATTCCTCGCTCGCGCCGGCGTCCCGAGCGCCGTCGCTCGCCCAACCGTCCATCGTCGCTTCCCCGCACTGCGCGCCGCCCGTCGCACACCGAGTGTTCCCCATGCTCGCCTCGCGCGCGCATTCCGTGTCAATGTCCGCCTTTGCCCACGTTCGTTCGAGCGAACGCGCGTGTGCGAGCGCGAACGCGCGCGCTGACCGTCGCGCTCGCGCTCGCGTCGCGCCGTCGTTATCCGCGCCTCGCCCGCGCGCGTCGCGCGCGATCGTTCGACGATCGACCTTGAGCGAGATCGCGTTGGCGGGCGTGGACACGACGGCGTTCGATCAAATCGTCATCGACGGCTTGCGCGCGGCGATTCCGTTGTACATGGCGGGCGTCGGCGCGCTGTTTGTGTTTGGCACGGTGTACAAAGTCGCGTTCCCGGATAAGTTTGACGACGCGATGTACGGGAAGGAGGCGAAGAAGGCGGTGGAAGGGATCGATTTGGATAATTTAAGCGATGAAGATAAAGCCGCGGTGGCGGCGTTGGAAGCGGAACTCAAGGCGAAAGGGAAACTGTGAGAATGAAAGGACGATGGATGTAATAACGAGGACAGATTGAAAAAATTGAAACGCGACGGACGCGTCGCTCGAAGGCGCGCTTTGAAGTCGCTCGAAGCTCTAATTTCCCGGGAACAGCGAACACGAGCTCTCGGCCCAGGCTTTGTACTCGGCGTTATCGGCGTACTTAGTCGCTTGTTTCTTGTCCCCACGCTTTGCGGCGCCGAACATGAGCATCACGATGAAAAACAACCCGACGCTCGCCGGGACGAAGGTCACCGGCCGCGTCAGCATCGCCGGCGCCCCGGCGACGTACGTCCCGATCCAAAACACGATCTCCCCGAGATAATTCGGGTGGCGACACTTCGCATAAAGCCCTGTGTCGCACCATCGCGTCTTTCCGAGCGTCGTGGCTTTAAATGTATACTTTTGGTGGTCCGCCACCGCCTCGACGACGGCGCCCGCGAATTGCGCGACCAAGCCGAAAACGATCACATTCCCGTACTTGGCATAATTGATCGCGTTCACATTCTGCGCGTGCCATAACATCGGTGACGACATACACGAATACAACAACCCACACAGAGCGATCACGAGCAGTTGTTTCCCGATCCCTTGCGCTCGCGCTTCCGGCGCGTTTCGCGCCCGTTCCTTCCACTCGTCCCACGTCACCGAACGATGATACAAAAACATCGCGAGCCGTGTGCCGTAGAACAACGCACACGCGATGTGCGCTCGTAACGCACACGTAAACGCCGCGCCCGACGTCGCGTGCATCACCGCGATCGCGATCGCCGACGCGCTCACCGACGCGCCGTAGCCGACCGAAAACGAATACATTGGGTTGATGAACGCCGAACACACCGGTACGGTGGCGATCGCGGTCAACACCGGCCACGCGAAGTGGGACGCGATGAGCGCCGACGCGCGACACTCCACCGCATTCCCTCGTCTCGCTCGGCATCGCCGCGATCGATGAGCGATTTCGATGTCCATGTTCGCGGCGTTCGCGCGCGCGCGGGCGACGACGCGCGACGCGCGACGCTCGCGCGTCGGCGTCCTCGCGAACATGGACATCGAACGCGCGCGCGAAGACGTCGACGTCGTCGTGTTGTGCGCATGCAAACGAGGAAGCATGTGCGATTTTGAACGTCGAGAAGTGACGGCGGGGGACAGCGGTGCATCGGTGGGAAGGGCGGCGGCGAAGAAGGCGTCATTCGCGCGCGGGAGATGGATCGCCCAAATGAGTGCGACGTAAATGCGTTCGTGATCGATGAAATCATCAATCAAGGACGCGGAAATGACGGCGTGGTGGTCGCGATCGGGACGTTTGCGCGATCGAACGCGAAGGCGTTGGTGAAGGTGGCGCGCGCGCGACCGCCGACGGAGCGCGAGACGTTGCAACGCGCGTTAGAGACGAGTACTCTGCGCGCCCGAGCGCCGTATAGCGGGGCGGAGTACGTCTATCTTTGCGGTTCGTTCGGTGAAGATTGCGATCGGGCGAGCGTGAACGTGGATGTGGTGTGCCCGTCGCTGTGCGCGACGACGGAGGACGCTCGGGAAAAGGCGTTTGAGAAGCACGTGACGCGCGCGCGAGCGCAAAAGATGGTGGCGTTCAGGGAGACGAAAGAGATGTACGACGACGCGCACGAAGAAGTGATTAAAGGGATCTCGCCAGACGCCACGGCGTGGGTGAGGAAGATTTTGAGTTTGGAGAGCGAACGCGAACGGTTGCTTCACGCGGATGGGGAGTTTTTATTAAATACGGATCCGAAATGGCACACCCATCCGAGTTGCGACGGAAGCGATCGTCAGTCGTGGTTCAAGCACGCATCGGTGGTTGATTTGTATTGTTTAGGGATATGTCAGCGACGGGACGTTCGATCGATGAGGGACTTAAGAGCGGAACATTTGCCGCTCCTGCGAGCGATGTTGAACGTCGGGAGAGACGTCATCGAGCGCGTTTACGGCGTCACCGGGGAGGAGATGCGCGTGTTCGTGCATTACCCACCGCAATTTTATCATTTTCACGTGCATTATCAGGCGCTGAGCGCGCAGGAGGTGGGGTGTCAGACGGAGCGAGCGCACTTGCTCGAGGATATCATCGACAACATCGAGCGCGACGGCGATTTCTACGCCAAAGCGAACATCACAGTTAAGGTTGGCGAGAGCGAAGATTTAGTGAAGCTCTACCGCGCGTGCATGAACGCTCCGAGAGCTGAGTAGCCTAGCGTCAACGAATGTAGTCATGGGATGCGGCGTTCGCTTCACAGTCGTCGCGTAAACCTCAGACCGCGGCAACCGTCGACGCGTCTCGCTCGCGACCCATCCTCCGTACGCGCGCTCGTCGCCGCGCGCGCGCCCATGATTCGCACGTACGCACATCCCGCCCATGTGTGTTCGCGCGTGATGTCGTCTTCACGCGCCGCTGCGTCGTGTTCCAGGTCGCTCGCTCGCGGGGTCACCGCTCGCGTAGTCCTTCGAGGCGCCGGACCTCTGCGCGAGGCTCGCGCGCGAACGACTAGCGGACGCCGCAAACGCGACTTGAGCGTTCGCGCCGAGCGCGAAACGCGTCTCGCGAGTGTACTCACGTCGCTCCCACAGCGGTTCAACTTGTACTTTGCGCGTAAAGCGTACCGCACGACGCTTTGGCGAGGCATCAGCGCGTACTTTGGATTTTATCTCGCCAACGTCCTGACGCTGAGCTTTGGGGCGATTGGAATCAATGATGTCGTCGCTGGAGCGCTTTCGGTGGCGTTCTTTGAGATTATCACGCGGATTTATTATCGCTCGGCTTCGCCGAATAGGTGGCTCGAGTTTCTGCAGTGGTTCAAAATTGGGTACACCTACTCATTGATCGCGGATGCATTCAAGCTCGGAAGCTAAACTAGGTTTCATTAGATTATTAATCGCGCGAATGAGCGATTTATTGCAGAGGAAGCGAAGGGCTTTCTGAGAATTATAGAATAGCGGTACGAAGCTTTGGCGGCGGCTCTTGGCGGTTTCGTACCAGGACACCATTTCGTATCAAAACACACCATCTAACGAACACCATCTAACGAACACCATTTACATACTTATGATTCCTAATTCTTTTTTGGTTCGCGCTCAGGGACTGCTTTCTCGAGATCACTTTTTTCTCAATAGTCCTCGTGTTGGACTGCATCTTGTCGAGAATTTTGTTCGGCGATAGACCGGCTTCGACAAGGTCTCCGAGTATTTTTAAAGTCACCTGGGTAATTAGTTCATCGTCCGTCGGATCGATGTGCGGATTTAACACGTGCGCAACTTCCCAGAGATGGTTGTCAAATGCCGCTTTCCAGGGATTCGGATGGACATCGCGCTTCGAAACAACTCCTTCGTAGGGCAGCGTGGCGACGTAAATTCCAATCGTAAACATATCAAAGACCTTCAGAAATTGGTACTCGAAATCTTTGCCGATGATTCTTGGATTCCAGTCACCTGTGTACGACTCCACGCTCACGCCGTAGGCGCGGATTTTCGATCTTGTTGCGCCTGGCGCTCGAAGTAGGATTGCGTTTGCGAGGTCCAGGAAAATTTCAGAGTCACACAGTTTCTGCGCCGCGAATTGAAATCCGAAATTGTGTCCGCAGCACATTACCGTGCGCGGCGGATCATCTTCCCCTACTGCACGAAGAACTTCAGTCACGATGACTTTTTCTGCGAAATCTGCTGAAATTTCGTCATCTCCATGCGTCTTGTCGTATAATTCAGGCGCGAGCAACATTCTTGCTCGCGAGATGCGTGCCTCGAAGCCGCTCATCGCGTCCAATGTCTCGAGACAACGCGTCGCGTCGCTGGAAACGATGACATCCGGAATCCAACCGACTGTTCTGATATCCGAAGCCACCGATTGAGCCTGAATCTTCCCTAATGTCGCAATCGGTCGCATCTTATCCGCGAACGCGTAATCTTCCCAAGACGACGCGCCGTGACGCATTAAAATGAGCCGGATGTCGCCGCTTTGACGTGATTCATGAAATGCGTGGAGATGATATCGCTCGTCAAATTTCTTAAATGACTCGAACATCATTCCTCGTGCGCTCCTCGCCGCCATCGTCTTACTCGCTTCAGCCGCCATCGTCTTACTCCCTTTAGTGGGCCACATGTCCTCGAGACGCGACGCCGAAGCGCGACGGCCTCGCGTCTCGAGCGCGCTCCGCCGCGACGTCGTTCGCATCGACAGCGCGCCCGCGGGCGTAAGTAGCGTCGTCGCCGCACGCATCTTCGTTCTCACCGCGTTTGCGCGCTCGAAAATAGCGCGTCGGTGAATGACGAACGATCCACAAATCATCAAGAAAATTTTACAAAAAAAGCGTTTTTTCGAGCGCGCACGCCGTTCTCGTCCGCCGCCATCCATCGATGGTACGCGCGACTTCGGCGTCACTCATCCCTACACGGACCCGAGGGCGGTCCATCGATCTGACGCAACGCCTCGTACACGCCGATTCCGCACGACACGCTCAAATTTAAGCTTCTCACGTGCTCTTCATCGATTGGAATCCTTCGCACGCCGCCTGAGCTCTTACACGCCGCCATCGCGCGCTCGGGCAATCCCGTCGTCTCCGCGCCGTACACCAACCAATCCCCGGAGCGGTACGCCCCTTCCTCGGCGTGCGGTCGCGCGCCAAACTTTGAAAACGCCACCAATCTCCCTGGATCTTCCAACGCTCGCCAATACTCATAAAAACTCTCCCAGTCGTCGTGCACGCGAACGCACACGCTCTTCCAATAATCCAATCCCGCGCGCTTCAACTGCGCGTCATCTAACGAGAAACCTAAAGGACCTACGCATTCAAAACGCCAACGAACGCGAATCCAAGTCAGTGAAGCGACGACACCGCGTGTGCGACCTCGCGTCCTCGCTTCGCGTTTCCGCTCTCGACCTCGCGCTCGCGTCGCTTTTTCGCTCGCTCACCGACTAAATGCAATGGCACCCTCGACGCCGCGCACGTCCTCGCGATGCACCCAGTGTTCCCAGGTATCTTCGGAGTCACTAAAACCACCGCCAAATCCCTCCTCTGCGCTCGCGATGCGGTCTCCACTTTGCGCACCGCGACGACGCGCGAGACCGAGGACGCGTCCTCGCCCGCGACCGACGACGACGTCATCTCCGTCCGCCTTTTTCGCGCGCTCCCCGAAGGAAACCCGCGATCGATCGCGCGACGATTCTTCGTTCGTTCGTTCTCTCGCCGTCCCTCACGTCGTTTCCCGGTGAAGTCAACCGACGACGAAAGGTCGAACGCGCGCGTCATACTCTGCCGCGTCGAGCGCCGGCTCGCGCGCGCGCGCGCCCCCAACGCGCGCTCGTCATGTTCCCCCATGCCCTCGACCACGCGTCGGTGCGCATCGCATTTGTTTTATCGTGCGCCTTTGTCGTCGTTTCTTTCGCGTTAGCGTTGAAACGAATCGCGCACTCGCGTCGCGCCGGACGTCGCGCCGCCGGGCGAGCGGCGTCGCGCGCGCCGACGTTTGGGTTCTACCACCCCACGACCGCGGACGGCGGAGGGGGCGAACGCGTGTTGTTCGCCGCGATCGATGCGATTCAACAACGTCAGAGGGGTGATGACGGGGGAAACGAGGGAAAGGAAGGCGTCGATGACGCGCGAGAGCGCGTCCCGCGGTGCTGCGTGTACACGTCGAGCGCGTCGACGGCGGAGGAGTTGATCGCGCGCGCGCGCACGCGGTTTGGGATCGACTTGAAAGGGACGTTGAAAGTGGTGAAACTGAAACGCGCGGAGTTGACGAAAGCGGAGAGGTATCAGAGGTGTACGATCGCGAGGCAGGCGCTGGGGAGCGTCGCGCTCGGGTTCGAGGCGTTGAGCGCGTTCGCGCCGGATGTGTTCATCGATACCGTCGGGCACGCGGCGATATATCCGATGGCGCGGTATTTGTTTGGGTGTAAAACTGTGGCGTACGTGCATTACCCCACGGTGTCGAGCGATATGATTGAACGCGTGCGCGAAGGTCGAGTGATGTACAACAATAGCGAGCGATTCGCGGCGTCCAAGTACCTGACTGGGTTAAAGGTGCTGTACTATCGCGCGTTTTCAGCCGCGTACGGGTGGTGCGGGAAGTCGTGTTCGTGCGTCATGGTGAATTCGTCGTGGACGAAAGCGCACATCGATGCGTTATGGAGGGTGGACTCGCGCGTCGTGCACCCGCCGTGCAACGTCGAGGATCTTTCAGAACTTCCTCTGACGCGTCCGAGATTAGATAAGCTCGGGCACGCGGCGAAGAAAGAAAACGCGAGCTTGCGAGTGGTTAGTGTGGGTCAGTTTCGACCGGAGAAGGCGCAGTTGGAGCAAGTCGCCGCGTGGGCGGCGTTGAAAAAGTTAAAGTCACGGTCATACAAAATCGACAACGCGATGTTGATCTTTGTCGGCGGATGTCGCGACGACGGCGATCGCCAGCGCTTGGAGGATTTAAAGCAAAGCGTTAAAGATTTGGAGATTGAAAAGAGTGTCAAGTTCATCGTCGACGCGTCGTACGATGAACTCAGGCGACAGCTTTCTCACGCCTCCGTCGGTATCCATTCGATGGTTGACGAACACTTTGGGATTTGCATCGTCGAGTACATGGCGGCGGGCGCGGTGCCCATCGCCCACGCCTCTGGAGGGCCGTTGATGGATATCGTCGTCGACCAGCCCGACGGTCCCACGGGTTACACAGCGCTCAATGTGCAGCAATACGTCGATTTTTTACAGCACTTGTTGACGATGCCGCGAGCCGAACGAGAAAGCATCGCGCGGCGCGCGAGAGAGCGAAGTTTGTTGTTCACCGAGAAGAAATTCAGGGAAAATTTTATAGATGCGTTGACGTCGGTTGGGTTGTGAGCGCACGGTTGAAGTGTCGCGCGATAGATTAATATTGAAGCCGCTTGCGTTGCGTAACCGTAACTACTCTATTCTTCTTCAGACTCGTCGTCGTCGTCGTCGTCGTCGTCGTCGTCCTCGTCCTCGTCCTCCTCGTCCTCTTCATCCTCTTCATCCTCCTCTTCATCCTCCTCTTCATCCTCCTCTTCATCCTCCATCTCCTCTTCGTCCTCCTCTTCATCGTCCTCCTCGTCGTCCCGCTCTTCGTCGTCCTCATCCGCCCCGTTTCCCCCATCCCCAGTCGCGATTAACGCTTTCAAATTCCCCAACTCCGCCTCGATGTACTCCTTTCGCCCAACTTTCACTCGTTGTTGCTCATCCAACGCCTTCCCGCTCGCTCTCGCGCGCTCTAATTCCTCAATCTGTCGCACCTTTTTCGCCAGCGCGCGATATCGCACCTCCAACGCCCCGTACGACGTTTCCTTCCTCGCCGCGCCGTGAACTTTCATGCTCTCTTTCCCTCCTCGCTCGCCCTCAACGCCCGTATTCGCGCGTTTTATTCGAGCGTTCTCCAACGCTTTCGCTTTTCTTTTCTGCGCATACGTCACCCCTGGCGTTTTCTTCTGTCGCAACGCCTCGGCGTCTCGTCTCGTCGCTCGCGCGTTCGGCGTTCGCGCTCGTTTCATTCGCGGTTTTCCCGTGCGCGTTTCCGACCCCATCGCTCGCGATCGAACTTCCTTGGACGGTCGTTCGATTCCTATTCGATTCGCTCGATCGCGAATGTCGTCGCGACGTCGCGACGCGAACGGGCGACGCGCGCGATGGCGGTGGCGGCGCCGATGTCGATGCGCGCGCGACCGAGGACGACCGACCGACCGACCGGGGACGACCGACCGATCGACGGGTGATATCCCAACTCAGCCAGAAATGAGTCGTACACGCAAGGAGAGTCTTTGGTTTCGTGGAGTCATGCACGCAACGAGAGTCTTTGGTTTCGTGGAGTCATTCACGCAAAGAGAGTCTTTGGTTTCGACGAGTCATTCACGCAAGGAGAGTCTTTGGTTTCGTGGAGTCATTCACGCAAAGAGAGTCTTTGGTTTCGACGAGTCATTCACGCAAGGAGAGTCTTTGGTTTCGTCGAGTCATTCACGCAACGAGAGTCTTTGGTTTCGTCGAGTCATTCACGCAAGGAGAGTCTTTGGTTTCGTCGAGTCATTCACTCAAA
>Ga0222712_10000215_pt1 | contig 82814 bp, 86 predicted proteins | sample C33_657DmetaG_FD_165043 | JGI IMG/M metagenome (GOLD analysis project Ga0222712, IMG submission 165043) | Estuarine water microbial communities from San Francisco Bay, California, United States - C33_657D | ecosystem: Environmental > Aquatic > Marine > Unclassified | place: USA: California... | reverse complement strand
CAGCGGACGCTTGAACTGGTGGGAGAGGTGATTGAAAAGATTGGGTCACCCCATTGGGACACCCTCGACACTGCCTTGAATGAGAATCCGCTTCCCTTCAGAAGGGATATCATGGTTGTTCTGCAAAGGGCAATTCTACTCGCCAAAGACAAGGTGTCAGTTGAGCCAATCACTGACTATTACCATGCACTGCAGCAGGAGAACAAACAACTCTACAATTCCAAATTGTATGTTGACAATGCGTTGACATCCATGGCTGCGGATCTTCCCCTGCCTGTATTTTCTGAAGATGCTGGAATGGTCAATGGGTATGAAATATTGAACAGGTATTTTGATGAGCTTTTTGCTGCAAATCCCACCGTGGTTGCGTTTGGAGAAGATTTGGGGAAAATCGGTGATGTAAACCAGGGATTTGCCGGGCTTCAACAAAAATATGGCGCTCAACGCATCTTTGACACTGGAATAAGAGAGCTTACCATCGTTGGTCAGGGATTGGGAATGTCGATGCGCGGGCTTAGACCAATTGCTGAAATTCAATACCTCGATTATCTTTTATATGGCTTGCAGGTGATGAGCGATGATGCGGCGACGCTTCATTATCGCTCTACAGGCAATCAAATCGCACCCTTGATTGTCAGGACAAGGGGACATCGTTTGGAGGGAATCTGGCACAGTGGATCTCCAATGGGGCTTATGCTCAATGCGTTGAAAGGTTTTCATTTTTGCGTTCCACGAAACATGGTTCAGGCCGTTGGGTTTTACAATACTTTGCTGGATGGCAAGACACCTGGAGTGGTGGTGGAATGCTTGAACGGATATCGTTTAAAAGAAAAATTACCAGCACATCTGTTGGACTATAAATTGCCACTGGGAATTCCCGAAATGCTCAGGGAAGGGGATGCAATTACCCTTGTTTCCTATGGTTCAACACTACGAATTGTATTGGAAGCAGCGGAAATATTGGCCCTGACCGGCGTTGAGGCAGAGGTCATCGATGTGCAAACACTCATCCCCTTCGATACGCACCACCAAATTCTAAAATCACTCCAAAAAACAAACCGCATTCTGTTTGTAGACGAGGATGTACCCGGCGGTGCTACCTCTTTCATGTTCTCAGAGGTCATGGATAAACAGGGTGGTTATAGATGGCTTGATTCCTCTCCACGGATACTTTGTTCACAGCCCCATCGTCCTGCTTATGGCAGTGATGGAGATTATTTCTCCAAACCCAATGCTGAAGATATCGTTGCAATGGTGATGGACATGGTGAAAGAATGATGTCTATCATCAACAATGATGCTGCAGACCGAGCTTGGGTAAAGACTATTTGAGGTTGTAGAAAACCTTTTGCGTGTCTTCGTCCTGTTCCAGGCGGTCCACCAATTTCAATACTTCTTGGGCTTGCTCCTCATTCAATTCAACAACCGTATTTGGAATCCATTCTACCTCAGCACTGAGTGTATTCAGGTTTTTTTCTTCCAATGCCTTTTGCATGTTCCCGAAATCATTGAATGCACAGCGGATTACAAATACCTCTTCACCGGCATCATTGGTGCTCTCTCCCATTTCCTCAAGGCCGTAATCAATGAGTTCCAATTCCAGCTCATCATGGTTCAGGTTTTCATTTTTCAACTTGAAAACGCCCATTTTTTTGAATTGAAAACTCACACTTCCGCTGGTTCCCATGGCACCATTCCCTTTGTTGAAATGAGATTTGATGTTGGCCACGGTTCTCACATGGTTGTCAGTGGCTGTTTCAACAAGAATTGCAATCCCATGGGGGCCGTATCCTTCATAAAGGATTTCCTCAAAGTTTTCCATGTCCTTGCCCTGGGCCCTTTTGATGGCCGCCTCAACCCTGTCTTTGGGCATGTTGACACTCTTTGCATTCTGAAAGCAGCGGCGCAGGAAAGGATTGGTGCTTGGATCAGGTCCACCAGTTTTAACCGCAATGGCTATTTCCTTGCCAATCCTGGTGAACTGTTTTGCCATCCTGTCCCAGCGGGCAAACATTGTTGATTTTCTTACTTCAAATATCCTTCCCATGGTGTTGAATTATTGCTTTTGTAAAACGGATACAAATTTAAGGTTTCCACTCGGGCTAAAAAAAATCCCGGACCAATTGGTGCCGGGATGCTGTGAATTATTTCAGCGCTTAGGTTTTTAGTTTGCTGTTTTTCTTGCTGTACACGAAGTAAACAACAAGTCCAATGGCCATCCATGCAAATGCAACCTTGAGGGTTTGTGCATCAAGGCCAATAATCATGGCAAGGCAAATGAGTGCACCAAGTACACTTACTACAGGAGCGATTGGGGCCTTGAATGGACGCTCAATATGGGGTGCCTTCACCCGAAGAATCCATACTCCAATGCTCACCAGCACAAAGGCGAACAAGGTACCAAAGCTGGTCAGGTCGCCGGCAACATGGCCGGGAACAAAAGCGGCAAATGCACCTACAAACAAGAAAAGTATCCAGTTTGCCTTGTAGGGAGTTTTGTATTTCGGATGAAGATCCCCGAAAGCCTTTGGAATCAGACCGTCATTGCTCATGGTATAAAATATACGGCTTTGCCCCATCAACATCACCAGTATTACTGATGAAAAACCTGCCAGAATTGCGATGGTAACTGCCTTTGCCAACCATCCATATTCCGTCATATAGGTTGAAATGGCATAAGCCACGGATGCTTCACGTCCTTTTTCAGGATCAACGAAATCCTTCCAGTTGGCCACGCCGGTAAGCACATGCCCAAATAGGATGTACAAGACCGTACATACTGCCAGCGATCCCAATATCCCGATTGGCATGTCCCGTTTTGGATTTTTGGCTTCCTGTGCAGCAGTGGATACGGCATCAAATCCAATGAATGCAAAGAATACAATGGCTGCACCGCCAAGTACACCGCCCCATCCATGTTTGTTCCATCCACTGTAGTCTGCAATCACTTTTCCTGCTTGATCCGTAACAGGTGTCGTTCCTTCCGGAATCAAATAGGGAATATGGTTTTCCGGACGGATGTACTGCCAGCCGATGGCAATAAAAAGAACTACTATGGCAACTTTTATGAATACGATGACAGCATTCACCAAAGCTGATTCCTGGGTTCCTTTGATAAGAAGAAGGGTAAGCAGCAAGAGGATTACCAATGCAGGCGCATTCATGATTCCTGCGTGCAATACACCCAATGAGTCAGTATAGCTTTCAAAGGGTGAATGACACCATTCATAGGGAATGCTCCCTCCAAGCAATTTATTGAGGTATTCACTCCATGCAATGGAAACTGTGGCGGCACCCAGTGCATACTCCATGATCAAGGCCCAGCCTATGATCCAGGCAACCAGCTCTCCCATGGTTACATAAGAATAAGCATATGCGCTACCCGCAATAGGGATCATCGATGCAAATTCAGCATAGCAAAGTCCCGCAAAGGCACAACCTACTGCTGCAACAATAAAAGAAAGGGTTACGCCTGGTCCTGCCGCTTGTCCTGCGGCGGCGGCGGTTCTTACAAAAAGTCCAGCTCCAATGATGGCACCAATTCCAAGTGCAATAAGGTTTCCGGCACCCAAGGTGCGTTTAAGTCCCTTCTCCGAATCCTCGGCCTGGGAAAGCAATGCTTCAAGCGATTTTCTTCTGAATAAACTCATGGCAATTCTTTGGTTAAAATGTTCACTAAAGTTCTAAAATAGCCAATTATTTTGTTAGATAAATTTTTTATTTCTGCCCCCAAATAAAATTCCCAAATCGGTTCAAATCGTTTATTTTACGAGCCTTAACGCAAACGTTCTCAAAATCATGAAAGGCTCATCTGGTAAACTCACGCTCTATATTCTCGTTGCCATGGTACTGGGAATTGCTGTAGGTTATTTTGTGCATCAGCAATCCACTCCGGAAACAATCAAGTCATTCTCCGTCAACATCAAACTGCTGACCACTATTTTTTTAAGGCTGGTGCAGATGGTCATTGCACCGCTTGTATTCACCACATTGGTGGTGGGCATCGCAAAGTTGGGCGACCTTGGATCGGTCGGACGGGTAGGAGGAAAGGCCATGTTGTGGTTTGTTTCCGCATCGCTAGCAAGCTTGCTGCTGGGTATGGTATTGGTCAATTTTTTCAAACCAGGCGCGGCCATCAACCTTGGGTCTGCAGATCTTGAAGGGGCGAAAGACCTTATTGGGAAAACCCAGGAGTTCTCCTTGCAGAAATTCATTGAGCATGTGTTTCCCAAAAGCGTATTCGAGGCCATGGCTACAAATGAAATATTGCAGCTCGTGGTATTCAGTATTTTCTTTGGTGTGGGTACAACAGCTTTGGGTGAAAAAGGGAAGGTGATTGTCAAGGCACTTGATGCAGCAGCACACATCATCCTCAAGATGGTGGGACATGTCATGAACTTTGCACCCTTGGGTGTTTTTGGAGCGATTGCCGCAGTGATTGCCACAAAAGGACTTGAAGTTTTTTCTTTTTACGGCCAGTATTTGTTGGCTTTTATCATTGGAATTGCATGCCTTTGGGTATTGCTGCTTTCTGTAGGCTACATTGTACTGGGAAAACGCCTCTGGGAATTGCTCAGGACCATTTCTCAACCCCTGTTGATTGCTTTCAGCACAACAAGCAGTGAAGCTGTTTTTCCGAAATTGACAACAGAACTGGAAAAGTTCGGCTGCAAGGATAAAATTGTATCCTTCATTCTTCCCCTCGGCTACAGTTTTAACCTTGACGGCAGCATGATGTACATGACGTTCGCGAGTCTTGCCATTGCGCAGGCATATGGCATTCACCTGGACCTGGGAACACAACTGACCATGTTGGTTGTCTTGATGTTGACCAGCAAAGGCATTGCTGGTGTCCCCAGGGCATCTTTGGTAGTCGTAACTGCCACTTGCGCCATGTTCAATATCCCTCCTGAAGGAATCGCACTTATCATACCCATTGATCATTTCTGTGACATGTTCAGGACAATGACAAATGTGGTGGGCAATGCATTGGCAACAACTGCAGTCAGCAAATGGGAAGGGGAATTGGCACCAGTGGCCATTGCAGAGGAATCAATCTAATCAAATAAATCATTACAATGTTGGAGTTGGCAATACAGTGGAAAGATTTTTTGAATCCTGAATTTTATATTCAGCATGGTGGGCTTTGGCTCTTTCTCTTTATCGTCTTTGCCGAAACCGGATTGTTTGCCGGATTTTTTCTTCCCGGTGATTCGTTGTTGTTTGTGGCAGGTATTTACAGCAATGAATTGGCTGCCGAATTGTTTGACCTCAACAACGATGTGCTTAATCTGTTGCTGGTATGCTTGCTGGTCTTTTGTTCAGGAACCCTTGGAAACATGGTCGGATACTGGTTCGGCGCAGCAAGCGGCCCATATCTTTTTCGGAGGGAGGATACATTCTTTTTCAAGAAAAAACATTTGCTGACAGCAAAAGATTTTTATGACAAGCATGGTGGCGGTGCAATTGTGTTTGCACGCTTTCTTCCCATCATCAGAACGTTTGCGCCCATCATTGCCGGCATTGTAAAAATGGAGCGGCACAAGTTTACTTTTTACAATATTATCGGATGCATCGCATGGGTAATCATCATGATGTTTGCCGGACATTACCTTTATAAATTCTTTCTTGCCCAGTTCGGATTTGACCTCAAGAAAAGACTGGAATTGATTGTGCTCGGCATCATACTGATAACAACAGCGCCGGTGATCATTAAGCTGGTGACTGGTGGCAGGAAAACATGAATGGAATCAATCAAACAGACAATCAATCAACATGTCCAATACATCCCTAAAAAACCAATTTTTTAACCTTGCTGTAATTGTAGCAGCACTCGGGTATTTCGTCGACATTTATGATCTTTTGCTTTTTACCATTGTCAGGGAACCCAGTTTGATTGGCCTCAACTTGCGGGATGCCGAAATAGTTGCTGCGAGCATGAAGATCATCAACTGGCAGATGTTGGGCTTGTTGATTGGTGGTGTCATCTGGGGCGTAATGGGTGACAAGCGGGGAAGGTTAAGTGTCTTGTTCGGTTCAATATTGTTGTATTCAGTAGCCAATTTTGCTACGGGCTATGTGCAATCTGTTGAACAATATGCATGGTTGCGCTTTGTTGCCGGCATTGGATTGGCTGGTGAGTTGGGTGCCGGCATCACACTGGTCAGTGAGTTGATGCCCAAAAAACACCGCGGAGTCATTACATCATTTGTTGCTGGGGTTGGTTTGTTTGGGGCTGTATTTGCCTATTTTATCTACAAGCTTACCAACGATTGGCGTTTATGCTATAAGATTGGTGGCGTATTGGGCATTTTATTGCTCTTGTTGCGCATAAAGGTTTCAGAGAGCGCCATCTTTAAAAACCTGGAAAGCAAACACATTTCCAAAGGCAATTTGTTGATGTTTTTCAACAGGCGTTCCCGTTTCAAGAAGTATATCCTGGCCATCCTGATAGGGCTGCCAACCTGGTTTGTAATCGGAATCATGTTGAACCTGAGCAACCGCTTTGCAAAGGAGTTGTATGGCGAAAACAGCATAGATTCTGGCGCCAGCATCATGTATGGATACATTGGTATTGCCTTGGGGGATATTGTAGTAGGACTGGTCAGTCAACATTTCAAGAGCAGAAAAAAAGCATTGTACATTTTTTATGGAATGACGATCCTTGGTGCAATTTATTTCTTCAGTCCGCTCAACAACAATGACTTCAGCATGTATGCCATTTCACTTTACCTTGGATTTTCCACTGGATTCTGGGCGATTTTTGTAACAATGGGGGCTGAGCATTTTGGTACCAACCTGCGTGCCACGGCAGCAACTACCATTCCCAATGTTGTGCGTGGCGCATTACCGCTCATGAACCTCTTGTTCAAGGATTATTTCCAGGGTTCCCTGCAATGGACCATGTTGCAAAGTGCCATGGTAACAGGTGCAATAGTGATGGCCATTTCCCTGGTTGCCCTGATATTTACGGAAGAAACCTTTCACAAGGATTTGGATTTTATTGAGGAGTAGGGTAAATAGCGAGGGATGAGGGGTAAGGGGTAAGGGGTAAGGGACGAGGGACAGGGGACGAGGGACGAGGAGATGAGTCTGTCGGCCAATCGTAGGTTGGTAAACAGTGAGGGATGAGGGACAAGGGACAGGGGACGAGGCACAAGGGGATGAGCTTGTTGGCCAAGCACAGGCAGAGGTAGTTGGAAGTTGGCTCATTGATCAAATAAGAACAGGGAATAGGCTGGTAAAACCATTCTATTCCCTGTTTTATTTTTACTTTAAACTAAGGTTGCAAGGGTTAAGTGATGAGGAGATAATCAAACATGCTTACTTTATTACCTCCCCCTGCTGTTCCCTCGTCCCTTGTCCCTTGTCCTTTGTCCCTGGCTGTTATCCCAACACCTCATTCATCGACCTGACAGCTGCTGCACTTTTTTCAAAGGCTTCTTGCTCAGCTGATGTCAATTCCAGTGGAAGGATCTTCTCCCATCCGTCTTTCCCAATGATGACTGGCACTCCGAGGCATATGTCCGATTGCCCATATTCGCCATCCAGGGCGACGCAACAGGTGAATAACTTTTTCTCATCCCTGAGGATGCTTGAAACAAGCGCAGCTCCTGCCGCACCAGGTGCGTACCAGGCTGATGTTCCAATCAATTTTGTCAGGGTTGCACCACCAACCATGGTATCTGCTACAATCTTATCCTGCTGTTCGGCAGTCAAGAATTGTGTAACGGGAATGCTGTTCCATGTTGCCTTTCCGATCAACGGGATCATCGTGGTGTCACCATGTCCGCCGATTACTATAGCATTGAGGTCGCTCGCATTGCAGCCCAAATGTTGCGTGAGCTGGTATTTGAAACGGCTGCTGTCCAGTGTTCCACCCATGCCAATGATCCTGTGTTTTGGAAGCCCTGTAGACTTCAATGCCAGGTATGTCATCGTGTCCATCGGGTTACTGATTACGATGATGATTGTATTGGGAGAGTATTTTAATACGTTTTCACAAACTGTTTTTACGATTCCTGCATTGGTACCGATCAATTCTTCTCTGGTCATTCCAGGCTTGCGGGGGATACCCGATGTGATGACCACTACCTGGCTGTTGGCAGTTTTGGAATAGTCGTTGGTTGATCCGGTAATGATGGTATTGAATCCCAACAAAGCTGCAGTTTGCTGCATGTCCTGGGCTTTTCCTTCTGCAAGGCCTTCTTTGATGTCCAACAAAACAAGGTCTGTGCACACTCCGGCGCGTGCGATATTATCAGCACAAGTTGCACCAACAGCTCCTGCTCCAATTACGGTTACTTTCATTTTGTTCTTTTTTATTGTGGTATGAGATTGTTTGCGGCGCAAAGGTATGGTGTTATTTGTCAAATTGGATTACCTTTGCCTCCTCAAAACACAGTTATGGCAAATACATCAGATATTTCTAGGGGCATGATCGTCAAGCTTGACGGAAGTTTATACACTATCATAGAGTTCGGTGAGAACAAAACAGCCAGGGCTGCTGCAAAGGTTTGGGCCAAGCTCAAGGGGGTAGACAACAGCAGGTCGATTGAAAAAACCTGGAACAGTGGAGATACCATTTACCCTGTGAGGGTAGAAAGGAAAAGCTACCAATACCTCTACAAGGATGATACCGGTTACAACTTCATGGACAATGAAAGCTTCGAGCAGATCGCTGTTGCAGAAACACTCGTGGATGCACCACAGTTCCTGACAGAAGACCAGGAGGTTTCCGTTTTGATCAATACTGAAACGGATATGCCCATGAGTGTTGAACTGCCAGACAAGGTTGTTTCAAAAGTTACCTATTCAGAGCCTGGTCTCCGCGGAGATACTGCCACCCGGACGCTAAAACCTGCAACCGTTGCTACCGGCGCAACAGTAATGGTGCCCCTTTTTGTGAATGAGGGTGATACCATCAGGATCAATACCAAGACGGGCGAGTACATTGAAAGAGTGAAAGATTAAATTTCAGCATTTTTAAGCCATTTTAGGCATATTTTACCCCGATTTTGTAAAAAAATCGGGGTTTTTTGTGTAAAAATGGCCAAATTTAATTTGGTCAAAAAGCATTTTTACGTCACCTTTACGCCCCGGTTTAACCAAAAAACAATACCATATGGACCTCAAACAAATTCAGGATCTTGTCAAAATGGTGAACAAGTCCAACATCAGTGAGCTGACCATTGAAGAGAAGGACATAAAGATCACAATAAAGCAAAAAGAGGACAAATACATCACTGCAGCGCCCGTTCAACAGCTTCAGTCAGCCCCTGCCATTGCGACAGCACAGGCCCCATTGCCTGTGGCACCAGTTGCAGCCAAGGCAGAGGTTCCTGCAGCAAGTAACCTGATTACCATCAAAAGTCCCATGATTGGAACTTTTTACAGAAAATCTTCCCCCGACAAGCCAAATTTTGTTGATGAAGGGGATGAAGTGAAGGCTGGAAAGGTGGTATGCATCATTGAAGCAATGAAATTGTTCAATGAAATTGAGAGTGAAATCAGTGGGAAGATTGTGAAAGTCTTGGTAGAGGACTCAACTCCGGTGGAATACGACCAGCCGCTGTTCCTTGTTGAGCCAGCATAACGTCTTTCAGGGACACTTTACGATCATTCATTTAAATTCTTGGCATGACCAAAGATTCTAGAAAGAGTTTCAATAAAATATTGATTGCAAACAGAGGAGAGATTGCCTTGCGTGTAATCAGGACTTGCAGGGAAATGGGGATAAAGACTGTTGCAGTATATTCCACTGCAGACAAGGACAGTTTGCATGTTAAATTTGCTGACGAGGCTGTATGCATAGGAAGGCCCTCCAGCACAGACTCCTACCTCAACATTCCCCACCTGATGGCCGCAATGGAAATCACCAATGCGGATGCCGTGCATCCTGGATATGGTTTCCTTGCAGAAAACGCAAGATTTGCAGAGATCTGTGGAGAACATGGTGTAAAGTTTATTGGACCCACTCCTGACCAAATCAGGTCAATGGGAGACAAGATAACTGCAAAGGAAACCATGATCAGGGCTGGAGTTCCAGTCGTGCCAGGAAGTGGGGGATTGCTGGGCAGTGTAGACGAGGCCAAAGTGATAGCAAAAGAAATAACATACCCTGTAATACTCAAGGCTACAGCAGGCGGAGGTGGAAAAGGGATGCGGGTTGTTTGGGAAGAGAGTGAAATTGAAAGGGCCTACAATGCAGCCAAGACAGAAGCCCTTGCATCGTTCAAGAACGACGGGGTTTACATGGAGAAGTTTGTAGAAGAGCCAAGGCACATCGAAATACAAATAGCTGGAGACCGTTATGGTACAGTATGTCACATGAGTGAACGCGACTGTTCCATTCAGCGCCGTCACCAGAAGTTGGTGGAGGAGTCACCTTCTCCCTTCATGACCGACGAGCTGCGTGAGCGCATGGGTGCAGCTGCAGTAAAGGCCGCACAGGCCATCGGTTACGAAAGTGTGGGTACCATTGAGTTCCTTGTGGACAAGCACAGGAATTTTTATTTCATGGAAATGAATACACGGATCCAGGTTGAACATTGTGTGACTGAAGAGGTTACCAATTTTGACCTTATCAAGGAGCAGATAAAAATTGCAGCTGGTGAGCCCATATCCGGTAAGCATTACCATCCCGAAATGCATGCCATTGAGTGTCGCATCAATGCGGAAGATCCATACAATGATTTTCGTCCAAGCCCCGGCAAGATAACTGTCCTTCATCAACCTGGCGGACATGGCATCAGGATTGATTCACACGTTTACGCTGGTTATGTTATACCTCCGTATTATGATTCCATGATTGCAAAAATCATTTCTGTTGCAAGGACCAGGAAAGAGGCCATTGATACCATGAGCCGCGCACTGAGTGAATATGTAATTGAAGGGGTGAAAACAACCATTCCCTTCCATCAGCAGCTCATGAAAAATGAAGATTTTATCAAAGGGAATTTCACAACTAAATTTTTGGAAACCTTCAAGATGCAATAGATAAATATTTTTACATTCTAATAAAATAAAAGCCCCGCATTTGCGGGGCTTTGTTATGCAAGAACTTGAGGTGTTTAGCGCATGAACAAAAGTTCCCTGTATTTTGGAAGTTCCCACTCTGAGTCATCAACAAGCAATTCAAGCTTGTCTACAGAGTAACGGATTTCATCAAAATAGGGCTTTACTTTTTCACAGTAAGCGATGGCCTTTTCCCTTGAAGATGCAAGCGCATTGGCTGCTTTTCTTGCCTCTGTCATTTCTTCTGCCAAAACCTGCACCTTGTTGATGTGTTCTGAAATTTCGAGAAGCACATTCATTTGTGCCTTGTATCCATCTGTCGCGATGCCTACCTCTTTCAATCCCTTGATGTTTTCAAGCAGTACATTTTGGTAGCGGATGGCTGCTGGAAGAATATGGTTCCCAGCAAGGTCACCAATTACGCGGCCTTCGATTTGTACATACTTGATGTATTTTTCGAGTTCAATCTCATGGCGTGCTTCAAGTTCAACATGAGAAAGCACCTTGTGCTTGTGAAACAGATGTTTGGCCTTGTCTGTTACCAGCGAGTCAAGGGCAAGTGGGGTTGTTTTGAGGTTGGGCAATCCACGTCTTGCTGCTTCCTCTTGCCATTCATCACTGTATCCATCTCCTTCAAACAATACATTCTTGGAGGCCTTGATGTAGTTCTTGAGGATTTGCATGATGGCCACTTCTTTTTTATCGCCTTTCTCAATCAAGGCATCAACCTCAATTTTGAATGCACTCAATGTTTCAGCCATGATGGTATTGAGAACGGTCATGTTATAAGCACAGTTTGCTGAAGAGCCTACAGCACGGAACTCAAATTTATTTCCTGTAAATGCAAATGGTGATGTTCTGTTCCTGTCCGTGTTGTCCAGCAACAATTCAGGTATGTTCTTGTGGATATCCAGTTTGAGCATAACCTCATCCTGTTCGTCAAACTTGTCTCCAACGCGCGCTTCAACGGCATCCAATACCTTCGTAAGGTATCCTCCGATATAGGCAGAAATGATGGCAGGAGGGGCTTCGTTTGCGCCAAGGCGATGGTCATTTCCCGCAGATGCAATGGCTGCGCGAAGCAGGTCTGCATGGTCATGCACCGCTTTGATCGTATTCACGAAGAAGGCAAGGAACATCAGATTTGTCTTTGGCGTCTTTCCTGGTGCAAGCAAGTTAACACCAGTGTCAGTGGCCATGCTCCAGTTGTTGTGCTTGCCGCTGCCGTTGATTCCAGCAAATGGTTTTTCGTGCAAGAGAACGCGAAGCTTGTGGCGTTTTGCAACCCTTGTCATCACATCCATCAACAATGTATTGTGATCTACTGCCAAATTCAATTCTTCAAAAATCGGCGCACATTCAAACTGGGCTGGAGCAACTTCATTGTGACGGGTACGGAGTGGAATACCGAGTCTGTAAGATTCATACTCGAAATCCCTCATGAACGCATATACCCTTTCTGGAATTGCACCAAAATAATGGTCTTCCAATTGTTGTCCTTTCGCAGGCGAGTGTCCAAAAACGGTTCTGCCTGTCATGATCAGATCGGGACGGGCGTTTGCCAATCCTTCATCGATAACGAAATATTCCTGTTCCCATCCAAGGGTTGCAGTAACCTTTCCAACGTTCTTGTCAAAGTAATGGCAAACGTCCACGGCTGCCTTGTTCAGTGCATCTATTGACTTGAGCAAAGGAGCTTTGTAATCAAGGCACTCTCCAGTGTAAGAAACAAATATGGTGGGTACGCAAAGTGTCAGTCCCTGCCCGATGTTCATGATAAATGCGGGAGATGTTGGGTCCCATGCTGTATAGCCACGCGCTTCAAATGTTGCACGAATACCACCACTTGGGAATGAGGATGCATCTGGTTCCTGTTGGGTCAGTGCATTTCCGTCAAATTCTTCAATGGCAGAACCATCACTTTTCAGTGTGAAAAAAGAATCGTGTTTTTCTGCTGAAGTTCCAGTGAGGGGTTGAAACCAATGGGTATAATGGGTAACACCTTTTCCTTGTGCCCATTGTCTGATACCAGCTGCGATCTGGCCAGCTGCGTTCCTGTCAATTTTCTGTCCTGTTTTGATAGAGCTTACAAGACTTTTGTAAGCATCGTCGCTCAGGAATTCCCTTGCAGTTTTAAGCGTGAAAACATTTTCACCAAAGATGTCAGTGATTTTAGCCGGGCTTTCAACACTTATCTCCCCATTGACGGAAGTAAGGTTGTCAATTGCTTTGAAACGTAGTGATTGCATAATTGTGGATTTTTGAAGGCACGAAATTCAATAAAATCCTCCGATTTAGCAATTATTTTTATTGAAATCATCATTTTTAAGGTTCAAATTGTGCATAACAATGTGAAAAATTACTGTGACTCCCATACAAGTGATTGGTTTTTTGGACTGTATACACATATATAAAAAATCATAATATAATAATATCATTCATCCTCAAAAACACTTTTCAGCTGGATCATTTCTCTTGGCTGTTTTTTTTACCTTCGCATTTCTTAACAACAACATGGAAACAACTGTAGAGACCGCCAAGCAGCTTGGACTGCTCCCTGAAGAATTTGAAAGCATCAAGCAGATACTGGGTAGGACACCCAATTTTAACGAGGTTGCTGCCTATTCTGTGATGTGGAGTGAGCATTGCAGCTACAAAAATTCCATCAAGTGGTTGAAAACCCTTCCTCGAGAAGGAAGCAAACTGCTTGTGAAAGCGGGTGAAGAAAACGCAGGACTTGCAGACATTGGGGATGGATATGGTGTTGTATTTAAGATAGAGTCCCACAATCACCCGTCAGCCATTGAACCTTTTCAAGGTGCCGCTACGGGTGTGGGTGGCATCCACCGTGATATTTTTACAATGGGGGCCCGCCCGATTGCAGCGCTCAATTCGTTGCGTTTCGGGAACATCAATGATCCCAAGACACGCCATCTTTTGAAAGGTGTTGTTGAAGGCATCGGGCATTATGGAAACTGTTTCGGTGTTCCCACCGTCGGCGGTGAGGTGTACTTCGAAAACTGCTACCATACCAATCCTTTGGTCAATGCCATGAGTGTTGGTATTGTTAAGGTGGGCCAAACGGTCAGTGCCACAGCGGAAGGGGAGGGAAATCCAGTATTCATCGTTGGTTCTGCAACTGGTAAAGATGGTATCGGTGGGGCATCATTTGCATCTGCCGACATAACTGAAGAGAGTGCAAAAGACCTTCCATCAGTCCAGGTGGGTGACCCATTCCAGGAAAAGAAATTGTTGGAGGCTTGCCTGGAATTGATTCCTACTGGTGCTCTGGTGGGGATGCAGGATATGGGCGCTGCGGGTATCATTTGCTCAACAGCAGAAACCAGTGCAAAAGGCGGTGTCGGCATGCGCATAGACCTGGACAAGGTTCCAAAGCGCCAACAAAACATGAAAGCATGGGAACTGTTGCTGAGCGAGAGCCAGGAGCGGATGTTGATGGTGGTGATCAAAGGGCGGGAAAAGGAAGTCCTTGATATTTTTGAGAAATGGGATTTGCCTTGTTCAGAAATCGGGGAAGTTACCACTGACGGCATGTTGAGGTTCTATATGAATGGGGAGTTGGAAGCTGAGCTTCCTGCGGAAAGCCTTGTCCTTGGGGGTGGAGCACCTGTAAATGACAGGGCGTTTTCAACGCCTTTATATTTTGAAAAAATTGCAGCTTTTGATCCGTCTGATGTGCCCGTACCCAAAGACCTTCAAGCCGTTGCCAGGCAACTTACGGTGATTCCCAACATCGCCAATAAAAAATGGATTTATACCCAATACGATAGCATGGTTGGCACCGGAAATACTTCTACCAACGATCCCAGCGACGCATCAGTTGTGTTGGTAAAGGAAACCGGCAAGGCACTCGCCATCACAACCGATTGCAACAGCAGGTACGTGCATGCAGACCCTTATAAAGGTGCAATGATTGCAGTTGCAGAAGCGTCAAGAAATATTGTCTGCAGTGGTGGCACACCCCTGGGTGTAACCAACTGCCTGAACTTTGGCAATCCTTACGATCCACAAGTCTATTTCCAATTTGTAGAGGCAGTAAAAGGAATGGGCGAGGCCTGCAAGAAATTTGATACTCCTGTAACGGGTGGAAATGTCAGTTTCTACAACCAAAATCCAGACGGCGCGGTATATCCAACGCCGACGATTGGGATGGTAGGGGTATTGGATGGGTACAACGAAAAAATGACCCTTGGGTTCAGGTCTGAAAACGACCTGATCTACTTGTTAGGTCAATCCTATAACGATATCAATTGTTCTGAATACCTGCACAAAATTTGCAATGTTGATTTTTCTCCTGCTCCTCATTTCGGGTTGGAGGAAGAGCATGCTGTTCAGCAAACCATCCTTCAATTGATAAAAAACAAGCTTATCCGTTCTGCACACGACGTCTCTGAAGGGGGGTTATTCATCACGCTCCTGGAAAGTGCTTTCGTCAATGGTCTTGGATTCCATGCTTCACAGCACGACAGTTCAATCCGCGCTGATGCATTCTGGTTTGGTGAATCACAGAGCAGGGTAGTGGTTTCTGTGGATCCTTCATTGCGTGAGGCTTTCGAATCCATGATTGCCGGCTTGGGTGTTGAATCAGCACTCCTTGGTTTGGTCAAAGGAAAAGAGGTGTGCATCAATGGCGAAGCATGGGGAACTGTTTCCGAATGGAAGCAGCCATACGATGAAAAGATTGGCTCATTGATGGCCTGAAACCGGCCCCAATCTCCTGCGTGTTAACCAGTGCAGTGATTCTGATGTTCAATGCCTTTTGCTGGAAAGCAAGCCATGGATATGCATTTACCTGACCTCAAAAAGAATCAGGCTGGCTTTTTCACCCTCTTTTAGTGCAATGGTGCTGGCATAACCTCCCCTTATGTATCCATAATCACCTTCCTCCATGCCGATTTCTACCCGCGTATCTGGTTGACTTATATTCACCAGTTCTCCCGATACCAGGATGGCAATGGTAGGACCTCTTCCGGCCGACCTGAAGATTGGGTTTGTGCTGGATAGTTCCAGCCTGTATCCTACACATTTGTCTGAGATAAATATGGTGTCGAGGGGGAGTGGCTTCCAATTGGGATTGTCTACAATGGCCCACTTCCCCAATACCTCAACATCATAAACATGGATGGGATTATCAGGAATGGCTGCCACACGGTGCGTCACGGGACCACTTGCGTACGAAGAATACCAGGAATGCCCCTTTTTGAACTGCATGTCAGTCCATGCCCCACCAAGCAACTGGTTCCGGTAGCCAACATCAGAAAGCACCGCGAAAGCAGAGGAAGATGCATGGGTATGGAACATGGAAGTGTCACCAGGTTCGATGTTGGCCTCAACAACCCTCAGGTATTTATTGTACAGCAATGGAACATGTCTTGGTTCTTCATGAACAGGAACAATTTTTTGGGAATATGAAATATTTACCAGTAAAATTGTCATGACCAAAAAGTTCAGGATCGGTTTTTTCATAACCAAATTTATGGTATGTTTGTACGACCTTCAGATTTTTTTCAGCAATTTCTGCCGGTCCAATCATCATTCATTTCCGGGACCAGAACCAGCCTGCGAGACTGATTTTTAAAAGCTTAAACCGTATGACCAAGTACATTTTTGTAACCGGTGGGGTTACTTCTTCGTTAGGCAAAGGAATTGTTTCAGCCTCATTGGCAAAGCTCTTGCAGGCAAGGGGCTTCAAGGTAACCATCCAAAAATTTGACCCTTATATCAATGTTGATCCTGGTACACTCAATCCTTACGAACATGGAGAGTGCTATGTTACAGAAGATGGTGCAGAAACTGATCTTGACCTGGGTCATTATGAACGTTTTCTAAACAGCTTTACAACACAGGCCAACAACGTCACGACTGGAAGAATTTACCAATCTGTCATCAACAAGGAAAGGGAAGGGGCATACCTTGGGAAAACCGTTCAGGTCATCCCCCATATAACCGATGAAATCAAGCACCGCATGCAATTGTTGGCTGCTTCCGGATACGATATCATTATCACAGAAATTGGCGGCACCGTAGGTGACATTGAAAGTCTTCCATTTATTGAAGCGGTAAGGCAGTTGCAGTGGGAACTTCCAGACGAGGATTGTCTTGTTGTTCACCTTACCCTGGTTCCATATCTCAAGGCTGCCAAGGAGTTGAAGACAAAACCTACGCAGCACAGTGTGAAAATGATGAGTGAGAATGGAGTACATCCCGATATTATCGTTTGCCGCACAGAGCAACCCCTTTCAAAAGAGCTGAAGGCAAAAATTGCCCTGTTCTGCAATGTCAAAACAGATGCCGTCATTGAAGCGGCAGATGCCAAAAGCATTTATGAAGTGCCATTGCTGATGCAACAAGAGCAGTTGGACATCATTTGCCTCAAGAAACTGAACATTACCTGGTACCCTGAGCCGGATCTTAGCATTTGGAAGGGCTTTTTGCAAAAACTATACAACCCTACTTCAACAGTAACCATAGGGCTGATTGGAAAATATGTTGAATTGCAGGATGCCTATAAATCAATATTGGAGGCCTTTATCCATGCGGGTGCAATGAACGAGTGCAAAGTGGAGGTCGTTGATGTCCACAGTGAATTCATCACGGAGGAAAATGTGGTTGAAAAACTCCAGGGACTGGAGGGATTGCTTGTTGCCCCGGGCTTTGGCCACCGAGGAATCGACGGCAAGATCCTTGCCGTGAAATATGCCAGAGAAAACGGGCTACCTTTCTTTGGAATCTGCCTTGGCATGCAGATGTCTGTTATCGAATTTGCGCGTCATCGCCTCGGCTTGACCAATGCACATTCTACAGAGATGGATCCTTCCACACCTGAACCTGTGATTGATTTGATGGAAGGCCAAAGACAGTTACCAACAAGGGAGGAACCATGCGTTTGGGGTCTTATCCATGTAAAATTGAAAAAGACACCCTTGCTCATAGCATTTATGGCTCAGAAATGATCAAAGAACGCCACAGACACCGCTGGGAATTCAACAACAAATACCTTGATGCCATGCAGGCTGCTGGGCTCAAGGCAAGTGGTGTCAACCCAGAGACCAGCCTTGTTGAAATTGTTGAAATTCCCGGACATCCTTTCTTTATCGGCGTGCAATACCATCCCGAGTTGAAAAGTACGGTTGAAAATCCCCATCCCCTTTTCGTTCATTTTGTCAAGGCTGCAAAGTCATTTTCTGCAAAGAAAGCGGTCAAGGATCCAGGACCCTTGCATGGGGAATTGATCTGATAAAACATTCGTTTACAGGTGCAGGTAGTTAGGGTCTTAATACGATCAGTTCATTACCTTTGCCCCTCAATACTTCAAACACATGAAATTTGAAAAGAACTCAGTAATAGGCATTGCTTTGATGGCCATTTTATTGATCGCCTATTTTTATTTTACACGCCAGGGGCAGCTTGAGCTTGAGGCCAAGCAAAAGCAGATCAGGGATTCCATTGCAGCCATCCAGCCTGTTGTGAAAGATACGGCTGCAATTGCCGATGCCAAGGTGGATACAGCAGTTGTCGCAGGAATACCCGGCTCTTTTGTTCAACAAGGGGTTATCACCGCTACTGAAGCGGTATTGGAGAATGAATTGGTCAAGATAACATTCAGCAGCAAGGGCGGTCGCCCATCTCAGGTTGAACTCAAAAATTACAAGGCAATAGACAGCAGCAATGTAAAATTGATTTCAGCGGAATTCAACAACTTGTCCTACCTCATCAATACTGGCGTAAACCAAACCTCATCCTCAAGCGATCTTTATTTTTCGCCATCCCCTGTACAAAGGAATTCAGATGGATCATCAGTCTTGACTTTTTCTCTTTCAGATTCCACAGGAAAGTCCATTGAGCATCGCTATGAATTGAAAAAGGGGCAATACATGTTTGATTGGAACCTTGTGGCAAAAGGAGCTGACAAATTGTTTACAAACAATACGGTAAACCTGCTCTGGCAGGTACAGGCCGATCAGCAGGAAAGGGATATCCAGACAGAAAAGCGGGAAACACAGTTGGGACTTTATGGCCAGGATGGATTTGATTATTTTACCATGAGCGACGGACTGGGGAAGAATTGGGATGAAGGATTGAAGTGGTTGGGCATTAAACAAAAGTTTTTCAATACCACAATCATTGCAGACAATGGATTTAAATATGCAGACATCAACTGCAAAATGCCCAATGACTCGCTAAAGGTGGTTGCTCAAACCATAGCCAATCTTCGTTCCGCATTCCCTGCTGCTTCCACCGCAAACCTGGGTTACAAGATCTATGTTGGCCCCAACGATTTTGCCACTTTGAAGTCTTACAACATGGACATGGAAGACATGGTCAATCTTGGTCAGGGTTTCTATGCTTTTGTAAAGTACATCAACAGGTGGATTGTATTGCCGGTGTTCGGTCTTTTTGAAAAATATGTTGGAAGCCTTGGTCTTGCGATCTTTTTGCTGACGCTGTTCATCAGGTTGTTGACATCCCCATTGGTCTACACTTCATATGTAAGCGGAGCAAAAATGAAAGCGCTTCGTCCTGAATTGGACGTACTGAAGGAAAAGCTCAAGGATGATCAGCAAGCCTTCAGCATGGAGCAAATGAAGTTGTTCAGAACTGCTGGAGTCAATCCTTTGGGTGGTTGTATTCCTGCGCTTTTGCAGATTCCGATTTTCTTCGCGTTGTACAGCTTTTTCAATTCCAACATAACGTTGCGGGGAGTACCTTTTTGGTGGTCCAAGGACCTGTCTTCTTATGATGCCATACTTGCCTGGAATTTCAATATCCCCGGCTTGGGAAGCCATCTCTCATTGTTTACTGTGTTGGCAGTGGTGACAAGCTTGCTCATTTCAATTTACAGCATGAGCATGACCCCTGACCAGAACAATCCGTTGATGAAGTACATGCCTTATATATTCCCTATCATGTTGTTGGGCATATTCAATGGACTTCCATCCGCATTGACCTGGTACTATACGGTTTCCAACCTCATCACCCTGTTGTTGCAATTTGTCATCCAAAATTATATCATAGACCACGACAAGATTTTGGCTGAAATACAGTTGAACAAGAAAAAGCCAAGGGCCAAATCCAAGTGGCAGGAGCGGCTTGAACAAATGCAGGAAACACAGAAAAAGGTGAATTCCATGCAAGAAAAGGCAAAGAAAAAATAATGTCATGAACAAGACCTTTCTGCTCATTTTCTTTTTTGCTGCAACGACTGCGTTTGCCCAAAAAAGATTTTCAGAAGGCACTGTTTCATTTGCTGTGGCAACGTTTCTCAATGGGGAAAAACTGCCTGACGAAGCCAGGTCTGTTCAAATGATCAAGGGAGGACATTTCAGGAATGACATGACAAGTGCAATTGGAAAATCCATCACCATTTATGATACAAGAGAAGGCAAGGGCGCTATCATCAGTGAGTTTGGATCTCAACGCATACTGATTCCCTTGAGCAAGGAAAATTGGGAAGACAAGAATGTAAAATTTCAGGGTGTAGAATACCTGTTTACCAATGAAACCCGCGAATTGATTGGATTCAAGTGTAACAAGGCGACCGCAACACTGAAGGATGGCACTTTGGTGGAGGTTTATTACACCAAGGAAATATCAACGGAACGTCCAGAAGTTGATGTCCAGTTTGGTACTTTGCCGGGAATTGCTCTCCAATATGCTTACACAAAGGGGAACATGCAGGTGAGTTATACTGCAAACGCCATCAGCTTTGATCCTGTTCCTGTTCAGAAATTTGATATTCCATCCAGTGGGTACAGGGTACTCAGTTACGAGGAAAGTAAAAAGGGGAAAAGAAACTGAATCAGTTTTGAGGCTTCTGCGGAGTCTTGAACTTCTGTAAAATGCTCTTGTTTTTGTAAGGAAGCATGTAGGTTATGTTGCCTTTCTGGTAAGAGATTACGGAATTGAACATGTTTTCCTTACCGGTTTTTTTAAAGCCAAAGGACCGGTTTCCGCTGTAGGTAAATCCAGCATTGAGGTTAAGCATAAGGTTCTTTTTCATGTTGGAAAAGGAAGCCTTTGAAGACCTTGATTTCACAACAATTCCATCTACGGCAAAGGCAGCGTGTGACAATACCACCACGGCAACCAATGCAATTGATTTAATGATTGATGAAGAGAAGGTCTTTGCTTGAGCTTTCATACTTGCTACAAATTTAACATTATTTACCGAAAATGCAAGTTTTACGCAATTTTTTACCAAAATGCATGCTCTTGCAAAAGAATTGTCAAGCGTTAACCGAATAGTCCAATGGTTTGATTAACTTACAACAACACCCCAAAATGACAGGAGAATCCCGGTTACCCGAAAATGATGATATACAAAACCTATTGCAGGTTTTTGAACGGTTGCGTGCCGGAAGGGGCAGTGGTTTTCTCAGTGAAGAATCTTTTGAGCGCATTATTGATCATTTTGATGATCAAAATGCACTCCCCAAGGCGCTGGAGGCTGCGGAAATGGGGATCCTTCAATTTCCTTATTCCTCTGTTTTATTGGTAAAAAAGGCAGACCTTCTGATTGCCAGCAGGCAGTACAAAAAGGCCTTATCCCTTCTTGACAAGGCTGAAATACTTGACCGCAATGACATGGACATCTGCATCTTGAGGACCGATGCCTATTTGGCCTTGGACATGCAAGACCGTGCTGTAGCGTTGCTAGAGGATGCCATTCACCAATTTGAGGGGTATGAACGGATTGAGTTGCTTTTTGAACTGGCCGATGTATATGACGACTATGAGGCCTTTGAAAAGATATTTGATTGTTTGAAGCTGGTTCTTGAATATGACCCCAACAACGAGGAGGCTTTATACAAGATCTGTTTTTGGACTGATTTTACAGGAAGAAGTGAAGAGAGCATTCGGCTTCACCTGAAAATCATTGAGCAATTTCCATACAATGACCTTGCCTGGTTCAACTTGGCAGCGGCATATCAAGGATTGCGGCTTTTTGAAAAATCAATTGATGCTTATCAGTACGCCATTGCCATAAACGAAAAGTTTGACTTCGCCTACCGCAACATGGCAGACGCCATGATGCGCCTTCACCGCTATAAAGAAGCCATAGAAAGCCTTGAGAAAGTCATAGAATTGGCAAGGCCTGAGGACCTGATTTACCAGGCCATTGGCTATTGCTATGAGAAAATAAAAAACTACGGACAGGCCAGGTATTATTACAGAAAAGCCTCTCACCTTAATCCCGACGATGCAAAAATATACCTGAAGGTTGCAGGGACCTATATCAAAGAGTCCAAACATGCACAGGCCATCAGGTACCTTGACACTGCCCTGCACATCAAGCGGCTTGATCCCGATTTCAACCTGATCATGGGTGAGTGCCTGGTAAAGGTGGGGAAACCAAAGGAAGCGGTTCACTATTTTATTGCAGCTGTACAAGCCAGGCCTAAAAACATAAAATCGTGGGAAGCGTTGATTTCTACATTGTTCTTGAGCGGTCAGTTCAAGGAGGCCCAGAAGCATGTGGAAATGGCAAGGGCCAAGGCGGGAGACAAGCCCATGTTCAAGTATTATGAAAGTGCAGTGATGTTGTCTATCGGCAAGGTCAAAGCCGGACTTGAACTGCTGGAATCTTCAATTGAAGCCTATCCACGGTTGCTCAAGAAGTTCCTGAAGCTTTTCCCTTCTTCCGTGAAATTCCCTCAGGTGGTAGAGCTGATCTTGAAAAACAAGCGAAGGAAGCGAATCTGACTTTCTGTTTCAATAGAACTCTTGCACTTACCTGCCTGTTTCTTATTTTTGTCAAAATATTGAACGACGATGAATTTTAGCTTGTCACAAATGCCGGATCGGTTTTCAAAGCCAAGAAAAGAGGGGATAACAATGGTCATGGACAAGGGGCTTACCCTGGACCAGTCAAAACAATTCATTGAAAATGCAGTTCCCCATGTTGACATGGTCAAGTTGGGCTTTGGAACTGCTTACGTAACACCAAAGCTTCGCGAGAAAATTGAATTGTACCAGTCTGCAGGTATTCCTGTTTATTTTGGCGGCACCCTCATGGAAGCTTTTTTGATAAGAAACCAGTTCAATGATTATATCAGCCTTTGCAAGGATTATGGAATTTCTTACATGGAAGTCAGTGACGGATCCATCACCATTCCACATACTGAAAAATGCGGGTACATTGAAAAGTTGAGTGCAATAGGAACGGTTTTGAGTGAAGTTGGAAGCAAGGACGCAGCCCATATCATCCCTCCCTACAAATGGATTGAGCTGATGAGTGCAGAATTGAAGGCGGGTGCAACATATGTGATCGCAGAAGCAAGGGAGGCGGGCAATGTTGGAATTTACCGGGGCAGTGGTGAAGTGAGGGAAGGCCTGGTTCAGGAAATTCTTACACAAATACCTGGAGAAAAAATTTTGTGGGAAGCACCCCAAAAAGCGCAACAACTTTACTTCATCGAACTTCTGGGCACGAATGTAAACCTGGGAAATATTGCTCCCAATGAAATCATCGCTCTGGAAGCCATGCGGGTTGGCCTGAGGGGGGATACTTTTGAATTGTTCCTTGATAAATAGGACTAAAATGAGGCAGTTCGGGCTTATTGGGTATCCTTTGGGTCATTCATTTTCGAAAAAATATTTTTCTGAAAAGTTTGAGCGAGAAAAAATTTCAGGGAATGCTTATGCGCTATACCCATTGGAGCAGATTGATCAAATTGAAGCTTTGTTGGAGTCCACTCCTGGGCTTGCAGGATTGAATGTTACCATACCCTACAAAGAAAAGGTTTTGGCTTATCTGGATGAGATGTCTCCGGTAGTAAGTGAAATTGGGGCTTGCAACTGTATCAAGATTGACCAGGGCCTCCTCATCGGGCACAATACGGATGTCATAGGCTTTTCCAGGTCTCTTTTGCCCAAATTGAACGCCCATCACCAGCGTGCCTTGGTGTTTGGCTCGGGAGGGTCAGCAAAAGCTGTTCTTTATGTGCTGAAGGAATTGAAAATACCTTTTGTTCAGGTCAGTCGAACGCCTGGGGAGGGGATGATTTCCTATACCGATGTGGACAGGCAAGTGCTTGAAACGCATACACTTTTAATCAATACCACCCCTTTGGGCATGCATCCCGATCTTGAAAGCGCTCCTGCAATTCCTTATGATTGCATAGGGCCCAATCACTATCTTTTTGACTTGGTCTACAACCCCCATCGTACCCGATTCTTACAGGAGGGTGCTTTGAGAGGCGCTGCAGTGGAGAACGGGGCCGACATGCTTGTGATACAGGCAGAAGCATCATGGGACATTTGGAACAGGTAACCTGCTCTTGCCATTGGCGCAATCTTCAAGAATCTCCTTCAGGTCATCAGGGATCGACCTTACTTTCCTCATCTTGTAATCAAAGCAGACCATACTTGTTTTGATGACAGCTGATTCAATTTCGGTTTCATTTTTCACTGTTTTGATTGCATAGAAGCAGTCAAAAGAGGCCCTGGATGGGTGCCCAACCGCCATCGAAATCTTGATGGCATTTCCTCGGAAAAGTTCATGAAAATATTCAACATGCGCTTCAGTAAGAACAAGGCCATATGGCCCGAAGTGCATCTCGGAGCATCCGATGCTTTCTAGAAACCGCATCCTTGTTTCCTGCGCAAAGAGAAGATAACGGTCGTTGCCCACATGTCCTCCATAGTTGATGTCTGACACCTGGACAATAAGGTTTGTGCTAAAGCAAAACGGAGACGGTATTTGAATTTTTCTGTTTCTCATGTGATGGAATCAGGGCAAATGGGAGTGGTGTTTTTTATTGGTACTGGTATCGTTTTTCACCGCATGTGGGGTATCATTCAGCGATGCCTTCATGCCAGGACCCTGAACCGTTTCAAACAAGGCATTCCTGAATGGCTTGTTGAGGATTGTTGTACCCATCAACACCAGAAATGCAACCATGGCAGCATAGCGAAGCAGATGCCAACCCCCTCGAAATACACTGGTTTTTTGGGGACCAATCGGTAAGAGATGCGCTGAAATTTCATCCCAGACGCCTTCAGGGGGGCACGCTGCATAATTGTACAAGCGGCCTTCATCCAGGTGGAGTTCATTTTCAATTGTTTTCCAGGCCAACGGCGGCGGGTCCGGTTCAAATTGGTTTATTTTGTTCTTCCATTCCATGGATCAGTTTTTATCAAGGTTTCTCTTGCCAATTTTTTCCTGCAGCCAGGCCTTGGCCCTCGCATATTGTGACTTGCTCGTTCCTTCACTGATGTTCATCATTTCGGCAATCTCCTTGTGGGTGTAACCTTCAACAGCAAAAAGATTGAATACGGTCCTGTACCCGTTGGGAAGTTCGCTGATCAACTTGATAATGTCACCTGCCTCCAGTTCGTCCAATGCAGAAACTTCTTTATCTGCAATGTTCTCCTCCTGGTGTTCACTGATCGCAAACAGGTTGTTTTTCTTCCTGTAATGCTCAATGGCAGTGTTGACAAATATTCTTCTCATCCATCCTTCAAAAGAACCAGTCCCCATGAATTTTCCCAGGTTGCTGAATACCTTTATGAATCCATCCTGAAGAATATCCCTTGCATCCTCACTGTTCGCTGCGTAGCGAAGGCAAATTCCATACATTTTTGGTGCATGCCTGTCGTACAGCATTTTCTGCATGGCTGGATTGCCAAGCAAACAGCCTTCCCTTATGTCGTGATCGCTGGGCAAATGGTTGCTTGACATGCTAATGATTGTTTTCAATGTGCTTCAAAAAATGGACCATTTTATCAACCGCAATTTTACGGTGACTGATGGCTGATTTTACTTCAAGCCCCAAAGAGGCGAAGGTTTTGTCATGATGCTCCGGCACGAATACGGGGTCGTAACCGAAACCATCAGTCCCGGAGGCGACTTCGCATATGGCTCCTTCGCAGCTGCCCTCAAAAAGAAACTCCTGCCCATCAAGTACCAGTGAAATGACAGTCCTGAAGCGGGCTGCCCTGTTGGTCATTCCCCTCATTTCCATGAGCAACTTCCGGATGTTGTCTTCAGCAGAGGCCAGATCACCCGCATACCTTGCTGACCTTACGCCTGGCGCACCAAACAATGCATCCACCTCAAGTCCAGTGTCTTCAGAAAAACAGTCAAGTCCTGTCATTTTGTGGATGACCATTGATTTTTCACGGGCATTTTCCTCAAGGGTGTTGTGCGGTTCAGGGATATCGATTTCAATGCCCGCCTCTTTAAGGGTGATGATATCGAAACCTTCTCCCATCACCTTTCTGATTTCATCAGCCTTGTGTTGGTTGTTTGACGCAAAAATGATTTTTCTCATCCTGGAAACAGTTGTTTTAGACATTGCCAAAGTTGCATCTTCAACCCCTTATCGGCTTCAATTTTTTCCAGTGCGGGCGCAGATAGATACTTCACTTTTTGGAAGGATTGCACCTGGAAGTGCGGAAAATGGATGGGCAGGCCAATTGAAGAAGGCTCCACGCCAAAAAGCAACAATTCCGCATGTTTGAATTGGTCGTGCATGGATTGAAAGTCACTGCACTGCGGTTCATTGTTGGTCAAGACCCGATAGTTTTTCTTTTCCAGTTTGCAGGCTTTCATGATGGCATCCAGAAAATCATGTTGTTGTTGAGCCAGTTGTTTTCCATTTGCATCAGCTACAACCAAGGTGCCAACAGCTATGATTTCGTTAACGGAATCCTCTTGGGCCAAAGGTTGTTGAGCGATGGATTTTCCTGTTGAAACATCGACCAGGCTGTTGCTGAAGAGGCCAGAAAGCACTGAAACAGGCAATTTGATTTTTTGTTCTTGGTCCATGTTCACGCTTTCCATTGTTCTTGCCCATTGATTTTGTTACTTTGTAAAAATTTCCTTCATGCAGACAATGGGAGACATAAAGATAACAAAAGCCACGACATCCAAAATGTCATCGGTAGATTTCAAAAACCTGGGCTTTGGAAAACATTTTACAGACCACATGCTTGTTGCAGAATACAGAAATGGAATTTGGGGATTGCCAGAGATCTTGCCGTACGGCCCCATCTGTTTTGACCCATCATTGGCAACCATCCATTACGGGCAGTCTATCTTTGAAGGCATCAAGGCTTACCGGCTGAAATCAGGTACAGAGGCTGTTTTCAGGCCCTATGACAATTTCAAACGGTTCAACCGCTCTGCATCACGCATGGAAATGCCCGAAGTGCCAGAAGAGATATTCATAGGAGGAATGAAACGCTTGCTTCAGGTGGATGCCGCTTGGATTCCGGAAGAATATGACCATTCCCTCTACATCAGGCCATTCATGTTTGCAACCGATGAAATCATAGGGGTCAATCCTTCGGCATCCTATAAATTCATGATTATCTTAAGCCCTGTTGGTCCCTATTATGCCGCTCCGATGAGGATTTATGTGGAGGAGCAATTTGTTCGTGCAGTTCCCGGCGGCGTTGGTTATGCGAAGACTGCCGGCAATTATGCCGCTTCACTTCATCCAGCTGCGGTGGCCAAGCAGAGGGGGTATGATCAAATTTTATGGACGGATGCCCACGCGCACAAGTATGTTCAGGAATGTGGCACCATGAATGTTTTTTTTGTGATTGGGGATGTGATTGTAACACCTGGTTTGGATTCCGGAACCATTTTGGAAGGGGTAACACGGGACAGCGTTATAGCTGTGGCCAGGGACCTTGGAAAAACTGTTGAGGAGCGTGAGATTTCCATTGATGAATTGGTGGATGCTTACAAAGCGGGAACGCTTACAGAGGCTTTTGGGGCCGGCACCGCAGCGACAATCGCCAAAATAGCGGAATTGCGGTACAAGGATTTTGTCATGAATTTTGATCCTTCCAGCATGCACCTGGCCGACCAGCTGAAATCAATTTTGACTTCAATACGTGACGGAAATGCCCCAGATCCCCGTGGCTGGATGCTTTCTATCCAAGGGTAGTAGCGGTTTGTATAAAAATTTGGGATTGGCGTTTGGTTTTTGAAAATTAATTCATACTTTTGCCGTCCCGTTAAAAAAAGGGTAGAATGCCTACAATTCAACAGCTCGTAAGAAAAGGAAGAGAAATCATCAAGGCCAAGAGCAAATCTAGGGCCCTCGATGCTTGTCCGCAGCGCCGCGGAGTATGTACCCGTGTATATACCACCACTCCAAAGAAACCAAACTCAGCCTTGAGAAAGGTTGCGAAAGTTCGTTTGACCAACAAAATCGAGGTTATCGCATACATTCCTGGTGAAGGCCACAACCTGCAGGAACACTCCATCGTTTTGATCAGGGGTGGTCGTGTGAAGGATCTTCCCGGTGTTCGTTACCACATTGTAAGGGGTAGCTTGGATACTGCCGGTGTAAAAGACCGCAAGAAGAGCCGTTCCAAATATGGTACCAAGCGCGTAAAAGTCAAAAAATAATATCTAAACATCGAAATCCACATAGATGAGGAAGTCCAGAGCTAAAAAATTACCCCTTGCGCCAGATCCAAAGTTCAACGATACCTTGGTGACACGTTTCATCAACAATGTAATGTGGCAGGGAAAGAAAGATGCATCATTGATTATTTTTTATGATGCCATCGACAAAGTAGCCAAAATGACCGGCGAAGATGGATATGAAGTTTGGAGAAAAGCTTTGAACAATGTTACTCCAGCTGTTGAGGTAAGAAGCCGTCGTATCGGTGGGGCAACCTTTCAGATTCCTTCTGAAGTACGCCCTGACAGGAAAATTTCACTCAGCATCAAATGGATGGTTCGTTTTGCAAGAGAGCGCAACGGTCGCAGCATGGCGGATAAGCTTGCCAATGAAATCGTAGCTGCAAGCAAGGGTGAAGGTGGAGCATTCAAAAAGAAAGAGGACACACACCGCATGGCTGAGGCAAACAAGGCTTTTGCGCATTTCCGTGTCTAACACAAGAGAATATTCAATGGAAAGGGTTGTCGTTTGGCAACCCTTTTTTATTTCGGTTTATGCGGGGCATTTCATAACTTTGCACCCGCAAAAGCAGGTCTCCCCAAGGGGGGGGCAATCGATTGCCTTAAAAACAAAACTTTTTAAACAATAAGCACAGTCATGGCAGACTTAAAATTTCAACGGAATTTCGGTATTGCGGCACACATCGATGCTGGTAAAACCACTACAACAGAGCGTATCCTGCGCTACACAGGAATGATCCATAAAATCGGGGAAGTGCATGATGGTGCAGCCACCACAGACTGGATGGAGCAGGAAAAAGAGCGTGGAATTACCATTACTTCTGCTGCGGTTAGCTGTCAGTGGAATTTCCCGACTGTCTTGGGTAAGGCAACACCTGATACCCAAAAGTATTATTTCAACATCATTGATACTCCAGGTCACGTTGACTTCACAGTTGAGGTTGAGCGTTCCATGCGCGTTCTGGACGGCTTGATTGCACTGTTCTCTGCTGTTGACGGGGTTGAACCTCAGTCAGAGACCGTTTGGCGCCAAGCCAACCGTTACAAGGTGCCACGCATTGGATTTGTCAACAAGATGGACCGTAGCGGTGCAGACTTCCTGATGGTTGTCCGCCAGGTGAAGGAAATGCTTGGAGCCAAAGCAGTACCATTGCAACTTCCCATTGGAGCCGAAGACAACTTTACCGGTGTGGTTGATTTGATCAAGATGAAAGGAATCATTTGGCACATGGAGACTGAGGGAATGACTTTTGACGAGATTCCTGTTCCTGCTGATATGGTGGAAGAAGCCAATGAATGGAGGCAAAACCTCATTGAGGCTGTTGCTGAATACGATGATAAATTGTTGGAGAAATTCTTTGATGATCCAACCACCATCTCTGAAGATGAAGTGCATGAGGCCATCCGCAAAGCGGCAATTGATCTCAGTATTGTTCCAATGATGTGTGGATCTTCCTTCAAGAACAAGGGTGTTCAAACAGCACTGGATGCGGTTTGTCGTTACCTGCCTGCTCCAGTAGACATTGATGCTGTAGAGGGAATCAACCCTGACAGTGGCGAGACCGTGGTCCGCAAGCCTTTGGCTTCTGAACCATTTGCTGCACTCGCCTTCAAGATTATGACCGATCCTTTTGTAGGACGTCTCGCATTCTTCAGGGTTTACTCTGGCCATCTTGATGCAGGTTCATATGTATTGAACGTGCGAAGCGGCAAGAAAGAGCGCATCAGCCGTATCATGAAGATGTTTGCCAACAAGCAAAATCCAATTGATTTCATTGAAGCTGGAGACATTGGTGCTGCAGTTGGATTCAAGGAAATCAAAACAGGAGATACACTTTGTGACGAAGATCACCCAATAGTGCTTGAGAACATGTTCATTCCTGAACCTGTAATCTCTGTTGCCGTCGAGCCAAAGGCACAAGCTGATGTAGACAAGATGGGTATGGCCATCGCAAAGCTTGTTGAGGAAGATCCTACCTTGCGTGTTAGAACCGATGAAGAAACCGGGCAGACCATCCTCAGTGGTATGGGTGAATTGCACCTTGAAATCATCGTAGACCGTATGCGCAGGGAATTCAAGGTTGAAGTCAACCAAGGTGCACCCCAGGTTGCGTACAAGGAGGCCTTCCATGCTACAGTACAACACCGTGAAACCCTGAAAAAGCAAACGGGTGGACGCGGTAAGTTCGCAGACATTGTCTTCGAATTTGGTCCTGCAGACGCAGAATGGCTGACTGAAAATCCAGGAAAATCAATGCAGTTCGTCAACGATATCTTTGGTGGCTCCATTCCAAGGGAATTTATTCCGGCCATACAAAAAGGTTTCGAGCAATCCATGTCTACCGGCGTACTTGCCAACTATCCCGTGGAAAGCATGAAAGTCAGGATTTTTGATGGCAGCTTCCACCAGGTTGACTCTGATTCAATGTCATTTGAACTTTGTGCAAAAGGTGGTTTCCGCGAGGCAGCCCGCAAGGCCAAGCCAGTATTGCTTGAACCCATCATGAAAATAGAGGTAATCACCCCAGAACAATACATGGGAGACGTTACCGGGGATCTGAACAGGAGAAGGGGTATGCTTGAAGGCATGGACAGCAGGGCAGGAGCCCAGGTCATCAAGGCCAAGGTTCCGTTGAGCGAAATGTTCGGGTACGTTACCCAGCTTCGCTCCCTGTCATCAGGTCGCGCTTCCTCAACCATGGAGTTCTCTCACTACAATCCAGCCCCCAACAACATCGCAGAAGAAGTGATAGCAAGGGTCAAGGGCAAATCAAAAGAGTAACATAAGTGATTGATCTGCAGAATATTAGGCCCTGGTTTTTACCGGGGCCTTTTTATTTTTAAAAATAGCTCCGATTCTGTCGAAAAATCAGCAATTTTCTTTTGTAAGTATAAAACAAATCCATACTTTTGCATCCCATTTAAAAAATGGCCATTTAACTATGTCACAGCGAATCAGAATAAAATTACAGTCGTACGACCACAATCTGGTTGACAAATCAGCAGAGAAGATTGTGAAAACTGTACGCAGTACAGGAGCAGTCATTACTGGCCCAATTCCCTTGCCTACACAGAAAAGGATTTTCACCGTTTTGAAATCCCCACACGTCAACAAGAAGGCACGTGAGCAGTTCCAACTTTGCACGCACAAGCGTTTGCTTGATATTTATACCTCTTCTTCACGCACGGTAGATGCATTGAGCAAGCTCGATCTTCCAAGTGGTGTTGATGTTGAGATCAAGGCCTGATGAGGTCAGGTGCTCCTAAAAGCGGCACCACAGTTCTTTATTATTCATCTCCCAATTGATTGCCGTTGGCATGAGAAAAAGGAGCGCTGAAATCAATTTTGTCTCTCAAAAGAGAGTTGAAATATAAACAGGCCCTTCGAGGTTTGTTTACTGTCGGTACTTCCCTCCTGAAGATTTGGGGAAAAGGAAAAGGTCGATGGCAAACTGGGATTGAAGTGTGTTAACAACATGCTGTCCATTTAACCGAAAAGGGTATAAACAAAGTACAATGAAAGGAATTATCGGAAAAAAAATCGGGATGACAAGCATCTTCGGTCCCGACGGGAAGCAGATCTCCTGCACTGTCATCGAAGCAGGTCCATGTGTTGTTACCCAAGTCAAAACGCAAGAAAGCGACGGTTACACTGCTCTCCAGCTCTCCTACGGTGAGAAATCAGAAAAAAGAGCAATTGCATCAGAAAAAGGCCATTTCGCTAAGGCCTCATCCACTCCAAAAAGTTTTGTAAAAGAATTCAGGGATTACAGTCTTGAAAAGTCCCTTGGTGAATCCATCACATGTGAAATTTTCGCTGAAGGTGAAAAAGTTGATGTGGTTGGTACTTCCAAGGGTAAGGGTTTTCAGGGTGTTGTAAAGCGCCATGGTTTCAGTGGTGTTGGTCAACAGTCTCATGGTCAACATGACCGTCAGCGTGCACCAGGTTCCATCGGTAACTCCTCTGATGCCTCAAGGGTATTCAAGGGAATGCGCATGGCTGGCCGTATGGGCGGTGATCGTGTAAAGGTCAAGGGTCTGAAGGTTGTAAAAATCTTTGCTGAAAAGAACTATGTTCTCATCAGTGGTTGCGTACCAGGACACAATGGCTCCATCGTTTATATTCAGAACTAATTCAACGCAGTGATCATGCAAGTAGACGTATTATCAATATCAGGAAGCAAGACCGGCAGGACAGTAGATTTGCCGGAAGATATATTTGGCGCAGAGCCAAACAACCATGTGATTTACCTTGCTGTAAAGCAGTATCTGGCTGCACAACGCCAAGGTACACACAAGGTTAAAACACGTGCAGAGGTTCAGGGTGCGAGCAGAAAACTCCACAAGCAAAAAGGAACCGGTGGTGCCCGTAAAGGCAATATCCGCAACCCTTTGTACAAAGGTGGTGGTACCATTTTCGGACCAAAGCCACACAGCTATGACATCAAACTGAACCGCAGGGTGAAAGATCTGGCAAAAATCAGTGCCTTGAGCCACAAGAACAAGGCCAACGCAATCGTTGTTGTCGAAGACCTTCAGTTGGAAGCGCCAAAGACAAGCAGCTTTGCATCTATGTTGAAAGGACTCAACCTGACCAACAAGAAATCGCTGTATGTAATGCCCGATCTCAATGAGAATGTTTTTGTAAGTGCAAGGAACATTCCTTCTGTGCTTACTTCAGTTCTTTCCGACATCAACACATATGATGTGATGAATGCGGATGTCCTTGTTCTCACTGAGTCTGCAGCAAAATTGTTTGCAGAAATGGAAGAGGGTGCTGAAGCTTAATTGATTTTTTAAAAATTTAAACAAGAGATATGAAACTTGCTGATGTTCTGGTAAAGCCCATTCTTTCTGAGAAGGCAAACCAGCTTTCAGAAAAAAACCGTGTTTATTCTTTCAAGGTTGCCCGTTCGGCCAACAAATTGGAGATCAAGAAAGCGGTTGAAGATTTCTATGGTGTGACAGTTGATGATGTAAGGACTGCAGTTGCTCCTGCCAAGAGCAAAAGCCGTTTTACAAAAGCAGGTGTAATCAGCGGTAGAAAGCCTTCTTTCAAGAAAGCTTATGTAACTGTTGGACAAGGGGAAACCATTGACCTCTACGCAAACATTTAATTGAAAAAGTAGCCCTAAGGGTAAAAAAATAAAAACATGCCATTAAAGAAGTACAAACCCATTACAGCGGGAACCAGGTGGAGGATCGGCAACGCTTATGCTGAAGTTACCACATCAACTCCTGAGAAATCTCTTCTGGAGACAGTCAAGAAAACCGGTGGTAGAAATGCTCAAGGTCACCGCTCAATGCGCTATATCGGAGGCGGAAACAAAAAAATGTACCGCATCATCGACTTCAAGCGCAACAAGCATGAGGTGCCTGCAAAGGTTGCTTCCATTGAGTATGATCCAAACAGGACTGCTTTCATAGCCCTTCTCAATTATGCTGATGGTGAAAAGCGTTACATGCTTGCTCCACAAGGCTTGGAAGTGGGAATGACTGTTATCAGTGGAAATGCGGTAGCTCCAGAAATTGGAAATGCCCTGATGATGAAAAACATGCCATTGGGTACCAATGTTCACAACATTGAAATGCAGCCTGGTCAGGGTGGAAAGATTGCCAGAAGCGCTGGTACTTCAGCCCAATTGACCAACAAGGAAGAGAAATATGCAGTATTAAAAATGCCTTCTGGCGAGTTGAGAAAAGTCTTGATCAATTGTTTCGCGACAGTTGGTGTTCTTTCAAACTCTGACCATAGCCTCGAAAGCATGGGTAAGGCAGGAAGAAACCGCTGGAAAGGTATTCGTCCACGCACACGTGGTGTTGCGATGAATCCTGTTGATCACCCAATGGGTGGTGGTGAAGGCAGGTCTTCAGGTGGTCATCCCCGCAGCCGTACTGGTAAATATGCAAAAGGCGAAAAAACCAGGACACGCGGAAAAGGAAGTGATAAACTGATCATCCAACGCAAGAATGGCAAAAAGCTCGCTAAATAATCACAAGAAAAGAACTCACAACAAGAAACCAATATTATGGCTCGTTCAATAAGAAAAGGTCCGTATGTAGCGGCCAAGCTAGAGAAGAAGGTTGAAGCGATGAATGATGGTAAATCCAAAAGAGCAGTTGTAAAAACGTGGAGCCGCAGAAGCACCATTACACCTGATTTCGTTGGTCATACTTTCGCGGTTCACAACGGAAACAAATTCATACCTGTCTACGTTACTGAATTCATGGTAGGTCACAAATTGGGCGAATTTTCCCCAACCAGGAATTTCAGAGGACATTCAAGCAAGAAAGTTTAATCATTTTTCGGACCGATAAACCCGAAAACAGAAAAAATATATTATGGAAGCAATAGCAAAATTGAGAAATCACCCAACATCCCCCCGTAAGATGCGCCTTTTGGCGGATCATATTCGCGGGATGAAGGTAGAGCAAGCCGTAGCGATCCTCGAGCATCATCCGCAACACAGTGCCACACCACTCCGCAAATTGGTGATGTCCGCAGTGAGCAACTGGAAGCAAAAGAATGAAGGTGGCAACGTTGAGGCATTGGTTGTAAAAACAATCTTTGTTGACGGAGCACGCAGCATCAAAAGAATGCTTCCAGCACCTCAAGGTAGAGCTTATCGCATGCGCAAGCGCAGCAATCACGTAACAGTTATTGTTGACGTAAAAAATTAAGAACTTTCAAACTGAATCATAATGGGTCAAAAAACGAATCCAATTGGCAATAGGTTAGGCATCATCCGCGGCTGGGAGAGTAACTGGTATGGTAGCAAAAAAGATTATGCTCACAAGCTGATCGAGGATACCAAGATCCGTGGTTATCTGAATGCCCGTATCAACAAGGGTGGAATTGCAAAAATTGTTATTGAGAGAACCCTCAATAAACTGATCATCACCATCCACACTTCCAAGCCTGGTATCATCATTGGTAAAGGTGGTGGAGAAGTGGACAGGATCAAGGAGGAGTTGAAGAAGCTCACCGGCAAGGAAGATGTTCAGATCAACATCCTTGAAATCCGCAGGCCGGAGTTGGATGCCCAAATTGTTGGTGAAACCATCGCCAAGCAAATTGAAAACCGCATCAACTTCAAGCGTGCCATTAAAATGGCCATTGCTTCAACAATGCGCTTGGGTGCTGAAGGAATCAAAATAAAGGCGAGTGGTCGTCTGGGCGGCGCTGAAATTGCCCGTTCTGAAGAAATCAAGCAAGGTCGCGTTCCGCTGCATACATTCAGGATGGATATTGATTACGCTTCTGTTTTTGCACAAACTGTTTACGGAAAGATCGGTTTGAAGATCTGGATTTGTAAAGGTGAGGTATTGGCAAAGCGTGACCTGAATCCAAATTTTGTGAGCGGTACCAAGGCTGATGGTCCTGAGAGAAGGGATTCCCGTCCGTCTGGTGGACGTGATGACAGACGCGGCGGTGGCGGTGGTCGTGATGATCGTCGTGGCGGCGGCGGAAGAGATCGCAGGGGATAATTTTATTTTAAAAAGGGTATTCACTAAAAATACTTCAACATGTTACAACCGAAAAGAACGAAACACAGGAAGGCGCAGAAAGGCAGAATCAGGGAAGAGGCCAAGAGGGGTACCACCCTTGCCTTCGGATCATTTGGTCTTAAGGCCATGGAACCTGTTTGGATGACAAACAGACAAATCGAGGCTGCTCGTCAGGCAATGACACGTGCCATGAAAAGGGAAGGAAATGTATGGATCAGGATTTTCCCGGATAAGCCAATCACCCGCAAGCCACAAGAAGTAAGGATGGGTAAGGGTAAAGGTAATCCTGAATTTTGGGCGGCTGTTGTTGAGCCAGGAAGGATCCTTTTTGAAGTTGAAGGTGTCACAATGGAAGTTGCACAAGAAGCAATGCACCTTGCAGCAGCAAAATTGCCAATCAAAACAAAGTTTATTGTACGCAGGGATTTTGCGGCATAAGCAATTAGAAAGATAAACTACTGAAACATGTCAAAAAAGATTGATTTTCTAAAAAGCCTCACTGCGCTGAGTGATTCAGACATCAAGGCAAAGATCACTGAAGATGAATTGCGTTTGAAAAAAATGCGTTTCGCTCATGCAATTACTCCCTTGGAAAATCCAATGAGTATCAGGGATTTGCGAAAGGACATTGCCAGGCTTAAATCTGAAATTAAAAAAAGGGCACTTGCCTAATCAAGGTAAATTTTAAAAATAAATCCGGACAAGGGCCGGGACCTAAAATAAAAAGAAATGGTTGAAAGAAAGCTTCGCAAAACCAAAACGGGTTCAGTTACCAGCGACAAGATGGACAAGACCATCACAGTTGCTGTTGAGAGAAAAGTAAAGCACCCGATCTATGGAAAGTTCGTTAAAAAAACGACCAAGTTCCATGCACATGATGAAACCAACGAGGCAAAACCCGGTGATGTGGTCAGGATCATGGAAACCAGGCCTCTGAGCAAAACCAAACGCTGGAGACTTGTAGAAATTATTGAAAAAGCCAAATAGGTCTTCACGAAAGTCAAAAGACAGATCGTTTAACCAAACGGCAAAAGCCGAATAAAATATAATAAAATGATTCAGCAAGAATCCAGATTGAATGTAGCAGACAACAGTGGCGCCAAAGAAGTCCTTTGTATCCGTGTATTGGGTAACAGTGGACAGGATTATGCCCGCATTGGAGACAAGATTGTTGTCACCATCAAAGATGCTATTCCCGCAGGTGGTATCAAGAAAGGTACCGTTGCCAAGGCTGTCATTGTTCGTACGAAGAATAAGCTCCGCAGAAAAGACGGTTCTTACATTCGTTTTGATGATAACGCAGTAGTTATCCTCAATGCTTCCGATGAACCCAGGGGAACACGTATTTTTGGACCAGTGGCCCGCGAGCTCAGGGACAAGGGATATATGAAAATTATTTCACTTGCACCAGAAGTTCTCTAATTGAGTATAAACTGCGTTACCAACGCTTAAAATAAAGAAGATGAATACTAGATTCAAGGCCAAGTTCAATATTAAAAAGGGCGATACCGTTGTGGTAATCGCTGGTGATGACAAGGATCTCAAGAAGCCACGCAAGATCCTCGAAGTTTTCCCGGAAAAATCACGTGTACTGATCGAGGGGGTAAACATTGTAACACGCCATACAAAGCCTTCAGCCCAAAACACCAAAGGTGGATTGATTAAAAAGGAAGCTTCGGTTCACATCAGCAATGTGATGCTTTGGGATTCCAAGACAGAAGCAGCTACCAAAATCAAGAGAACCAGGGAGAATGGTAAATTAGTAAGAATATCTAAAAAGTCAGGGGAGGTAATCAAATAATGAGCACAGCAACGTACAAACCAAGGTTACAGTCCAAGTATCAAAAAGAAGTGATACCTGCACTGATGAAAAAATTCAGCTATACTTCTGTCATGCAAGTTCCTAAGCTTACCAAAATCTGTCTCAACAGGGGTGTAAATGGAGCCGTTGCTGATAAAAAGCTCATCGACATTGCAATTGATGAGTTGACTACAGTAACTGGACAGAAAGCGGTTGCCACAAAATCAAAAAAGGATATTTCCAATTTCAAATTGAGAAAGCACATGCCCATTGGTGCGCGTGTAACCCTTCGTGGAGTCAAGATGTTTGAATTCCTAGACAGGTTGATATCAGCATCACTTCCGCGTGTTCGTGATTTCAAAGGAATCAGTGAAAAAGCTTTTGATGGTCGTGGTAACTATACACTTGGCGTAACAGAACAGATCATTTTCCCTGAAATTGATATCGATAAGGTAACCAAAATTACAGGAATGGATATTACTTTTGTAACCACCGCCAAGAACAATGAAGAAGCTTATGAGCTTCTCAAGGAAATGGGAATGCCTTTCAAAAACATCAAAAAGGATTAACTGATATAAAATTTGGGCAGTAGCCCTGTTTCAACACAATCAAGAAAATATGGCAAAAGAATCGGTAAAAGCCAGACAAAGAAAAAGAGAGAAAATGGTTGAAAAGTTTGCAGAAAAGCGTGCTGCCCTTAAGGCTGCAGGTGAATGGCAGGCTTTGGATCAACTTCCAAAAAATTCATCAAAAGTACGCTTAAAGAACAGGTGCCAAATTACTGGTCGTCCCAAGGGCTACATGAGATTCTTTGGTCTTTCAAGGGTAATGTTCCGCGACATGGCATTATCAGGTAAGATTCCAGGAGTTACAAAAGCCAGCTGGTAATCCGAAGAAAACAGAACTAGAACAAATCACTTAAACCGAAATAATCCCTTAACAAGGGACTAAGGAGGAACAAAATATGACAACAGATCCAATTGCAGACTTTCTGACGAGGGTCAGAAATGCACAGATGGCGGGGCACAGAATCGTTGAGATTCCAGCTTCCAATCTTAAAAAACGTATCACTGAGATCCTGTACAACCAGGGGTATATTCTCAAATACAAATTTGAAGATGATTCCAAGCAGGGAGTAATCAAAATTGCATTGAAATACGATGCAATCAGCAAAGAACCTGCCATTAGGACCCTTGAGCGTGTGTCACGTCCAGGCCTTAGGCAGTATGCCAAACCTGTAGAATTCAAAAGGGTAAAAAATGGATTGGGTGTTGCCATCCTTTCCACTTCAAAAGGTGTAATGACCGACAAGGATGCCAAATCACAGAATGTTGGTGGTGAAGTGCTTTGTTATATATACTAATCAAAACCATTGCTTGACGATAGGTTCGGATTGCGCACTAAGTTTTCTATACGGAACTGAAACCATCTGAACAATACCTCAAGCATTTAAAACTGAAATGACATGTCTCGTATAGGAAAAAAACTTATTGAACTTCCTGCTGGTGTTACTCTTGCCGTTGGAACGGATAACGTAGTAACTGTGAAAGGACCAAAAGGTGAGTTGAAGCAGGAAGTGGACCGTGATATCACCGTTGAAATCAATGGGAGCACAGTTGAGTTGAAGCGACCAACTGATCAAATCAGGCACAGGGCACTTCATGGTCTTTACAGGGCTTTGGTCAGCAACCTGGTTGTTGGTGTAACCACAGGGTTTAAAAAGGAACTTGAACTGGTCGGTGTGGGTTATAAAGCCTCTAGCCAGGGAAATTTATTGGATCTTTCCTTGGGTTATTCACACAACATCATTTTCGAGATCCCCAAAGAGCTGAAGGTGACAACCACCCAAGAAAAGGGAGACAATCCCCGTATTTTTCTGGAGGGTGCTGACAAGCAACTTCTTGGTCAAGTGGCCGCGAAAATCAGGGGCTTGAGGAAACCTGAACCATACAAAGGAAAAGGTGTGAAGTACAAGGGTGAATTCATCCGCCGCAAAGCAGGTAAAGCAGCTGGTAAATAATTAATCGTTAACGATCCTGGCAGCATCAGGAAAAACAATAAAAGATGAACGTAAAATCATTAAGAAGACAAAGGATCAAGTACACGATCCGCAAGAAGATTTCAGGAACTGCAGCATTGCCCAGGCTGAGTGTCTTCAGAAGCAATGCCGATATCTATGCACAAATGATCGATGATGTCAATGGTGTAACCCTGGCATCGGCTTCATCCCGTGATAAGGATATCAAGGCGCAAAAGGTCACCAAAACCGAAAAAAGCAAGTTGGTTGGTCAAGCCATAGCCAAAAAGGCTTTGGAAGTAGGCCTGGCTGGATGTGTTTTTGACCGCGGTGGTTTCCTTTACCATGGCAGGGTCAAGGCAGTTGCTGAAGGTGCACGCGAAGGTGGTCTGAAGTTCTAATCATTATTTTGTTCAAATCAATATTACAATAGATGTCAAAAGTAAATTACAGCAGAGTCAAAGCCGGAGACCTTGAGTTGAAGGAGAAAGTTGTAGCCATCAACCGCGTTGTCAAGACAACAAAGGGTGGAAGGGCATTCAGTTTCTCTGCACTCGTAGTTGTTGGTAACGAAGAAGGTGTCGTAGGACATGGCCTGGGTAAAGCAAAAGAGGTTCAGGAAGCCATTACCAAAGGAATAGAAGATGCAAAGAAAAACCTGATAAAAGTTCCTGTCATGAAAGGTACCATACCCCATGACCAGCTTGCAAAGGAAGGTGCCGCCATAGTATTGATAAAACCAGCCGCACATGGTACTGGTGTTATCGCAGGGGGCAGCATGCGTGCTGTTTTGGAAAGTGTTGGGGTAACTGACGTTCTTGCCAAATCGCTCGGATCTGCCAATCCACACAATGTGGTTAAGGCAACATTCAAGGCACTTGGTATGTTGCGTGAGCCAATTCATGTATCAAAAACAAGATCTATTGCCCTGAAAAGGGTTTTCAACGGATAATTCCTTCAATACATTTGATAACACGCTAATTCCCCAAGGGGTTTCAATATGAAGAAGCTAAAAATAACAAAAGTAAAAAGTGTCATCGACAGGCCTGAGCGTCAAAAGCGCACCATGGAAGCCTTGGGCCTCGGCAAGATGAATGCATCAGTAGAGTTGGATGCAACTCCACAGATTCTTGGCATGGTTAGAAAAGTCACACACCTGGTCAAGGTAGAAGAAATCTAGGTTCTTCGACCCTTCATCAATCTTATTTTTTAATACGAGTGGTTCTGATAGAACTGCGTTGAGTAAAACAAGCATCATGAAATTACATACTTTAAGACCCGCAAAAGGAGCAACAAAAAAGGAAAAGAGAATAGGTCGTGGTGAAGCATCAGGACATGGTGGAACCTCTACCAAGGGTAACAAGGGTGCACAAAGCCGTGCTGGTTACAAATCAAAAAGAGGACATGAAGGTGGCCAGATGCCAATCCAGCGCCGTATTCCAAAAATTGGCTTCAAGAACCGCGATAGGGTTGAATACAAGGTCTTTAACCTTGGTCAAGTAGAAACCCTCGTGGAGAAATATGCATTGGCTTCCTTTAGCATGGAAAATCTGTACATCAACGGGCTCATCAACCGCACCGATAAGGTCAAGATCTTGGGAAATGGTGCAATTACTGGCAAAGTTGACTTTAAGGTGAATGCCATCAGCGAAAAAGCCAAATCTGTAATTGAAGCTGCCGGCGGCACTGTTGAAATCATCAAATAATTTCCGATATTTAATGGCCATGGCCATTAAATCCCAAAACGGACAAAATATTTTCCAGTGAAGAAATTCATCCAAACATTCAAGAATATATGGAGCATCGACGATCTTCGCAGCAAGATCACGGTAACCATTCTGCTTATCCTTATTTATCGTTTCGGATCTCATGTTGCCCTACCAGGTATAGATCCCAACAAATTGGATTTGCAAACTGCCAAAAAGGGCTTGCTCGGTTTATTTGATACATTTGCGGGTGGATCTTTTTCCAGTGCATCAATTTTTGCATTGGGAATCATGCCTTACATATCAGCCTCCATTTTCATGCAATTGATGACCATTTTGGTTCCTCAAATGCAGAAAGTTCAAAAGGAGGGAGACAGTGGAAGAAAAAAAATCAACCAGTGGACCCGTTACCTTACTGCACTTGTTACCTTGTTCCAGGCAGCAGCTTACGTGGCCTATCTCAAAAATGTTAACCGTGAAGCCCTGATTGATGCATACCAACCTTATTTCTGGCTTTCAACCATCATTGTCCTGACCGCAGGTACGCTTTTCGTTATGTGGCTTGGTGAAAAAATCCAGGACAAGGGTCTTGGAAATGGTACTTCCATCATCATCATGGTAGGTATCCTTGCCCGTCTTCCACAGTCTTTCATAGGTGAATTGGGGGCAAAGCAAACACGCGGCGGTGGTGGTCTATTGTTGTTCTTGATTGAAATTGCTTTTCTCATTGCAATCATTCTTGGTTTGATATTGCTGGTGCAGGGTGTCCGCAAGGTTCCAATAAGCTATGCAAAGCAACTGGTTGGCAGCAAGTCCCTGTCCGGTGCACGTCAATTTCTTCCATTGAAAGTCAATGCATCTGGTGTAATGCCAATCATTTTCGCACAGGCCATCATGTTTCTTCCAACGTTGGCATCTTTCACCAACCTGGAATCCGGTAAAGGATTGGCAAGAATTTTCAATGATCCAAGCAATATTTGGTACATGTTGATCTACGTTGTAATGGTGATTGCCTTCACTTTTCTTTATACGGCACTTATCTTCAACCCCAAGCAGATGGCAGACAACCTGAAGCAAAACAATGGCTTCATACCTGGTGTAAAGCCAGGACAACCCACTGCAGATTATATTGGCCAGGTCATGGACAGGATCACTTTGCCAGGAGCGATTTTCCTTGCTTTGATAGGAATCCTTCCCGGTATTGCACAGCAATTGGGTGTTACACAATCTTTTGCTTCCTTCTTCGGTGGCACATCATTGTTGATCATGGTAGGTGTTATTCTTGATACGCTGCAGCAAATTGAAACACATTTGCTCATGCGTCAGTACGATGGCTTGATGTCCGGCGGCAGGATCCAGGGAAGACAGCCTGCAACAACTACCTCCATCTGATATGATCAGAATCAAAACCAATCCAGAAGTTGAACTGATTCGTGAAAGTTCACTTTTGGTAAGCAGCACTTTGGCTGAACTCGCCTCTATGCTCAAGCCTGGCATTACTACCGAAATGCTGGACAAACGAGCAGAGGAATTCATCCTTGATCACCAAGCGGTTCCATCTTTCAAAAATTACAGGGGTTATCCATTTGCTACATGCATTTCAGTAAATGATGCTGTGGTACATGGCTTTCCAAACAAAAACCTACTCAAGGAAGGCGATCTTGTTTCAATAGACGTCGGGGTGTACAAAAATGGTTTTCATGGAGACAGTGCCTACACATTTGGCTTGGCACCAGTTGCCGTTGAACACCAGCAACTCATGCAGGTAACCCGCGCATCATTGTTGCTGGGAGTAGAAAAAGCCATTGCGGGCAACCGTGTTGGTGATATTTCTTTTGCCATTCAGGATTATACAGAGCGATTGCACCACTATGGTGTGGTCAGGGAATTGGTCGGGCATGGTTTAGGAAAACAATTGCATGAGGATCCCCAGGTTCCCAATTACGGGAAAAAGGGCACAGGTCCCAAGTTGCGCGAGAACATGGTTATCGCCATAGAGCCAATGATCAATCTGGGCACCCGTGATGTAATGTATGATTCAGATGGGTGGACCGTTAGGACAAAAGATGGTAAGTTTTCTGCGCATTATGAACATACGGTTTGCATCAAAAGAGGAAGGGTTGATGTGCTTTCAAGCTTTGGGCAAATTATTGAGCATGAGAACCTGAACTCCTTCCTTTTCAGCGGATACTGATCCAATTATTCTTCAAGGGGATATGCTAACTTTACCCCATGAAGCATTTTCTATTTCTGATTTTTCCCATGTTTGTTCTGGGCCAGTCCAATCCTGTAAATGAGGTCAGGAAGTACAGGATGTCCAATGAACACGAATTGCTGAATGTCTATTTTGATTTTTTACGCATTCCAAACATTGCTGCCGATCTTCCCAATATCCGGAAGAATGCTTTTTGGATAGCAGATCACATGAAATCCAAGGGGATCTCCAATGTTCAGTTGCTTTCCTCCAAAACAAATGACACTCCTCCAGCAGTGTACGGTGAAGTCATTGTGCCAGGGGCAACAAAAACAATCATTTTTTACGCACATTATGATGGTCAGCCTGTTGATTCAACCAAATGGGCCAATGGTTTGCATCCTTTCAAACCTCAACTTGCCAACGGTTCTCTTGCAAGTGGCGCATCATTGATCAAATGGCCATCCAAGGCAACACCATTTGATCCAGAATGGAGAATTTATGGAAGGGGTAGTTCGGATGACAAGGCCGGAGTTTTTACCATCATCAACGCATACGCTGCGTTGGCCAAGCTAAAGATATCTCCCAGTGTCAACATTAAATTTTTTTTTGAGGGCGAGGAGGAAGCAGGCTCAACACACCTGCATGAAATTTTCAACCAAAACCGCGATTTGTTGAAAAGTGACATTTGGGTTATTTGTGACGGCCCTGTTCACCAATCTGGTCAAAAACAAGTTGTGTTTGGTGTTAGGGGCGATACACATCTTGAGCTTACTGTCTTTGGTTCATCAAGGCCCTTGCATTCAGGACATTATGGAAATTGGGCACCCAATCCTGCAATGGCCTTGGCTCAATTGCTGGCCAGCATGAAAAATGCCCAGGGGGAAGTTACGATCAGGGGCTTTTACGAAGATGTCATACCGCTTTCATCAGCTGAAAAAAAAGCCCTGTCACGCCTGCCACCGGTTGAGCAAGCGCTTCAAAAAGAATTGGGATTCAGCAAAGCTGAACGTCCAGGAACACTCAATGAGAACCTTAATCTCCCCTCACTCAATATCAACGGCTTGCAGAGCGCGGGCGTGGGAAAATTATCAGCGAATGTCATTCCTACAAAAGCCATAGCTTCAATAGACCTCAGGCTGGTTGCAGGCAATGATTGGAAAAAACAGCAGCAAAAAGTCATTGATCATATAAAAAGCATGGGTTATCATGTTACCGAAAAAGAGCCTTCTGCTGAAGAAAGGGCTGCACATGATAAACTCTGTATGGTTGTTCGTTCCGATGGGTACAATGCCCAGAAAACACCAATGGACAATGCCATGGCCCAAAGCATTGTCAAGGCTGTTTCTGCTGCCTTGCCTCAATCTCCACTGATGTTGCCAACCCTGGGAGGAAGTTTGCCTCTGTTTATTTTTGAAGAAATGCTGAACACCAAGCCAGTAACCGTTCCCATTGCCAACCATGACAACAACCAACATGCAGAAAATGAAAACATCCGCATTAAAAACCTTTGGGATGGGTTGGAAATGTTTGCATCCATCATGATAATGACAAAATGAGCAGCAGAAAAAAACTGATGGTTGTTGGTGGAGGAGCTTCAGGTTTTTTTTGTGCAGTGAATGCAGCAAGAAACAATCAAAACCTGCAAGTTGTGGTGCTTGAAAAAACATCCAAGGTTCTTGCGAAGGTTCGCATCAGCGGAGGGGGAAGGTGCAATGTCACCCACGCATCGGATGAGGTGGATGATATGCTGGAGGCCTATCCGCGGGGAAGAAATTTTGTCCGAAAAACATTGCACCAATTTTCTTCCAACGATACCATAAACTGGTTTGAAGCGCGTGGCGTTGGGTTGAAGACAGAGGACGACGGTAGAATGTTTCCAGTATCCGATCAGTCCCAAACCATCATCAACTGTCTCATCTCGGAGGCTGATCGTTACAATGTTGAGGTCATCATGCAGGCGGAAGTTGTTTCAATTGAAAAAGACCATGCAGGATTCAATGTTGCAGTTTCTCACAATGGGCAATTGCCCAGCATGGAAACCGCTGATTTCATCTGCATCGCAGCAGGCGGACATCCCAAAATTTCGGGATTCGATTGGCTGGCCAATACCGGACATTCCATAGAGCTGCCTGTGCCTTCATTGTTCACTTTTAACATTCCTGACAAGCATCTTCATGAATTGATGGGGGTTTCCTCAACTTCTGCAATAGTAAGAATTCCATCACTCAAGTTGCAGGAAACAGGCCCTTTGCTCATAACACATTGGGGTCTTAGCGGTCCTGCAGTGCTCAAACTTTCATCCAGGGCAGCCCGAGCGCTTCATGCTGTGCAATATGCTTTTGAAGTGAAAGTGCATTGGATTACAGCGTTTCATGAGAGTGCTATGTTTGAGGCATTGAAGCAAACCAAATCTGTCGCACGTCAGTCCATTGGCGCCAAAAACAATTTCAACCTTAGTACGAGATTGTGGCAATATCTTTTGCTGAAATGCTCCATCAAGCCTGAAACCATTTGGCCCGATGTGCCACACCAATCCCTGGTGAGCCTGGCCCGCACATTGTGTGGAGACAGCTACATGGTGCGCGGGAAAACAACATTCAAAGAGGAATTTGTCACTGCAGGTGGTGTCAAGCTGGAGGAGATCAATCCCCAAACGATGGAAAGTAAAAAACTGAAGGGTTTGTATTTTTGCGGCGAAGTGATGAATGTCGATGGCATAACCGGCGGTTATAATTTTCAACATGCCTGGTCAAGTGGATGGATTGCAGCATCTGCAATCTCTGATGCAATGGTTGATCTGAAAGGAGAAACCGCAACACCGGCCCTTTAAATGTCGCAAAGCAAGTGTATCTTGGAGGAGATGAAGATTGAGAACCCTTAGCAATTCCACAATTTTATTCCCATGCCATATCCCTCTTCCCGCAGAAATTTTTTAAGGTCTGCCGCCGTGTTGCCTTTCATTTCAGCCGTTGATCCAGTATTTGCTGAAGCGGCAAATGCTTACAGAAAAACGACACATGCAAATCAATCGGGCATTGCCCTGGGGGATGAGGATTTTTGGGGATGGGTACGGGAAGCGTACACGGTAAGTCCCAATATCATGAATTTGAACAATGGTGGTGTTGCTCCACAACCCAAAGTTGTTCAAGACGCACATATCCGCTATTACCAGTATGCCAATGAAGCGCCCTCTTATTACATGTGGCAGATCCTGGATCAGGGCAGAGAGCCCTTGCGTGAAAAGCTATCCCTTCTTGCAGGTTGTGACAAGGAAGAAATTGCCATCAACCGCAATGCAACTGAGGGGCTCAATACGGTAATATTTGGCCTTAACCTCAAGCCCGGCGATGAAGTTGTGTTGACAAGGCAGGATTATCCAAACATGATCAACGCGTGGAAGCAAAGAGAGAAAAGGGATGGCATAAAGCTGATTTGGATAGACCTCAAGCTACCCGAGGAAAATGAAGAGGTTTTGGCCGCGCAGTACATTGCTGCTTTTACGCCGCGCACAAAAGTGGTAATGGTCACCCATCTGATCAATTGGTGTGGCCAGATCATGCCGGTAAAAAAAGTAGCGGATGCCGCACATGCGATGGGAATTGAGGTGATTGCTGACGGGGCACACAGCTTTGCTCATTTTGATTTCAAGATTCCTGATCTTGGATGCGATTACTTTGCAACATCGCTGCACAAATGGTTGAGTGCGCCATTTGGGAGCGGAATGCTCTATATCAGGAAGGAAAAAATCAAGCATGTCTGGGCCCTGCTTTCCAACAACGAACCCGATGGGAAGGATATTCGCAAGTTTGAATCCCTGGGAACCCGATCATTTGCTTCCGAAATGGCCATCGGCGCGGCGGTGGATTTTCATGATGTGATCGGAAGCAAGCGCAAAGAGGCAAGGTTGCGTCAACTCAAGGACCATTGGGTGAGCCAGGTCAAAGACCTCTCGCGGGTATCCTTCAATCAGCCCAAATCCAAGCATCTTTCTTGTGCCATCGCCAGTATTGCCATCGAAGGGAAAAAACCTGAGGAAGTTGCAGGGGAGCTCTTTTCCAAATACAAGATTCATACGGTGGCCATCAACTGGGAAAACATCCATGGGGTAAGGGTAACCCCCAATGTCTACACATCGCTCAAGGACCTTGACAAGCTTGCGGAAGCAGTCAGGAGGATAGCCGGAGCATAAATCCATTGAAAATCATTGCCAAGCAGGGTTTGATCTGAAAAAAACGAGCAAAAAACATGGTTTTTTGCTGAAAGAACCAGGATTTCTATTACCTTTGCCGTCCCCAAATCAGGCTGACAAAACAGCTTGAAATTCAAACAAAAGGAGGAACTTAATAGTGGAAGAAAACAACACACTAGCAAATCCGTCAACAGTCTCCGCACACGATGATTTCGATTGGAGCATTGACAAGCGCAACGTTGCCCGTTACAACAACGAGGAGCAACTCAAGTATGATGCCGTTTATGAGGGCACATTCAAACAAATCACAGATGGTGAAATGGTTCAAGGCATCGTAGTGGGCCTTACCAAAACCGACGTGGTAATCAACATCGGCTTTAAAAGTGATGGTCTTGTTTCGTTGAACGAATTCAGGGACCTGCACGGATTGAAAACCGGTGATGTAGTTGAAGTTATGGTAGTTGAGAAGGAAGACAGGGAAGGTCACCTGCACCTCAGCCGCAAGCAAGCGCGTATCACGCGTGCCTGGGAGCGTATTGTGGAAATGCACAAATCAGGTGAAGTTGTCTCTGGCTTTGTTACCAGCAAAACCAAGGGAGGTCTTATCGTTGACATCATGGGCATGGAAACATTCCTTCCCGGATCACAAATCGACGTTAAACCCGTTACCGACTACGATCAGTTTGTCGGCAAGACAATGGACTTCAAGGTGGTTAAGATCAACGAAACCATCAAGAATGCAGTTGTTTCACACAAGGCACTCATTGAAAGTGATATCGAAGCACAACGTGCCGAGATCATGGGTAAACTTGAAAAAGGTCAGGTTCTTGAGGGAACCATCAAAAACATCACTGATTTCGGAGCATTCCTTGATCTTGGTGGCGTAGATGGCCTTCTTTATATTACAGACATCAGTTGGGGACGTATCAACCATCCTTCTGAGGTGCTCAAACTGGATCAAAAACTCAATGTCGTTGTTCTTGACTTCGATGACGAGAAACGCAGGATCAGCCTTGGTCTTAAGCAATTGACACCTCATCCTTGGGATACATTGTCAACTGAAATTGTTGAAGGTGCAAATGTCAAGGGAAGGGTAGTGAACATTGAAGATTATGGTGCATTCCTTGAAATCACCCCTGGTGTTGAAGGACTTGTTCACGTCAGCGAGATCACTTGGGCAAACACTCCGGTGAATGCAAAAGAGTTCTTCAAGCTGGGAGATGAGTACGAAGCAAAAGTGGTGACACTTGACAAGGACAGCAGGAAGATGAGCCTTTCTATCAAGCAGCTCACTTCAGACCCATGGAACATCATCGAGGAGAAATATCCTGTAGGCAGCCGCCACACTGGGCTTGTAAAGAACATCACTCCTTACGGTGTGTTTGTTGAACTTGAGCCAGGTATCGGTGGTATGATCCACATCAGCGATCTCAGCTGGCTGAAGCGTTACAACCATCCTACCGAGTTCACCAAATCAGGAAGTCAAATTGACATCATGATCCTGAACATCGACAAGGAAAACAGGAAGCTTCAGCTTGGCCACAAGCAACTTGAGGAAGATCCTTGGAATGCCCTTCAGGAAACCTTCGCAATTGGTTCTATCCATGAAGGAACTGTTGTAAAGAAGGATGATAAAGGTGCTGTTGTTCAGCTTCCTTATGGTCTTGAAGGATTCGCGCCTGCACGTCATCTTGCAAAAGAAGACGGAAAAACAGTTGGTGCTGACGAAACCGCTCAATTTGTGGTGATCGAATTCGATCGCAACGAAAAGAGAATTGTGTTGAGCCATGCCCGCATCTGGGAGCAGGTTGCAGCTGACGAGAAAGAAGCAGTTGTCAAGGAAAAGAAGGCCGATGCAGCCAAAACAAAGAAGGCTGTTAAGGACATTCAGAACAAGGTTGAGAAATCAACATTGGGCGACCTTGGTGTTCTTGCTGAACTCAAAAAGAAAATGGAAGGCGGAGAATAAGGAAACTTGTTCACTGCTTACTCCTAACGATAAGGGTCCTGTGCACATGCACAGGACTTTTTTTATGCTATCAGGTGATGGAATTCGTGTGCCTGCAGGGAAAGCAACGAATCAAGCTTGAGCTCGGCAATTGACCAATGGCGATGATGAAAATCGTCAGGATGCGGAACCACAACGCACTTCATTCTTGCAGCTTTTGCAGCAAGAAGCCCATTGAAAGAGTCTTCAAAACAAATGCATTCTGTTGGGTGACTTCCCAGCGCTATCGCACAATTGATGAATACCTGCGGATGCGGTTTTCCGAATGGGAGGTGCTCAGCAGATGCAACAGCTGAAAACATACCGACCATTTTCATTTTTTGAAGAACTGCATTGATGAGTGATAGGGGAGATGAACTGGCCAGCCCAATTTTCAGAGAGGATTGTGTTACGATTTCAAGGACATTGGCCACCCCATCCATCATTTCACCTTTTTCAACGACCATGGATATTACTGTTTCAGTAATGTCTTTTTCAGCCTGAGGTATGTTTGAAGGGTCAATTGCAAAAACATTGAACCAATGTTGAAGGAATTCCTTCGTTCTCAATCCGGTTGTTTTTGCATATTCCTGCGCCTCAATCACAACGTTGAATCTTGTGAGGCATTGCTGCGCAGCAGCATGCCAAAGTGGTTCAGAATCAATGAGCAGCCCATCCATGTCAAATATCGCAGTTGTAGTTTTCATGTGTGCAGGTCTTTCGATAAAATTAGTGCATTTCAGCACAACGGTTGTTTGCAGAACAGTTCATTTGTGGCTCAACAGAGTAATCTGCTTTATGGATTATTCCTTATCTTGACAGCCTCATGATTGACAAACTCAAGGACATCAAGCTTGTAAGGAAATTGGTATATGCCCTGGTTGGTTTATTTACCTATCCAGGACTTGCAATTGTCAACAAGCTCAAGATCAGCGGCACGGAAAACCTCAAATCCCTCCCGAAGCAAAACGTCTTGTTTGTCAGCAATCACCAAACCTATTTTGCAGATGTCATTGCTTTTCTTCACATTTTTTGTGCCGTAAAATGGGGCAAAAAGAATAGGCTTGGCCTTCCTTTCTATTTTCTGAACCCTTTTGTGGATGTGAATATTGTTGCTGCTGAGGAAACAATGAGAGACAACCTCCTGACCCGGCTCTTCACGTTGGCGGGCGCGATAACGATCAAGCGTACCTGGAGGGCGGCAGGTAAGGATGTCAAGCGCGATGTGGATGTCAATGATGCCTCTAAAATCAATGAGGCCTTGGCCAAGCGCTGGGTCATTACTTTCCCCCAGGGAACTACAAAACCATTTGCTCCAGGCAGAAAGGGCACTGCACACATCATCAAATCAATGCGGCCGGTTGTTGTACCGGTAGTAATCAATGGTTTTTGGCGGGCCTTCAACCGCAAGGGATTGAGGTTTAAAAAAAGGGGAACAACATTGTCCGTGAGTTTCAAAGAGCCACTCAACATTGATTATGAACAATCCGTTGAAGAAATACTTGAACAGGTGATGAATGCCATTGAGCAAAGCAAGACTTTCATGCTGAAGGGCGGACATCACCATGAAACAGTTCGCGGTTGATTCAACTGTTCGTGAAAAGGGCTTTCAATTCTGTTGCCTCCTCTGGTTTCATCTTCTTCGCCAGCACCAACCTGAGTTGCCTTCTTCTTAATGCGCCATCAAAGACTTTTTTTTCTTCCTCTGTCTCAGGAATCAGTTCCGGCACTGCCCTGGGTTTCCCGTTGGGATCTATTGCAACAAAAGTAAAATAGGCTTCATTGCTTTTGTATTTGTATTGCTGGGTCAGGTCTTCTCCCCAAACCGAAATGTGTACTTCCATAGACGACTTGAATGCTCTTGATATTTGTGCCTCTATGTGCACAACCTGTCCAAGTTTTATGGATGCATCGAACGAAATGTTGTCTACGGAAACGGTCACGCATGGAGCATTACAATGTTTACCTGCAGACATTGCTGCTGCTGTATCCATCCAATACATAAGTCTTCCGCCCATGAGGTTTCCATAAAAGTTGGTGTCGTTTGGAAACACCAGCTCAGTCATGATGACTTTTGATGCTAAGGCATTTTTAGGTTTCATCTGTGATTCAATTTAGATGGTTGTTGTTTCGGCATTCTCTAAAAAAGCGGGTGAAATGTCTGCACCTATGCCTGGCAATTCATCCAGCTCAAGAAAATAGTTGTTGTAACGCGCACCTTGCAGCACAGGATCTGTCAGGTGGCCCAGGAGGCAGGTGTCGAGGTCGTAAAAATGGATATTTTCATGTGCCATCGCAAGGTGGACCTTTGCCGTCAGGGCAAGCCTGCTTTCTACCATCCCTCCAAGCATGCAGGGGATGTTGTACCGTGCGGCTGTATTGGCAATTTCAATGGCTTCAAGAATTCCACCCGATTTTGCGAGTTTGATGTTGATACAGCTGCAGCTGTCACTGGTGATGAGTCTTTCTGCATCAAAATGATTGAATACACTTTCATCAGCCATCAGTGGAATAGAAACATTTCTTTTCAATGCAGGCAGCATAGGGTCAAGATGATGGTGCATCGGCTGTTCACAAAAATCGATATTGTATTGTTCAATTGCATTCAATACATGCAATGCAGTTTCATAGCTCCATCCCTGGTTGGCATCTGCCCGCAATTGTATTTCGTTGCCCACTGCTGCCCGTATCAGACGAATCCTTTGGATGTCATCCTCTCCGTTCTTTCCAAGTTTTACCTTGATGATTTTTACGCCATTTTGAACAAATCTACGGGCTTTGTTGGCCATGTTTTCTGGGCTGTCTATGCCTATGGTGAGGTCTGTCTGTATGGGTTTCTTTTTGCCTCCCAAAAAGGCATACAAAGGCATGTTCTTTGCTTTTGCAGCAATGTCATGCAATGCCATGTCAAAGGCACTTTTAATTGTGCTGTTGAACGCAATATGGGCGTGCAACTCCCTCATTCTTTCTGCAATAGAAATAGGATTCTTTCCCTTGATGATGCGGGCAAGTTCTTTTCCTACATGGAAGCAGGTATCTTGGGTTTCTCCCACCAGCATCGGAAAGGGGCTGCACTCACCTACACCGCAAAGTCCCTCATCAGTATTGATTTTCAGGTAAATGTTGTTCGCCGCATAGCAGGTTTCAGTTGCAATTACAAATGGTTCCATTGGAATGGTAAGCCTGCTGATTTCAATTGAACTGATCTTCATCATGGTTGATTTAACTGCCCTTATCCCCTTCAAAGGTAAAGTTTCCAATGCTCTTGGTTGCAATTCCTGTTGATCAAACAAAATCAGATCTATTGTGTTTACATTGAAATCGATTTATGGAAAAACTCAATGGTAAAAAAATAGTGGTGGCAGGTGCCTCCGGTGGCATAGGCAATCAATTGGTGAAGTTGCTGGTTCAAAGTGGGGCAGAGGTTTTTATTACTGGAAGAAATGAAAACAAATTGATGGCCTTGGCAGAAAAATTGTCCATCCCCTCGTCGCATGTTGTTGCAGTAGACCTTGGAAGCGCATCACAGATGGAAGGCTTGGCTTCTGCGGTTTTAACAAACCTGGGTACGCCGGACATCCTGATCAATGCAGCAGGCATTGGAATCATCAAGCCCCTGGAGCAGTTGTCCATTGATGACTTCAATCAATCCCTCCAATCCAACCTTGTGGGTACATTCCTTTTCGTCAAATCTTTTCTACCTGCGATGAAAGAAGTAAAAAAGGGACTGATCATCAATATTCCGGGCGTACTTGGAAAAGTACCCATGGCAGGTGCTGCAGCTTATTCTGCAAGCAAATATGGGATAGTGGGAATGATGCAGAGCATAAGGGAAGAGCTGAAGCGCACAGAGATAAGGATTACGAACCTGTTTTTGGGGGGAGTGGACTCACCTTTTTGGGATAACATTGACCTGAAGGTTCAAAAAGAAAAAATGATCAGAGAGGAAGAGGCTGCAAGGTCAATTTGGTTTTTATGCCAACAGCCAGCAAGTGGAGTGGTCAGTGAAATGGTTTTGCAGCCGTTCAACCACCAGGCCATTTGATCAAAGCATCGTACCCTTGAGGAAGAGATAGGCGCAATTGAAATAAATGATAACACCCGTTACATCCACCAGGGTGGCAACGAAAGGTGCGGAAGACACAGCGGGGTCAGCTCCCAGTTTCTTGAGTACAATGGGGAGCATAGATCCGGTAATGGTTCCAAACATGACGACACCAATCAGCGATACCCCCACTACCATGGCCACAAGAAAATAGTGGATACCATATACTTCAGGAAATATCTGTGACCAAACCATCACCCTGGAAAAGCCGATGATCCCCAAAACGGTTCCCAGCATCAGGCCTGAGACAATTTCCCTCCGCATGACCTTCCACCAGTCAGCCAGGGTAACTTCCCCCACGGTGAGCGCCTGGATGATCAGTGAAGATGCCTGAGATCCTGTATTTCCTCCACTCGATATGATCAAAGGGATGAAAAGGGAAAGAATGAGCGCCTGGTCCAGGGCATGTTCATAACTCGCCATGGCAGTTGCCGTAAGCATTTCACCCAGAAACAGTACAATCAGCCATCCAACCCTTTTTTTGAAGAGCCTGAAAATCGAAATTTCCAGATAGGGTTCTTCCAGGGCTTCAGTACCTCCCATTTTTTGCATGTCCTCACTGAATTCTTCATTGGCCACCCAAAGCACGTCATCGATGGTTACAATGCCCAATAGGATATTGTTGTTGTCCACTACAGGCAATGCAACCCTGTTGTTCATCTTGAATACTTGGTTGGCCTTTTCCTGGTCGTCATACACATTGAGTTCGATGTACCTTCCGTCTGTCAGCTCGCTCACCAATCTTTCAGGAGGTGAAAGCAAAAACTCCTTGATTCTTACGTCATCCAACAATTGTCCCTGGTCGTTGATGACATAAATGACATCTATGGTTTCAGATTCCTGTCCAACTTCCCTGATATGGTCCAAAACTTCTGAAATGGTCCAGTCGGCCTGTACCGCAATATAATCTGGGGTCATCAGACGCCCAACGCTGCCCTCTGGGTAACCCAGCAAGGAAAGTGTGATTTTTCTTTCCTCCGGATTCAGCAGTTTGATCAGTTCCCTTACTGCATTGGTAGACAACTCCTCAAGAAATGAGGTACGGTCATCCGCAGGGAGTTCGTTCAGTAAAGCAGCAGTTTTGAGGGGATTCAGCTCTTGTATGATGTCTTTCTGCACACCAAGCTCAATGATCTTGAAGGTGCTTGCTGCCCTGTGAATGGACAAGTCGGCCATGATTTCGGTGGCATGTTCCTTGTTGTCCTCAATCAGTTGGGCGACATCACTGATGTTCAGTTCATTCAGAAATTCAGTCATGTGCACGCGGTTTTCTTCCCTGAGGAAGAATTCGTACTGCTCCTGAAGATCCATATGCGTGTCGACCTGAATCATGCCTGAATACCGATTTCTGCAAATTTAAACATAGTTTTCTAGCCCGCAATATTAAGTTCGTTTGGTTTCTTGCCCATTGGAGCGTTTAAATGGCGCTTGCTTTAAAAGTGTTTTTAAATGCATACATTAGTACCAAATCAAAAACGAATGATTGTTTTTCTGGTTGGTTTCATGGGATCGGGAAAGTCTTTTTATGCGAAAGGACTCGCAAACCACCTTCATGTTCCAATGGTAGACCTCGACAACTATCTGGAAAAGAAGCAAGGCATTACCATCTCGGGAATATTTGAAAAATTTGGAGAGCAGTCCTTCAGGGACATGGAATCTTTGGCATTGAAGGAGGTATACAGTGAGATGCTGAACAAAATGCCCCAAAATAAGGATCAGAACAGGATTGTAGGGATCGTTTCCTGTGGGGGAGGAACCCCATGTTTCAATGAAAACATGGAATGGATGAACCACCATGGAATGACCGTTTGGATAAATCCTCCCGAAGCGGTGATCAGTGAACGCTTGAAAAAAGAGGCTGCAACCAGACCCCTACTGGCAAATCTTGATGAAGCAGCCTTGACTGATTTTATACGCGAAAGGATGGCGGACAGGATTCCGTTTTATGCAATGGCATCTACCACCATCACCGACCCGCATATTTCCATGGAAGAATTCTTAAATGCAATACAAAATGCAAAGAACATTTTTTAGGCTGGCCTCCTTGTTTGCGATGCTGGCAGTCGTGCTTGGGGCTTTTGGCGCCCATGCCTTGAAGGCCTATCTTTCGGAGCAGTCAATGGCTGGCTTCCAGACGGCGACAACATACATGATGACACATGCCATTGCCATTTTTATTGTGGGAATATTGCACAGGCACTACAAAAAGAAGACAATGGTTTGGGCGGGTAATTTATTCATCACGGGTATCATCCTCTTCTCGGGATCCATTTATTTAAGACAGCTGCTGCTCTTTTTGGGGTTTGAAAAAACCGCTATTGTTGCACTTGTGACGCCCCTGGGGGGATTGATGTTCATCCTTGGATGGCTCTTTGTGTTTTTATCCATCTCACCAAAGGAGAATGCTGAAAAGCATCCCAAAGATGATGACTGAAATAAATTGTATTTTTGAAGGGTATTACAATCAACACCTGTCATCAAACCGTTCAATGCCAAATGGGTAACCGTTTAAAATCTCCTAAAAACACAGCTGATCCTGAAGTTCTGATTGAAGAAAAAGAGGAAACGGTTGAAATCAAATCACTTGTTCATGATGAGCGAACCCACAAGATACTTGGGTTCACACTGTTGTTTTTTTGTTTTTTTCTTTTCGCTGCTTTTACGTCCTACTTATTTACTTGGACAGAAGACCAGGACATGGTAAGGGATATGGGCGCCAAAATACTCATGCCCAATGAGCTGGAAATCAGCAACCTGTTGGGCAGTCTGGGGGCCTATACAGCCTTTGTGTTTTTTGAGTTTGGTTTTGGAATTGCCTCCTATCTGTTTTGTTCCTTGTTCTTTGTTTTGGGAATCAACCTTTTGGTTGACAAGCCAATTTTCTCCATAGCTCGAAATCTCCGCTATCTTATTGCAGGCCTGGTGGTACTCAGTGTCGGGGCTTCCTTTTTTACACCGAACACTGCATTCAACTGGGGAGGCGCATTGGGCAAGTATGCTGCCTTTTGGCTGACTGCTGTTATCGGATGGACCGGCACTTTCGCATTGATTTCACTTGCATTGTTGTCTTATGGAATTTGGCGTTTCAATCCAATCTTCAAGTGGCCTGTTTTTTCTACCTCTCTGAAAAAAGATGACCAAGACCATGCCTTTGATGCCGAGGATACTGCTCCAATCGTTGCGCCTGAAGTGATCCAACCAAGGCTTGACCTGACCGAAGGAAACAGCTTAAAGCAACCCAGTGAAATTGTTGCCCCTTTGGAAGTTGCAGCAGCAGCTGCCCCATTGGAGTTGGTGGAAAAAAATGAAGATCTTGAAAATGAGACGCTGTCTGTTGAGGACGCTCCATGGGAACAAGCGGTGGACCTGCTCGATGAAAGTGCGGATGAAGATCCTCCATTGGAAATCAAGCCCGTTGTCCCGGAAAAAAACCTTTCTGCCAAAGCTGCTGCAGTATTGGCTTCTCCAAAGTATGATCCGATTGCTGACCTTAAAGGATACAAGTATCCTTCCTTGGATTTGCTGGCACAGCATACGGGAGAAAAAATAGTGATGGATCAACATGAGCTGGAAGCCAACAAGACCCAGATCATGAGTACCCTGCGCAACTATGACATCGAAATCCAAAAAATATTTGCAACCGTTGGTCCAACAGTAACGCTCTATGAAATCGTTCCCGCTGCCGGTGTCAGAATTTCTCGGATCAAGAACCTTGAGGATGACATTGCTTTGAGCTTGTCAGCATTGGGTATCCGCATCATTGCTCCAATACCCGGAAAGGGAACCATCGGTATAGAAGTTCCCAATGTCAAGAAAAGCATTGTGGGCATGAGATCCCTTCTGGCCTCAGACAAATTCCAAAAAAATGACTTTGCATTGCCCATTGCATTGGGTAAAAAAATCGACAACGAGAATTTCATTGTTGACCTGGCCACCATGCCGCACTTGTTGATGGCAGGTGCTACCGGACAAGGTAAGTCGGTGGGTTTGAACGCGATATTGGTTTCCCTCCTTTACAAGAAGCATCCTTCCCAGTTGAAGTTTGTACTTGTTGACCCCAAGAAGGTTGAGCTGAGCATTTACCGCACCATCGAGAAACATTTTCTTGCCAAGCTTCCAGGCGAGGATGATGCCATCATCACCGATACAAGAAAGGTGGTGAATACCCTGAATGCATTGTGCATAGAAATGGATGAGCGCTACGATCTCTTGAAGGAAGCCGGTTGCAGAAACATCAGGGAGTACAATGAAAAATTTGCCGACAGAAAACTCAATCCCGAGAAAGGACACAAGTTTTTGCCGTTTATCGTGCTGGTTATTGATGAGTTTGCAGATTTGATCATGACTGCCGGCAAGGAAATTGAGACACCCATAGCCCGTCTTGCGCAATTGGCAAGGGCCATTGGCATTCATCTGATTGTGGCCACACAGAGGCCCTCTGTAAACATTATTACAGGAACCATCAAGGCGAACTTCCCGGCCCGGATCGCCTTTAAAGTATCCTCAAAAATAGACAGCAGAACCATTTTGGATGTTGGCGGTGCAGAGCAGTTGATAGGAAGGGGAGACATGCTGGTTTCCTATCAGGGAGAAGTTACACGGGTGCAGTGCGTGTTTGTAGACACTCCTGAAGTGGAGAAGGTGGCAGACTTTATTGGCGGTCAGCAAGGATATCCATCCGCATTTGAACTTCCTGAAGTGGTGGATGAGAAGGATATGGATGACAGGGAGATTGATTTGCTGAGCAGGGATCCTTTGTTCAACGAGGCGGCGTCCCTGATTGTTCAAAGTGGAATGGGCTCAACGTCACTTATTCAGCGAAGACTTAAACTGGGATACAACCGCGCCGGAAGGTTGATGGACCAGCTCGAAGCCGCTGGAGTTGTAGGACCCAGCAAGGGAAGTAAGGTTCGGGAAGTGCTTTTCAAAACTGAATATGAGCTCGAACAGTTTTTAAAATCAATGGAATAGTCTTTTCTTTGCACCGGTCTCCAATTTGCCGATGGCTTACTCAAACAATAATGATCATGTTTAAACGTTTGTTGTCAGTATTTTTCTCCATAACGGTTGCTTGTTTTTGCACCCATGCACAAGCCCCAAAATCAATGGGCAAGAGCGATCCAGAGGCCAAAAAAGTGCTTGATGCAGTCAGTGCAAAATTCAAAACTTTCAAAACTGTAAAAGCCTCATTTGCGTTGAAAATTGAAAATGCTGCGGGTAAAGTTCAGGGCACCAAGGCAGGGACCATCATGATGAAAGGCATAAAATACAGGGTTTCCATCACGGGGCAGGAAATATTTTGTGATGGTACAACCATCTGGACCTACGACATGGCTGCAAAAGAAGTGCAGGTTTCAGCTTTGGACAACAGCAGCGGGGCCATCACCCCACAGAAGTTGTTTACCAATTTTTATGACAAGGACTTTCTCTACATGCTCAATCCTGAAGTAAAAAAGGCTGGCAAAACATATCAGGTCATTGAATTGACGCCAATCGACAAGACCAAACCATTTTTCAAGGTCATCCTTGAAGTGGACAAGCTGACAAAAGTGATCATGTCCACGCGTATTTTTGAAAAGAATGGCAACCGCTATCTCTATGCCATCAATACAATGGCCACGACAACCGTAATACCGGATGACAGCTTTGTGTTCAACCTGAAGAAATATCCTGGTGTCGAGGTGATAGACCTGCGTTGATGCAATTTTATGCTCCCCACCGGTAAGCCTTGATATCAAATCCCGCAAGATCGAGTACACGGTCCACAACGGTCATTACTGTTTCCTCAACGGTTTTGGGGTTGCTGTAAAAAGAAGGGGTTGCAGGACAAATGATTCCTCCAGCAAGTGTGATGGTCTCCATGTTCCTGAGATGAACAAGGTTGTAAGGGGTTTCCCTGGCAACACAAATGAGTTTTCTTCTTTCCTTCAATACAACATCTGCCGCTCTTGATATCAGGTCGTTTGAAACACCTGCTGCGATTCTGCCCAGTGTACCCATTGAACAGGGAATGATGATCATGGTATCATATTGGCCTGATCCTGATGCAAAAGGTGCATTGAAATCCTTTTTTCCGAATACAGGAAGATCCAGCATTGTAAAACTGTCGTTGCCAAGCTCTGTGCGCCATACCTCCTTTGCATTGTCGGTTAAAATTATTGACAAGTCGGTCCATTGCTCCTTGATGGCTTTCATTTTCTTGATCAACAGATCGGCATAAATTGATCCGCTGGCTCCGGTTACTGCAACGACAACTTTTCTCATGTAATGGCCTATTTACTTGATTAACAACAAAACAATGCAAAGGTTAGATATGGAGACATTTATTTGGAGGTTTGTGGAAGTTTTAAAAAATTAAACATTGATTCCCCGAACTGGGCAATATCCCAGTACTGCAACGCGTTATTGTCTTGGTCTTTCAAAGGAAATTGGATTTAAAAAGGGGCTGGATTTCTATCCGGTCCTTTTTTGCCAGCGAGCGAAATGCCTTGGCAAAAAAATCCCTGCCGAGGCAGGGATGATGATTTAAATTTCAGCCATTTGTGCAATAGCCTCATTTTTATAGAGCCCTTCATCCAACTTCTTTTTGGTTTCCTCAAAAGCTGTCAGTGTCAATTGGATTTCCAGGTCAGTATGAACTGCAGTGGGTATCAACCGATAAATAATATGCCCTTTGGGAATAACCGGGTACACTACAATAGAGCAAAAAATGTTGTAATTCTCTCTCAGGTCTGTAACCATATGGGTAGCCTCTTCAACACCACCCTTCATGTAAACAGGAGTAACCACGGAATCCGTTTTCCCAATATCGAACCCCTTTTCTTTCAGTCCATTTTGAAGTTTCAGTGCATTTTCCCACAGTTTTGCTTTGAGGGCTGGCTGTGTTTTGAGCAGTTCTAGTCTTTTGAGGTTACCAATGACCAATGGCATCGGAAGGGATTTGGCAAAAATCTGGCTTCTGATGTTGTAGCGAACATAATCAATGATTTGTTTGGGGCCTGCAACGAAAGCGCCAATGGAAGCCATTGATTTGGCAAAGGTTGAAAAGTAGAGATCGATTTCATCCTGAACGCCTTGCGCTTCACCAGCTCCTGCACCGGTTTCCCCCAAGGTGCCAAAACCATGGGCATCGTCTACCAAAAGCCTGAATGAATATTTGGGCCTGAGCGCAGCAATCTCCTTCAATTTACCCTGGTCTCCCGCCATCCCAAATACACCTTCGGTAATGAGCAAAATCCCCCCTGCATTTTGTTTTTCAATCAAGGCTGTAGCCCGCTGAAGTTGTTTTTCGCAGTCATCGATTTCGTTGTGCTTGAAAACAAAACGGTGACCCTGGTGCAGCCTCAGGCCATCGATGATACAGGCATGGCATTCGGCATCGTATACAATGACGTCGTGTCGGGAGCAAAGGGTGTCAATCAGGCTCAGGATTCCCTGGTATCCAAAATTGAGCAGGATGGAGTCCTCTTTCATCTCAAATGCGGCAAGTTGCCGCTCCAACTCCTCATGGTGATTGGTGTTGCCGCTCATCATTCTGGCTCCCATGGGTGAAGCAAGTCCATATGCTGCAGCAGCATCTGCATCCGCTTTCCTTACTTCAGGGTGATTGGCCAGGCCCAGGTAATTGTTCAGGCTCCAGACAATTTTTTCTTTCCCCCTGAAATTCATCCTGGTGCCAATTTCTCCTTCCAGCTTTGGGAATGCAAAATATCCATGTGCCCGTTCACGGTGTTGACCAAGCGGCCCGTAGTTCTTGATCAGTCTTTCAAAAATATCTCCCATTGTCTAGAAATTTTGGTTCTTGTATTCCTGCAAATATAAAAATTTTAAAAATACCATTCTCCGTGAGGATGTTCATAAAATGCGGATATGCATAGCTTTGCATTACCCTACCTTTGTAAGGCAAAATTGAAATCATGTCAAGAAATAAACTTTTCCTCGCAGGAATGATGCTGTTGGGCTGTGCTGTTGGATTCGCGCAAAAAAAACCAGCTTCATCTCCAGCGCCCAAATTGATTGTAGGAGTAATGGTGGATCAGATGCGCTGGGATTACCTTTACCGGTTTCAGCACCGCTATGGGGCCAATGGATTCAAAAGAATCCTGCGTGAAGGTTTTTCATGTGAGAATACACAAATTTCTTACGCGCAGACCGTAACAGCAGCAGGCCATGCCAGTGTGTATACCGGTTCAGTTCCTGCCATCAATGGCATCATGGGAAATGAGTGGTACAACAGGGCGCTTGGCCGGGATGTATATTGTGTTGAGGATGATTCAGTCAAAATTGTAGGTGGAACAGGCAAGGGCGAGCCCATGTCACCCAAAAACCTCATCGCAACCACCATTACTGATGAGCTTGAATTGGCAACGAATTTCAGGTCAAAGGTCATTGGTGTTGCCATCAAAGACCGGGGAAGCATTTTGCCTGCTGGGCATGCTGCAGATGGAGCCTATTGGTATGAGCCCAGTTCTGGTAATTTTGTGTCAAGCACCTGGTACATGAAAGCCTTGTCTCCATGGGCCGCTGCATTCAACAGCAGAAAGGTAGTGGATTCCTTGTATGCCCAACCTTGGAGCCTAAGCCATTCCATGGAAACCTATGCGCAGAGTGATGTGACCAATCCTTCGTATTTCAAAAACCCATTTCCCCGCAGCCTTGCATCCAACATTGGCAAGAACTACGGTGCCATATCCTCTACACCATGGGGGAATACACTGACCCTGGCTTTCTCCAGGGCTGCTGTGGAAGCGGAGTCTATGGGAATGGACAGCATACCCGATTTTTTGGCCATCAGTTTATCTTCTCCAGACTATATTGGTCATGCTTTTGGTCCCAATGCTGTGGAAATTGAAGACAATTACATCAAGCTCGACAAGGAACTGGAATTGTTTTTCAACTACCTGGACATGAAAGTCGGCAAGGGTAATTATCTCTTCTTCATGACCGCAGACCACGCTGTTGCGCACGTGCCTGCTTTTCTTCAGCAGCACCAAATCCCTGGAAAAACAATGAAGAGCAACAAGAAGCCTGAAGAGGCCACCATGAAGAAATTTGGTTTGAAAAAACTGGTGGAGGCATCTGCCAATTATCAATTGTACCTGAACAGGAAATCCATTGATTCTGCAGGCTTGGATTTTTGGACAGTAAAGTCTCACCTCATTGCCGAACTGAACAGAGACGAGGATGTATTGTTGGCTTTTGACAATGAACACATCAATGCAGCCAATCTTCCTGCTGAATTCAAGGAAATGTTCATCAAGGGGTTCAACCACAAATTGGGAGGTGATATCCAGGTGGTATACAAACCTGGGTATTTTTTCAGCAACAGCAGCACTGGAACCACACATGGATCCATGTTTCCCTATGATTCCCATATACCCTTGCTTTGGATGGGCTGGGGCGTGAAACAAGGCCTGACCAACAGGAAGGTGTTCATGAGTGACATTGCCGCTACCTTGGCGGCACTCTTGAAGGTACAAATGCCCAGTGGCAACGTAGGCAGTGCAATTCAGGAACTGATCAAATAAAAAAGCGATAGGCATGCAACAATATTTGGACCTGATAAAGCATATTCTCGAGAAGGGAACTGATAAAAGCGACAGAACCGGCACTGGAACCCGAAGCGTTTTCGGTTATCAGATGCGTTTTGACCTTCAGGATGGTTTTCCAATGGTGACCACCAAGAAGTTGCACCTCAGGAGCATCATCCATGAGTTGCTCTGGTTTCTCAAAGGAGAAACCAACATCAGATACCTCAAGGACAATGGGGTAGGCATTTGGGATGAGTGGGCAGATGAACATGGGGAGCTTGGACCTGTTTACGGCAAACAATGGCGATCATGGGAAGGAGTAGATGGTAAAGTGTATGACCAGATTACTGATTTGATCGCACAGATCAAAAGCAATCCAGACAGCAGAAGGCTGATTGTAAGTGCGTGGAACGTGGCTGAGCTGTCGCAGATGGCATTGATGCCCTGTCATACCCTTTTTCAATTTTATGTAGCCAATGGAAAACTTTCCTGTCAGCTGTATCAGCGATCTGCAGATGTTTTTTTGGGTGTACCATTCAACATCGCCTCATATGCATTGCTGACGATGATGATTGCACAGGTCTGCGGGCTTGAACCTGGTGACTTTGTCCACAGTTTTGGAGATGTGCATCTCTACAACAATCATTTCGAGCAGGCGCAACTGCAGTTGACGAGAACGCCTTTTCCATTGCCAACCATGAAAATCAACCCATCCGTTAAAGATATTTTTGGATTTCATTTTGATGACTTTACACTGGAGGGGTACCAGTCGCATCCCGGCATCAAGGCGCCAGTTGCGGTTTAACAATTGAAAAACTAATAGATGATCATCTCAATAGTTGTAGCAGCCTCTGCAGAAAATGCCATCGGCGACGGCAACGCACTGCTTTGGAAACTTCCCAATGATATGCGGTTTTTCAAGAACCTCACCTGGGGTATGCCCGTCATCATGGGAAGAAAGACTTTCGAGTCCATGGCTTCAAGGATTTTGCCTGGAAGGATCAATATTGTCATCAGCAGGAATCCATCGTCATTGCCTGTAATGGACAACCTTTGGGCAGCTTCAGGACTTGAGGATGCGATTACATTGGCAAAGACAACAGATTGCAATGAAGCATTTATCATTGGAGGGGGTGACATTTACCGGCAAAGCATGGCCCTTACAGACCGCATTTACATGACCAGGGTGCATGGTAAATTCCCAACCGCTGATACATTTTTCCCATCGTTCAGCAATTCCGAATTCAAATTGGCCGATGCAGTTGACATGCCTGCTGATGAAAAACATGTCCATGCCTATACGTTTGAAACCTGGGAAAGGGTTGACAGGGCAGCCCTCTAACATTACCATGTACAATTCAGCACAACTGGCCTGGAAATACTGCGTTTACCTGGTTAAATCTTCCAGTGGAAAAGGCCATGGGGTTCACTCGCCCTTTGTATTTGATTTCATCACCAATGTCTTGCATGGGAAGCAAGTTGATGCCGGATTTTCCCGCATAGAGGCAAAGCGGGCATTCCTTTCAACATCGCAGCAAATGCTTGATGTGCTTGATCTTGGGGCTGGCTCCATTTCGGGCAACAGCAAGCAGAGATCGGTTTCTTCCATTGCCCGCAGTGCAGCAAAACCTGCCAAATTTGCCAAACTGCTGTTCAGGATGGTCCGTTATTATCGAATCGATTCGGTGCTGGAACTGGGCACCTCACTCGGCCTTACAACAAGGTACCTGTCACTCGCTGCCCCAAGCGATGGTATTGTTACCATCGAAGGGGCTCCTGGAATTGCAGCGTTTACAAAACAATGCCTGGAAGAGGAGGGCGTTCAAAATGTTTCGTTGCAAACCGGAGATTTCAAGGATCTTCTGTCTGGCGCCCTGGCATCCATGCGTGGGAAAAAACTTGTGTTTTTTGATGGCAATCACCAATATCAGCCAACGATGGACTATTTCTATACTGCGTTGAAGATAATGTCCAACGATGACATCCTCATTTTTGACGATGTGCACTGGAGTCCTGAAATGGAAAAGGCTTGGTCAGAAATTAAAAAAAATGAACAAGTGGCCTGCACCATAGATTTATTTTTTATCGGCATCGTTTTTTTTAGAAAAGAATTCAAGGAAAAGCTCGATTTTGCCATTCGCTTCTAATTTGTGGGCACATGGCGCATCAGATATTTGATTAGCTTTGCTCACTCAAACTATCCCCATGATCGTTGGTGTTTTAAAAGAAGCTGCCCCCGAAACAAGGGTCTCCCTTATTGCAGAAGGCGCTGCGCAACTCATAAAGAAGAATACAACTGTTTGGATCGAAAGCGGAGCTGGATTGAACGCATTCTGCTCAGATGACGATTATCGATCCGCAGGTGCAGCAATCAAATCTGCTGAAGAGATCGCTGCTAAGGCGGACGTCATCCTTTCTATTCACGCCCCATCCATTGAAATACGGAATGGTGTAGTATTGATTGGCATGTACCAGGCCAGGTTTCAAACCGATCGCATCAAGGATTGGACCAGCAAGGGTGCTGTTGTGTTCAGCATGGAGCTGTTGCCACGTACAACCAGGGCACAGAGCATGGACATCCTTTCCAGTCAGGCCAATATTGCCGGGTACAAAGCTGTTCTTACTGCCGCAAATGCGTATGGGCGGTATTTTCCAATGTTCATGACTGCTGCAGGAAGCGTTGCTCCAGCAAAAGTATTGATCCTGGGTGCAGGTGTTGCAGGTCTTCAGGCCATCGCAACATCCAAGCGATTGGGTGCTGTGGTCGAGGTGTTTGACACAAGGCCTGCCGTGAAGGAAGAAGTACAAAGTTTGGGTGCCAAATTCATCGAAGTACCCGGTGCTGCAGATGCTTCTGCTGCTGGTGGATATGCGGTTGAACAATCAGAAGAATACAAAAGAAACCAACAGGCCAAAATTGCCGAAAGTGTTGCAAAGGCGGACATCATCATCACCACTGCACAGATTCCAGGCAAAAAAGCCCCAATCCTCATCACTGAGGAAATGATGACTGCCATGCGCAGGGGAAGTGTGATTGTTGACCTTGCTGCATCAACGGGAGGCAATACGCCCGTGACCAAGGACAGGGAAACCATTCATTATGATGGACTGACCATCATTGGAGACAGCAACCTGCCTGCAACCATGCCTTCAGATGCCAGCAAGCTCTACGGAAAAAATATCCTCAACTTTCTTCAGCTCATCACCAACAAGGATGGCCAGTTGGCAACCAATGTTGAGGATGATCTGGTCATAGGGGCAAGGGCGACAATACAATAATACTTAACATAAAATCACTTCAAAATGGATCAGATCTTGCATTGGATTGCTGCACACCAAGAAATGGCTTACATCGTTGTCCTGATGATCTTTGTCGGAATTGAGATCATCGGCAAAGTGCCCAGTGTGCTGCATACTCCACTCATGAGTGGTGCCAACGCCATTCATGGTGTTGTCATCATCGGGGCCATCATTGTAATGGGAAAAGCCGAAGAGGGAAATGTTCCCGCGTTGGTACTTGGTTTCCTGGCTGTCATCCTTGGCACTTTGAATGTAGTTGGTGGATTTGTCGTCACAGACAGAATGCTCGAAATGTTTAAAAAGAAAAAATAATTACGCATAAATCAGGTACTGATGGAATTCAATATATTGGTGTTTTGCTATTTGATTGGCTCCGTAACATTCATTCTCGGTTTGAAAATGCTTTCCAATCCCGCAACTGCAAGAAAGGGAAATCTTGTTGCTGCAGCCGGTATGGCGATTGCCATCCTGGGTACGATTTTTCTCTATGAGGAAGGTGGAGTGAAGTTGGGCAACTATGGCTGGATCTTCTCCGCCCTTGTTATTGGATCCGTGATTGGAACATTGATGGCAAAGCGGGTGCAGATGACTGCCATGCCAGAAATGGTAAGCCTTTTCAATGGAATGGGAGGTGCCTGTGCCGCGTTGATCTCCGTCATAGAATTCAGGCATTTGATGCATGGATATGACGCTGCTACGTATGCCAGCAATGGGTCATCCTATTTCTCAAGCCTTGACGGAACCACAATGCTCATCATCTTCCTTGGATTGATCATTGGATCAGTTTCGTTTTCTGGAAGCATGGTTGCATGGGGCAAGTTGAATGGAAAGCTGAAGGATTTTGCATTCCCAGGCCAACACATCATCAACCTGGTTATCCTTGTGCTCAATTTGGCCATAGCGACATTTGTCATTGTAGCAAGGCCTGAAGAAACCCCCCTCTTCTTTTATGCCATCATTGTACTCTCGTTGCTGTATGGTCTGTTTTTTGTGTTACCCATTGGTGGCGCAGACATGCCTGTGGTGATATCCCTGCTCAACTCCTTTACTGGCGTGGCTGCTGCCTGTGGCGGTTTCTTGTACGACAACAAAGTAATGCTGACGGGTGGAATTCTGGTAGGAGCAGCAGGCACCCTATTGACAATGTTGATGTGCAAAGCAATGAACAGGTCTTTGAGCAATGTGTTGATTGGCTCTTTTGGTGGTGGTAACGCTGCAGCTGGTGCCGGTCCACAGGGCGGAACATATAAAGAAATTTCACTCAGTGATGCAGCTGTTGTAATGGGTTATGCCAACAAGGTCATGATTGTACCGGGTTATGGGCTTGCCGTTGCCCAGGCACAACACATTTGTCATGAGTTGGAAAAGGCATTGGAAGCCAAAGGCGTTGAAGTCAAGTATGCGATTCATCCTGTAGCTGGAAGAATGCCAGGGCACATGAACGTATTGCTGGCCGAGGCTGATGTGAGTTATGAAAAACTGCTTGAAATGGAGGTGGCCAATGAAGAATTCAAGACTTCCGACGTAGTATTGATTTTGGGCGCCAACGACGTTGTCAATCCTGCAGCAAAATCAGATCCATCATCACCTATTTATGGAATGCCCATTCTTGAGGTTGAACAGGCCAAACATGTTATAGTGAACAAGCGCAGCATGAAGCCAGGATATGCAGGTATTGAAAACCAGCTCTTCTTTCAACCAAAGACATCGATGCTCTTCGGTGATGCGAAAAAAGCCCTGCAAGACCTGCTTGCTGAAATACGCAGCATCTGATCTTTTTTAACGCCACAATATCAGGAATTGATTGCTTAATTTCATGCAATAAAAATTCTGCTATGCGTTTTAGTTTCCTTTTGTGGCTCTTGTTGTCCACGCATTTATCCTTTTCCCAGCAAAAGATTACGGGTTTTTTCAGTGCCAATGCTGCAAGGCAGTTGGACATGGAAAAACAATTAGATGCCATGATCAGTGAGTCCAACCAAGACCAGTGGCTGAAGTTTCTTTCTTCCGGTCCACATCATATCGGTTCCGCAAAGGGCAAGGCCAATGCCGATTACATGGCTGCTTTGTTTCGCCAATGGGGATATGAAACCGAACTCGCCGAATACCATGTTCTTTTTCCAACACCAAAATTTCGTTCCCTGGAACTTTTGGGCAACAAACCGTACAAGGCAAAACTCGAAGAGCCTGCCATGGCAGAGGACAAGACTTCAGGAATAAAAAATGAGCAACTTCCCACCTACAATGCTTATTCTGCCGACGGCGATGTTACTGCTGAACTTGTTTTTGTGAACAGGGGCATCCCGGCAGACTATGATGAGCTGGAGCGGATGGGGGTCAGTGTAAAGGGTAAAATCGTACTGGCAAAATATGGCGGATCATGGAGAGGAATCAAGCCAAAGGTAGCTGCGGAGCATGGGGCCATTGGCTGCATTATTTATTCAGATCCCATGGACGATGGATATGTCGCTGGAGATGTCTATCCCAAAGGTCCATACCGTCCTGGCCAGGGTGTGCAGAGGGGTTCTGTGATGGATATGCCGGTTTATCCTGGTGATCCAACAACACCTGGCTATGGTTCAAAGGCCGATGCGAAAAGGTTGAGCCGGGAGAACATCATCACCATCATGAAAATTCCCGTATTGCCGATTTCATATGAGGATGCATTGCCCTTGCTGCAATCGCTCCAGGGGCCAGTCGTTCCTGAAGGCTGGAGAGGTGGTTTGCCGCTTACCTACCATACTGGACCCAGTGCTGCCAAGGTCAGGCTGCATCTTGAATTCAACTGGGACATCAAGCCACTTTACAATGTCATAGCAAAAATGAGGGGAACAGATTTTCCTGACCAATGGGTGATTCGCGGCAACCACCATGACGGATGGAACATGGGTGCAGCCGACCCGCTCAGTGGGATGGTGGCAGAAATGGAAGAAGCAAGGGTTATTGGAGCTTTGGCCCAAAAAGGATTCCGACCCAGACGCACGCTTGTTTTCTGTGCCTGGGATGGCGAGGAGCCAGCATTGTTGGGTTCTACCGAATGGGTGGAAGACCATGCGGAGGAGTTGCAGCAAAAGACTGTTGCTTATCTCAACTCAGACGGAAACAGCCGCGGTTTTTTAGGGATTGGCGGATCGCATGCATTGGAAAATTTTTTCAATGAAGTAGCAGCAGATGTTAAAGATCCCCAGACAGGTGTGAGTGTCTTGGAAAGAAAATATGCCAAGACGCTTGCCACTGCAGACAGGAGTGCAAAAGCAAAAATATTGGGGAGCCGTTATATGAAAATCAGCGCTCTGGGTGCGGGGTCAGATTACTCACCCTTTTTCCAGCACCTGGGTATTCCTTCTGCCAACATTGGTTTTGGAGGTGAGGGTAGTGGCGGCGAATACCATTCAGTCTATGACTCATACGATCATTTTACCCGCTTCAAGGATCCAGGCTTCAAGTATGGTACTGCACTGGCAAAAACTGCAGGACGCTCGATGCTGAGGCTTGCAAATGCCGATGTTCTGCCGTTTGATTACAACATCCTGACAAATACCATCTCAGATTATCTAGCAGAATTGAAACAGGTGTTGGAACAGCTCCGCAGCGATGCAGAAATGGAAAACAAGCTGATCAATGATAAGGTCTACCAGTTGGCTGCTGATCCTGTACTGGGGTTTGCTTTTCCCAAAATAAAGCCTGTAGTGCCTTTCCTGGACTTCAGTTCCGTTGAAAACGCCATGGCTTTACTCAAAAAAAATACAGCATCGCTCAAGATGGCTTTATCTGGTGCAGCAGTTTTGGATGCATCAAAATTGGCAAGCCTGAATGGGATGCTGTACAAGGCCGAGCAAAAGTTGCTGTATGAAAAAGGGCTGCCCCGAAGACCCTGGTACAAGCACCAGGTTTACGCTCCCGGTTTTTACACAGGCTATGGCGTCAAAACACTTCCTGGAATCAGGGAGGGAATTGAAGAATCCAATTGGAAAGAAGCACAAGATCGAATCGTCATACTTGCCAATACACTGATGGAGTTTGATGCAACCATAAAGGCCGCACTGGCCATTTTCAACTGATGTTACTCAAGGAGGAATTTTTACAGGCGTTGGAAGGATGTCCGGGATTTCTCAGGGAAGAAATGGTTGCAGCCCACCAACAGGGTTCCCCAGTTTCTGTTCGGCTCAATCCCAAAAAAAAGACAAGCCCATTGGATATTTTTCCGGGTGGAATTCTAAGCGATGCAGTGCCTTGGTGCGAAAATGCATACTATCTTAAAAGCCGTCCCAAATTCACATTGGATCCGCTTTTTCATGCAGGTGCCTATTATGTGCAGGAAGCATCCAGCATGTTCATTCATCATGCGATTTCGGATCTGATGAAGGATGCAGAAGGCTTATTGGCACTGGATCTATGCGCCGCACCTGGTGGCAAGACAACCCTCTTGTCATCAATGCCTCAGTTCAGAATGGTGCTGGCAAATGAAATCATACAAACACGCACCCCGGTATTGCAGGAAAATGTCATCAAGTGGGGCGCTGACCATGTGTTTGTCTCGAACAACGATCCTGTGGACTTTGAAAAATTGGCTGGTTTTTTTGACCTGGTTTTGGTAGATGCCCCCTGCAGCGGAAGTGGGTTGTTCAGAAAAGACAGTGACGCAATGGACGAGTGGAATCCAGGATTGGTAAGCTTTTGTGCCGCCAGGCAAAAAAGAATTCTTGCAAGTGCAATGCAATCTGTCAAAGAGGGCGGGTACCTCTTGTATTCTACCTGTTCTTATTCGAAGGAAGAAAATGAGGACAATTTGGATTATATCCTCCAGTCCGGCATGTTTGAGTCTGTCTCCATCCATATACCGGCAGATTGGAATATTGTCCATAGTGTTTCTGGTGTTGGCAAGGCAAATGGATACCGCTTTTATCCAGATAAGCTCCTTGGCGAAGGATTTTTTTGTGCACTGCTCAGAAAAACCGGAGAGACAACAGGGCTGCACAATGCTGGATTGGGCAAGTTGGAATTGATCAAAGCGCCAATGGTATTGCAAGATTGGATCATTCCCTCAAATAATTTGCAGTTTTTTAAAAAGGAAAATGAGCTTTTTGCTGTAGATGAAATAAACATTTCATCATTGATTCAACTAAAGGATGCATTGAGGATGAGAAAGTCCGGCCTAAGACTGGGCGCAGAAATCCGGACTGATCTTGTTCCAGACCACGAGCTTGCCATGTCTTTTATTCTTTCTGAAAACATTCCAACCCTGGTGCTTGACATGCAAGACGCCATTTCGTTTTTAAGAAGAGACAATGTTGAGGTTGATGGGCTAGGCAATGGTTGGCGCTTGGTCACCTATAACGCAATTGGTTTGGGTTGGGCAAAGATTGTTCAGGGGAGGGTTAAAAACCATTACCCCATGTCATGGAGAATCATGATGCGCAATTGATCAAATGTTAAAATTTCAGTTTACATTCAATTTCCACAGGTCCTGCTTGCAGTTTTAGGAAATATAATTTTAATTTGTAGTGTAACCAATTGGCATGAAACCAGTCATCATCGCATTTTTAGCATTTCTTATAACAAACAGCCATGCGCAACAAAAACTGATTGTTCACCAGTCTGACAATCAACTTTATGTGGACCACAAGGTTGCCCCCAAGGAAAACTGGTACAGTGTGGGAAGAATTTATTTTATCAGCCCAAAGGATATAGCTGCTTTTAATCAGCTGTCCATGGACAAAGGCTTGGGAATAGGTCAGGTGTTGAAGATTCCACTGAAAGATGAAAATTTCTCACAAGTGGCCAATGTGCCCAATGCAGGGGCCCGGGTGATTCATGTGGTGCAGCAAAAAGAAGGTTTGCTCAAAGTTTCAAACCTTTATCGTGTAGACAAGGAACTGTTGAAAAAATGGAATGGCCTCAAAACCGATCAGATCAATGTTGGTGCTTCGTTGACTGTTGGATTCCTGTTGCCCAAATCACCTGTAGCAACAGCAATACCCGTTCAGCCAAACGAAAAAGCAGTTGCTTCAATAGCCGTTGCCACAAACAATTCACAAAAGGAGTTTGCGGATACAGAAAAACCCAAGCAATCAAAGCCTGCAACTCCAGCAGTGACGGTTGCAGCAGCCGATATACCCGTTCTCAAACCTTCTGCTGCACCAGTCAAGGTGGTAGAGGAACAGCAGTCAGTTGTTTCGACGGAGACCAAAACAAGGCCGCAAACGCAACAACCTGCTGAGGGAATGCATCCCAAGGGATATTTTGCTTCCTTGTTTGACCAGCAATCCAAAGAAGGACAGCAACAAAAGCTGGAAAATTCCGCATATGGAGTTTTTAAGAGTACCAGTGGCTGGAAAGATGGAAAATACTACGTTTTGATGAACAATGTGGTTCCTGGTACTGTCGTAAAGTTGATCATAAAGTCAACCAGGAAAGAAATTTTTGCAAAAGTCCTGGGGGCAGTGCCTCCAGGGAAGGAGAGTGAGGGCCTTGCTCTTAGGATGAGCAATGCAACTGTTTCAGCATTGGGAGCAGCGGAAAATGGAAGTGATGTGGACCTTGTGTGGTACAACTAGATACCGAATACAAACAATATAATGTCTACAGAAAGGAAATTTCAAGCACCTCCGAGCCTGAATCCTTACACCGGGCCATGGGACAATGAAGTGGTCAAGCATCTTTTGCGCCGAACCATGTTTGGTGCAAAAAAAGATGACATCAGCTACTTTGCAGGCTTGGGCAGGGCAAAGGCCATTGACCAGATCTTGGACACCAGTCTTCCGCTGCCAGCCCCTCCCGTAAAAGAATATGCTGTTGGCAATGCCGCGATGCCAGATACTTTGATTGGTCCGGGAGAAACCTGGGTGAACGATCCCAACAACGATGGAACAATAGCTTCATACCGAAGGGCATCTTTCAAGAAATGGTGGGTAGGAAACCTGATCAACCAGGACCGTACAATTCGAGAAAACATGTGCATTTTTTGGCACAACCATTTCTCTACAGAAACAAATGACATTGGCAATGCCCAATTTGTTTATAAGCACCATGCGCTCATAAGGGCCAATGCACTTGGCAACATCAAATCTTTGGTCAGGGCCATATCAGTTGATCCTTCCATGTTGGTCTACCTCAATGGACAGAACAACAATAAATTTGCTCCTGACGAGAACTATGCTCGTGAAATTCAAGAACTGTTTGTTATCGGGAAAGGTGTGGGTGCCGATTTTTCAGAGGCCGATGTAAAGGCCGCTGCAAAATTGCTGACCGGATGGAGAAACGATTCGAACAAGATGGAGTCCTATTTTGATGCAACTCGACACGATGTTACCAACAAGCAATTTTCTGCTTTTTATGGCAACAAAGTGATTGCAGGCAAAACAGGTGCAACAGGCGGTGATATCGAATTGGATGAATTTATAAACATGCTGTTTGCCAATAGCGAGGCAGCGCTATTTCTTTGCAGAAAGTTATACATCTGGTTTGTCTATTACAAGATTACTCCAGAAGTGGAATCCAACATCATTGTTCCACTGGCCAAAATCATGCGGGATAACAATTTTGATGTCAAGCCTGTTTTGAATGCCTTGCTGGGAAGCGATCATTTTTTTGATGCGATGAACAGGGGCTGTCAGATCAAAAGCCCGGTTACAATGATGATTGGCTTGTTGCGGGAGTTTGACGTGAAGTTTCCAACTGAGGACATGTACGCCACCAATTATGGCCTTTGGAACCAAATGCTCAGTTATTTTACGAATCTCCAGCAAAACCTTGGGGATCCTCCTGATGTCAGCGGATGGAAGGCATATTACCAGGAACCAGGGTATTATGAATATTGGATCAATACGGACACCTTGCCCAAGAGAATCCAATACCTGGATGCACTGGTCACCAGTGGTTACACTATAAGTGGATTCAAGGTGGTGGTTGATGGATTGGCATATGTGAAAAAGATGGCAGCACCCAATGATCCCAACAAATTGATTGACGACTTGTCCGCCCATATTTTGGGTATTCCGATTTCAGCTTCACACAAGGCCCAATTGAAAAAGGATATCCTGTTGTCAGGTCAGTCGGATGACCTGTATTGGGCTGCTGCGTGGGACCTGTTTATTTCCACACCAACCAATGCAGCCAACACAAAATATGTTACAACTGCCATCACCAATTTGATCAAATACATGGTTGATCTCCCAGAGTATCAACTGTGTTAATCCGAACAACATGAACAGAAGAAAATTCTTAAATGGATACCTGCCTGCAGGTGTAATGGTGCCATCCTTTGTCAACGGGATGGGTTTCAAGGCATTTGAATCCGGCCATACATTCCTGAACAACTTGCTGTTGCCGGGAGGAGACAATGACAGGGTATTTGTTGTCATTCAATTGAATGGCGGTAATGATGGTTTGAACACCGTGATTCCGTTGGATCAGTTTGGAAAATATGCCAATGCAAGGAAAAACATCTTTATTGAAGAATCCAAGGTATTGCGGTTGAACGGAATTGAAAATGTAGGTTTACATCCCGCAATGACAGGATTGCAGCAGCTGTACAATGACGGCAAGTTGCATGTTGTGCAGTCTGTGGGATATGCACAACCCAATTTTTCCCATTTCAGGGCTACTGATATTTGGATGAGTGCATCCGATAGCAAACAGGTGTTGAACACAGGTTGGCTGGGGCGTTTCCTTGATGAAATGTACCCTGGATTTCCCATTGGTTATCCCAACAGCAACATGACCGATCCGCTTGCCATTCAGATTGGTTCGGTAACTTCACTGACGCTTCAGGGTCCTGCTCAGCCAATGGGAATGAGCATTTCCAACCCAAGTTCATTCTACAGCTTTGTCAACAACCAGATTGATACGGCTCCCAATACCTATGCTGGAAAGGAACTGACCTTTGTCAGGGAGATGGCCAAACAAACACAGAAGTTTGGGGATGTCATCAAATTGGCCAATTCAAAAGTGACGACCCAATCGCCTTATCCAACAGGCAACTCTTTGGCTGATCAGCTCAAGATTGTTTCAAGGCTGATCAAGGGCGGTTTGAAGACGAAAATTTACATGGTCAATTATGGTGGTTTTGATACCCATTCCAATCAAACGGTTGCCGGGGATACTTCAATTGGATACCATGCCACATTGTTGGGAAATGTAAGCAATGCCATCAAGGCTTTCATGGATGATTTGAAATTCCAGGGTGTTGAAGATAGGGTGATTGGCATGACCTATTCTGAGTTTGGCAGGCGCATTCTCAGCAATGGTTCAAGTGGAACTGACCATGGTGCAGCAGCACCGCTATTTGTATTTGGGGCAAGAGTACAGGCAGGGGTATCCGGAACTACCCCCATCTTGCCAGCCAATGCAACAGTTGGCGACAATGTGCCTTATCAATATGATTTCAGGAGTGTGTATGCAAGCATTCTGTCAAATTGGCTGTGTGTGGATTCAACAATGCTCAACAATGTGATGTTGAAAAACTTCCAGGAACTTCCTTTGACCAAGCTGGGAACCTGTTCCATCATGAAGCCCGTAGGAAATCCTGATCAGTTGATTGTGCTCTATCCCAATCCATTCCACAAGAAAATCACCATTCAGTTCAAATCTGCAGGAGGCCATATCATGATCCAGGTCATGGACGCTTCCGGGCGGCTGGTCAAGATTTTGATCGATCGCGAGTTTGATCCTGGCACTTTCAGGATTGATTTTGACGGGGAGCATCTTCCTGCCGGACTTTACTATATCCGGTTCCAGAATCAGGTCATGCAGCAGGTGAAGTCTGTTGTCAAGATGTGATGAACATGTTAAATGTTGAACTTGTTTCAATACATTTGGGCTCATTTCATTAAATGCCGAAGATGTCGCTAATGTTCCAACTTTACAGGATGCTTGTGCCCAAGCCGATTAGAACAAGATTGTTGTTATCATCTTTGGCCAAACGTATTCCCGATTTTCATTCAAGGATCAACGATTGTTCGAACGATCCTGAGCGCAAGGCTGTCATGGATTATATCAAGAGAAAGGGGGTGCAAATTTTTCCTTACGATTTCACTGAAAAATATGATGCATCCTCTATTGCTGTTCATGAGGATTCATCCTGTGGATTGAAGTATGTGATGATGGACGGAAAGCGGCTCTACTTCAAGCGAAGGTGGTCGGCCAACAGGATCCAAAAGTCCTTTCACGATTTATCCCTTGAACAGGACCCTGAAAGTCCTCACCGCTATTTGTCAGCAGATTTCGACCTTGGTCAGGAAGATGTTTTGGCTGATTTTGGAGCTGCGGAAGGAAACTTTTCACTCTCAGTGATTGAAAGAATCAAAAAAGTTTATTTGTTTGAATCTGATCCCGAATGGAAGGAAGCACTGGAAATGACTTTTTTGCCATGGAAGGACAAGGTTGAAATTGTTCCCAAATTTGTTTCAGACAAGAATGATGAAAAAAACTGTTCAGGAGACAAATTCTTTTATGACAAGGAATTGACCTTTCTGAAAATTGATGTTGATGGTGGTGAGCGAAAATTGCTACAAGGCTTTAAGGATACCATTTGCAATGCGACGAACATCAAAATTGCTTTGTGCACATATCATCAGCACGATGACGAGGCAGAATTCACAAACTTGCTTCAGTCGGCGGGCTACGCAGTGAAGCCATCAAAGGGGTACATGATATTTTATTATGACAAGAAATTGAAAGCCCCTTATATCAGAAGAGCATTGATCAGGGCCAAAAAAAATGGGTGATGGAGTGGAAGCTGATCAAGTCTGACTATCTTTTCAAGGACCTTTGGTTTACGGTGAGGAAGGATACCTGTTCCCGCAAAGACGGAAAAATTGTTGATCCTTATTATGTCTACGAATTTCCCGATTGGGTAACTGCAGTAGCAATAACCCATGATGGCAAATTTATTTTCGAAAGGCAGTACAGGCATGCCAGTGGCATGACCCTTATGGAAATACCTGGAGGCTGTATTGATGACGATGACAAAGACCCGAAAACAGCCATAGCAAGGGAACTGAGGGAAGAGACCGGCTATGAATTCAAGGCAATTGAATATCTTGGAAAAACATCAGCAAACCCTTCAACCCACAACAACTGGATGCATTTTTACCTGGCCACCGGTGGAGAAAAAACAGGCAATCAACAACTGGACGCAAACGAGGAAATTGAAATTCACCTGCTGACCATTGATGAAGTGAAATCTATGCTGAAAAACAATGAGATCTTGCAAAGCATGCATGTTACTGCATTGTTTTATGCTTTGTCAACATTGGGAGAGTTGCATTATTGAACCCATCTTCCGCGATCAACCTCTCCTACAACGAAAACACTTCCGCAAACAAGGATGAGATCATTGCTTCCTGCTTTTTTACTGAAATGTTCAATTGCAGTGTTCACATCCCCGAAACATTCTCCATTCAGACCGATAGCGTTGGCCATTGATGACAGTGTTTCCACTTCCAATGCCCTTGGTATATCCGCCTTGGTATAGCCATATTGCGCAGTAAGGGGAAGCATTTCAAGAACAGCACCAATGTCCTTGTCTTTTGACATGCCCAGGACAATGTACAGGTTATCAAATCCTGATGCATTGATTTGGTGAATGACCTGTCTCATTCCTTCTGTATTGTGGGCTACATCCAATATGAGGTATGGATTTTTGTGGATGGTTTCCCATCTTCCCTGAAGTCCAGTATTTTTTTTTGCATGGGCTATCCCGGATGCAATGGATAACGCATCAATCTTCCATCCTGTGTTGACCAAGATTTCCACTGCAGTGACAACAGTCCGTATGTTTTCTGATTGGTAGATGCCGGCAAGGTCGGAATGGTATACTTTCTTCTCCCTGTTTAAGGGGTTGACCAACTCCACAGCGATTGTTCCGGAGAGACTTGGCAAGGGAATTGCTTCCCATAGCGCGTCTGAGAATACAATGGGTGCTTGCATTTCAAGTGCCTTTTGCTTGAAAACTTCAGCTGTTTCAGGCATTGTCTGACCAATGACTACCGGGGTTTTCCCTTTGATGATGCCTGCCTTTTCGGTGGCAATCAATTTGAAGGTATTGCCGAGCAATTGCACATGGTCCAGCCCAATGTTGGTGATGATGGAAATTTCGGGGTTGATGATATTGGTGCTGTCTAGCCTTCCGCCAAGTCCTGTTTCGATAACCGCCACTTCAACACATTCCTCTGCAAAATGATTGAACGCCATGGCAACGGTCACCTCAAAAAACGAAGGTTCTATTGCTTCAATCAAATGGCTGATTTTTTCGGTAAAGTCAACAACATTTTCTTTGGAAATCATGTTGCCGTTGATCCTGATCCTTTCCCTGAAATCCATCAGGTGGGGCGAAGTGTAGAGCCCGGTTTTGTATCCCGCTTCCTGCAGGATGGATGCGATAAGGTGGCTTACAGAACCTTTGCCATTTGTTCCTGCCACATGAATGGTTTTGAACTTCTTTTGCGGGTTGCCCAATGCCTCACAAAGGGAAATTGTATTGGAGAGGTCCATTTTAAGGGCAGCGGCACCTGTTCTGCTGAACATGGGCAGTTTTGTATAGAGGTAATCAATGCATGATTGATAGTCCATGGTGTAAAGATATTGTATCTTTGCAAGCATGAGTATGTTAATGTGGATGCCCATGCTGGCTTTTTTTCTGGTGACTTCAGTCCAGGTTTTTTATTACTTGCGTTATTTCCGCCTGCTTGCTTTTTACAAGGAAAAGGAAAAGTCTTCTTTCAGGGAGCAGGCTGTAAGCGTAATTGTCTGCGCAAGGGATGAGGCAGATGAAATTGAATCAAACCTTCCAGGAGTTCTGGCCCAAACTTACAGAAGCACACATGAGATTGTCGTGGTCAATGACAATTCCCAGGACGATACAAAGTACCTGCTCGAAGGTTTATACAAGGATTTCAAGCAGCTGCACCTGGTTGAATTGAAACAGGAAGCTCTGCATATTCCCGGCAAAAAATTTCCACTTTCTGTAGGCATAAAATCTGCAAAGCATGAATTGCTCTTGATGACGGACGCTGACTGTATTCCAGCTTCAGAACATTGGATATTGAAGATGCAGAATGCATTCCAGGATGGGATTGAAATTGTCTTGGGATATGGAGCTTACAAGCGCAAGAAAGGCCTGCTCAACAAAATCATTCGTTACGATACCTTTCATACGGCCTTACAATATTTATCCTGTGCATTGGGTGGCCAACCCTATATGGGTGTTGGACGAAATTTGGCATACAAACGCCAGTTGTTTTTCAGGCAAAAGGGATTTGCTTCCCACCACCATTTGCCTGGCGGAGACGATGATCTTTTTGTCAATGCATGTGCAACAGCAGCGAACACAGCAGTCGTCATAGACAAGGAGGCGTTTACCTATTCAACGCCGGCAAGTTCATGGAGTGAGTGGATTGGACAGAAAGAGCGGCACAATGCAACCGGAAAATATTATAAAAGCAGACACAGGTGGTTGTTGGGATTTTATCTTTCATCTCATTTCTTGTTCTACCCACTGATGGTTGCTGCATTGTTTACTTTTGATTGGAGGTGGGTTTTGGGTGTTTGGGGAACACGGTTCATCATTCAAGGCCTTGTTTTTTTCAAATCCATGAAAAAATTGGGCGAAACAGACCTTTTTGTTTTTTATTGGCTTTGGGACATTTGGATGTTTTTCTATTACCTGATTTTCATTTCTTCTTTATGGAAAAAGCCAAGAAACCAATGGAACTGATATCGAAATATTTCAGTGAATTTTCATCAAAACAAGCAAATCAGTTTGGTCGGTTGGGCGAAGTGTACAGTGAGTGGAATGAAAAGATCAATGTGGTATCCAGAAAGGATATAGATGCACTCTATGAGCGACACGTATTGCATTCCCTTTGCATTGCAGCAAAGTATCCATTGGCCAATGGCCTGGAAGTGATTGACATTGGAACGGGAGGTGGGTTTCCCGGAATTCCATTGGCCATCTTTTTCCCAGATGTGCAGTTTCATTTGGTAGACTCCATTGCTAAAAAGTTGAAGGTTGTTGAGGCTGTGGCCGATGCGCTTGAAATTTCAAACATCACAGTTGAGCATACCCGTGCCGAGAACATCAAGGGACGAAAATTCGACTTTGCTGTATCAAGGGCAGTTGCGCCCCTTGGGGATTTGTGGCGGTGGACCCGGCCCTTGTTGCGCAAGGAAAGAAAAATGGAGGAACTGAAAAATGGATTAATCTGCCTAAAGGGCGGGGACCTCACGGATGAAATTGCACTGTCGCAAACACGCCCCCATCTTCATGCTGTCAATCATTTTTTTGAAGAGCCCTTTTTTGATGAAAAGTACATTTTGTACGTTCCTTTGTAAATACGGAAATATAGTTTTTAGGAATTCGCCTGTTGTTTGCAGCTTTGAGATCCTTTGGTTATTTAATTTTATAAAGTATGAGTAAGCAAATTGCAGTGAGCATTGTCGAAGACAATCATTTTATCAGAATTGCTTTTGAACAAATTCTGCTCAACACCGAAGGGTATAAGGTTTTGGCCCTTTATGGTTCAGGAGAAGAAGCCGTTGAAAAAATACCAGCGAATGTTCCGGATATTGTCTTGATGGACATCAATATGGGAAAAATGTCTGGTATTGAGGCTGTGCGTTATTTAAAACAAAAATGCCCCAGTATCCGTTTCATGATGTGTACTGTTCATGAAGATGATGAAAAGATTTTTGATGCACTTGCCGCTGGAGCAAGTGGCTATATTCTTAAAAAGATTAAGCCAGACGAATTGGTAGCAGCCATCCAGGATCTATATGATGGCGGTGCACCAATGACAAGTCAAATTGCAAGCAGGGTAGTGGCAAGCTTCAATCGGAAGGAAGGCGTCCGGGATCTTGAATTGATGGAAAGCCTTTCTGCGAGAGAGTATGAAATCCTGGAATTATTGGTCAAGGGAAGATTGTACAAGGAAATCGCTGTTGCATTGGGCATTTCCGGAGAAACAGTCAGAAAACATGTGTACAACATTTACAAGAAACTTCATGTAAACAACAGGGTAGAAGCCTATAACAAATTTTACGGGAATGCTCAATAATCCTTTCAGGGAAGGGTATTCAGGAATTCTTTTACCATTTTAAATTTTGTATCAGTCTGTTCAATGACATCCTTGAAAAGCTGGTCATCATCTGCAATTGTTCCGCCTGATTTTTTGATTTCCAACAACTCCTCATATTTCTTGACAAGGGAATCCAACTCAAAAATCACAAGACTCGGTTTGATTTTGTGCAGCGCAAACTGAAGTTGATCAAGTGCTTCAATGGAAGGAAGTGATGCAAACATTTTTTTAAAAGACTCGAACTCATTCAAGAAAATTGAAGCGATCCTGCGGTTTAGGACCGGATCCTTTCCTGTCATGTTGTTCAATCGCTTAAAGTCCATTTCGGTTCAAATATTGCATTTCGGTACGATAAACGAATATGCGTAAATACTTAGTAGTAAGTGAAAATACTTATTATTTGTAAGGAATCTTGTTTAATTAGATAAAAAAGAAACGAATCATTTTTGTTGGCTGTATTCATGATTATGCATGACCATTGGCTCAATTCTATCATCCACTTGCAGTTTTTTCAACCACCGAAATCTCGTTCTGAGCGACTTTTGTTAGCATTTCCACGACTTCCTGATCTGTCAGTTGGGAAAAATCCTGGTAGTAAGCCCCTATTCCGGTAAAACGAAGTGGCTCCAACAGACTAATGGTGTGGTCTGTCAGGGGTTGTATTTTTTTCTGTGTATTTGCAGGGCAAACAGGTACAGCTACAATTATGGACCTTGCCCCAGCTTTGCGGACTTCCCTGATTGCCAGCTCCATGCAGCTTCCTGTTGCAATTCCATCATCAACGATGATTGCATTTTTCCCATGGAGATCATCAGCTGATGCAGCCCTCCCAAATATTTTCTTCATTTCTGCAATCCTTTGTCTTTCCTTTTTGACGTTTTTCTCTACATAACCCTTATCCAGATTTTCATCTGCATTCAACAGCAGGTCGCTTTCAGAGACTGCTCCCACAGCGTATTCATTGTTTGAAGGAT
>Ga0222712_10000214_pt1 | contig 83037 bp, 84 predicted proteins | sample C33_657DmetaG_FD_165043 | JGI IMG/M metagenome (GOLD analysis project Ga0222712, IMG submission 165043) | Estuarine water microbial communities from San Francisco Bay, California, United States - C33_657D | ecosystem: Environmental > Aquatic > Marine > Unclassified | place: USA: California... | reverse complement strand
AACGAGACCAAAGAAAGTGTGGGATTGCAGTTGGAAGCGACCGAATTTCATGTTTTCTCTTTTCAGATTAAAACGCCGATACTAACCACATTACACTTTGCACTATATACGCACGAACCAGCAAAGTGCCATGACTCCAACTACACAAATATCTCCTACCCTCAAATTCCTAGGCCCCCAATGGTTCGCCATCGTCATGGGTCTTGCCGGCCTCGCGCTGGCCTGGTCCGCCGCCGCGACGAAAATGGGCCCTGCTGCAGAATGGGTGGCACGCGGTACCGGTGGGCTGGCGGCGCTGCTGTTCCTGGGTTTGCTCGTGCTGTTCTCGCGGCGCGGGCGGTTGTATCCCGAGGCGCTCAATGCCGACCTGCTGCATCCGGTGCGCCATGCCTACATCGCGACGATCACGATATCAATGATCCTGCTGGCGACGCTGGGGACGACGCTGCTCGGCCCTTCCATAGTCTGGGCTTCGTTGTGGCTAATTGCCTGCGTGCTGCAGCTGGCGGTGACGGTGTGGGTGCTGTCGCGCTGGCTGCGCGGCAATACTTCCGGCGGTTTTCAGTGGCCGGGGATCACGCCGGTGCTGATCATTCCGGTGGTGGGCAATGTGCTGGTGCCTCTGGCTGGCGTACCGCTGGGCCAGCATGAATGGGCGGCGGTGCAGTTCGGCATCGGCGCCTTCCAGTGGCCGGTGCTGATGGCGCTGATTTTCATGCGCATCGGCGTGCACGGCTTGTGGCCGGATCGCCTGCTGCCGACCGCCTTCATCACGGTGGCGCCGGCTGCGCTGATCGGACTCTCGCTGCTGCGCTTCGAAACGGCACCGGCATTGGCACAGGGCTGCTGGGGCATCGCGCTGTTTTTCCTGCTGTGGTCGGCGCAGGTGCTGAAGCAGATGCTGGCCCAGCCCTTCTCGATGGTGTGGTGGGCACTGAGTTTTCCGCTGGCGGCCTTTGCCGCGCTGACACTCAAACTGGCGCCGACGGGTCAGCCCTTTTCATTTCTCGCGATGCCGGTGCTGGCACTGACCACCCTGGTGATCGCCGCGCTGTGCCTGTTGACGGTGCGCGGGCTGCAACGCGGCACGCTGCTGCTGCCTGAACCCTGATCACGATTCGCGGAAGCGTTATTGCTTCAGCGATTCTCCAGCCGGTTGTAATCAAAAAAAGCCGCTTCGCCGGGCGCCTGCTGCCGGAAAGCGGCATGCGCGGCGTCGCTGTGTGCCTAGAGCGGGGCTGGTGCGCGGCACACGGTAAAATGCTTTCGGATAATCCCCGAGGAATCCCGGCACCACGGTCAGGCCGTCTTCTTCCGGGAGCGGCGCCGATTCCTCGTGCAACAGATGGCTGACCTTGGTAGGCGCGGTATCGCGCAGTAGCGTGAACCAGCGCGCAGCGCCTGAAGGATCATCAATGCGCAGGATGCTCATCACCGGCAGCAGCGGGAAATGGCAGCAGCACATCACCGCCAGCACGTCGAGTTCACGGCGCAGTGCGGCGCCGGGGACGCTGGTGAATTCATAACGGCGGTCGAGCACCGGGGAGAGCCGCTTTTTGAGCATCTCGTAAAACTCGCCCTGTGCGTCGCTGCTGCGGTAGCTGATGCCGGCCTCGCGATTGACTACGGCGTTGCGGCAGTAGACATAGTCCAGCACCAGCTCTTTGCATTGCGATACCAGTAATCAGCGACCAGCTTGCGCGCGCCTTCGAGCAGGAACAGCAGGAAATTGAATTCGCCTTGCATGCGCATGATCCATGTAGAGGTGCGAATTCAGCTGGTGCCCGGAATTGCCGTACACATCGCAGCCGGTGACCAGCAGGTAGTAGATGCGCTCGAACAGCGGATAATCCATGACCCAGCCGGTTTTCGGGCGGGAACCGATGAGGCACTTGACCACGCTGGCGTTGTCGAAGCTGCGGAAGATGTTCAGTGCGGCATTGGGATTGCGCCCATCACCGTCCCGGATCGTCGACAGCATGAGCGGGCGCGTCTGCAGCGCGAATAGCGACGGGCGGTTTGGTCATGGCAGGCTCCGTTCAACAGGAGCCCTTATCTTCAGGCGACTTTCGGATGGAACGATAGTCGCTGCAGGGCCTTAACAGACTTTTTCCTGCAGCAGCGTATTTGCCTTGAGCAGATTCTCGTCGATAGTGATGCCGAGGCCGGGGCCTTTGGGCACGTTGACGAAACCATTCTCCACTTTGAAATCGCTTTCCGGGCACAGCGGATCTTTGGCGTTAGTGTTGAGGCCGAACACGAATTCGGCAGCACCCATCATGCGAGAGGCCGGGGTGCTGGCGTAGAAGTGCGCGCCGGCAGCGGCTTCGAGTTGCGACTGCACCGCCAGCCCGCCGCAGTTGAGCTGGATGTTGGACGCTTCGGCGATGGCCGCGATTTTTTTCGCGGGGGTCAGGCCGCCGACCTTGTAGAGCTTGATGCAGAACACATCGACGGCACGCGCTTCGGCATGGGCCATCGCGTCCTGGATGGTGAAGATGCCCTCGTCGGCCATCACCGGGATGCCACCGGCGGCGCGGCGGATTTCCGCCATGCCATGCAGGTCGCGGCGTGCGATGGGTTGTTCGATGTAACCGAGCCCCATGGGTTTGATGGCTTCGATGGCAAGCAGTGAATCGCCCAGCGTCCAGCCGCAGTTGGGGTCGATGCCGATCATCACCTCATTGCCCAGCGCCTTGCGTACGGCGGCAAAATTGGAGACGTCCTGTTTCCAGCCGCGGCGGTCGGCCATTTTCAGGCACAGCACTTTGATGCCGTATTCCTCGACGGCGCGACGCGCCTCTTCGATCATGGTCTGCACGTCCTCGGCCATGCTAACCGACCATTCCAGCGGAATGCGCGGCTGGCAGCAACCGCCGATCAGTTCATGTACCGGTTTGTTCAGCGCCTTGCCCTGGGCGTCGCGGATGGCGATGTCGAGCACCGCACGCGCCGCCGGATTGTTGGCGAGGCGGTTATCGAACATCTCGTTGATGCCTTCGATGTCGAAAATCGAACGGCCAATCATCGCCGGGCCGTAGATTTCCTTTATCGCGGCAACAATGCTCTGCGTGGTGTCGGCGACAAAGTGGCCGGGGCTGATCGGGCGGATCTGCCCGGTGCCGACCACGCCGTCGGCGTAGATCTTCACCAGCACGGGTTTGCTGGTGATGCTGGTTTCCGGACCGGTGTCGTAAGTGCCGCTGGAAAAAATGCGCTTCAGGCGCGTCGACAGTGCGGTGACATGGATTTCAATGCGATCAATCATGTGATTCCCCGGTACGGAAGGTTTGCAGTGTTATTCAGGTTTGATACCCGCGTTCTTGACGACTTTTTCCCAGCGCGGGATTTCCTCGCCGATGAATTTCTTGAACTCGGCCGGGGTATCACCCACCGGCTCGAAGCCCTGCTTGAGCATGCCGTCGCGGATCGACGGCACTTTCATCGCCGTGACGATTTCCTTCGACAGCGACTCCACCACCGGCTTGGGCACCCCTGCCGGCAGCAGCAGACCATACCAGGAAGCGGCGTAATAACCGGGCACACCGGCCTCGGCGATGGTCGGCACATTGGGCAGCGCGACATTGCGTTTTGAAATCGACACGCCGATTGCTCGCATCTTGCCGGCATTGATCTGCGGCAGTGCGGTCGGGATCGAAGTGAACAGCGTCTGCACTTCACCGGTGACCAGACCGACGACCGACGGTGCGCCGCCTTTATAGGGGATGTGCACCATTTGCAGGCCCGCCGATGACATCAGCAGTTCCATCGCGAGGTGGGTGACGTTGCCGACGCCGCCGGAACCGAAGGACAGCGACTTCGGTTTGGATTTGGCCAGCGCGATCAGGCCTTTGACGTCATTCACAGCAATGCTCGGATGCACCACCAGCACCGAGGGCCCGAGGGCCACGAGGCTCAGCGGGATGAAGTCCTTGCGGATCTCGAAGGGCAGCTTGGCCGACAGGCTGGGAATGGCGATGGTCGAGTTCGCCATCAGCATGGTGTAGCCGTCGGGATCGGCCTTGGCAACGATGTCGCCGGCGAGATTGCCCGAGGCACCGGGGCGGTTGTCGACGATAAAGGAGGTGCCGAAGGTATCGGTCAGTTTCTGGCCGATCGCGCGCGCCGCGAGATCGGTGCCGCCGCCGGCGCCGAAGCCGACGACGATGCGCACGGATTTGGACGGAAATTTGCTTGCGCCGTCCTGGGCGGCGGCGAACGGCACAATGGTGCTGCAGGTAATGGTGGCGGCGATGCAGGCGCCGAGCTGGCCACGGGTCATCTAAACTCTCCTCGAATTGTTATGGGCGGGGCGCAGGGCCCGCCGATCAGGCGGCTGCCGCGTAACGGGTATGCGGCGGCAGCTTGAGCGCATCCGGCGCTTCGTACGGCTTGTGACCTTCCACCTGTGCAGCATAAAGGATACGCCGGCTTTCAGAATTAAAGGCGTCGCGTTTGTGCAACGTCGCGCGATTATCCCAAACCACCACGTCGCCCTGCTGCCATTCGTGCTCATAGACAAAACGCTGCTGGGTGGTGTGCGCCCACAGCTCGTTGAGCAGCGCTTCGGAATCTTCCAGCGACAGGCCGTTGACGTAGGCGCCGTGGCGGCGGCCGAGGAAAATCATGTTGCGGCCGGTTTCCGGATGCGTCGAGATGATCGGGTGGCTGGGGCCGGGAACATTGCGGATATCCATATCCAGCGAGGCGCCGGGTCGCAGTTTCATCGCGGTATCGACGATGTCGGCCTGCTTGATGGTCTTGCCGGCGATGCGCCGCTTCATGTCATCGGACATGGTGTCGTAGGCGGCGTAGCAGTTGGAGAAATAAGTGTGGCCGCCGGCTGGCGGGATTTCGACCGCGAGCAGCATGCGCGCGGCGGTCGGTTTGTCCTTGAAGGAAAAATCCGAATGCCAAACCACTTCGCCATCACCGAGAATGCCGACCGGTTTGCCGTTTTCACGGATATTGGTGACCACAGTAACTTCCGGCGGCAGCTGGAACACCTGATTGGCGATGCGCTCGGACAGGTCGCGCTTGTGCAGCGTCGATGAGGTCACCGGCGTGCCGAAACGTTTGACCAGCGTGACCAGGTCTTCCGGCGCAAATTTCTGGCCGCGGAACAGCAGCAGCATGTGTTCGAGCCAGACCTTGTGCAGGGCCTGGAAAGTCGCGTCGTCGATCCGCGTCAGATCAACGCTGCGGATTTCAGCGCCGAGCGCGGCGCCGCTGGGAACTACGGTAAAGGGTGCAGCAGCAGTCATGATCAACTCCTCCTGTAACAACTGTTCAAACTCAAACTCGGGGGCGCTTCGGCGCTCTGCTCAACGCATCACTAAACGTTTTTTTCAACCCTCGCCCGCGTACACCTTGAGATAACTGGAACGTCCGCCGTCTGCAGCAATAGTGGTGCCGGTCAGCATGCGCGACTCATCCGATGCCAGGAACACGGCAATCGCCGCGATGTCATCGGGTTCGCCGCGCGAATACGGGTAAAGCTTCTGGAACACCGCACGCTCTTTTGCAGCGGCATTCGATTTCTCGACAAATTCTTTGGTTTCGTAACGTGCGATCTGACGTTCAGTGCGGACGGAGCCCGGCGCTACGGCATTGGCGCGTATGCCGTACTGGACATACTGGGCAGCCAGGGTCTTTGTGAACGAGATGATGCCTCCCTTGGTCGCGGCATAGGCCGGCTTCAGCGAACCGACCAGACCGAGATGCGATGTCACGTTGACGATGGATCCGCCCCCCGCCTTGATCATGTGTGGGATGCCGTGCCGGCAGGTCAGGAAGGGGTGAAGCAGGTTCAGCGCCACCGTCTTGTGCCAGACGTCGAGATCCATCTCATGCACAGGACGGTCATCCTGCGAGGAACCGCCGGCGCAGTTGAACAGCACATTGAGCTTGCCGAAATGTTTGACGGTAGCTGCGATGGCATCGCGCACGCTGTCGTCCTGTGTGACATCGGTCTGCACAAACAGTGCATTGCCGCCGGCGTCACGGATTTCGCGTTCGGCGCATTCACCCGCTTCACGGTTGAGTTCGCAGATCGCCACGCCTGCGCCTTCGCGCACGCACATTTTTGCCGTCGCTTTGGCAATACCGGCGCCGGCGCCGGTCAGGAATACTACTTTGCCTTCTAGTCTGCCCACTGAGAATTTCCTCCGGTTGCTGCGTACCCGCTGTTAAAAGAGTTTCGGGCAACTACAGAATTTAATGAATCCCACCATAACCCACAATACTATTGAGTTATACGGTCATACTCTTTTTGGCATGCTGAAACGGGCTGCGGCGCAACGGCAAACGGCACAACGCCAGCACCGTCGCCATGTCCTCCACCTGCTCCAGCGCCCACAGCGTGTCGAGCAGCCGGCGGGCACGCGCTTTCGGCATGACGCTGCCGGCGAGCCCGAGAAATTTTGCATTGAGCTGGGCATCGGTGACCGGATTATCGGGACTGCCGGATGCATGCGCGATCCGCTCTGACGGCCTGCTGCCGTCGGCCAGCGTCAGCGTGACTTCGCACTGGTCCTGGGCAATGGCGGCATCACCTTCGACTTCGATCCGGCGGCGCAAACCGGCAACCACCGGATCATGCACACGCGCATCCGTGAACTGCGCCGGCAAACAGACACCATCGACCAGTGCCGCCGTCATCGCGTGCTGGAAGGATAACCGGCCCTCAAGACCGGTCGCCGGTTCGGGACGGCTTTCCAGTTTGATCGCCAGCGGATTCACACGGGCATGAATGCGCGTGATGCGTTCGGGCGCGACACCCGGACGCTGGCGCAAGGCCAGCATGGCATCGACCAGCGGATGGCTGAGGATCGCCGAGGCATAGGGTTTGGGCGCGTTGTTCATCACCTGCCAGAGTTCGCCGAGACCACCGGTGATGGCGTTGAAGTCGGTGTCGTTCGGGGCAAAGGCCGCGGCAAATCCGTGGCAGCCTTCGAGGATGGTGCCGGCGCTGGTGAAACCCTGCTGCACCAGCAAGGCGGCGAGCAGCCCGGATTGCGCGGCGCGCGCGGGATGGAAAGCCTTGGTCATTGTGCCGAAGGTTTCGCGCAGGCCCGAGGCCTGGGTGCCGGCAAGACCCAGCGTGACAGCCATCTGAGTTGCATTCATGCCGAGCAGTCGGCCCGCTGCAGCGGCGCCACCGAACACCCCCGCGGTGCCGGTCATATGCCAGACCGCACCGTGGCGCATATTCTGGATGGCGAGTGCCACGCGACAGGTGGCTTCAAGACCGATCAGGCTGGCGACCAGAAAATCACGCCCGCTGCGCTGTCCGTGTTCGGCCAGCGCCAGCGCGACCGGAATCGTCGGCGCCGAAGGATGCAGTACCGTCGGAAAAAAAGTGTCGTCGTAATCGTCAAGATGCGCGAGCAGGCCATTGGCGAATGCCGCGTTCTGCAGACTGGTGCGCAGCCCGCCGCCAATCACCGAAGCGCGTTTCGCCGCGCCTTCCGCGCGGAATACCGTTAACGCCATCTCCAGCGCCGGATCCTGCGTGGCATGCAGTGCCACGGCCAGCATGTTGATCACGCAGCGCTTGCCCTGATGCAGAACCGCGTCGGGTATCTGCGCCGCGGGGGTATCCGCCGAGATCTGCGCGAGTCGCAACGTGGCGGGAGTGGCTGCGCTCATGAATAATCAGTCCGTTGTTGCGCCGGCCGCCTTGACCACCGGCGCCCACTTGGTGATTTCCGCCTGGATGAAGGCCGTCGCCGCTTCCGGCGAATTGCCGACGGGCTCAAGACCCAGCGTCGCGAGACGTTCCTTGAACTGCGGCGATTGCAATGCCTTCACCGATTCGGCGTTGAGCTTGCTGATGATGTCGCGCGGCGTACCGGCCGGCGCCATCATGATGTAGAAGCCGGTGACGACGAAACCTTTGACGGCCGCTTCATTGATGGTCGGCACATCGGGAGCGACCGGTGAGCGTTTTTCACCGGTCGCGGCAATCGCGCGGATGCGACCCGAACGCACATGGGCAATCGCAGACGCGACGTTGCTGAACATGAAGTCAATCTCGCCGCCGATCAGCGATGTACCCGCAGCGCCGGCGCTCTTGTACGGCACGTGAATCATCTTGGTGCCGGTCATGTGCTGGAACAACACACCGGCGAGATGATTGGCACTGCCATTGCCGGAAGAACCGAAAGCGATCTGTCCGGGTCGTGACTTCGCCAGTGCGAGAAACTGCTGTGGTGTTTTGACCGGTACGGTCGGGTGAGTGGTCAGGAAATACTGGCCCGAGGTGAGCTGGGTGATGAAACTGAAATCCTTGATCGGGTCGTAGGGCACTTTGCGCAGGCTGGGCTGGATCGAAAACTCCGGCGCCACTGTCATCAGCGTGTAGCCGTCGGGCGGTGTCTTCGAAAAATGTTCAGTGCCGATCACCGTACCGGCGCCGGGACGGTTGTCGATGAAAATGGTGACGCCCATCTGTTCGCTCAGGCGCTGCGCAATCAGCCGCGCCATGGTGTCGGTGCCACCGCCGGCGCCGATCGGCACTACCATGCGTATCGTCTTATTGGGATAGACCGTGTTCTGCGCATCAGCCGTTTGCACGACAGAAGCCAGCACCAGGGCAGTCGCCAAGGAATTTATGTAAATATTTGTTTTTATTGAATTTTTCATGTAGCTTCCTCCTGCAAAACCTGCGGGCAAGCGGGCCCGCGCCGTTTCCTGCCCTGCGTTCAATCCACCGCCACCTTCAGATACGACGAACGTCCGCCGTCAGCCGTGATGGTGGTGCCGGTGATCATGCGTGATTCATCAGAGCCGAGGAACACCGCGATCGCCGCAATGTGCTCGGGCTCGCCCACCGAAAACGGATATAGCTTCTGCATGGCGATGCGCGCACGGGCGGCAGGCGTCGGATTGTCCGCCAGCAGCCATTCCTTGTTTTCCCAGCGCTTGATCGAGCGCTCGGTGCGCACAATCGCCGGTGCAATGGCATTGGCGCGAATGCCGTAGTCGGCATACTGCGCTGCGAGCGTTTTGGTGAAGGACATGATGCCGCCCTTGGCAGCGGCATAGGCCGGTTTCTCCGTACCCTTGGTGCCGAGGTGCGAACCGAAGTTGATGATCGAACCGCCGCCGGCCTTGATCATGTGCGGTAAAGCGTAGCGGCAGCACAGGAGGGGATGCAGCAGATTCAGTGCAATGGTCTTGTGCCAGGTGTCGAGATCCATCTGGTGCACCGGCTTGTCTTCCTGCAATGAACCGCCGGCGCAGTTCATGATCACATCGAGCCGGCCGAAGGCCGCGATGGTGGCATCGACCGCACGTTTGACAGCGGCATTCTGGGTGACATCGGTCTCGATGAACATTGCTTCGCCACCCTCGGCACGGATTTCTTTCTCCGCCGCTTCACCAGCCTTGCGATCCAGTTCAAACAACGCGACTTTGGCACCTTCACGCGCGAAGGCTTTGGCCGTGGCTTTGGCGATGCCGGCGCCGGCGCCGGTGAGGAAAGCCACTTTGCCTTTCATTCGATCCATTGGGGTGTTCCGTGACGTTGGTGGGTTCAGCGCTTTGCAGCCTGCTGCATGAACTTCAGGGTTTCGGTCGCACAGGCTTCGGCGTCACTCACGGCGACGTGATAGGACTTGCCCGGCAACACCAGCAGTTTTGAATTCGGAATCTTTTCCTGCCACTCGCGTGTGCGATCCACGGTGCCGAGGCCGCTTTCTTCAGTGGTGATCACCAGCGTCGGGCAGGTGATTTTCGGCAGGTCGGCGCGGATGTCGGCGTAATTGACGCCGCGGTTGAAGCCGACCAGTGACGACACCGGTGCGCGGCCCATGAACTTGGTCCACCACTCGACGCCCTCATCCGGAAAATGTTCACCCAGCCGGCCGTCCATCGTGCGCCGCGCCCAGTGTTCCGCGCCCTTGGTTTCGAATTCCTCGATGAGTGCGGGAATGTGTTCCGCACCGGGGCGCAGCGCCTGCGGCGTGCCCACCACCGTCAGCGACAGCATGCGCTCCGGGCGGCGTCCGGCAAATGCGCGTGCGATGGTGCCGCCGATTTTTGCGGCAACAAGATGGAAACGTTCAATGCCGAGGCTGTCCATCAGCCGGCAGTAGTCATCGACGAGTTTGTCGAGCGTCCATTCGTATTCACGCGGCATCGGCGTTGACTGGCCGTAACCGCGCATGTCGGGACGCACCACCTGAAAATGCCGCGCCAGAATCGGCGTCCAGGCATACCAGGACAGACTGCTCTCGGCATTGCCGTGGAGCATCAGCACGGTTTCCGGTTTTTTCCAGGGGTCGGTGAAATCATCGACCCGGTAGAACATTTCGCAATCGGGCAGTTTCAGTGTCGGCATGATGGGCTCGGCTTCACATCAGGTGCGGCTGGCCAGCAGTTGCATCAGTCGATCCGGATTGGCGGCGCGATCGAAGTTGCACACTTCATCCTGCAGCGCATCGACCTGGGCCGGCGCAAACCGGCGCAGCATCTCGGCGCGGAAGCGCGACAAATGGTCTTCCATCGTGAACGGCCGCGACGCACTGCCTTTCGGTGCTTCGATGAATTTCTCGACGGTTTTTCCGGACTGCAGGGTCAGCGTCACTTTCGCGCCCACCGACTGCTCGGTGCTGACGCGTTCGGCATCTGGGTCGAGTTCGCAGGCGATGCGTTTGGAGATATCCATTACAGCAGCGTCGGCCAGTGCGGTATCAAAGTCATCGATATTGATGGTGAATCCGGACGGCAGGTCCTTGCCGCGGGCAAGCACCATCGCCATGCAGAAGGGCAGGCTCATCTGCGCAGCCTGGACATCCTTGGGTTCGTTGACGGTGAGGCGGCCCTGGATGATTTTCGGGATGCCGACACGGATCGACTTGATGTCAGCGATGGTCAGCTGGTTTTCATGGCAAAGATCGGCCGTGGTTTCGATGGCGGCCAACACACGGGCGCTGGTGGTATGCGGCTTGATCGCGGTTTCGAGCAGGCGCCAGGTTTCGCCGATGCCGGCGAGGCCTTTGCCGAAGTCGTGACCGTCGGCGTAAGCGCGCGCGAAGCCATCCTTACCCTCGAGGATGTCCGCCGGGCCGGAGAAACCCGCCGCCGCGAGCAGCGCGGCATGTACGCCCTCACCCGCCGCATGGGCGGCATGGATGCGTTTGACCGTCGAACCGGAGTGATAGAACTGCGTCAGGCCGCCGCTGAAGGACGCGACGAGGCCGATGGTTTCAGCGATGCGTTCCGCACGATCCTTGCCGTTGAACATCAGGCTCGCCGCAGCGGTACCGGCGCCGAAACCGCCACAGGTCGCCGTGCTCTGGAAGCCGCGGCGGAAATGCGAAGGCTGGATCGACAGGCCGATGCGGATCATGTTTTCGTAACCGGCGGCAATCGCCGCGAGGATGCGCTCGCCGGACAGGCCGCGCGCTTCGCCCACCGCCAACGCTGCGGAAATGACAATGCAACCGGGATGCAACATCGAACCGACATGCACGTCGTCAGCATCGATGCTGCCGGAGTACGTGGTGTTGATGAAGGTCGCGCGCTCGGGATCGCTTCGGTCCGATGAAAACATCACCGTGGACTGGCCGTTACCGCCGAGTTCGCGGCCGAGGTTGGTGGCCCAGGCGCTCCACGGCATGCGCTGGCCCAGTGAAGCCACGCGCAGGTAATCGAGCAGGAAGATTGTCAGATGCTCCTTCACCGTCGCGGGCAACAGGGCATAACGCAGGCCGGCAGTGAAACGCGCAAATTCACGGGTGGCTGCAATCGGAGAGGCTTGATCAGTCATGTTCGCGGACCTTTTGTCGGATCATCGGAGCTTCAGTTAGCTTTGATATTGGCGGTAGTGATGACCTTGCCCCACTTTTCATAATCGGCCTTGTGGTACGCGGCCAGTGCTGCCGGCGTGCCGCCCGAAGGTTCCGCGCCATCCAGCGCCAGGGCTTTTTTGATGTCGTCGGTCACCAGCACCTTGTTGGTCGCGGCGTTCATGCGATCCACCATTGCCGCGGCCAGACCCGCCGGACCATAAAGGCCCCACCACTGACTGGATTCAAAACCTTTGATCGCGGCTTCGGCCACGGTCGGCAGTTCCGGCGCCACCGCGAGGCGCTTGCTGCTGGTCACGGCCAGCGCCTTCAGGCGGCCGGCGCGCACCTGCGCGGAGACGCTGGGATAAGCGGCGAACAGCACCGAGACATTGCCGGCCACGGTGTCGATGGTCGCCGGCGCCGCGCCCTTGTACGGCACATGCAGCATTTTTACGCCGGCGCGCTGTGAAAACAGTTCACCGGTGAGGTGGCTCAGAGTGCCCGGACCGTTGGAGGCATAAGCCAGCGCATCCGGCTTCGACTTGGCGATGCTGATCAGTTCCCTGACGGTTTTTGCCGGCACCGAGGGATGCAGGGTCAGCACGTTCGGCGCATCACCGATCTTGACGATGGGTGTAAAACTTTTGAGCACGTCATACGGCGCTTTGGCACCGAGGTGGGGATTGATCGACAGCACGCTCGACGACGCGAACAGCAGGTTGTAGCCGTCAGCCGGCGCCCGCGCAGCGATTTCGCCGCCGATAATGCCGCCGGCGCCACCGCGGTTGTCGACGATGATCTGCTGGCCAATAACGGCGGACAGCCGCGTGGTGACATGGCGCGCGACGATGTCGGCCGCGCCACCGGGCGGAAAAGGGACAATCACGCGCACGGCTTTGTCGGGATAACCCTGGGCCGCGGCAGCGAAGGACAGCGTCGCGCCCAGCAGGACCGTCAGGTTACGGGGTGAAAACATGGATGAACCTTTCTCGGGATGCGCTGCAAATGAGGGCGGGCCGCATGAGGCGGCCCGCGGGTAAAAATTATAGTCCGGTCACGCGCCCTGCAATACCCACAGTGCATATCGTGGGCAACATCGCAGGGGCGAAGCCGGTCAGGGCATGATCAGCGCCGCACGGCCGGTCACTGCACCGGTTTCGAGACGCTGGTGCAGGGCTTCGGCTTCCGCCATCGGCACTTTTTCGGTGACCAGCGGCCACAGATCGCCGCGCGCGACCAGCTCCAGCGACTCGATGACCTCCTGGCGCGTGGCGTAACGGCTGCCCATGACTTCTATTTCCTTGCGCATGATCGCAGGACCGTCGGCATCAAAACGCGCGCTGTTGCCGGCGAGCAATACCAGGCGTCCGCCGAAGTTGAGGCCGCCGATGGCGGACTCGATGCTCTGCTTGGTGCAGACATAGTCGAACACGACATCGACGCCCTTGCCACCGGTCATTTCGATCAGCTGCTCGCTGACCTTGCCGTCGCTGGCATCGATGGTGGCATCGGCACCGCATTTGACACAGGACTCGAATTTCGAAGCCTTGGTGTCGATCGCAATCACTTTGCGCGCATGCGCCCAGCGCGAAACCATCAGCATGTGCACGCCGAGGCCACCGCCGGCGCCTATCACCGCGACGGTATCGGTCGGCATCACCCGCGCCTTGCGCGTGACCTTGAGCGGCGTTGCAATGGCATCGCAGATCACGCCGATTTCGGCAGCGTGTTTTTTGTGATTCATGTTTTCGGGCAGCGGAATGAAGTTTTCCGCGGGCAGCTTGATGTATTCGGCGTAACCGCCGTCACATTCGCGGCCGACGTAACCGCCGAAATTCTCGCATAGCGTTTCGCGGTTGATGCGACACCAGTAACAATGGCCGCAGGTCAGGTAGAAATAGGCGGTGACCGCGTCACCGGCTTTGAGCCGCTTGACGCCCTCACCGGTGGCGACGATTTCGGCGCTGATTTCGTGGCCGAGGATGCGCGGGTATTGCACCGGCACGCGCCCCGCGCGCACATGGTGAATGGTCAGACCGGCACCACAGGACAGCACGCGGGCAACGGCTTCGCCCGGACCCGGTACCGGATCCGGCACGGTTTCCAGCACCAGCGGCTGGTTTTTTTCTTTCAACAGCATGGCTTTCATGGCATTTCCTCCCGGTGCGCATCTTAACCCGCCCGCGCCGCCGGCCAAGAGGGGGCGACCCGCCCGTACCTTGATGTAAGACAAAATCGGGTCCGGGCGCGTCTTTACCATGAACAGCACCGGAACCGCCGCGCAAACCATCGCGGGCCGGTTCCGCAGCTTGTGGAGGATCGAACATGAAAGTCGTGGTCGCCCTGGGCGGTACCGCATTGGCGCGGCGAGGCGAGGCGCTGGATGCCGAGGTGCAGCGCCGGAACATCGCGCACGCCATCGGCGCCGTCGCCGGCATCGCGCGCACCCACAGCGTCATCATCACCCACGGCAATTCCCCGCAGGTCGGCCTTCTGGCGATGCAGTCGGTATCTTACGGCGGGCCCAAGCCCTACCCTCTGGACATGCTGGGTGCGGAAAGCGAGGGCATGATCGGCTATCTGGTAGAGCAGGAGTTACGTAACCTCCTGCCCGGCAAACATGTGGTCACCGTGCTGACCCAGGTCGAGGTCAACCGCAACGATGCCGCCTTCCAACATCCCTCCAAAATCTTCGGACCCGCGCTCGACCAACTGGAAGCCGAGCGCGTGTCGCGGGATCACGGTTGGAGCGTCGTGCAGGACGGCATGAAGTGGCGGCGCACGGTGGCCTCACCGGAGCCGCTACGCATTCTCGAACTGCCGGCTATCAAGCTGCTGTCCGATGCCGGCGTCATCGTGGTCTGCGCGGGCGGCGGCGGCATTCCAGTCGCGGCATCGCCCAAGGGCGGCATGCGCGGCGTCGAAGCGCTGATCGACAAGGATCTGTCAGCCGCGCTGCTGGCGCACCAGCTAAAGGCGGATGCGCTGCTGTTACTGACCGATGTCGAAGCCGTTTATGAAAACTGGGGGATGAAAGGCGCAATGCCGGTTGGTGAAACCACGCCGGCGGAACTGCGCCGTCTCAGCTTCAATGCCGGGTCGATGCGACCGAAAGTCGAAGCGGTGTGCCGCTTTGTTGAATCCGGCGGCAGCTTCGCCGCAATCGGCATGCTCGAAGACGCCGGGCAGATCCTCCTCGGCCAGCGCGGCACCATCGTCCGCCGCGGCGAGAGCGGACTGGATTTCACCAATAAAATCAGTGCCGGCGGCGATATCGAATTCACGCCGGAGCGCAGCGCCCCTAAGCCCTGACCGGCGCCGGCATCACCGCAACGCCATCATGGACATGACCCGGAGTCCGCGGCGCGTCCACGCCGAAAGCCGGTAGAATCAAAACTCGTTTTCAGGCCTCGTGCGATTGCTGCTGCGCCTGTCTTCCCCCAACACCTCCCGTCGCATCACACGCGATCACCGATTGCACGCATGGATATTCCCGAACACGACCGCGAACACATCGCCATCCGCGGCGCGCGCCAAAACAACCTGAAAAACCTTTCGCTCGATGTGCCGCTGAACGAACTGGTGGTGGTCACCGGCGTTTCCGGCAGCGGCAAATCGTCACTGGTTTTCGACACGCTGTATGCCGAAGGCCAGCGCCGTTACGTCGAAACCTTCTCGCCCTATGCGCGGCAGTTCCTCGACCGCCAGGACCGGCCGCGGGTCGATTCCATCGACGGCATCCCGCCGGCCATCGCCATCGACCAGGTCAATCCGGTGCGCACCTCGCGCTCGACCGTGGGCACGATGACCGAGCTGAACGATCATCTGAAGCTGCTGTTCGCCCGCGCTGCGCATCTGCACTGCAAGGGTTGCGGCGCAAAGGTGACGCAGGACACACCGCAATCGATATTCGACGCATTGCAGGCGCGCGCCAAAGCGGAAGGTGATCCGCGGCTGGCGATCGCCTTCCCGGTGCCGGTGCCCGCCAATTTCAAGGCCGATGAAGTCAAGGCGCTGCTCGGCGCCCAGGGTTACACGCGTTTCCTGAACGAAGACAAAAACGGTTTCGAAGTGGTGCAGGACCGGCTGCGAATGGGCAATACCGAACGCGGGCGCGTTGTTGAAGCGCTGGAAGCCGCAATCAAAGTCGGCCAAGGCCGCATCAATGTGCATGTGCTGGCTGCCGATGACGCCAATGCCAGCAGCGGCACAACCTGGAAATACTCCGCCGACCTGCATTGCGCCGAATGCGACATTCATTACATCGAACCGAATCCCAGTCTGTTTTCCTTCAATTCGCCGATGGGCGCCTGCGACACCTGCCGCGGTTTCGGCCGGGTAATCGGGCTCGATTTCGGACTGGTGGTGCCGGATGAATCGAAATCACTGCGCGACGGTGCAGTGAAACCATGGCAAACACCATCGAACAAGGAATGTCAGGACGACCTGATGAAATACGCGCGACTGCGCGGCATTCCGGTCGACAAACCCTGGCGCGAACTGTCGGAGAAGGAAAAACGCTGGGTGCTCGACGGCGAACCGGAATGGGAAAGCTGGCGCAAATCCTGGCCGGGCACCTGGTACGGCGTTGCGCGTTTCTTCAAATGGCTGGAAACCAAGTCCTACAAGATGCATGTGCGCGTGCTGCTGTCGAAGTACCGCGCCTATACCGAATGCACGACCTGCGGCGGCGCACGCCTGAAAACCGACGCCCTGCTGTGGCGCATCGGTTCTGCGGAAAACGCCGAGGCCGCACTGGGTCAGGGCGAACACCGGCGTTCGCGTTACAAGCCGCATGGCGTGCAATTCAGTGATGAACAACTGCAGAAACTGCCCGGCCTGACCGTGCATGACGTGATGCTGCTGCCGCTGGAGCGCACGAAAACATTGTTTGACGCACTGACTTTACCGGCGCCGCTGGATGAAGCCACCGACATGCTGCTCGGTGAAATCCGCACGCGACTGGCCTACCTGAACCAGGTCGGCCTCGGTTACCTGACGCTGGACCGCCAGTCGCGCACCTTGTCCGGCGGTGAAGTGCAGCGGATCAATCTGACCACCGCGTTGGGCACCTCGCTGGTAAATACGCTGTTTGTACTGGATGAACCGTCCATCGGCCTGCATCCGCGCGACATGGGCCGCGTCATCGGTGTCATGCACAAACTGCGCGACGCGGGTAATTCGCTGGTGGTGGTCGAACATGATCCGCAAGTGATGCTCGCCGCCGACCGTCTGCTCGACATCGGCCCTGGGCCCGGTTCGCGGGGCGGTGAAATCGTTGCCTTCGACACGCCGGGGAGGCTGATGGGCAGCAAGACTTCGGTAACCGGGCGTTATCTCGCCGGTGAATTGCATGCTTCGGAAAAGCGCATCGTCAAAGCACCGGCGCCGAAGTCACCGCATATCCGTATCCGCGGCGCAAGCGAACACAACCTCAAAAACGTTGATGCCGATTTCCCGCTGGACCGGCTGGTCTGCGTCACCGGCGTGTCAGGCTCGGGCAAATCCACACTGGTGCAGGACGTGCTGTATGCCGCCTTGCGCAAGGCGCTGGGCCAACCGACGGAAGCGCCGGGCAAACACGACAGCCTTTACGGCGTCGACCAGATCAGCGATGTGGTGATGGTCGACCAGTCGTCGATCGGTCGCACCACGCGTTCGAACCCGGCAAGTTATGTCGGCGCCTTCGACACCATCCGCAGCCGTTTTTCTTCGGCGCCGCTGGCGCAGTCGCGCGGTTATACCGCGGGCACTTTCAGCTTCAATTCCGGAACCGGGCGCTGCCCGACCTGCAGCGGCAACGGTTTCGAACATGTCGAGATGCAGTTCCTGTCCGACGTCTACCTGCGCTGCCCGGACTGCGATGGCCGGCGTTACCGCGCCGAGGTACTGGAAATCACCATCGGCGGGCAATCGATTGCCGATGTGCTGGAAATGACCGTGGCCGATGCCTTGGCGTTTTTCAACCACGCGTCCGATATCGCACGCGCGCTGCAGCCGCTGGTCGATGTCGGTCTTGATTACCTGAAACTGGGCCAGCCGGTGCCGACGCTGTCCGGCGGTGAAGCGCAGCGGCTGAAACTCGCCGGCTTCCTCGCCCAGGCTGCAAACAGCGGCCGCAATGCGCTGGGCGGCAAGGGCAAGCTCTTCCTGTTCGACGAACCGACCACCGGCCTGCATTTCGACGACGTGCGCAAACTGCTCGGCGCCTTCCACAAGCTGCTGCTCGCCGGGCATTCGATCATTGTCATCGAACACAATCTCGATGTAATCCGCGCTTCTGACTGGATCATTGATCTCGGCCCGGAAGGCGGCGACGCAGGCGGCATGATTATCTGCACCGGAACGCCGGATGCAGTGGCGCAGCACCCGACCTCGCATACCGCGAAGGCGATGCGCGATTACGCCGCATCCCTCGGCGTGCTGCCGGCGATTCCCAAGGTCCGTCACGCCGTCGCACTGTACGGCAACTCGATCAGCGTCAGCCATGCCCGCGAACACAATCTGAAGAACATCAGCGTCGACATCCCCCGCGGCAAATTCACTGTCGTGACCGGCGTATCAGGCAGCGGCAAATCAACGCTCGCCTTCGATATCGTGTTTGCCGAGGGCCAGCGCCGTTATCTCGAATCACTGAATGCCTATGCCCGCCAGTTCGTGCAGTCGGCGGCGCGGCCCGAAGTCGATGCGATCTACGGCATCCCGCCGACGGTGGCGATTGAGCAGCGCACCAGCCGCGGCGGCCGCCGCAGCACGGTAGCGACGCTGACTGAAATTTACCATTTCCTGCGCCTTCTCTATGTAAAGCTGGGTACTCAGTACTGCCCCGACTGCGATGTCGCCATCGAGCCGCAGAGCATCGACCAGATCACCGCGCGCATCATGAAAGAGTGTCGCAACGACCGCATCGGCCTGCTCGCGCCGCTGGTGGTCAACCGCAAGGGTTATTACACCGACCTCGCGAAGTGGGCTGCGGGCAAGGGCCACACCCATCTGCGCGTCGACGGTGAATTCATACCGACCTCGCCGTGGCCGCGGCTGGCGCGCTTCCAGGAACACAGCATTGAGCTACCGGTCGCCGATATCCGCGTCAAACCGGAAAACGAAGCGGCGCTGCGTGCCGGTCTTGCTGCTGCACTGGAGCACGGCAAGGGCGTGGTGCATGTGCTGGGCGGGCTCGATACGCTGGCTGATGCAATGGCGAAAAAGGATGCCAAACGTATCCAGCTCACCGAAACCGTTTATTCAGTCAAACGCGCCTGCCCGTCCTGCAACAAGAGTTTCCCGGAACTCGATCCGCGGCTGTTTTCCTACAACTCCAAACACGGCTGGTGTGCGACCTGTTTCGGTACGGGGCTATCGCTGGAAAAAGTGGATTGGGACGAAGAACGCGAAAAAACCGGCACCGAAGAACATGTTCTGGATTCCTGGCTGAACTGGCTGGAGGTCGACGAGCCCTGCCCGACCTGTACCGGCAAACGCCTCAATCCGACCGCGCTGGCCGTGCGTTACCGCAAGCGATCGATCGCCGAACTGGCGGCATTGCCGGTGGCAAAGCTGGCGGGTGAATTAACCGAAGTGTCTTTCAAAGGCCGCGAAGCGGCGATTGCGCGCGACATCGTCACCGAGATCCGCAGCCGGCTGAGTTTTCTCGATGAAGTCGGCCTCGGTTATCTCGCGCTCGATCGCGCCGCGCCGACGCTGTCCGGCGGCGAAGCCCAGCGCATCCGTCTGGCGGCACAACTCGGTTCCAATCTGCGCGGCGTCGCCTATATCCTCGATGAGCCGACTATCGGCCTGCATCCGCGCGACAACCAGATCCTGCTCAACACACTGGCCAAGCTGCAGACCAAGGGCAATACCCTCATCGTGGTCGAACATGATGAAGACACCATCCGCCGCGCCGATCATGTGATTGACCTCGGACCCGGCGCCGGACGGCTGGGCGGTCATGTGGTGGCCGCCGGCACCGCTGCCGAACTGCAGGCCAATCCGCAATCGGTCACCGGCCGGCTGCTGGCGAAACCGCTGCAGCATCCGCTGTATCCGCCGCGCAAGGTCGACGCCAAAACACCGTCGCTGTTTGTGCGCGACGCGCAGCTGCACAACCTGCAGCGCGTGCAGGCGCGCGTGCCGCTGGGCCGGCTGACCGTGGTGACGGGTGTATCGGGCTCGGGAAAATCGACGCTGGCGCGCGACGTGTTGCACGCCAATCTCGTCCGCCTGGTCAATAACAAGACAAAATCGGCAATAAAATCAACAGGCTGCAAAGAGATTTCGGGCTGGGATGCGGTGGGCCGCGTGCTCGAGGTCGACCAGACGCCCATCGGCAAGACGCCGCGCTCCTGCCCGGCGACCTATGTCGGCTTCTGGGACACCATCCGCCGCCTCTATGCCGAAGCACCGGAAGCGCGCATGCGCGGCTATACCGCGAGCCGCTTTTCCTTCAACACCAAGGGCGGCCGCTGCGAAGCCTGTGAAGGCCAGGGCGTGCAGAAAATCGAGATGAGTTTCCTGCCCGACGTGAAGGTGCCCTGCGATGTCTGCGGCGGCAAACGTTTTGATGCGGAAACCCTGTCGGTAAAGTTCAAGGGGAAATCCATCGGCGACATCCTCGCGTTGAGCATCGACGAGTCCGTCGATTTCTTCGCTGCACATCCGCAGATCCATCACGCGCTGCGCCTGCTGCAGGACGTCGGCCTCGGCTACCTGACGCTGGGTCAGCAGAGCCCGACGCTGTCCGGCGGCGAAGCGCAGCGCATCAAGCTGGTCACCGAACTGGCCAAGGTGCGCACGAACGGCAGCGACGATGCGGCTGCCCGTCCGGGCCGAGCCGGGGCGCAGCGCCATACGTTGTATGTGCTCGATGAACCAACGGTAGGCCTGCACATGGCTGACGTCGAGAAACTGATCCATGTACTGCACCGGCTGGTCGCTGCCGGCAATTCGGTCGTGGTGATTGAACACAACCTCGATGTGATGGCCGAAGCCGACTGGATCATCGACCTTGGTCCCGAGGGCGGTGACGGCGGCGGTCGCATTGTTGCCGAAGGACCGCCGTCGGAAGTCGTCAAAAAAGCCGCGCGCTCGCACACGGCGCGCATACTCGGCGAGTTCCTTCAGGAGCGCGGCAACATTTAGCTGCTGTGTTTGCCGACGCCGTGCTTCCCGATATCCCAGCCGAGTTTGGCGAGGTGTTTCTCGCCGACCTCGACCGGCTCCTCTTCCAGCGGCGTTGCCATGGAATCGTTCCAGCGGTTGAGGAAACCGAACATCGCAACGCAACCGACGATTTCGACGGTCTGGTTTTCGCTCCAGTGTTTGAGCGCGCGATCCATCAGTTCGTCAGTCACATCGTTGGGTTGTGAGGCCGCCGCCAGCGCCAGATCGAGCGCCACACGCTCGGCTTCGCTGAACAGCGGACTGCTGCGGTATTCCCACACCGCTTCCATTTTCTGCTCATCCACGCCCAGCCGGAGCGCCGCCCCGGCAGTGTGCGCCATTCAATAACTGCAGCCGTGCGCCTTGCTGGCGATATGCGCGATCAGGCGCTTGAGGCTGACCGGCACTTCACCTTCCGGGTCCCACACTGCAGCCGCCATCGCAGCCAGCGCCTTCACCAGCTTTGGTTTGCGCTGCAGGATCAGGACACTATTGGGCACAAAACCCAAAGCCTTGAGATAGACCTTCCACGAATCTGCGAGTTCGGGAACGGCATCGATCGGTAAAGGTTGCAGACGGGCCATGGATTTCCTCCATTGAACAGGTGCACTCATTATACACAGCAGGCTGACATCTATAATCAGCAATGCCCCGCACACAGCCGCTGACGCCATCATGATGATCCAGACCCTGCAAGCGCACACCAAAGACCTCGGTGACGGTTTCCAAGTGCGGCGCCTGCTGCCGGCTGCGGCAAGACGCACCATCGGCCCGTTCATCTTTTTTGATCACATCGGCCCCGTACGTTTCAACCCGGGCCAGGCCGTCGATGTGCGGCCACATCCGCATATCGGATTAGCGACCGTAACCTATCTGTTCGAAGGCGCGCTGATGCATCGTGACAGTCTGGGTTTCGTGCAACGTATTGCGCCGGGGGATGTGAACTTTATGACCGCCGGCCACGGCATCGTGCATTCCGAGCGCAGCCCCGACGACGAACGCAGGACCAGACGCGGCCTGCACGGCATCCAAGTGTGGATTGCGTTGCCGCAGGCGTACGAACAGACCGAACCGGCCTTCACCCACCACCCGAAAGCCTCGCTGCCGCGGCTCTCGCTGCCTGCGGCCGAACTGCGCCTGATCGCCGGCAGCGGCTGGGGCCTGAACGTCCCGGTACGGACTTTTTCACCGATGTTTTATGCCGTCATCGAAGCCACCGGCGCCACGCAGTTTGAAATGCCGGCCAACCATGCCGAGCGGGCGGTTTACGTGGTTGATGGCGAGGTCAGCGCGAGTGGCCGCAGCGTTACACCACGCACCGTCGCGGTGTTCACCCCGGGCGTGCCGGTCACCATCCATAGCGCAGGCGCCGCACGCATCATGGCCTTCGGCGGCGCGGTGCTGGATGGCGAACGCCATATTTCCTGGAATTTTGTCGCCAGCAGCCGCGAAAGGATCGACGAGGCGTGCACACGCTGGCGCGAACAGCGTTTTCCGGCGGTCCCCGGCGAAACCGAATTCATTCCCCTGCCCGAGCGGTAAAATCACGGCATACCGCCTGTTACCCCGTATCTATCCACTGTTGATGGAGTCCCATTGAATCCCGCCTCACTGCGCCAGGAATACATGCGCGCCAGCCTCAGCGAAGCCGATGTCGCGACCGATCCGCTCCAGCAGTTCCAGCGCTGGTTCGACGAGGCGCTAAGCGCCGGACTGCCGACTGTCAACGCGATGACGCTGGCCACCGTCGACGCCGCCGGCGCGCCCTCGGCGCGCATCGTACTGTTGAAAGGCATCGATCAGAGCGGCTTCGTGTTCTACACCAACTATCAAAGCCGCAAGGGCCGCGAACTCGCCGCCAATCCGCGCGCGTCACTGGTATTCCACTGGATTGATCTGGAGCGTGAAGTACGCATCGACGGTCGCGTCGAAAAAGTGACTGCTGCGGAGTCGGACGAATATTTTGCCAGCCGCCCGCTGGGCAGCCGCCATGCCGCGATTGCTTCGCCGCAAAGCGAAACCGTGGCCAGCCGCGCCGTACTGGAAGCCCGGTTTGCGGCTGCAGCCGCCGATCACGGTGAAACACCGGCGCGCCCCGCGCATTGGGGCGGCTACCGGGTCATTCCATCGCAAATCGAATTCTGGCAGGGGCGGCCGAGCCGACTGCACGACCGTTTGCTCTATACGCGCAGCGGAGACCGCTGGACGCTCTCCCGGCTTGCGCCCTGAGCCGGGCACGCCATTGCCTGCACCGTTGTCCGCACGCGCCTGGGAATCCCTCCTCGCCTGGTATTTTGTCACGATCTGGGGTTCCGGTTTTCTCGCCACCAAGATCGGCCTGCAGCATGCCGCCCCCTTTACCTTTCTGTCGCTGCGTTTCGCCTTTGGCATTCTCTGCCTGACAGCACTGGTACTGGTATTGCAACCGCGCTGGCCGGCGACCCGAACGGAACTTGGTCACGTCATCGTCGCCGGACTGCTGATGCATGCCGTGCATCTCGGCGGCAGCCACTACTCGCAGTATCTGGGCCTGTCCGCAGGGATTACCGCGGTGCTGCTGTCGGTGCAGCCGCTGCTGACGGCCCTGTTCGCGATGCGCTGGATGCGCGAACGGTTGAACGCCATGCAGTGGACGGGGATCATTATCGGACTCGCCGGCGTCACGCTGATCGTCTGGCACAAGATCGATGTCCGAGAAGCCACTTGGGGCGCAGTGACGGCGGTGGCTGTCTCCGTCGCCGGCGCCACTGCCGGAACGCTGTACCAGCGGGTGTATTGCCCCGTCGTCGATCTGCGCGCTGCCTCACTGGTGCAATTCCTCGGCGCGTTCGCCGTGCTGGCGCCGCTGGCCTGGTTTGTCGAGGGCGCGGCGGTGCGCTGGTCGTGGACGCTCGCCGGGGTCATCGTCTTCTTGGTGATCGGCGCGTCGCTTCTCGCCGTGAATGCCTTCCATACACTGATGCGCCGCGGACAGGCCACCAAAGTCACCAGCCTGATCTATCTGACGCCGATTATTGCAGTGGTGCTGGAGCTGCTGATGTTCGATGTCGTACCGTCGATGGTCTCGCTGGCGGGCATCGCCATCACCTGCCTCGGTGTTGCCATGGTGTCCTGGACACGGAAAACGGCATGACCATCCGCTTTATCCTGATGCTGACGGTGATCCTGCATCTGGCTTTTGCCGGCAGCCGGGTCACACTGTCTCTGTTCGCGCTGCATCTGCAGGCGACGCCGCTGACGGTGGGTATCCTGATTTCTCTGCTCGCCGCGGTGCCATTGCTGTTCGCTGTCGGCTGGGGACGCACCATCGACCGCATCGGCGTGCGCAAGCCGTTGCTGATCGGCACCGGCGCCGTTTTGGGTGCCTTGCTGCTGGGGGCGGCGGTGCCGCGCATTGAAGTGCTGTTCATCGTCAGCGCCCTCGTCGGCAGCGGGTTCATGCTGGTGCATATCTGCGTCAATCAGGTGGCCGGACTGCTCGGCACGCCGGAGCAACGTTCGCACAACTTCAGCCTGCTGGCACTGGCGTTTTCGACTTCCGGTTTCCTCGGACCGGTGATTTCGGGTTTCGCCATCGACCTGGTAGGCCACCGCATGACCTTTCTGCTGCTGGGCTGCAGCGCCGCTGCCGGTATTACGTTGATGCTGCTGCGGCCGATCCGCATGCCCCCGCATCCGGCCTCGACTGCGGGTCACGACCACAAGCGGGTCGGCGATTTATTCCGCATCCGTGGCCTGCGCCGCGCTTTTGTCGCCAGCGCCGTGCTGTCGATGGCCTGGGATCTGTTCACCTTTGTCACGCCGATTCACGGCACCCGGCTGGGCCTGTCGGCATCGGCGATCGGACTGATTCTTGGTTGCTTTGGTGCGGCGATTTTTCTGGTACGGCTGGTGTTGCCGGCGATTGTTCACCGCCTCAGCGAATGGCCGCTGCTGATCGGCGGCATGCTCGCCACCGGTGCCGCAATGTTCATCTTCCCTCTGATCGACAGCGTGTCGCTGCTGATGGCGGTGGCATTCATGCTGGGGCTGGCAATCGGTGGCACGCAACCGATGATCATGTCGCTGCTCTACAACACGGCGCCGCCGGGACGCGGCGGTGAAGTGGTGGGCGTGCGCACCTTCCTGCTCAATCTGACACAGGCCGGCATGCCGCTGCTGTTCGGCATCGTCGGCAGCACGATGGGCATGACGCCGGTGTTCTGGGCGATGGCGGCAGTATTGCTGCTCGGCGGCGCTTATGCCAGCCGCCGCTAGACCGGCTGCAACCGCCTTTTACAGCGGGGAAACCCGGCGCAGCGCCGGGTGCAGGCAAAAAAAACGGGGCGCTGTCGCGCCCCGCTCTTCGTCGCGAAATCCGCTTATTTCAGGTGCTTGTTGACCAGTTTGGTCATTTCAAACATCGACACCTGTTTCTTGCCGCCGAAAACTTCTTTCAGTTTCTCGTCTGCGTTGATGTTACGGCGGTTTTTGCTGTCTTGCAGGCCATGCTTCTTGATGTAGGCCCAGATTTTCTTGGTGACTTCGGTACGCGGTTGCGCGCTGCTGCCGATCACCGCACCGAGCGCTGCGCTCGGCTGCATCGGCTTCATGAATGCAGCATTGGGTTTACGTTTCGCCGCGGCTTTCTTTTTCTTAGCAGCAGGTTTCTTGGTAGCTTTTTTCTTTGCAGCCATCGATGGTTCTCCCGTAAGGTGACTGAATAAATTACAACTTTGATACAGAGTTCAGGCTAGTCTGCTTTGCCGTGTATTGCACGGTGACGAGAGAATGCCGAGGGAAAATACCTTTGTCAACGCTTTTTCAGAGGGAAAACGGCGTCGTACCGCAGGGAAAATACAGTGCGTACCAACCGGTATCCCGTCAGAATCCCGTCAGGATGCTATTCGATTGAAGCGGCACTTCTGCTGCTGCACAATCTGAATGCACTTCCTGCCGCCGCCGGGAGCACCATGCGGCGGCGCAAGAGCAGAAGCAAATCAATGACCTAGTCGGGGAACTTGAATTGTCAGTCTGCATCATCCGCGATCCCGGTTTACGCCGCGCTGCGTCGCCGCAAGGTGACACGGAACACCCTCACTCGGGGTAAGCTTCCACCCAATATGTCGAGACAATTGTCCCTGTTCGAAGGTGCAAGGCCCGGTGCGGCGCGCAGCGCAGCCATCGCGGCGGCGGCACCTGCGCCCGAAGCCCGCGACCTGTCACGGCAGTTGCCTCCCGGCGTACGTCTCGGCACCTCCTCATGGCATTTCCCCGGATGGCGCGGCATCGTCTGGGCCGACACCGTGGCGCCGGGCGATCTGTCGCGCCAGGGCCTGACCGCCTATTCACAACATCCGCTGTTCCGCAGCGTCGGCATCGACCGCTCCTTTTACGCACCGCTTTCTGCGCGTCAATACGCCGCCTACGCCGAACAGGTAACGGAAAATTTCCGTTTTGTGGTCAAAGCGCCGAGTCTGATCACCAGCCCGTGGCTGCCCGGCGAAGAGGCATTCCGCGGCGATGGCAATCCGCAGTTTCTCAATACCGCCTATGCCATCGAGCAGTTTGTCGAGCCGGTACGTTCCGGGCTGGGCACCAAGGCTGGAACACTGCTGTTCCAGTTTCCGCCGCTGGGAAGAACCATGACAAGGGCGCCCGAAAGGTTCATCGCCCAGTTGCAGGAATTCCTCGGCGGGCTGCCACAAGGTCCGCAATATGCCGTCGAGGTCCGCGACGACCGGATGATCACGCGCCGGTTTTTTTCTTCATTGAAGGAGGTTGGCGTGCGTTACTGCGTTGGCGTGCACCCGCGGATGCCGCCGGTGGCGGCACAGGCGGCCGCAATGTCGGGTTTCGGTTCCGGACCCCTGTTGATCCGCTGGAACCTGAAATCGGGTTACAGCTACGAGGAAGCCCGCACGCGGTTCACGCCCTTCGATCAATTGGTCGATGAAGACAGCGCGACGCGGGATTCGATTGCGCAGCTGTGCATGGCAACCATTGCCGCCGGCCATGAATGTACGATCATTGCCAACAACAAGGCGGAAGGTTCGGCGCCGCTGACGCTGGTCAAGCTGGCGCAGGCCATCGTCACTGCCGCACGCCACCGCGCGCAGGCGGGTTGAGCTGTCGTACGGCCGGCCCCTCTACTTCTTAACCCGCGTCGCGAATTTCTGGCGGAACTTGGCGACTTTCGGCGCCACCACGAACTGGCAGTACGGCTGCCGCGGATTGTTCTCGTAATATTCCTGGTGATAGGGCTCGGCGGCATAGAAGTGCGGCGCAGTGGTAATTTCGGTGACGATGGGACATGAATATTCCCGCGCATCGGTCAGGCATTTTATCGTCGCCTCGGCCACGGCTTTCTGCTCCGGCGAGTGGAAATAGATCACCGAGCGGTATTGCGTGCCGATGTCATTGCCTTGGGCGTTGAGCGTGGTCGGATCATGGATCACGAAAAAAACATCGAGCAGGTCGTTGTAGCTGACCACCGCCGGATCGAAGGTGATGCGGACGACTTCAGCATGGCCGGTGTCGCCGCCGCAGATGTCTTCGTAGGTCGGATTGGCAAGATGGCCGCCGCAGTAACCGGATTCAACGGATTCGACGCCAACCAGGCCGTCGAATACCGCTTCCAGGCACCAGAAACAACCCCCGCCCAGCGTCGCCACTTCACGCACTGCCGTTTTACCCGAGGTATCGGTCATCCTGTCTGCTCCTGTTGAGGTTGATGCTGCATCAGTCGCCGCAGGCGGCGAAACCTGACAGCGCTCAACCCGCCTGGTGATAACCCGTGACGCGCTCGACTTCGTTGCGCGAGCCGAGGATCACGCCAACGCGCTGGTGCAATTTGGTCGGCTGCACGTCGAGGATGCGCTGCGTGCCGTTGGTCGCGGCGCCGCCGGCCTGCTCGACGATCATCGCCATCGGATTGGCTTCGTACATCAGGCGCAGGCGACCTTCCTTGTGTTTGGCGTCCTGGGGATACATGAAAATGCCGCCGCGCGACAGGATTCGGTAGACGTCGGCGACCATCGAGGCCACCCAGCGCATGTTGTAGTCCTTGCCCAGCGGACCGGCCTTGCCGGCAAGGCATTCGTCGATGTAGCGGATGATCGGCGCGCTCCAGTTGCGGCGGTTCGACATATTGATTGCGAATTCCGCGGTATCGGCAGGAATCTCGATTTTCGCTTCGGTCAGCACCCAGCTGCCGGTCTCCCGATCCAGTGTGAAACCGGCGACGCCGTTGCCAACGGTCAGTACGAGGAGGGTCGACGGACCGTAGACCGCAAAACCTGCGGCGACCTGTTTCGATCCCGGCTGCAGGAAAGCCTGTTCGTCAGGGGTAACGCCCTCGGGACAACGCAGCACCGAGAAAATGGTGCCGATCGACACGTTGACGTCGATATTCGATGAGCCGTCGAGCGGATCCATCAGCAGCAGATACTCGCCGCGCGGGTAACGATTCGGGATCTGGTGCGGGTGCTCCATTTCCTCAGAGGCCATCGCCGCCAGGTGACCGCCCCATTCATTTGCTTCGAGCAGCACTTCATTGGAAATGACGTCGAGTTTTTTCTGCGCCTCACCCTGCACGTTGTCGCTACCGGCGTTGCCGAGGATGCCGGTCAGCGCGCCCTTGCTGACGGCATTGCTGATGGATTTGCAGGCACGGGCGACAACTTCGATGAGCAGGCGCAATTCCGCGGAAACGACGCCTTTTTCGCGCTGCTGTTCGACTAAATACTGGGTGAGTGTAATGCGACGCATGTTTTCTCCACTAATAGGCAACCGACCGGTGCGCCGGTCGGGCGAGGCCGAATTATCCGATATACTGGTTTTCTACGGGAGACATCAATGATGTACATGATTTTGAAAGCGATTTTCCGGCTGATTTTCTGGCGTTCGGCGCTGACCCTGCTGCTTTGCGCGCCGCTGATGGCGGCGGCGCAGACGGTTAAACCGGCAGCGACTCCTGCGGCAACCGCCATCGCCACCTTCGGCGGCGGCTGTTTCTGGTGCGTCGAGGAAGCCTTCGACAAAGTGCCGGGCGTGATTTCGACGACCTCCGGCTATATGGGCGGAACCCTGAAAAATCCGACTTATCCGCAGGTTTCCGCAGGCAATACCGGCCACAACGAAGTGGTGCAGGTGGTCTACGATCCTTCAAAAGTCACTTATGCACAATTGCTCGATGCGTTCTGGCGTAACATCGATCCGACGCAGGCCAACGGCCAGTTCTGCGACCACGGCTCCCAGTACCGCAGCGAAATCTTCTATCACGACGATGCGCAGCGCAAAGCAGCGGAAGCTTCAAAAGCCGCGCTGCAGAAGAACAAACCTTTCGCCGGCGATATCCGCACGCTGATTAGCCGTGCCGGCGAGTTTTACGTGGCCGAGGACTATCATCAGGACTACTACAGGAAGAATCCGATCCGTTACAACTACTACAAGACCGCGTGCGGACGTCAGGCGCGACTGCTAGAGGTCTGGAAAACGCAGTAATCCTGCAATGCCCCGCAATCTGCTGCTGATCGGCGGCGGTCACAGCCACGTCGAAGTTGTCCGCCGCTGGGGTCTCGCCCCGGAACCGGGCGTCAACGTGACACTGGTCAGCCCCGACCGCCACACCCCCTACTCGGGTATGTTGCCGGGTTACATTGCCGGCCATTACGGCTTTGACGATTGCCATATCGACCTCGATGCCCTCTGCGCGCAAGCCGGTGTTACCCGCATCAGCACCAGCGCCGGCGAAATCGATTTCGCAGCCCGTATCGCGCATTGCGTTGAGCTGCCGGATCAACCCTTCGACATTCTGTCCATCGATACCGGTTCGACGCCGTTGCTGACAAAAGTGCCTGGCGCTGACCGTTACGGCATCGCCGTCAAACCGGTCGCACAGTTCCTTGAACATTGGGCGCATTTGCGTGAAGCGGCGCAAACGGCGCCGCGACCGCTGCATGTTATTCTCGTTGGTGCCGGCGCAGCCGGCGTCGAAGTGATCCTCGCGATGAAATACCGCATCGACTCCGACAAGGGTCACGCCGTGTTTACGCTGATCGGCGACGGACCAAGCATTCTCGGCGCCCATCCGCGCGGCGTTCAGCAACGCTTTATGAGCATTCTTCAGGATCAGCAGATTGCCGTGCGCCTGGATACCGCCGTCGAGCGCGTATCGGCGGGCACGCTGTTCCTGCGCGGCGGTGAAACACTCGCGTTTGACGAGGTGGTCTGGGTCACCGGCGCAGCAGCACCGGCGTGGCCGCGCGCCAGCGGACTGCAAACCGATACAGCGGGATTCATCGCCGTCGATAAACATCTGCAATCGCTGTCGCATCCGGGCGTGTTTGCCGCCGGTGATATCGCGTCGATGATCGATGCACCGCGGCCGAAGTCCGGGGTGTATGCCGTACGTCAGGGCCCGCCGCTCGCGGAAAACCTGCGCCAGGCTTTGCGTGGCGAAACGTTGCTGGAATATCACCCGCAAGCGCGCGCATTGGCGCTGATCAGCGCCGGAGAGCGTTATGCAGTCGCGTCTTACGGACCGTTGGCGTTAAGCGGCGCGTGGGTGTGGCACTGGAAAAACCGCATTGATAACGCGTTTATGCGGCGTTACCGCGTTGCCGGGTGACACCCCAAGACCATCAATAAATATTTGATTTTATTGACTATTTTTAGCTGACGCTGACGCGCGCAAATTTGCGCTTGCCGACCTGCAGCACCACGCTACCGCCGCGCGCGATTTTCACCGACTTGTCGGTAACTTTCTCGCCGTCCATTTTGACGCCGCCCTGTGCCAGCATGCGAAGCGCATCCGAAGTGCTCGCCGTCAGCCCTGCCTGCTTCAGCACGGCGGCAATCTGCAGTCCATCACCGTCGGCCTGCAGCGTGACTTCCGGCATGTCGGCGGGAATTTCATCGCGGCGGAAACGCGCTTCGAAATCAGCCAGCGCTGCAGTGGCCGCTTCAGCGCCGTGGAAACGCGCCACGATTTCCTGTGCGAAACCGACCTTGATGTCGCGTGGATTGCGCCCCGCTTTCACGTCATCGCGCCAGCTGCGGATGGTTTTCAGCGGCTCAAAGGACAACAGTTCGATGTAACGCCACATCAGCTCATCGGAAACCGACATCAGCTTGCCAAAGATTTCGTTCGGCGCTTCCTGGATGCCGACATAATTGCCCAGCGACTTCGACATCTTGTTGACGCCGTCGAGGCCCTCGAGTAGCGGCATGGTGAGAATGCACTGCGGCGCCTGACCGTGGTGTTTCTGCAATTCGCGGCCCATCAGCAGATTGAATTTCTGGTCGGTGCCGCCGAGTTCGATATCGGCCTTCAGCGCCACTGAGTCATAACCCTGCACCAGCGGGTACATGAATTCGTGAATGGCAATGGGCTGGTTGCCGCGGTAACGCTTGGAAAAGTCATCGCGTTCGAGCATGCGCGCCACGGTATGGGTAGCGGCCAGCTTGATCATGTCGACCGCGCTCATCTTGTCCATCCAGGTCGAATTGAATACGACCTCGGTACGTGAGCGGTCGAGAATCTTGAACACCTGCTCGGTATAAGTCCGGGCGTTGTGCGCGACTTCTTCTCGGGTCAGCGGTGGGCGGGTGGCGTTTTTGCCGGTCGGGTCGCCGATCATGCCGGTGAAATCGCCGATCAGGAACAGCACGTGATGCCCCAATTCCTGGAACTGGCGCAGCTTGTTGATCAATACCGTGTGCCCGATGTGCAAATCCGGCGCGGTCGGGTCGAAGCCGGCTTTGACGCGCAAAGGACGGCCGGTCGCCAGTCTTTCGCGCAATTCCGGTTCGCGCAGCAGCTCGTCGCAGCCGCGGCGGATGATTTCAATCTGGCCGTCGATGGTGGTCATGGATTTCTGGGACTTTTCCGGGGTTTTTCACAGGCAAAACTGCACAAAACAAGAGCAAAAACGGGTTTTCGGACTGCGGGGTTTCTGCTAAGATCCGTGCTGAAATTCCGGTTTAACCCCCGGGCCACCGATCCGGCCCCAATCCGCAGTAAATCAAGCTGCAAATCACGTTGTAATTCAACAAGGAAGCGCATGCCCCAAGCGCGATTCGCGATTTTAGCGCAAAAGCTCAGCGCCCTGCTTCACGGCAGCGTGTGGCGTCGCGTATTGCTTGCGCTGCTGCTGCCATTCGTCGGCATCATGGCGGCCTTCGGTATTGCCCCGGATACCATCACCGACACGGTTGAACGCAGCAACATCGTTGAACAGATTGCCCTGCCTGCGCTGCCTGTATCGGGAGACATTAACGAAAGCTACTGGCGCGAAGCGCGTATCGAACGCGGCGACACCATTGCCTCTGTCCTGCAGCGACTGCAGATTGACGACAGCAGCGCCGCGCAGGTCATGCAGCGCACGACCGAAGCCCGCGCCCTCTACCGCCTGATTCCGGGTCGCACCATCCGCGCCCACACCACCGCTGCCGGCCAACTGCTGGCACTGCGCTACCTGAACGGGACGCAGTTACTGAAGATCGACCGCGAAGGCGATGCACTGGTGATCGCTGAAGGCGCCGCCGACGTCGAAACCCGCCTGCACATGCGCTCAGGTGAAATCAAAACCTCGCTGTTTGCCGCCACCGATGCCGCGGGCATTTCCGATGCTGTGGCGGTGCAGATTGCCGAAGTATTCTCCACCGACATCGACTTCCACCGCGACCTGCGCAAGGGCGACCGTTTCGCCGCCGTGTATGAAATACAGTATCACCAGGGTGAGCCGGTCAAGACCGGGCGCCTGCTCTCCGCCGAGTTCGTCAACAACGGCAAAACCTTTCAGGCCGTCTGGTTCCAGAACCCCGACGGCGAAGGCGGCTACTACACACCCGACGGAAAAAACTTCCGCAAAGCCTTCCTGCGTTCGCCGCTGGAGTTCTCTCGCGTGAGTTCGGGCTTCACGATGGCGCGCTTCCATCCGGTGCTGCAGACCTGGCGCGCGCACAAAGGCGTCGATTACGCCGCGCCGACCGGCACCCGCGTCAAAGCCACCGCCGACGGCGTCATCGAATTCGTCGGTAAACAGGGCGGCTACGGCAACCTAGTCGTGCTGCGCCATCAATCGAAATTCACCACCTGGTACGGTCACCTGTCGGGTTTTGCGCAGGGTATGCAAAAAGGCAAGCGCGTCGCCCAGGGCGATGTCATCGGCTTTGTCGGCAGCACCGGCGTCGCCACCGGCCCGCACCTGCATTACGAATTCCGCACCAACAATGTTCATCAGGATCCGTTGCGGGTGGCCATGCCGCCGGCACCGCCTCTGGCGCCGCAGCACCGCGCCGCGTTTGAAGAAAACGCCCGCCCGCTGGCCGAACGCCTGGCCCTGGTGCGGCAAGTGCGCACCACCGCCGCACAATAATTCCTGACGTGAAGCCCGGTCTGTACATCGGGTTGATGTCGGGCACCAGCATGGACGGCATCGACGCCGCGCTGGTTGAATTCGGCGGCAAGACCTTCAAGCTGCACACCTTGGTTCACCAGCCTTTCCCGCAGCAGTTGCGCGATACCTTGCTGGCCCTCAATCAGGCCGGTGACAATGAACTGCACCGGGCGGCACAGGCCGCCAATGCCCTGTCATTGGGTTATGCCGCGATTGTGCAAACCCTGCTCGCGAAAACCGGTACGGCTGCAAAAGACATCAATGCCATCGGTTGTCACGGCCAGACCGTGCGCCATCAGCCTCAGCTCGGTTACACCACGCAACTGGTCAACGGCGCGCTGCTGGCCGAACTCGTCTGCATCACCGTAGTCTGCGATTTCCGCAGCCGCGACATCGCCGCCGGCGGTGAAGGCGCGCCGCTGGTGCCGGCCTTCCATCAGGCCGTGTTTGCATCACCGCAGATTTCCCGTGCGGTCATCAACATCGGCGGTATCGCCAACATCAGTGCTCTGCCGTTGAACGGCGAGGTCACCGGTTTTGATTGCGGTCCCGGCAATGCCTTGATGGACGGCTGGATCGCCGCGCACCGGAACCAGCCCTACGATGCCGGCGGCGCCTGGGCTGTCAGCGGCCGCGTGTTGCCCGAACTGTGCGAACGACTGCTGGCGCATCCCTTTTTCAAACGCCAGCCGCCGAAAAGCACGGGCCGCGAAACCTTCCATCTCGACTGGCTGCGCAGCACGCTGTCCGGCCATGAACGCGCGGAAGATGTGCAGGCAACTTTGTGCGAACTGACTGCAGCATCGATTGCACAGGCGCTGGCCGCACATTGCTCCGATGCGAAGGAAATTTATCTCTGCGGCGGCGGTGCACGCAACACCACCTTGAACGCACGCCTTGAAGCCCTGCTGCCTGGAAAACGCGTTGCCGCTACCGACACACTGGGCATCCCCGCCGAAGCGGTCGAGGCTGCGGCCTTTGCCTGGCTGGCCGCACGCACGCTGGCGAAGCAACCCGGCAATCTGCCCCGGGTCACCGGCGCACGCGGCCCGCGTGTGCTCGGCGCGATTTATCACGCCTGAAGCCGCAAAACACAACGGGGGCCGAAGCCCCCGTTGTGCGGTAAACCGGAAACCGGTTTAAGCGGAGAACGACGAACCGCAGCCGCAGGTGGAACTGGCGTTCGGGTTCTTGATAACGAACTGCGCGCCTTCAACGTTTTCCTGATAATCGATCTCGGCACCGGTGAGATACTGCAGGCTCATCGGATCGATCAGCAGCGTGACGCCGCCTTTGTTCAGGGACGTGTCGTCTTCGTTAACGACTTCATCGAAGGTGAATCCGTACTGGAAACCCGAGCAGCCGCCGCCCGTGACAAACACGCGCAGTTTCAGTTCGGTATTACCCTCCTCATCGATCAGCTGCCGAACCTTGGCGGCCGCATTTTCGGTGAAGACCAACGGTTCCGGCATCACAACTTCAGAGACTGCATTCATGGCTTGCTCCTGATTCGGTAAAACGCCGACAGGGATCATTATCCCCGTCGCTGCCGCTGCGGGTCAATCCGCCGAGGCGGGTTTGAACTGAACAACCTTGTCGGTCTTGGCCTCGTTCTGGTAAACCAGCCGACCCTGCACCACCGCACCCAGATGCATCTCCAGCGTACGGTAATAGACATCACCAGTGACATTGGCTTTGCTCTGGAGTTCCACGTAATCGGCGGCGTACACCGGGCCGACTACCGTACCGTTGATAACCACATGCGAGACGCGGATTTCGCCCTCGATCCTGGCGGCTTCCGACAGCACCAGCGTCCCCGGTTTGCCGTCAACCGAGATTACGTTACCGTGAACGCAGCCATCAACACGCAAACCGCCGTCGAATGTCATGTCGCCCTTGATTTCAGTGCCGGCACCGATCAGGCAATCGATGCGGTTCTGCGGTTTATTGGGTTTGTTTTTGTTGCCGAACATGGAAGCCTCCCGCTAGGAAATAGTGACGTTGTGCGTCAGTTTCGGTGTATCGGAATTGCCTTCGAAAATCCGGACCTGCAGCCCTTTGACCGTGGCATTCGGTGCGATCCGGAACAGTCCTTCGACCCGCTGGAACAGCTTGAAATTGACCAGATATTCTTTGCCGGCATCCGCACGGGAGTTCTCCGGCAGCATCAGGGTCACTTTACGTCCATCCTGCTGCAGATTCAATACAAACTGCAGCCGCCCGCGGAATTCCTTGGCACGTTCTCCCGCCTGCACCAGCAGCAGCTGATACCGGTATTCCCCCGGCACCGACTCAGGAACCATGCGGAAACGGTTGACGCTGATGGCGCCTCCTTTCCCGGTTGCGGTCAGCGACTGGAAAAATGCGAGGTCTTCCTTCAGCGTGGCGTTTTCCTGCTCCAGCCCCTTAACCTGCTTGGCCAGATCGCCATACGTCGCGCGCTCGATCTGCAGCTGCCGTTCGGCCGCGGCGGTGCGGGCATTGAGTCCGGCGAGCTCTGCCTGCTGACGGCGCACAGTCTCATCCAGCTGCTCGCGCAACTTGGTCGCTTCGCCCTTGCGGAAGCCGGCGTATTCCAGACCGAAATCATAGGTGAACCAGGCAATGCCGCATGTCCCGGCAACGATCGCGACCATTCCCATCCAGCGCCAGTACCAGGGCATGTGCGGACGCACCGACAACTGCGGCGCATCAATGCCGAAGCGGCGTGCAAACGTTTTGAGTTTGCGATTCATGCCGTTACGGCAACAGCGCGACCTGTTTGAGGCCGGCGTCTTCGGCGAGGCCGAACATCAGGTTCATATTCTGCACTGCCTGACCGGCTGCGCCCTTGACCAGATTGTCGATCACCGACAGCACAACCACGGTATTGCCACCCTGCGGGCGATGCACGGCAATGCGGCAATGATTGGCGCCGCGCACCGAACGCGTTTCAGGATGGCTGCCCGCAGGCATCACGTCGACAAACGCTTCCTTGGCGTAGCGTTTTTCGTACAGCACCTGCAGATCGACTTCCTTGGTCAGCTGGGCATAAAGCGTGGCATGAATGCCGCGGATCATCGGCGTCAGATGCGGCACGAACACCAGATTCACGTCGCGGCCAGCGGCACGCGCCAGTCCCTGGGAAATCTCCGGATGATGGCGATGCCCGCCCACACCGTAGGCCTTTAAATTGTCCGCTGCTTCGGCGTGCAGGATATGTGTCTCCGCCTTGCGCCCTGCACCAGACACGCCGGACTTGGCGTCGGCGATCAGGTGATCGAGATCCACGCACCCCGCTTCGATCAGCGGCAGGAAACCGAGTTGCACCGCAGTCGGGTAGCAGCCGGGGTTGGCGATGACGCGCGCCTTGCGGATCTGCTCACGATTGACCTCGGGCAAGGCATACACCGCCTCCACCACCAATTCGGGGCAGGCGTGTTTCATCTTGTACCACTGCTCCCAAACCGCAACATCGCGAATGCGGAAATCCGCCGCGAGATCGATGATGCGCACGCCGGCATCGACCAGCGCGCGTGCTTCCTGCATCGCGACGCCGTTGGGCGTGGCGAAGAAAACAACGTCACATTTTTCGAGGCCTGCGGTCGCCGGCTCGCTGAATTTCAGATCGACGTGACCGCGCAGATTCGGAAACATCTCGGCCACCGCCATCCCGGCTTCCTTGCGCGAAGTGATCGCGCGCAGTTCGCTGTGCGGATGCTGAGCCAGCAGTCTCAGCAACTCGACACCGGTATACCCGGTGCCCCCTACGATACCAACCTTGATGGTCTTCCCAGTCATGCTTGCCAACTCCTCAACCGGTCATAACGCAATATTTGATCGTCGTACTGCAGTCAAGATACCGCCAGAGACGACAAAGCCGCCCTGAGGCGGCCTTGTCCGGACTTCGGTTCTTCCAGAACGCGTTAGCGCTTGGAGAACTGCTTGCGCCGCCGCGCTTTGCGCAAACCGACTTTTTTGCGCTCTACTTCGCGGGCGTCGCGCGTCACCAGACCTGCTTTGCGCAGAACAGATTTCAGGGTTTCGTCGTAATCGATCAGGGCACGGGTGATGCCATGGCGCACCGCGCCGGCCTGGCCGGACTCACCACCACCGGTCACGTTGACGGCGATATCGAAGCTGTCGAGCTTTTCGATCAGCGCGAGCGGCTGGCGAACAACCATGCGGCCGGTTTCACGCGAGAAAAACTCGTCAACCGGCTTACCGTTGACGACGATAGCGCCCTTGCCGGGCTTCAGGAACACTCGGGCCACTGCGCTTTTGCGGCGACCGGTGCCATAGTTCTTTTGAACTGCTGCCATGGTGTTTTAATCCTAGATTTCGAGGGTCTTGGGCTGCTGCGCGGTGTGCGGATGATCCGTACCGGCATAAGCCTTCATCTTTTTCAGCATCGCGTAGCCCAAGGGACCCTTGGGCAGCATGCCTTTGACGGCCTTTTCGAGGACGCGCGCCGGATGTTTGGCTTGCATCTTCTCGAAATTGGTCGTGTACAGGCCGCCGGGATAACCGCTGTGGCGGTTATAAAGCTTGTCCTTGGCTTTGTTGCCAGTGACACGCAATTTCTCGACATTGACCACGACGATGAAATCGCCGGTGTCGATGTGGCGCGTGAACTCAGGCTTGTGCTTGCCACGCAGGCGGTGTGCGATTTCAGAGGCGAGACGGCCGAGCACCTTGTCGGATGCATCGACGATGTACCAGTCGCGTTTGACTTCGCTCGGTTTTGCGGAATAGGTCTTCATTGCGGTTCCTGCGCGTTCTTGGCGATTCTGGGAAACCGCGAATTCTATGGGAAATCAAGTGGATGTGTCAAACTGCTGTACTGCAACAAAAAAGCACTGCCGTAGCCCGGTCGTTAATAAATTTTCATTTATAAACAAATAGTTAACATGATTTCCTGGTTGTTGACCAACGCCCTGACCGCGCTGCTGATCCCCCCGGGATTTCTTTTTATTGTTCTCGCCGCCGGTCTGACCCTCCGCCGCAGGCTCCCGCGGACCAGCCGGGGCCTGCTGATCGCCGGAACGGCAAGCCTTTATCTGCTGTCGATGCCGCTGACCGGGAGCTTTCTGCTCCAGCAATGGGAAACCCCTCACGTCACAGCACCGGAATCCGCGCCGGCCCAGGCCATCGTGGTACTGGGCGGCGGCCGTTACCCTGTCGCGCCCGAATACGGCGGCGACACCGTGTCTTCAGCGACGCTGGTGCGACTGCGCTATGCCGCACAACTGCACCGTGAAACCGGACTGCCCCTGCTGGTCAGCGGCGGCAGCCCGGACGGCAGCAAAATCAACGAAGCCGAACTGATGGCACAGGCGCTAGAGCAGTCTTTCCGCGTGCCGGTGCGCTGGCGGGAAGGGCATTCGGCCAATACGCTGGAAAATGCGCGGCTGAGCCGTGAGACCCTCGCGCAGGAAAACATCCGCCGCATCTATCTGGTGACACACGCCTGGCACATGCCGCGCTCGGTCCTGGTTTTTGAGCGCGCGGGATTTGAAGTCATACCGGCAACAACGGCGCACGCCACCGGCGAAACAGCCAAACTGACCGCGCTGGATTTTCTGCCGAACTTCACCGGCCTGCGTGACAGCTCGATTTTTTTTCACGAAACCATCGGCATGGTCTGGTATCGTTTGCGCCTTCTCGCGCAAGCCTGACGGGGGATTTCATGAAAGCACGCATCAAGTGGGTTGAGAATGTTTCATTTGTCGCCGAATCCGGCAGTGGCCATGCCTTTGTGATGGACGGCGCACCGGAAGGCGGCGGCCGCAATATGGGTCCGCGACCGATGGAGGTGGTGCTGATGGGCACCGGCGGCTGTACCGCTTATGACGTGGTGCACATCCTGCGCAAATCACGCGCGCCGGTGAGCGACTGCGTTGTCGAAATCGATGCCGAACGCGCGGAAGAAGACCCCAAGGTCTTCACCAAAATCCATTTTCATTTCATTGTCACCGGCACCGGACTGAAGCCGGCGCAAGTCGAGCGCGCCGTGCATCTGACCGCTGAAAAATATTGCTCAGCATCGATCATGCTCGGCAAAACCGCCGCGATCACCCACGATTTTGAAATCCGCGAAGCGGGCGCCTGAGCAGCCCGCTGCAACAAAATAAGCCGCTACAGGAAGTAAGCGGCTCCGGTCATCACCTTCGATGATGCCTGCATCGCCGCCTTCACCGGCGCGGGCAGATCGGCACCGCCGTGATCCAGTGCAGTAGTGGCATGACGCGCTTCGTCATCGCGCATCTGTTCGACAATCGCGCGGCTTTTCTCATCGGCGGCCGGCAGCCGGCCGAGATGACCTTCAAGATGGCGCACGACCTGACGCTCGGTTTCGGCGAGGAACCCCAGATTCCATTTGTCCCCCAGCAAGCCGGCGGTGGCGCCGATTGCAAATGAACCGGCATACCAGAGCGGATTGAGCAGGCTCTTGCGGCCGCCCAGTTCGTTGATGCGGCGTTCGGTCCACGCCAGATGTTCGGTTTCTTCCTGTGCCGCCTGCTCCAGCGCGGCGCGTGCGCCGCTGTCGCGTGCGGTCATCGCCTGTCCCTGATAAAGGGCCTGGGCACAGATTTCACCGCTGTGGTTGACGCGCATCAGCGCTGCGGCCTGCGCGCGCTGTGCGGCATCCATCTCCGCCTCGGGGAGCGACTCCCCGGGGACGGGCCGCACGCTCCGCGCCTGCGCAAATACCGTACGCAGACCCTTATCGAAACCGATGATCAGATCGTCGATACGCAGCATCTCAGGCCACCTCTTTTCCGTTCATTTCCCGAATAGCCGTTCGAGTTCAACGCCGGGATCAGGTGCGCGCATGAACGCTTCACCGACCAGATAACCATGCACCTGATGGGCACGCATCCGTTCCACATCCTCGGGCTTCAGGATACCGCTTTCCGTAATCACCAGACGATCTGCCGGCACTCTCGCCAGCAGGCCGATGGTCGTGTCGAGCGTTGTTTCAAATGTGCGCAGATTGCGGTTGTTGATGCCGATCAAAGGCGACTTCATTGTCAGTGCGGTTTCGAGCTCCGCACCGTCGTGAACCTCGATCAGCACCGACAAACCGAGCTCGAAAGCCAATGCTTCGAGTTTGTGCAGCTTTTCCGCACTCAGTGCAGCAACAATCAGCAAAATGCAGTCGGCGCCGGCTGCACGGGCCTCATAGACCTGATACGGATCCATCATGAAGTCCTTGCGCAGTACCGGCAGTTGGCAGGCGCCTCGCGCCGCTATCAGATCGTCGAGCTTGCCCTGAAAAAACTGGCGGTCGGTCAGCACTGACAGACAGGCAGCACCGTGACTCTCGTAACTGGCAGCAATAGAGGCCGGATCAAACTGTTCACGCAGCACACCCTTGCTCGGGCTGGCCTTCTTGACCTCGGCGATTACCGCGGATCGGCCGGCGGTGATTCTGCTGCGCATCGCCCCGGCAAAATCACGGGCCGGTGCCGCAGCGCGGGCCGCTGCCTGTACCTGCGCGAGCGGCAGTTGCTCCTGCGCAGCGGCAACCTCTTCGGCCTTGACGGCCATGATCCGCTGCAGGATGTCAGCCATGACTTTTTGTGAAGGCGACGAACTGGTCGAGTTTCTGGCGTGCAGCGCCGCTCGCCAGCACTGCCAGCGCCTGCTTCACCCCGTCCACCAGCGTCGGTGCCTTGCCGGCGATGTAAATGCTGGCGCCGGCATTCAGCGCGACGATATCCCGCGCAGCGCCTTCCTTGTTGTCGAGCGCCGCCAGCATCATGTCGCGCGACTGCTCGACGCCATCGACACGGATCGCTACGTTGTTGTGGGTCTTCAGACCGACATCCGCCGGAGCCACCATGTATTCGCGCACCCCGCCGTCCTTCAGTTCACCAACAGCCGTCGGCCCGCTGATCGACAGCTCATCCAGTCCTTCCAATCCATGCACGATCATCACGCGACGGCTGCCGAGGCGCTGCAGCACGCGCGCCTGGATGCCCACCAGATCCGCATGGAACACGCCCATCACCTGCTGTTTTGCGCCAGCCGGATTGGTCAAGGGACCGAGAATGTTGAAAATCGTTTTGACGCCCAGTTCACGGCGCACCGGCGCAGCGTGTTTCATCGCGCTGTGGTGGTTGGGTGCAAACATGAAACCGATACCGGTTTCAGCAATCGACTGCGCCACCGCTTCGGGTTTCAGATTGATATTGGCCCCCAGCAGTTCCAGCACGTCAGCGCTGCCGGATTTGCTTGAAACCGAACGTCCGCCGTGTTTGGCGATTTTTGCGCCGGCCGCGGCCGCCACGAAAATGGCCGTCGTCGATACGTTGAAGGTATGCGCAGAATCGCCGCCGGTGCCGCAGGTGTCGATCAGTTCCGGCACATCCGGAACCGGCACATGGGTCGCAAACTCGCGCATCACCGTCGCCGCGGCAGCGATTTCGCCGATGGTTTCCTTTTTGACACGAAGACCGGTTACCAGCGCCGCAATCAGCACCGGCGACACTTCACCGCTCATGATCTGCCGCATCAGCGACAGCATTTCATCGTGGAATATCTCGCGGTGTTCAATGATGCGCGTCAGCGCCTCCTGCGGCTTCATCGCGGTGCATCCTCCAGGAAATTTTTCAACATCTGATGACCGTGCTCGGTCAGGATCGATTCAGGGTGGAACTGCACACCCTCGACCGCCAGCGTCTTGTGGCGCACGCCCATGATTTCGCCGTCATCCGTCCACGCCGTCACTTCCAGGCAATCCGGGATGCTGGCGCGCTCGATAACCAGCGAGTGGTAGCGCGTCGCTGAAAAGGGCTGCGGCAGGCCACGGAACACGCCGAGATTGTTATGCTGGATCAGCGAAGTCTTGCCGTGCATCAGCTGTTTGGCGTGAATGATTTTGCCGCCGAAAGCCTGGCCGATACTCTGATGGCCGAGGCAGACGCCGAGAATCGGAATTTTTCCGGCAAAGGCCTTGATCGCCGGCACCGACACGCCCGCCTCGTTGGGCGTGCAAGGCCCGGGCGACACCACGATGCGCGCCGGCCTCATCCGCGCGATGTCGTCGACCGAAATCTCGTCGTTGCGATGAACGGCCACTTCCTCACCGAGTTCGCCGAAATACTGCACGAGGTTGTAGGTGAAGGAATCGTAATTGTCGATCATCAGTAACATGGCGATCCCCTCAGTCGAGCCGCGTATCGAGGCCGGCTTCAGCCATTTCCGCTGCCCGCAGCAGCGCCCGTGCCTTGTTCTGCGTTTCCTGCCATTCGGCCTCGGGCTGTGAATCGGCAACCACGCCGCCGCCCGCCTGCACATGCAGCCTGCCGTCCTTGACCACTGCAGTGCGCAGGGCAATGGCCACGTCCATATTGCCGTGGAAACCGAGATAACCGACGGCACCGGCGTAAATGCAGCGTTTCACCGGCTCCAATTCATCAATGATTTCCATCGCGCGCACCTTCGGCGCACCCGATACGGTGCCTGCCGGAAAGGTCGCGCGCAACACGTCGATCGCATTCAGTCCGGGCTTCAGCCGCGCCTCGACGTTGGACACGATGTGCATTACATGCGAATAGCGCTCGATGACCATCTGCTCGGTGACACGCACGCTGCCGGTCTGCGCCACGCGGCCGGCGTCATTGCGGCCGAGGTCGACCAGCATGATGTGTTCGGCACGTTCCTTGGCGTCGGCCAGCAGTTCATCAGCGAGCGCCGCATCTTCTTCCGGCGTAGCGCCGCGGCGGCGGGTACCGGCGATCGGCCGCACGGTGACGGTGTCGCCTTCCAGCCGCGCGAGGATTTCGGGGGAAGCGCCGACCACATTGAAATCGCCGCAGTCGAAATAGAACATGTAAGGCGACGGATTCAGCGTGCGCAATGCCCGATACAGCGACAGCGGCGTCGCGTGGAAAGGCTTGCTCATGCGCTGCGACGGCACCACCTGCATGATGTCGCCTTCGAAAATATAGTGCTTCGCGCGGTCCACTGCCTTGTAGTAAGCCGCCTCGCCGAATCCGGATACGGCGGGCTCTGACTTCGTTGGCAGGCTTTCCGGCAGTTTGACCGGTGCGCGCAGCCTGGCCAGTAAATCAGCAAGCCGCTGGCGCGCGGCAGCATAGGCGCCAGGTTTTCCAGGTTCGGCGTAAACCACCAGCGAGAGCTTTCCCGACAGGTTGTCGACAATGGCAATTTCTTCCGACACCAGCAGCATGATGTCGGGTGTACCCAGTTCATCACGCTTGTTAGCGCCGGCGGCCAGACGTTTTTCGATATAACGCACGGTGTCATAGCCGAAATAACCGACCAGCCCGCCACAGAACCGCGGCAGTCGCGGATCGGTGGCGACCTTGAAGCGCTGCAGATACTTCTCGACAAAGCTCAGGGGATCATCGGCGCGCTCGCGCAGCACTTCGCGGCCATCGGTGATTTCGGTGCACTCGTATCCCCGCACTTCAATGCGGGTGCGCGCAGCCAGTCCGATGAAGGAATAACGGCCGTGGCGTTCGCCGCCGACCACGGACTCCAGCAGATAGGTCTGCGGCTGGTTGGCGAGCTTGAGATAGATCGACAGGGGGGTGTCGAGATCGGCGTAGGTCTCAAGCACCAGCGGCACGCGGTTGTAACCCGCTGCGGCGAGGCGATTGAATTCTGATTCGGTCATGTCTTACTCCACGAAAAAAGTACGAAAGGGCGGTCCGGCAGCAAACGCGTGTTCAGCAGCGCCAGCGCCAGGCTCCGGTCCGGTTTTCGCACTTCATCGAGAGCAGCATGATTAAGGCTTTCTAATCAAAGGGATACAATCGGTCAGCGCGCCTACTATAGCATCAACATCAAGGCTCTGCACGTCGTGGCCCTCGTTGTAGCCATAGGGCACGCAGAACACCGGACAGCCTGCCGCTCGCGCCGCTAGCGCATCGTTTCCGGAATCGCCGACCATCAGCATGCGGGCCGGGGCAATACCGAACTGCCCGCAAACGTGCAGCAACTGCATCGGATCCGGCTTTTTGCGTGCCAGGGAATCGCCGGACACCGTCTGCTCGAAAAAAGTCGCCAGACCGGTGCGCTCGAGCAGCGGCAGCGTAAACGCCCCCGCCTTGTTGGTGACGCAGGCCAGCCGGAAACCGGCAGCCCGCATCTGCTCCAGACCTTCACGCACGCCCGGATACATCGTGGTGTGGCGGCCGTTGACCTCGGTATAGAAGCGCTCGAACACCGGCATCGCACGGGCCATAGCCTCAGCAGTGGCTGTCCCGTCGATGTCGCGTGCCAGTGCACGCTCAACCAGCCGCGGGATGCCCTTGCCGACGAAATTACGCACGGTATCCAGCGGCAGCACGTCTTCGCCAAGTGCTTCAAGCATCAGGTTGGTGGCCGCGGCGAGATCCGGAATGGTGTCGAGCAGCGTGCCGTCGAGATCGATCATCACGGCTTCGACGGTGAGAGGAAACTGTTTTTTCATGTTTGCGGTAACAGGACAGGCTTGCGCAGCGAATGCCGCGCGTGACAGACGGAAAATGAGACGGAAAATGAAATCAGGATTTGGCGAGCGCAGCGCGCATCGCGGTAATCGTCGCCTTGTAGTCCCCGGCGCCGAAAATGGCCGAGCCGGCGACAAAGGTATCAGCTCCCGCCTTGGCAATCTCGGCGATGTTATCGGTTTTGACGCCACCGTCGACTTCCAGCCAGATATCACGGCCGCTGCGTGCGATACGCTCGCGCACGGCTTTGATCTTGGCCAGCGCGCCGGGAATGAACGACTGCCCGCCGAAACCCGGGTTGACCGACATGATCAGCACCAGATCCAGCTTGTCGAGCACATGGTCGAGGTAATGCAGCGGCGTCGCGGGATTGAACACCAGCCCCGACTTGCAGCCTTGCTCCTTGATCAAGCCGATCGTGCGGTCAATGTGTTCGGAGGCCTCGGGGTGAAAGGAAATGATATTGGCGCCGGCCTTGGCGAAATCCGGAATGATGCGGTCGACCGGTTTCACCATCAAATGCACATCGATCGGCACCTGCACCAGCGGACGGATCGCCTGACAGACCATCGGCCCGATGGTCAGATTGGGCACGTAATGGTTGTCCATGACGTCAAAATGGATGATGTCTGCGCCGGCAGCTACAACAGCCTTCACTTCTTCGCCAAGACGGGCGAAGTCGGCAGACAGGATGCTGGGCGCGATGCGATGGGTCATGGCGATATCCGGATTCAGTTCAGGGGAATTTTACCTGTTCTGGCGGTCCAATGAAGGCATTGCCAACTTCCGCCACCGAGCGGCGAATGCGAGAATAGGGCCATGACCGAATCCAAATACCAGATCAGCGTATCGCCCCGCGCTTTTTACATCGCGGAGCAGTCCGATGCCGACGCCGGGCGATATGCCTTCGCCTATACCATCACCATCACCAACAACGGCGCCGTACCGGCGCAACTGATCAGCCGGCACTGGATCATTACCGATGCCAACAACCTGGTGCAGGAAGTCAAAGGCCAGGGCGTGTTCGGCGCCCAGCCCAAGCTGAAACCCGGCGAAAGTTTCGAATACACCAGCGGCTCGATGCTGGCGACACCGGTGGGCACGATGCGTGGCAGCTATCAGATGGTCGCCGACGACGGCACCCGTTTCGACGCGTCCATCCCCGAATTCACGCTGTCGGCGCCGCGCGTGCTGCACTAGGCAGCTGCGCCAGGGTTACACGCGCATGTCGCTCCGCAACAGTTACACGCTTCTTGCGCCGGTCTATGACTGGCTGATCGGTCCTGCGCTGGCCCGCGTACGGGCACAAAGCCTGGCCCGCCTGCCATCGGCCGGGGCGCACATCCTGATCAACGGCGCCGGCACCGGACTTGATCTGCCGCTGTTGCCGGCAACTCACCGTTACACCGCCCTCGACCTCACCCGCGCCATGATCAACAAGGCACAACCGCGCCGCGGCCGGCTGGATCTGCAATGGGTGCAGGGCGACAGCCAGCGGCTGCCGTTCCGCAATGACAGTTTTGATCATGTGCTGCTGCATCTGATCCTAGCCATTGTTCCTGACAGCCGCGCTGCGCTGCGTGAGACCGCGCGTGTGCTGTGCACCGGCGGCAGGGTATTTTTGCTGGATAAATTTTTGCGGCCCGGCGAAATCGCGCCGCTGCGACGGCTGTTCAATCCGCTGATGCGGCGGATTGTCACGCGCACCGATGTCGTTTTCGAAGACGTTCTTGCCGGATCACCCGGTCTGCGCGTGATTGACGATCAGCCGGTGATGGCCGGCGGCTGGTTCCGCATGATCACGCTGGAAAAAACTGCGGCTCAGGATTTGCCGGGCGGATCCTCACCGGCATCATCCTTTTCGGGACGCGGCCAGGTCAGCCAGACAACACCGACCAGCAGCGATACCGCCACCGCCACTTCCAACAGAAACCAAATCAATCCGTTCATTGCGCCCCGTCTTTTGCCTGGATTTGCCGATGCATCAGCCCGACTGTAACAAACTGCCTTTGCGTACGCTGCTCGCCGCCCTTGCCGGCGTATCGGTACTGCTTGCATGCCGCGCCACGCCGGAAAAACCCGCAGAGCCCCCGGTGCCGCCTGTGGCAATCGAACCCGCACCGGCCACTCCGGCAAAACCCGAAGTGCCGGCCATCGTTCAACCGACGCCACCGTTGCCCGCCAATCACCTGCGCCGCGGTGCGTGGAACGATCTGCCGGGCTGGCGCGACGACGATCCGGCAGCGGCATGGAATGCCCTGTTGACCAGTTGCAGCACCTTGAAAACACAGGAGTCCTGGCGAGCAGTCTGCGCGGCAGCGGCGGCGCTGCAACGCCCCAACCGCGAACAGGCTCGACGTTTTTTTGAAACCCAGTTCAACCCCTACCAGCTGTTGCAGCCGGATGGCGGTGTCGAAGGACTCGCCACGGGTTATTACGAACCGCTGCTGCGGGGTAGTCGCACGCCGACGGCGCGCTACCGTTATCCGGTTTACGGCGTACCCGATGACCTGCTGGTACTCGACATGCCGGCATTCAGCGCCGAGCCGCGGGATTCGCGGGCCCGGGCGCGTATCGACGGCAAACGCGTCGTGCCTTATTTTGACCGCGCGCAGATCGAAGCCGGCACTGCACCGGTCCGCGGCAAGGAAATCGCCTGGGTCGACGATCCGGTGGAACTGTTCTTTCTGCAGATTCAGGGCTCGGGCCGCCTCGATCTCGAGGACGGCAGCGTGCTGCGCCTCGGGTATGCCGATCACAACGGCCAACCTTACCGGTCCATCGGCCGGCTGCTGATCGACCGCGGCGAACTGACCGCGGATCGTGCGTCGATGCAGGGCATCAAGGCCTGGGCGCAACAGAATCCGGCCAAGCTGCGCGCAGTTCTCGATTACAACCCGCGTTATGTGTTTTTCCGCGAACTGCCGCAGGGCCTGAGCGGCCCTCTCGGCGCGCAAGGCGTGCCGCTGACCGCGCGCCGCTCGATCGCCGTTGATCCGCGCTTTGTACCGCTGGGTGCACCGGTTTTCCTCGCCACCACCTGGCCGCTGAGTGCAAAACCCCTGAACCAGTTGATGCTCGCGCAGGACACCGGGTCGGCGATCCGCGGCGCGGTACGCGCAGATTTCTTCTGGGGTTATGGCGACGATGCTGGACGCGAAGCCGGACGCATGAAGCAGCCCCTGCGCATGTGGGTGCTGCTGCCGCGCGGCTATCCGGTCAACGGCGCTGCCGACTGAATACAGCATCGTCATGTTTGACCGTACGCAACGTGCCCTGCAATCGATACTCGACAGCGCCGGCTGGCGCGATGCCCCGCTGTCGGCACTGCGGATCACACCCTCGCCCAATGTGTTACCGACCACGCTGCCCATCGGCCCGCTCGCTGCGGCAACGCTGGGCGCCACCGGCCTCGCCGCCAGCACAATGTGGCAATTGCGCAGCGGTCGGCTGCAGCAAATCACCGTCGATACCCGTGCTGCCGCGCTGGCGATGACCTCGGCCACCTATTTGCGGGTCAACGGACAGCCGGTGAAATCCTGGGATCCGATCACCGGCTATTACCGGGTGCGTGACGGTGAATGGGTGTATCTGCACGGCAATTTCCCGCATCTGCGCGACGGGCTGCTGAAACTGTTTAACGTACCGAACGATCCGGCCGCTTTGCGCGCGGCGCTGGTGAACCGGTCTGCGACCGACATCGAAAATGCAGCGGGACGTCTGGGTCTCTGCGGCGTCCATGTCCGCCGGCGCGAGCAATGGGAAGCGCATGCGCAAGCGCTCGCCACCGCGTCATTGCCGCTGCTTGAAATCACCCGCATTGGTGATGCGCCACCCCGCCCGCTGCCGGAAGCCGCGCGCCCGCTGTCGGGGATACGCGTGCTGGATCTGTCGCGCGTGATCGCCGGTCCGATGGCCGCACGCACGCTGGCTGAACACGGCGCCAGCGTATTGCAGGTCGGTGCGGCGCATCTGCCGTCCATTGAATCACTGGTCATCGACACCGGCTTCGGCAAGCAGTCCTGTGCGATCAATCTTGATACGGCGGCCGGCAACAACACATTGCATGAACTGATCACCAGCGCCGACGTGTTTCTCAACGCCTACCGCCCCGGTACGCTGGATCGGCGCGGTTTTTCGCCGGCGGCACTGGCCGAGCGGCGACCCGGCATCGTTTATCTGACCATCAGTGCGTTTTCACGCGCCGGTCCCTGGGCGCAGCGCCGCGGATACGACACGCTGGTCGCCGCCGCCAGCGGCCTGACCCGCTCCGGCAATGAAGACCCGGCACGGCTGCCCTGCCAGCCGCTGGATTACCTGACCGGCTATCTCGGCGCTTTCGGTGCGATGCTGGCCTTGCAGCGCCGTGCGATGGAGGGCGGCGCCTGGCATGTGCAACTGTCGCTGGAACGCACTTCGGCGTGGATCCGCGAAATGACTGACGCCCTGGGTCGCGAAACTGGGGTCGCATCCGAGGTCCCACACACGGCGACCATCAGCGATCTTTATGCCGAGTCGGCCTCCCGCTTCGGACTGCTGCGCCATCTCAAACCGGTGGTGCAGATGGCAGAAACGCCGGCGCGCTGGGAATGTCCACCGGTGCCGCTGGGCAGTGATCCGGCGCGCTGGGCTGATTGATCCGGCGCCGCCGGAAACCTTGCCAGCATCGTTGATGTGAGCGCACGCTAATTTATAAATACTTGTTTTTAATGAATATTTTTTTAATACCCCCTGAAACCGCCCATAGCGCAGCCCAATGAACATTGTTGTCCTCGGTGCCGGGTCACGGGCATTGCGATGGCCTGGTATCTGCGTAAAGCCGGTCATGAGGTCACGGTCATCGACCGCCGCGAAGGCCCTAAACTCGCCGCCGCCCTTCTTGTTGAGAATCTCCATCACACCGACCTTGTTTCCGCCACGCGTGGCGATCAGCATGCACAGGATGTTGCGCGTGCGTTAGCCGGTGTCCCTGACCACGGCCTGGTTGAAGCGCGGATCGGCGTAGGCATCGGGAATGATTTCACCTGCGCCGCTGGTGAACACGGAACCCGCAATGCCCTGACCGGCGGGAAAACGCACTTCGCCCACGGTATTGCCCTGCATCACCCGGGAAAACAGTTCGCCGGTTTCAGCATCGTGCAGAAACAGCGAGCTGCGCTCGGCATCGAGCGACAGCGTATCGGAAACGCGGTTGGCGACATCGACCAATACGGCATTACGCCGGGCAACCACGGCGATTCGCAGCAAGAGCTGGACCTTGCCCGCATCCGGCAACCCGGCGAGCAACTGCTCCACGACAGCCGGCGCCAGACGGCGCCAGACGGCGCCAGACGGCGTTCAAATATGCCGCGGATGATCTCGGCACTGATCTCCGTTTCGGCACTGCCCTCAGCCAGCTTGCTCATAGGTCGGAAAGCCGCAGTTTGGCGAGACCCGAACCGCTTTGCTCGAAAACCAGAATATCCTTCGCGGTCAGCGGCTCGCTGACATGCCCGCCCTGCACGCGTTCACAACCGAGGCCCAGCAGCGCGACTACAGTCTGGCCGTCGTTGACGCCTTCAGCGGTCAGCCGCAATCCCAGGTCGCGGGCAAGGCGGACCAGCGCGCGAACCAACTTGCCGTGGACGGGCGACTGCTGCATGTCGGAAACAAAACTGGCGCTCAGCTTCAGTTCATCGAAGGGCAGTTGCGCAAGATTGCTAAGCGATGAGGCGCCGGTGGCGAACCCGTCGATACCGAGGCGCACGCCAAGACGCTTCAATCGCGCCAACGCATCCCTGACGGGGCCGAGATCGCCGGCGATTGCGGTCTCATGAATGCCGATGACCACGCGACCCGGCGGCACACCCCAGGTCCGCAATGCGCGGTCGACAAATTCCGGAAAGTCCGGCTGCAGCAGTCCGCTGGCGGAAACCGTCAGTCCGAGTTTGCACTCCAGCCCGGCGCGCGCAAACTCCGCCCCCTGTCGTAACGCATTGTTGAAAATCCACCAGGTCAGTTCACGGATCATCCCCGCGGTTTCCGCGGTTTGCAGCGCCTGATCTTCCGACATCTCGCCGAGTTCGGCATCGTTCCAGCGCAGGATGCAGTCCAGTCCGCCGATGCGGCCCGACTGCGCATCGAGCTGCGGTTCAAACAACAGATCCAGCGTGCCCTGATCCAGCGCATGGCGCAGGCGGCCTTCGTAACGCATCTCGCGTTCTTCGTTGGCGCCGTGTGCGGGGTCATAAACCGCGGTACGGACCTGGGCGTTACGCGCCTCGCGCGCCGCCAGCTTGGCATTGCGCACGAGAGTCTGCGGATCGGAACCGTGTTCGGGAAACACCGCGATGCCGATTACCGCGTCGCTATCAAAGGAACGGTCGCCCAGCGGAATCGGCGCCTCGAGTGTGCCGAGCACCTTGTTGGCAGCCAGTATCGCCACACCCTCGCCAGCGATACGCGGCAGCAGGCAGGCAAACTGGTCGCGGCTGACACGGCCCAGCTGATCCTGCTTGCGCAGCACGCCTTCGCGCATGCGCCGCATGACCCGCAGCATGAATGCCTCGCCTTTCTGCAAACCCAATTGGCGGTCAATCTGTTCAGTCTTGCCCACCTGCAGCAGCAGCAGCGCCAAATGCTTGCCGTCCTGCTTGTGGGTTTCGATGGCAACACGGAAAATTTCCATGAACCCCGCGTATTCGGGCATCGGCAACGTGCGCACCACGCCGCCTTCGTCCTGCCCGCGCGATGCCAGCGATGCCAGCAGCGCCAGTTGCAGAAAATTGAAACGCTGCAGCGCGATCAGGCTTTCGCTGCAACGTTCGGGTTCCGCGGCATAGAGTCGCAGCGCGCCGCGCGTCATTGCCGCCTGGAAGCGCTGGCAATCGCGACGCATGCGTTCCAGCGGCTCGCCTTCGGCATCCAGCGCCCACTCACCCAGTGCGGCGATGACCGGAGCGGGATCGGTGCCGCCTTTGGCAAACGCGGCGTCCAGAGCGCCTGCTGCAGGCACAAACAGATCGGGAGCGCGTTCGCAGACATCGGCAACCACGCTGGCCACGGTGGCAAAGGTGTCGGGGCCCGCGCCGAATTCCTCGGCAAGCCGGGCAGTCAATGCACCCAGGCTGGATGCTGCTTCGCCGCCTGACGGCTCAGAGGAAGAAATCGGAGGGATCGATGTTGACACTGCCCTGCTCCAGCGTGCGCTTGATGCGATAGGGAACGCCCGGTGCGGCCTTCGGTTCCTGCGCCAGGTCGAGGATCATCTGCGGGTGCAGCGGATTGCCTTTTGCGTCGAGCACCACCATCACCCGCGGCAACAGGCGCCTCACCATGTTCTGTGCGATCACGATGCCAACCTCTCCGGAGTTCAGCTCGACCAGCGCGCCGACCGGGAAGATGCCGATGCATTGCACGAACTGTTCGACAAGCGGGCCGTCGAACAGGGTGTTGCGCGAGTTATACAGGAAATTCAGCGCGTTCGACGGCGAATAAACCTCACCGTAGGAGCGTGTATTGATCATCGCGTCAAAACAGTCGACCAGGCCGGCAATCGCGCCGAACAGACCGATCTGGTCGCCCTTGAGTCCCTTTTCGTAACCACTGCCGTCATAACGTTCATGGTGCAGCGCGGCCAGAGCAGGCAGTTCGGGTGGCAATCCGGGCGTATCCCTGAGGATCGCCACCGAATGAGTGGTATGACTGCGGCAGACCATCATTTCGACCTTGCTCAGCGCCCCCTTTTTGGTGACCACTTCCTCGGGCACCGCGGTCATGCCGACGTCCTGCAGCAAACCAACCATGCCCAGCAGATCGAGCTGTTCACGCGGCAACTGCAGGAAGCGGCCGAAGGTCAGCATGTAAATCGAAACACCGAAGGCACGGTCCAGCGTATGGCCACCCCTCTGTTTGAGCTTGGCCAGCAACATCATCGCATCCGGATTGCGCACCACGCTGTCCGTCATGCTTGTCACGGCCTCCTGCACGCGCGGCGCATCCAGCGCCTTGCCGGCCTCGATGTTGCTCATGATGTCCTTGAGCACCGCCTCGGTCTGGCGCTGCGCGGTCCGGGCGACAGGCAGTTCCTCGTCAACGGTAGCCTGCTCGCGATAGGTAACCTTGGCCTTGATGGTGGCCAGCACGCTGGGGCCCAGCGGGGGCGGCGGCTTCGGCGGTCCGCCCACATCACCGGTCTGCAGCTGACTGCGGTCCGGCAGGTCAGGGCACTTGTCGAGGTCGATATAGACTTATTTGCAGTACTTCTTCAGCGCTTCCAGCTGCTTTTCGTCGCTGAGTATGAAACCCTGGTACATGAACGGTGTTTCCGTCCATGGCCGGTCCAGTTCGGAGATGAACACCCCGAACTCGAGTTTTTCGACTGGAACCTCTTTTTTCATTTTTGAATTGAAATGCCAGCGCTGTGCCGACGATACCCCTCTGGGAATTCTCCGTCCTCACCGGCAGGCGCGCAAGCCGGGCCTGCACCAGCATCAGAAGTCGAAAACCTGGTTGTTGTGAAGCAGCCGCGGCGGCACAGGTGTTGAAAGTTCCTCAATCTCCTGCATCGTAAGCTCGATTTCGCTGGGCTTAAGGTGGGTTATATAGACTTCAGCCGGACGTTTGAGTTTGGCCAGTTGTTCACCAAGCATCGACGGGCAGAGATGCAGGGCCAATTCGGCCAGCCGGCGGTCCTTGTCGGAAAATGCGGTTTCAATAATCAGGTATTTGAGATTGTCGACGCCGTTGACGATCTCCCACAGCGCGTCGTTCGGACCGGTATCGCCGCTGAACACCAGGCTGCTCTTGCCGCTGTTCAGCCAGTAGCCGACTGCCGGCACGGTGTGATTGGCGGGCAGCGCGGTAATCGTGCGTCCTTTGCCGATGTCGATGACGTTACCCACGGCGATTTCCTGATACTGCATGAACGGCTCCTGGGCCGTTGGAATCACCGTGAAATCCGGCCAGATGTCCCAGTTGAACAGGTTCTTTTTCAGGATTTCGATGGTCGGTGCCGTGGCATGGACCGTCAGCGGCTTCGGCCGCATTGCACCGACCGAATCCAGAATAAAAGCGATGGAGTCCACGTGATCGAGATGGGAATGCGTGACAAACACATGGTCAATCAACGCCAGTTCCGGAAGCGAGAGCTCACCAGCGCCGGTTCCGGCGTCTATAAGAATATCCTGATCAACCAGGAAAGACGTCGTCCGGTGCTGTTGTCCGCCAATGCTTCCGGAGCAGCCGAGTACGCGAAGGCGCATGTTGTGCCGGGCCTAAGAATTTACCAATGGCGCCCGCAGGCACGTGGGGCCGAAAACAGCGTTTTGGCTTCCCGACGGGGTGCTCATGAAACACTTTCACAAAATTGGGGGGAGCAGCGATTTTAACACAAAGCGACGGCGCTTCTAAGGCGAATACGGGTCAGGGTCCGTAACGCAATTCCAGCAGAATCCGGCTCTTGACAGGGCGCTCGTTCTTGAAGCCCGGTGAAAACCGCGCAGCCAGCAACAAGTCGCGCGCAGATGCCGCCAGCGCCGCCGGCAAATCTCCCGTGATCACCTCTGCCTCGACCGCGTATCCCGTGATGTCGATGCTGACCCAGAAACGTACGACGCCGACGCTTCCCAACCCGGTCCTCAGATCCAGCGGCATCAACGGAACCGGAAAACGATCGAGCTCGCGCGCCGGATAAATGCGCAGGTCAGGCACTGCGGCGCCGGGACTTTCTGCAGGGCGTATATCAGCGGCTGACACGACAGCCGGCAGCTTCTGCGTAATACGATTCCGTGCAGGCTCTGGCACTGCTTCCGGCAACAATGGCGGGTTCTCCGCAACCGCCGTTTCCGTCGCTGCCATCAACACCGCGGGCAACTCCAACTGCGCCTGCAACTGCGGCATCACGACAGGGAACTGCGGCGCGCCGCCGGAAGGCCGCCAGCCGTCAACTATCAGGTAATGCACAAGGGCCGATACCATCAGCGCCGGCAACAGACGCCGCCATGGCCAGCGCACTTCCAGAGAGAAATGCCAAGCGGCGGCGACCATGTACCTACTACATTCTTTACTTCACGGCCGCCAGCGCCTGCTCCAGCTTGTCGGCAGGCATATAACCGCCAACTTGCTGGCCGTTGGCGAGATAAACCGCCGGCGTGCCGCGTACGCCGAAACGCTTCGCCAGCGCCTCGTTTTCCTCGATCGGCGTTGCGCAGTTCTTGGGTCCGTTGGCCGGCAGAAACGCCTTGTTCATCAGATCGTCCCAGGCGCGCGAGCGGTCCTTAGAGCACCACACCAGCTTCGACTTCTCCACCGAGTCCGGCGACAGGATCGGCAACAGGAATGTGTAGACGGTGATGTCCGTCATTTTGTTGATTTCCTTCTGCAGTTCCTTGCAGTAACCGCAGTTCGGATCCTCGAAGGTATACACCACGCGTTTGCCGTTGCCGCGCACCCGCTTGATGGCGTTGGCCTGAGCGCCTGCCAGTGCCCCGGATGCGATCTGGTCGCGCCGTTCACCTGTCAGATTACGTTGCTTCGAAGAGCGCAGGTCAAACAGGTTGCCCAGCATCATATAGGTCAGTTTTTCGTCGCTGTAGACGACCTGTCCATCAAAAACAATCTCATACAACCCCGGAAAGGGCATGCGGGACACCGACTCGATTTTCATTTCGGGGAACCGGGCCTGGAAACTGCGGCGCACGCTGGTTTCGTCCGCCTGCACCGTACTGATGAAGATCATTGCAGCGCAAAGCGCTGACATCATGCGAATGAACATAGGGAATTTCCTGAGCTAAAGGCTCGTTATTAAAAAAAACAGCAAAAACTGCGGCCGGAAAAAGCGCCACTCACGCCACCGCGTGCCGGATCAGCAGGTTTTTCAGGACCGGCAACTGGTTCAACGCGCCAAGGCCGAAATTGCGTACCCCGGACAACAAGACCGATTTTGAGCCAAAAAGTTTCTGCAGCGCATCGGTGCTAATCGCGATCGAAGCAATATCCTCGCGCCGTGCACGCTCATAACGGCGCAGCAGTGTCAGATCGCCGCAATCCTGGCGAGGCGCGCGGCAAGCCAGCACTTCGGCCAGCACCCGCGCATCACGGAATCCGAGGTTCACGCCCTGTCCGGCCAGCGGATGCACGTTATGTGCGGCATCGCCGGCGAGCGCGAGTCGCGGCGCGATCAATCGCGCCACATGCGCCAGCCGCAAGGGAAACGCCGCTGCCGGCGTGATCCGCTGCAGTTGGCCGACGGCGCCCTTGCTGGCTTCCGCCACATGCTCCGCCAGCGACTCCGCCGACAGGGCGAGCAGTGTTTGCGTGTGCTCTTCGTTGGTCGACCACACCATCGACACGCGATTGCCAGGCAAGGGCAGCAGGGCCAGGATGCCGTCGTCACGGAACCACTGGGATGCCGTGCCGTGATGCGGTTTTTCGGTGTTGAAATTGGCGACGACCCCGGATTGCCGGTATTCGCTGATAGCGGCGTCAATGCCGGCCTCACGCCGCACCAGCGAATCGCGGCCATCGGTACCGACCACCAATTGCGCGTCCAGCGACGCTCCATCCGCCAACGTAATCTGCGCAGACTGTTCGCTGATGGCCAGTCCGGCCGCCTGGGCGGGACAGATCATGCGAATGCCATTTGAATCCGCAATCACCTCAAGCATCGCGCGTTGCATGGCGCCGCTTTCGACGATATAGGCCAGTTCCGGCAGACCGGCGTCGTAGGCACTGAACTGCAGGCGGCTGTCGCGCCGGTCGCCGGCAATCGCCATGGTCTCGACACGCTGCACGCGCTGCGGATCCAGCCGCGACCAGACACCGAGGTCTTGCAGAAATGCAGCATTTCCAGGACTGATCGCATAAACGCGGCTGTCCCAGGCGCCATCCACCGGTGCCGCAGCAGGCGCCTGCGGTTCAATCAGTGCGACCTGCAAAGCGGACGGCTGCAGGGCCAGCGCCAGACTGGCCCCGACCAGCCCGCCGCCGACGATGGCGACGTCGCAATGGTCAGGCATGTTGTCGGGCTTGTTTGCGGTATTCATGATGTTGCCGGTTGTGAGTATGGAGGGTGGCCAATCTGCAAAAAACGGTCAAGGCCCGGATTTTTCAGGGAAATCCGGCATTTGCTGCGGTTTTTCAGCTTGACAAGTTTACCCTCGCTCCTTAGACTGCCCGGCCTTCCCGTGGCGAGTTAGCTCAGTGGTTAGAGCAGTGGAATCATAATCCATTGGTCCGGGGTTCAAATCCCTGACTCGCCACCATTTCTTTTTTCCGCCGGCCGTTGCGTTGCCGGCCCAAGCCTCTCGTGTTATCGTGTGGCTATGCGTAAGTTTTTGCTTTTATTGACTTTTTTAGCCGTCTCCCTGCCCGTCCCGACGATGGCTTGGGAACAGCGTACGCTGCCCGCCAATCTCAAGCGGGCCGAAATCGGCGCACAGCAGATGCTGCCGTTGATCATGCTCGACAAGGATTTGCGCCGGCTCGCGCCGGGGGGCATCATCGTTGACGCCGCCAACCGCAAGATCACCCACGGGCAACTGTTGCCCGGCGCCGAAGTGATCTACGAACTCGATCGTAATGGTGAAATCCTGCGTATCGTCGTCCTGACCCCTGAGGAAAAAGCCCGGCTCGACCGCGCGAAGAAGTAAGCCGTGGGCAAGGTTTACATCAAAACCTTCGGCTGCCAGATGAACGAGTACGACTCGGACAAAATGGCGGACGTGCTGCGCGTCGGTGAAGGCCTGACCCCGACTTCAGATCCCGCCGAAGCCGACGTCATCCTGCTCAACACCTGCTCGGTGCGTGAAAAAGCCCAAGACAAGGTCTTCAGTGACCTCGGGCGCATCAATGAACTCAAACAGGCGAAACCCGGACTGATCATCGGCGTCGGCGGCTGCGTCGCCAGCCAGGAAGGCGCAGCCATCGTCAAACGCGCGCCCTATGTCGACGTCGTATTCGGTCCGCAGACACTGCACCGCCTGCCCCAGCTGATCCGGGCGCGCCGCCAGTCCGGCAAGCCGCAGGTCGACATCTCCTTCCCCGAAGTCGAAAAATTCGATCACCTGCCGCCCGCCCGTGTCGAAGGCGTCACCGCCTTTGTCTCGATCATGGAAGGCTGCAGCAAATACTGTTCGTTCTGCGTCGTGCCGTATACCCGCGGCGAAGAAATCTCGCGGCCCTTAGACGATGTGCTCACCGAAGTTGCCGAACTCGCCGCACAGGGGGTCAAGGAAGTGACCCTGCTCGGCCAGAACGTCAATGCCTGGCGCGCGCCGCTGGACGGCGAAGCCGACGGCGCCGATTTCGCGCTGCTGCTGGAATACGTGGCCGAAATCCCCGGCATCGAACGCATCCGCTACACCACATCACACCCCAAGGAATTCACGCTGCGGCTGATCGAAGCCTATGCGCGCATACCGCAGCTGGTCAGTCATGTACATCTGCCGGTGCAGTCGGGTTCCGATCGCGTGCTGGCGGCAATGAAACGCGGTTATACGGCGCTCGAATACAAATCGATGATCCGCCGCCTGCGCGAAGCGCGGCCGGACATCTGCATCTCGTCGGATTTCATCGTCGGTTTCCCCGGCGAGACTGATGCCGATTTCCAGGCAACGCTTAAACTGATCGATGACATCGGTTTCGACGCCAGCTTCAGTTTTGTCTACAGCCGGCGTCCGGGCACACCCGCCGCCGATCTGGCCGACGATACGCCGCAGGCCGTCAAACTGGAACGCCTGCAGCAGCTGCAGCAGAAAAACGATGCGCAGGCACAAGCCATCAGCCGCCGCATGGTCGGCACCCGCCAGCGCGTGCTGGTTGACGGCGCTTCCCGCCGCGTTGCCACAGAACTCGCGGCACGCACCGACAACAACCGTGTCGTCAACTTCGCCGGCCCGCGCGAACTGATCGGCAACTTCATCGAAATCACCATCACCGACGCGCTGGCGCATACGCTGCGCGGCGAACCCGTCACTAAAGACTGCGCCGTTACCCATTGAAACCCTCTGAAATCAGCTTTACCCCCGTCGACAACCACCGCCTCGCCAATCTCTGCGGTGCGCTGGACGAAAATCTGCGCCAGATCGAAACCGCGCTGGATGTCGGCATCACCCGCCGCGGCGAACATTTCGCGCTGACCGGTGCGGTCGAGCGCACGCGCATCGCAGCCCAGGTTCTGCGCAACTTCTACGAAAAGGCGGCGGACCCGCTGTCGCTTGACGCGATTCAGCTGGCGCTGATCGAGGCCGGGCATCAAGGTGCCGCGCATGCCGCCGTACCCTCGCCGGCACTGATCACCCTGAAAAAAGACCTGCGCGGCCGCACGCCGCGACAGAACGAGTATCTGCTCAACATCCAGAAACACGACATCACCTTCAGCATCGGCCCCGCCGGCACCGGCAAAACCTATCTCGCCGTCGCCTGTGCGGTTGACGCACTGGAACGCGATGCCGTGCAGCGCATCATCCTCGTGCGGCCCGCGGTCGAGGCCGGCGAGCGCCTCGGCTTTCTGCCCGGAGATATGGCGCAAAAAGTCGATCCTTACCTTCGCCCTTTGTATGACGCACTCTACGACCTGATGGGTTACGACAAGGTCGCCAAGATGTTCGAACGTCAAGCCATTGAAATCGCACCGCTCGCCTTCATGCGCGGCCGCACACTGAACCACGCTTTCATCATCCTCGACGAAGCGCAGAACACCACGCGCGAACAGATGAAAATGTTCCTGACCCGCATCGGCTTCGGCAGCAAGGCGGTGGTTACCGGCGACGTCACCCAGGTTGATTTGCCCAAGGGCCAGATCAGCGGTCTGGTTGAAGCGCAGGCGGTGCTGAAAAAAGTGCGCGGCATCGCATTCACGTATTTCGATTCAACCGATGTCGTGCGCCATCCGCTGGTGCAGCGCATCGTCAATGCCTATGACAAACACGGCAAAACCGACAAGCGGCGCAGTCACGAGTGAGCGCGACCCGACAAAAACGCGCACCGCAGATCGCGGTGCAGAATGCCTCCACCGCGCGCAATGTGCCGACGGCGGCACGTATCCGCCAGTGGGCGCGCGCTGCACTGGGTGTTGACGCAACAGTCACCATCCGCATCGTCGGCCAGACCGAAGGCCGGCTGCTGAACCGCAGCTACCGTCGCAAGGATTACGCCACCAATGTGCTGACTTTCGTGTTCCGCGATAGCGCACCGCTGGAAGGCGATCTCGCGCTGTGCGCACCGGTCATCACCCGCGAAGCGCGTGCGCAACGCAAGACGGTGGCCGCGCATTACGCGCACATGATCATCCATGGCCTGCTCCATCTCCAGGGCTACGACCACGAGAACGACAAGGACGCCGCAGTGATGGAAAAGCGCGAACGCACCCTGCTCGCGCGGTTCGGGTATCCTGATCCCTACAAATCCCCTGAAACATCCGCCGTTCGCGGCAGATGAAACGCAACAACCGCCCCCATGGACGAACCGCACAAACCCACGCTGCTTGAACGCCTGTCCGCTTTCCTGCTGCGCGAACCCGAAGACCGGGAACAGCTGCTGACGCTGCTACGCTCGGCCCATGACAACAATCTGCTCGACGCCGACGGCCTGGCGATGGTCGAAGGTGTGCTGCAGGTTTCGGAAATGCAGGCACGCGACATCATGGTGCCGCGCGCACAGATGGACGTCATCGACGTCAACGAACCGCCCGACCGTTTCATTCCGCTGGTGATCGAAACCGCGCACTCGCGCTTCCCGGTGATCGGCGAGGGCAAGGATGATGTCATCGGCATCCTGCTCGCCAAGGACCTGCTGCGTTATTACGCCGGCGAGGAAGAGTTCGATGTGCGCGACATGCTGCGCCCGGCGGTGTTCATTCCGGAATCGAAGCCGCTGAACGTGCTGCTCAAGGAATTCCGCAAGAACCGCAACCATATCGCCATCGTCGTTGATGAATACGGCGGCGTTGCCGGCCTGATCACCATCGAAGACGTTCTGGAGCAGATCGTCGGCGACATCGAAGACGAATACGATTTCGACGAGGCCGAGGACAATATCGTCCAGGAAAAACGCGGCATCTACCGCGTCAAGGCGCTGACCGAAATCGCCGACTTCAACGAATCCTTCGGCACCGACTTCAGCGACGAGGAGTTCGATACCGTCGGCGGCCTGGTGCTGAAGCGTTTCGGCCGCGTGCCCAAACGCGGCGAACAGCTGACAGTGGATCAGTTGAGCTTCCGCGTACTGCGCGCCGACAGCCGCCGCGTCTACCTGCTGCAGGTGACGAAAAAGCTCGACAAGCCGGCCGCGTAACAAGCGTCTGTTTTTATTGAATCTTTAGCTCAACCACCCTCGCCACCGATGCCCGCGCCGACGCCACGCCGCACCGCCGAGTGGGCCATCGCCGCAGCACTGGGTGCACTAACCGTCACCGGCTTTGCGCCGTTCTGGCTGTTTCCGCTGCCGATTCTGACCTTCGCCGGACTGTTCGTGCTCTGGCAGCGCGCAGCCGATGCCCGTGCCGCGGCAATCAGCGGTTTCGCTTTCGGCCTCGGTTGGTTTGTCGGCGGTGTGTCCTGGGTCTATGTCAGCCTGCACACTTTCGGCGCGATGCCGGCACCGCTGGGTGCTGCGGTCACCCTGCTGTTCTGCGCTTACCTCGCATTGCATCCGGCGGTCATCGGCTATCTGAGCCGTCGGCTCAAACTGTCACCGGCACTGAACTGGATCGTATTCGTACCCGCGGCCTTCACGCTGATCGAATGGCTGCGCGGCTGGCTGTGGACCGGTTTTCCATGGCTCAACCCCGGTTACTCGCAGGCACCTGACAGTCCGCTGGCCGGTTATGCGCCTGTACTGGGCGTGCACGGTATTACCTTGCTGCTGCTTGCTACCGCCGGCGCGCTTTCCCTGCTGGCTGATCCGGCAATACGTTCGCGTCTGCGCAGCCTGTGGCCCTGGCCCGCAGCCCTGCTCGCGCTGTGGATTGCCGGCGCCGCGCTCAAAACCGTGGCCTGGACCGAAGCAACGGGCACGCGCGTTACTGTCAGCCTGCTTCAGGGCAATATTGAACAGGATCTGAAGTGGCGTGAAGACCATCTGCGCAGCACGCTGGAAACCTATCTGCGCATGGTGCGCACCAGCGATGCGCGCCTGATCATCCTTCCGGAAACTGCACTGCCGCTGTTCCTGCGCGATGTGCCGGCCGACTATCTTGAGGCGCTGGCTGCGCAGGCACGTCGCAACAACGGCGATGTATTGCTCGGCGTGCCGGAACGCAAGACGGATGACGGTTATTACAACAGCGTCGTGTCGCTGGGCAGCGCGGAGAGCCAGACCTACCGCAAGGACCACCTCGTGCCCTTCGGCGAATTCATCCCTCTGCGTCCACTGCTCGGTGCGATCGTCTCGCAACTGGCCATTCCGCTGCAGGATTTTGCGCGCGGCGGCAGCGAACAGCGGCCGCTGGCAGTGGCCGGCGAACAGGTGGCGATCAACATCTGTTACGAAGACGCCTTCGGCGAAGAAATCATCCGTCAGCTGCCGCAGGCCACGCTGCTGGTCAATGTCAGCAATGTGGCGTGGTTCGGCCGCTCGATCGCGCCCCCGCAACATCTGCAGATTGCGCAGATGCGTGCGCTGGAAACCGGTCGTTACATGCTGCGCGCCACCAATACCGGCGTTACTGCCGTCATCGCAGCAGACGGCCATGTTGAAGCGGCAGCCCCGGAATTTACCCGGACCACGCTCACGCATGAGGTTCCCGGCATGCGCGGCGCAACGCCTTTCGTGCGCTGGGGCAATCTGGCGGCGCTGGCGCTTTGCGTTTTAGCCATCGGCATCGCCTGGGCCCGCCGCTCAACACCGGGGAAATAACACCGGGAAAATGACAGGCTGCGCCTTTGGCGCGCTGCAGTAAAGGCTGTAAAATTCGGCACTTATCCCGCCTTTCTCCGCAATGCTCGTTTGTAGTACTCATTGGTAATGCTCATCGGCAATGCTTAGCTTCCAGCAAATCATCCTCAAGCTGAACCAGTACTGGGACCGGCACGGCTGCGCCCTGCTGCAGCCCTATGACATGGAAGTCGGCGCCGGCACCTTCCACACCGCCACGTTTTTGCGCGCCATCGGCCCGGAACCGTGGAAAGCAGCCTATGTGCAGCCGTCGCGCCGCCCCAAGGACGGCCGCTACGGCGAAAACCCGAACCGGCTGCAGCATTACTACCAGTATCAGGTCGTACTGAAGCCGTCGCCGCAGAACATTCTGGAGTTGTATCTCGGCTCGCTGCGCGAGATCGGCATTGACCCGCTGCAACACGACATCCGTTTTGTCGAAGACGACTGGGAATCGCCGACGCTGGGCGCCTGGGGTCTCGGCTGGGAAGTGTGGCTTAACGGCATGGAAGTCACCCAGTTCACCTACTTCCAGGAAGTCGGCGGCATTCCCTGCAAGCCGATCATGGGCGAAATCACCTACGGTCTGGAACGGCTGGCGATGTATCTGCAGCAGAAGGAAAGCGTCTACGACCTCGAATGGGCACCTGGCGTGCGTTACCACGACGTATATTTCCAGAACGAGGTCGAACAATCGACCTACAACTTCGAACAGGCCAATGTCGACGTGCTGTTGCAGCAGTTCGGCCAGTTCGAAGGTGAAGCCAAACGCCTGTTCGAAGCCGGACTGGCATTGCCCGGCTACGAAATGGTGATGAAGTGTTCCCACAGCTTCAATCTGCTCGATGCGCGCGGCGCGATTTCAGTGACCGAGCGCGCCGCCTACATCGGCCGCGTGCGCACCCTGGCGCGGCTGGCGGCGCAGGCCTATTACGCTTCGCGCAAAGCCCACCGCTTTGAACGCGCCAGTGTCGAAGCGTTGCAGGCCTTCCTGCCGGCCGAGGAACGCGATGAAGTGCTAGCCTCCCGCGCGGGGGCCCAATCATGAGCAAAGCGCTGCTGGTTGAGCTGTATACCGAAGAACTGCCGCCGAAAGCGCTGCGCAAACTGGGCGAAGCATTTGCTTCAGGTATTGCCGCCGGGTTGAAGCAGCGCGGTGTGCTGGAACGCGACGGCCATACCGTTTTCGCAACACCGCGGCGTCTGGCCGTACTGTTTGATGCGGTCCTCGACAAGGGCCTTGACCAACCGGTCGAACAGAAATTGATGCCGATGGACGTCGTGCGCAAACCCAACGGCCCGGCAGCGCTTGAGAAAAAGCTGGCCGCGATGGGCCGCGGTCATATGGCCGCCCTGTTTCCCGACGGTCGCGACGGATCGGATGCATTCGTCATCAAGCAGGAAGGCAAGGCGGAGTTTGTTTATTTGCAGACCATCGCCAAAGGACAAACGCTTGATCGTGCGCTGGAAGAATCGCTGAACGAATCGATAGACCGCCTGCCGATTCCCAAGGTCATGACCTATCAGCTCCCTGACGGTCTGACCACGGTGAAATTCGTGCGGCCCGCCCATGGCCTCGTCGCCCTGCACGGCGACAAAGTCATCAAGGTCAACACGCTGGGTCTGACCGCCGGACGCACGACCCACGGTCACCGTTTCCTCGGCAATGCCGACATCGAACTGCAATCCGCCACGGATTACGAAGCCGCACTGCAGGACAGCGGCAAAGTAGTGGCCGGCTTCGACAAACGCCGCGCCCTGATCGAAACCCAGCTGCAGGCCCAGGCCAAGGCGCTGAACGCCAGCCTCGGCGACTACTCGGTCTTGCTGGATGAAGTCACCGCGCTGGTCGAATGGCCGGTGGTCTATACCGCGAGTTTTGACGAAGCGTTTCTGGAGGTACCTCAGGAGTGCCTGATCCTGACCATGCGCACCAACCAGAAATATTTCCCGCTGTTCGACAGCGCCGGCAAGCTGACCCACCGTTTCCTGATCGTCAGCAATATGCAGGTCACCGACCCCGTACACATCATCAGCGGCAACCAGCGCGTGGTGCGGCCGCGGCTCGATGACGCCCGCTTTTTCTACAACCAGGACCGCAAGGAACGCCTGGAGGCGCGTATCTCGCGCCTGGGCAAGGTGGTCTATCACAACAAGTTGGGCACGCAGCTGGAACGCGTCGAGCGCGTCGCACAGATCGCCAGCGTCATCGCCGGCGCACTGGGCGCGGATCATGTCGCTACCGGCCGCGCCGCCCGCCTTGCCAAGGCCGATCTGGTCAGCGGCATGGTCGGCGAGTTCCCGGAACTGCAGGGCATCATGGGCCGCTACTACGCGTTGCACGACGGCGAACCCGTGGAAATCGCCAACGCTATCGCCGAACATTATCAGCCGCGTTTCGCCGGCGACCGGTTGCCGGAACAGCCGATCTCCTGCGCCGTCGCCATCGCCGACAAACTGGAAACACTGGCCGGCCTGTTCGGCATCGGCCAGCTGCCCACCGGCGACCGTGATCCCTTCGCACTGCGCCGCCATGCGCTGGGGGTGATCCGTATCCTGATCGAACGTGATCTGCCGCTGTCGCTGGCCGATCTGGTCAAAAATGCATTTGAGGCCTTCCCGAAGCATCTCAAGCTCGCCGATGCCGGTACCGAACTCCAGACTTTCGTATTCGAACGCCTGCGCGGCTATTTCGCCGACGCCGGTTACACCACGCAGGAAATCGATGCCGTGCTGAGCCAGCGGCCGCAGCTGCTGCACAAGGTGCCGCTGCGGCTGGCTGCGGTACGCGCCTTTGCCGGCCTGCCGGAAGCCAAGGATCTGGCCGCCGCCAACAAGCGGGTGCTGAACATCATCAACAAAAACGAGGACATTGCCGGAAAGACCGTCGCACCGGACCGCGCACTGATGACCGAGACAGCGGAAATTGCGCTGATGGACAGCCTGGAGCAGATTGCACCGCAGGCTGAAAAACACTTTACCGCGGGCGAATTCCAGGAAGCCCTGCTGCTGCTGGCCAACATCAAGCCGGCGGTGGACCGCTTTTTCACCGAAGTCATGGTGATGGTGGATGACCCGGCAGTACGCAACAACCGTGCAGCCCTGCTGCAGCAGCTGGGTACGCTGATGAACCGCGTTGCCGACATTTCCAAGCTTGCGGCATGAAACTCGTCATCCTCGACCGCGACGGCGTCATCAACCACGACAGCGCCTCGTACATCAAAAGCCCGGATGAATGGAAACCCATTGCCGGCAGCCTCGAAGCGATTGCCCTGCTCAACCAAGCGGGCTACCGTGTGCTGGTCGCCACGAATCAGTCCGGCATTGGCCGAGGGCTGTTCGACATGGCGACGCTGAACGCGATTCACGACAAGATGCACCGCGCGCTCGGCCTCGTCGGCGGCCATGTGGACGGGATTTTTTACTGTCCGCATGCCAACGATGCCGGTTGCACCTGCCGCAAGCCCCGTCCCGGTCTGCTCGACGAGATCTCCAAGCGTTTCGGCGTAAGCCTTGAAGGCGTGCCGTTTATCGGTGACTCGCTGCGCGACCTGCAGGCCGGCGCAGCAGTTGGCGCGCAGCCGGTGCTGGTGCTGACCGGTAAAGGTAAAAAAACCCGCAAGGACGGCGATCTGCCCGAAGGCACCGTGATTCATGCCGATCTTGCCGAGGCTGTGCGCAGCCTGCTGCAATGATTCTGGTCGTCCTCCGTTCCAGCCTGTTCGCCGCATTCCAGCTCCTGCTTACCCCCGTTTTTGCCGTCATCGCACTGCTGACGTTCCCGCTGCCGGCGTTGACGCGCTACCGCATCATCACTGTCTGGACACGCTGGGTGATGTGGGCCTCGCGGGTGATCTGCGGCATCCGTTACCGGGTTGTCGGTGCGGAAAATATCCCCAAAAACCCCTGCATCATCCTCGCCAAGCATCAGTCGGCCTGGGAAACCATGGGCTTCCAGCTGATTTTTCCGCCGCAGGTATGGGTATTGAAGAAGGAATTGCTGCGGGTACCGTTTTTTGGCTGGGGTCTGGCCATGCTGTCACCGATTGCCATCGACCGCAGTTCGCGCCGCCAGGCGCTGCAGCAATTGGTCGAACAGGGTCAGCACCGGCTGGTTGCGGGATTTTTCATCGTCATTTTCCCGGAAGGCACACGCATCGCCCCCGGCAAACGCGGCAAATACCGCGCCGGCGGCGCAAGGCTGGCCGTGCAGACGAAAACCCCCGTGCTGCCGGTGGCCCACAACGCCGGCCTGTGCTGGGGCAAAAATGCCTTCCTGAAATATCCCGGGCTGGTCACCGTCAGCATCGGACCGCTGATCCAGCCGGATGGCGACGCGGAAACGCTGGCGCGTCGTGTCGAAGACTGGATCGAGAATGAAATGCAGCATCTCGATGCACGCTGAACGGCGGCCGGAACCCCGATGAGCGCCCTTCAGCGGCAAAAAATCACTGCAGCCGCCGAAGAATTCATCGAGCTGGGCGAGCAGCGCGTCAGCTATACCCTGCGCCGCAGTCCGCGACGCCGCTCCATTGCATTGTTGATCGACGAACGCGGTCTGCGTGTCGCCGCGCCGCTGGCGGCGCCGCAGCAGGCGATTGACAGCCTCCTCCGCGAACATGCGGCGTGGGTGTTGCGCAAAGTCGGTGACTGGCAGCAGAAACGGCCGCCGCCCCGTAACTGGACTGCGGGTGAACAGATCATGTTCATCGGACAGCCCCTGTCGCTGGTGATGCGGTCCGGCATTGAGGCGCCGCAAATCGACGGCGACTGCCTGCTGGTCGGACCGCCGGCACTGCCGCCCAAGGCTGTCGAAACCCGGGTCAGAAACTGGCTGAAACGGCAGGCGCTGGATCTGTACACACAACGCTGCGCCGATTTCAGCATGCAGCTGGGGCTACCGGCGCCGGCAGTACGCCTGTCCAGCGCGCGAACGCGCTGGGGCAGTTGCCATTCCAGCGGCCGCATCAGCATTAACTGGCGACTGATCCAGGGCCCGCAGGCATGGATCGATTACGTTGCAGCACATGAAGTGGCGCACCTGCGCCAGATGAATCATTCTCCGGCGTTCTGGCGCACGGTCGGCACGCTTGTTGCTGATTACGCCGAACGGCGCACCGCACTGCGCCGCGAATCGCAGCGTTACCTGCTGTTATGAACCGGCCGCAGGAAGGCGCTGTGCTAAACTTTTTGTCACTCTTATTGCAACATCCTGCATCGAGCCCATCTTGAATTCCAAGCTGCTGTTCCTGATCGTCGCCCTGTTGCTTGCCGGTTGCGGCCACAAAGGCCCCCTCTACCTGCCGGGCCAGAAACCACCTTCCGGAAAACCGGCCACCACCCAGTCCGCGCCGCCCGCCGACACCACAACGACCCAACCATGAGCCAATTCCAGTATCGCGACGGCATGCTGCATGCCGAAAACGTGCCGCTCGCCCGTGTTGCAGCGCAGTACGGCACGCCCTGTTATGTCTACTCACGCGCAGCGCTGACTGCAGCCTGGCGCGATTTCGATGCCGCCTTCACCGGACGCGAGCATCTGGTTTGTTACGCCGTCAAAGCCAACCCCAACATCGGTGTGCTCAATGTTTTTGCCCGCCTCGGCAGCGGTTTTGACATTGTTTCCGGGGGTGAACTGGCGCGGGTACTCGCCGCCGGCGGCGATCCGCACAAAATCGTATTTTCGGGCGTCGGCAAAACTGCGGCAGAGATGCGCGCCGCGCTGCAGGCCGGCATTCTGTGCTTCAACATCGAGTCCGCACCGGAACTGGAACTGCTGAACCGGGTTGCCGGCGAAATGGGTGTGACCGCGCCGGTCAGCCTGCGCGTGAATCCCGATGTCGACGCCAAAACCCATCCCTACATCGCCACCGGACTCAAGGACAACAAGTTCGGCGTCGCCTACGACGATGCGCTGACGGTCTACCGCCGCGCCTGCGAATTACCGCACCTGCGTATTGAGGGTGTCGATTGCCATATCGGTTCGCAACTGACCGAGGTTTCACCCTTCGTCGCCGCACTGGAACGGGTGCTGGCGCTGGTCGATGCGCTGGCTGCCGACGGTATCGCAGTGCACCACATCGATCTGGGCGGCGGTCTGGGCATCCGTTATCGCAATGAAACACCGCCGCCGGTTGCCGAATATGCGGAATCGGTACTCAAAACACTGGGCAGCCGCACGCAGAAGCTGCTGTTTGAACCGGGTCGCCTGCTGACAGGAAACGCCGGCGTGCTGCTCAGTGAAGTGCTGTTTCTCAAACATGGCCAGGACCGTAATTTCGCGGTGGTCGATGCCGCGATGAACGATCTGATGCGCCCGGCCCTGTATGAAGCCTGGCACGATGTGCTGCCGCTGCGTGCAACACCCGACGGTGGCCGTGTCTACGATATCGTCGGACCGGTCTGCGAAAGCGGCGATTTTCTCGCCCGTGATCGCCAACTATCCGTAAATCCGGGGGATTTGATTGCCATCGCGTCCGCCGGCGCGTACGGCATGAGCATGTCTTCCAACTACAACACCCGTCCCCGCGCCGCTGAAATCATGGTCGATGGCGACCGGATTTTCCCGATCCGGAATCGTGAAACCGTTGCCGAGTTGTTCGCCGGCGAACATCGTTTGCCGGATTGATGGCATGCAAAAACGTGGATGGATCGCGTTTGTTCCTTGCCTTGCCTGTGGTACGCAACCCACAACCGGATTCACGAAATCAAATATTCTTTACAAAGGTGTTGCATTTTTTTTTCGGCATAGCATAGAATTGCCGCACCGCACACGGTTTTCACCAATTTTTTTGGTGGAACACAGTAACAGCAATGTGAAATGTTCCGGAGAATCGTGAGATGGTAGTGCGGAACAAAAGCCGCACTCAAACGATGCCTAAGTTAACTTTTAAGGAGACGAATATGGCAGCGAAGAAAAAAGCGAAAGCTAAAAAGAAAGTAGCCAAGAAGAAAGTAGCCAAGAAGAAGTAAGTAGCATTTGTGCAGAAGCCGGGTAACCCCCGGCTTCTGCATTTTCAGTTTCAGTTTCGCAAAGTTTTTCTCAAGAACTCACCCGCGCAGTTTCATTTGTTCGGCATTTTTTGTGGCTTGTACTTACATGCCGCCGGTAGCAGCTCCCATCAGACTGCCCCGCGCCGAATAAAAATTAACCAATAAAATCAAATATTTAAATGAAGACCGCCGAGCGGGGCCGACGAGCGCCCGGTCCGGTGCAATCAGGGATTGAGTTGCTGATACACCGCGTCCGCCACTCGCAGCAATTCGCCGCGATCCGTTTCACCGGATAAGGCATAACCCAGCCGGCCATCCAGCCAGTAGAAAACGCCAACGCCGTTTTCCAGCGCGAAACGGAATGCGGTCGGTGCGTGCACGTCATTGCTGACGCGCACATACAAAGTCAGTCGCTGACCCTTGGCATCCTGATACATGAACTGTGCCGCGGGTCCGCGTTCACCCAGTAACAAACGTCCACCGACCAAAGCATAACTTTGCGGCGCGAGAGACGGAATTTTCAGGCTGGCGCCCAGCCGCTTCGACAACCAGCTGACCAGTTGCTCTTCCTGATCGGCGCCGACTTCCACCGGATGCCGGACTTCGGGGCTGTAAACAACATGGGCTATCGCCGCCACCCGGGCAATCTGGGTCGCCTGGATACGGGTACCGGCAACCCGCTCATGCAGATGCCAGCCCGCGGTTCCGCTGGCCAGCATCAACAATACCGCCGCCGCATACGGATACCAGAACCGGTGCCGGGTCATCTTTCCGGTACGCAGACGTTCGGGCAGCGTCTCGACGAGTAATTCATCGTAGGCATGCAACTGGCCGTTTTGAGGGCGATAGGCCGCGACGCGCTTTGCGGCAGCTTCATTCTGCGCCAGGTATTCGTTGATTTCGGCCGCGCGAACCGGCGGTAAGACGCCATCGACGTATTACTGCAGTCCCGCTTCAGTGACCGGAGCCGCGCTCATTTGACCACCTTCGGCGGGTTGGACGCGGGCAGCCCCTGCAACAGCCGCCGCAAACGCTCATGTCCGCGCGACAGCCGGAACATGACCGTGCCGATAGGCACTTCCGGGACGCGAGCCGCCTCTTGGTAAGTCATCTGCTCCAGTCCGATCAACAACACCACGGCACGCTACTCCTCCGGCAAAGCCTGTAGCGCCACATCAAGATCACGGATTTCCAGCCGGTTGGCAGCAGCACTGCGATCTGATTGATGAAAATGTTGTGAATGACGGTAAACAGCCAGGCGCGCAGGTCTGTTCCTTTGCGCCACAGGGATTGTTTGAGCAGGTCACCGGCAATGGTCGGAAAAAGCGGATTCCACAGTCATGACAAGCCGGCGCACCAGCAGTCAGACCAGAAAAATCGTGGCCAATCCCAAAAAAATGAAAAAGCCACCGCTGTCAGTGATGGCGGTAATCATCACACTGGATCCGATGGCCGGATCGCGGTCGAATTTCTGCATCACCAGCGGAATGACCACGCCCATGATTGCCGCAAGCAGCAGATTCAGCGCCATCGCGCCGGTCATCACCAGCCCGAGCTGCCAGCTGTGATAAATCAGGAAAGCAAACAAGCCGACGATGCTGCCCCAGATCAGACCGTTCAGCGCCGACACACTGATTTCCTTCAGAAACAGCGCCTGTGCGTTGTCGCGGGTGATCTGCCCCAGTGCCAGAGCCCGGACAATCATCGTCGTCGTCTGATTACCGGAATTACCGCCGATACCCGCGACAATGGGCATCAGCGCCGCCAGCGCCACCAGCTGCGAGATCGAATTCTCGAAAACGCCGATCACCCGGGAGGCGATAAACGCCGTGACCAGATTCACCGCCAGCCATGCCCAGCGATTCCGCACGCTTTTCCAGACCGACGCAAACAGATCCTCGTCTTCGCTCAGACCGCCGGCTGCCAGCGTCTCTGTATCTTTCGATTCGCGGATGAAATCCACCACAGCATTGACCGTGATGCGGCCGACAAGGCAACCCTCGGCATCAATTACCGGGGCAGAAACCAGGTCGTAGCGCTCAAACGCACTGGCGGCATCGCGCGCATCCTGCCCGGGCATGAAACTGGTGTAGTCGCGAATCATCACCGCAGCCACCATCGCATCGGGATCGCCGACCAGCAGCCGGTTCACCGGCAGCAGGCCCTGCAGGCGCTCTTCCCGGTCAACGACAAACAGCTGGTCGGTATGGTCCGGCAACTGATCCAGCCGGCGCAGGTAACGCAGCACCACCTCCAGCGTCACGTCCTCACGGATCTCGATCATTTCGAAATCCATCAGCGCACCAACGGCCTCCTCGGGGTAGGACATCGCCGCGCGCAGCTGCTCCCGGTCTTCGGTCGACAGCGACTTGAACACATCGAGAATGACCTCGCGCGGCAGATCGGGGGCAAGGTCGGCAATTTCGTCGGTATCGAGCTGTTCTGTGGCGGCAACCAGCTCGTCCTCGTCCATGTGCGCAATGAGCGTCTCACGGACGGCATCCGAGGTTTCCAGCAGGATCTCGCCATCGCGTTCCGCCTTGACCAGATCCCAGACCACCAGACGCTGCTCCAGGGGCAGCGCTTCGAGGATGTAGGCGATGTCCGCCGGATGCAAACGATCCAGCAGCTGCTGCAGCTCGTTCAGGTACTGGCGGTGAACCTGCGACTCAACGGAGCCGTTGGCATCCCCCTCGCGGGACACCTGATTTTCGACCAGCTCATGCCGATGCAGCAGCTCGACCACCTGCTCAAGGTGCATCTCGGTAGCGGTTCGTTTTTCCTGTTTTTCAGCCACAGGCGCTTTCAGTGGGGGTGCGATTGCGGAATCAGCGGCGACATTCTAGGTAGATCACGCCGCAGTGTCCAAGCATTCGTTGGCAGAATTGCGCCCAGTGTAAAACGGACTGTCAGAACGCAGACAGATCGCATTGAAAAAGGTATCTTTTGACCTGCCTAAAATTATTAATCTGCCCAGCCAGCTTATGCCTCCATCACTGAATAACAAGCTACGCCATGCCCGAGATCTGCTGAAGCGCGGCGATCTCGCAGGTGCGGTGACCCTCTGCACGGAAATTCTCGCTAAGGCGCCGCGTAATCCCGAAGCACTGACGCTGCGCGGCATCTCAGCGCTGATGGGTGGGGCGCCCGCAGACGCTGCTAGGGATTTACGCCAGGCATTAGTCGCCGAGCCCAGCAATGGCACGTTACTGGAATACCTTGGCCTTGCATTGCTTCACCTCGGCACTTTTACCGAAGCTGAGCAGCTTCTGCGGCGCGCCTCCGCCATAGATGGCGCACCCTGGTCAGTATGGATGCGCTTGGGAATTGCCATGCTACGTCAGGGACGTGCGCATGAAGCCCTGACACCTCTCCAGCATGCAGTCAACATGGCCCCACACGAAACGGACTGCCTGCTGAACTTGGGCCAGGCAATGGGTACTACCGGGGATCTGATGGGAGCCGAAAAACAATTTTTGTTCATTCTGGCACTGTTACCAAACCATCCAGACGCGTTGTTCAATCTGGGCGTTCTGAAAATGCAGGCTAATCGCCTCGCTGAAGCAGCGCAGTGGTTCGCCCGGGTTCTTGGTGTCCATCCGCAGCACCTGGACGCCTTGATCAATCTCGGCGTTATCGCTGAGAAAGACAAAGATCCGCAACGGGCCCTAGGATTGTTCCAGCAAGCTGTGACAGTCAATCCCCACAACGCCCATGCGTTGACCAAACTCGGCAATGCCTTAGCCCGCGTCGGACAACATGCACTGGCCTATCGCCATCTGCGAGCCGCGGCAGACACGCAGCCGGAGTTTATTGAGACTGTGGAGGGCCTCGCTCACACCTGCGCTGCACTGGGACGTTTCAAGGAAGCCATTACTTACTTTAAGCGGGCGCTGCTACTGGAGCCTGAAAACCCAGTTATCACCGCCGCTCTGGCAGCCACTCACCTGCAACAAGGCAACCTGGGCGATGCACGCCACTACGCCAAACAGGCAATCCATACCGATCCAAAGCTGCCCACTCCCTATCGAGTGCTTGCGGATACTTTTTTTTTCCAAAAAGAGCTCGCTGAAGCCATTGTAACGCTCGAACAAGGCTACGCACAGACCGGCGACAGTCTGTTGCTTGGCATGCTAGCCGCAGAACTGCGCCGGACGTGTCAGTGGGATAAATGGTTACTGATTTGGCCGGAAATTCATGCCCGACTAGACGGTAAAACCGCGTTGGGCAGCCCTTTTGCATTGCTTGCACAACCCACAACGGCCGAGCAGCAACTCAGCTATGCAAAACACTGGGCATCCAGATTCCCTGTCCATGCTGCGGCGATTCCCGTTGTAAAGAGCTCTTTGCGGGAGGGAAAACGATTACGCATTGGATATCTTTCCAGAGATTTTCACGAACATGCAGTCGCCTATCTGATAGCGGAAATCCTAGAACTGCATGACCGCACTAAATTTGAAATTTTCGCCTATTCATACGGTCCGGAAGACCACAGCCCCATGCGCGCGCGACTTCGCGCGGCATGTGAGCATTTCATCGACATCGCATGGGATCCAGACGATATCGCTGATCGCCGCATCAGGGATGACCAGCTCGATATTCTGGTCGATCTCACGGGTTACACCATGGGTTCACGCACGGGGCTGCTCGCGGCTCGCCCCTGCCCGATCCAGATCAACTGGTTGGGTTACCCCGGAACCATGGGGGCACATTTTATTGATTATGTCATTGCCGACCCGGTAATCATTCCGCCAGACATGGAAACGTTTTACAGCGAGCGGATCTTACGGCTGCCGCACACATACCAGCCCAATGACCGCCAGCGCACCATAGCGGAGGCTCTTTCACGCCCCGAGTACGGCCTGCCCGAGAACGCCTTCGTATTCTGCTGTTTCAACCAGACCTTCAAGATCAGCCCGGAAATTTTCGCCTGCTGGATGCGTATTCTGCAGCGCTTCGACACCGCTGTGTTGTGGCTATTGGATGACAATCCGATCGCAACTCAAAATCTGCGTACAGCGGCAATTGCGCATAATGTAGCACCTGAGCGCCTGGTGATCGCCCCGCGCCTGCCCTTACCCCTCCACCTCGCACGCTATCGCGTTGCCGATCTTGCTCTGGACACTTCCCCCTATGCCTCACACACCACGGCCAGTGATGCGTTGTGGTGTGGCTGCCCGCTGGTCGCCTTGCGCGGTGAGACGTTTCCGGCGCGCGTCTCCGCCAGCATTCTCACTGCATGCGGACTGCCGGACCTGATCACTGATTCCATCGCGATTTACGAACAGAAAATATGCGAGCTGGCTGCATCTCCCGAGGATCTTAGCAACATCAAGAGACGTATCATCGCCGCTCATGATAGTACGCCTTTGTTTGATGCCATTGCGTTCACGCACGACCTTGAGGCGCTTTTCCTCGACATACACTCAGGCACCACCGGCGTTACCCCATAAAAAAACGGGCGCCGAAGCGCCCGTTTTAACGATCTTACTGCCTTAGATGCTTAGAAGCGGTGGCTAACGTGGAGACCGTAGGCTTTCTGATCCTTACCGACAGTCGAGGCGTTGTTACCCAATGCATAGCCAGCGTTGAGATCATTGTTGATCCGGGTATATCCAACCCTCGCGGTGGTACGGCTAGACAACTGGTTCACATACCAAAGTGAAATCTGGTTACCGCCGGTGTCGGCGCCCGGAGCTTTCACGCCTTGACGGCTGGTGCCTTGGACCGCGGCACCATTACCCTTGGTGTCTCCGGCCACAGCATACTGGCCCTCAATGCTATGCGGGCCACTCAGTTTGTAGCTCGAGCCGATGGTGTAGGTCTTTTTCTTGGTGGTACCGGTGGCACTAGTCTCATATTCGGCATCGAGCATGGTTGCACCGACTTTGAGATTTCCTACGGTGTAGGAAACCGCAAGACCGACAGCCGTGTCATCACCCTCGAATCCACCCTGGCCGGCGAAATTCTTGTGAATTTCGTAAGCTACCGCAGCTTGCAGTGGGCCAGCGCTGTAAATACCTGCAAAAGACATCGTACGCGGCTTCGCACCTGTGGTGCCGGAGGCCTGGTCAATGCCGCCTTTGCCATCCGTAATGCCAGCGTGAAGCGTTAATCCGCCAAAGCTGTTCGAATCGAAGTTGGTGATGGAGGTTTCACGACGCTTCCAACGTGCACGGCTGTTAGAGGTCTGGTCTGCAGCCGCTTGATCATTAGCACCATTCGCATCGGCACCTCCCGATCCACCGAAGGCCAGGAACGATGCGCCCAGTGCGCCGGTTTCCGTGGCGCCAACCGTGCCAACATTCAGGGCGCGCTTGAAGGGGGTATCCCAGCGGCCGTGATAGATGTTACCGAAACCGCCCTTGAAACCGATCGCGCTGTTTCGGCTGCAAAAACCTACCTGATCGACGCCGCGGACGTCAGCAGAGGTTTCGCACTGGAACCATGCCGACAGGCCGCCGCCTAATTTCTCCTCGCCTCTGAAACCAATGGCCGAACCGCCGGGCACATCGGACTGATCCGAGCTTACGCGTCCCGGGATGCTGGTAAACGCATATTCCATGGTAATGTTTCCGTACAGATTAACGCTGCTTGTTGCCTGGGCTAAGGCCGACAGCGGAGTTGCCGCGATGCTTGCAACCGCAACGGCGATCAGTTTTTTGTTCATTAGTCTCTCCTAATCTTTTTAAAAAAGGGATTTTCAACCACGTCAATCCCGATGCAGTCCGTAATATCGATCTATACTTTTCATGGACTGCTCGTATCCTTGCGCACTTAGCACGGTTCAATCAACTGTTATCCGTTTTTAAACCCATCAAAAGAACTCTTTGTTGCCTTTTTGCAACATTGAAGGAAAAGTACTCTTTGTTGCCTTTTTGCAACAGTGAAAGCTGTCGTATGAGATTCCGGTTCTGAGATCCAGACAAGCATATTTTGTGAAGCAACTGACCACCAAGCACCAGGGGTTAAGCTGAACAACCTTATTGATGGTTCTAATTGCGATAGCCTTGACACCATCGAAGATACAACCCAGGCAGATCCAGAAATAATACCCATACAAAACAATATGTTAAAAAATATTTTTGACGGTTCTCATTCATGCCAAGTAATTGAGGTTTTTTGAAATGGGGCGCTCAGATTCCCCCCGTTCATGCCAAAACTGCACAGCCTGTTGCGACGGATGGCTGAGAATCACCATCCAAGGACAAGCCGTCTACCCCGGCAAGAAATGTCCTTTTAGCACCGGCACGGGCTGCAGTGACTACCCAAACAGGCCCATCCAGCCTTGCAGGCAATTTGACTGTGGCTGGCTTATCAAAGGCAGCCCTCTGCCGGACTGGATGCGCCCGGATACGGCAAAAGTCATCGTGCTTTTCAATGAATTGGTTTTTAGCGGCATCCCAATTGATGTTGCTGTACCTGTCGGCAGACGCATTCCGCCTCGCGCGCTGCAATGGCTGAAGTATTTTGCAGAGCGCGAACGGCGAGTGTTGATTTATTCCGAGCAAATCGTGGCGAACAAATCATTCACCGGGGAACAATCCATTGCGGCATTTGGCCCGCCCGAACTGTCGAGGTTCATGCCCGAGATCATTGAAAACTACATTTCGAAAAACATGTAAATGACTGCCATCATTCCTGTATTCATTGGCTTCGATTTACGCGAGGCAATCGCCTACAACGTGCTGGCCTACAGCATTCATCATCGATCATCACTGCCGGTATCGGTGACACCGTTGATTCTGTCGCAATTGCAGGGTGTTTTTCATCGCGAGCGGCATCCGCTACAGTCGACTGATTTTTCCTTCTCGCGCTTTCTGACGCCTTACCTGTCCGGCTTCGGCGGCTGGTCGGTGTTCATGGACTGCGACATGCTGGTACTCGACGATATTGCCAAACTGTGGGCGCTGCGCGATGACCGGTATGCGGTGATGGTGATCAAACATGATCATGTGCCCAAGGAAGAACGCAAATTCCTCAATGAGCCGCAAACCAAATATCAGAAAAAAAACTGGTCCAGCGTGATGCTGCTCAACAACGCACGCTGCAAGGCGCTGACGCCCGAATACGTCAACACCGCCACGGGTCTTGAACTGCATCAGTTCAAGTGGCTGGGCGATGACGGCCTGATCGGCGACCTGCCCAAGCGCTGGAACCACCTCGTTGCTTACGATGAGCCGCGTGCGGACGCCGCCCTGGTGCATTACACGCTGGGCGGCCCCTACTTTGATGAATTCCGCGACTGCGAATACTCGAAAGAATGGTTTGCCGAGCGTGACGCCATGCTGCATGCCGGCGTCAAGACGCGCTGAGCAGCGAATTCAGATTATTTCGCCGCTAGACCCTCGAGCCACGGGCGCCAGTTCGGCGTCTTCACGGCCGGGTTCAAACTCAGATGCCCAGCGCTTTCAGCTGCTTCTCCGGATAACGCGTGCCGGCGGTGACGCCGGGCGGAAAGGCGGCGGACAGTTGCGCGAGTTCGGCAGCACTCAAGGTGAGCGAAATTGCTGCCAGATTCTGTTCCAGATAGCTGCGCCGTTTGGTGCCTGGGATGGGCACGATGTCTTCGCCCTGGGCCAGCAACCAGGCCAGCGCGACCTGCGCCGGGGTTGCTTTGTGAGCACTTGCTATCGTCTCGAGGGAAATAAGTAAGTTATTGTTTTTATTGATATTTTCTGGCATGAAGCGGGGGTGATCGCGGCGCCGGTCCTTGGCAATCAGGGCATCGACGCTTTTGATGGTTGCCGTCAGATAACCGCGGCCCAAGGGGGCATAAGCCATGTAACCGATGCCCAGTTCACGGCAGGCGGGCAGGATTGCGGTTTCGACATCGCGGCTCCACAGCGAGTATTCGGTTTCAACCGCAATGATCGGATGCACCGCATGCGCGCGGCGGATGGTCTGCGCACCGGCCTCCGACAGTGCGAGATAACGCACCTTGCCCTGCTCGACGAGGCGCTTCATCGCGCCGACGGTGTCTTCAATCGGCACCGCCGCATCGACACGATGCAGGCCATAGATGTCGATGACGTCCACGCCCAGCCGTTTCAAACTGGCCTCACAGGCTTGCACAACATAATCAGGGTGGCCGCCGGATAGCGCCGGGGCTCCGCCACCGTCACGCGACGCCAGCCCCAGATTGCCGAATTTGGTCGCGATCAGCACCTGGCTGCGCCGACCCTTGATCGCCTGCGCGATGAGACTCTCGTTGATGCCATTGCCGTAGGCGTCGGAAGTCACCAGCAGATTGCAGCCGAGTTCGATAGCACGGTGCATGGTCGCGATCGACTCAGCATCATCGGGTTCGCCGTAGCTGATCGACATGCCCATGCAACCGAGGCCGAGCGCCGGAACTTCGGGGCCGTTACGGCCAAGTCTGCGTTTCTGCATTGTTATTTCCTCCTGGTAAGCGGTAAGCAAAGGGACCTCGAACCGCGGCATCTGTTCTGCTTTTCTGCTGACTGCTTACTGCTGACTGCTTACTGTTCACTGCCGGCCACAGCCCCCGTTTTCCGATGCAATCCGGTGATCAGACGAGAAACTTTCTCCAGCAGCAGAAAAACACCCTGATCCGGTGGAAGATATCCAAGATCCGCCGCAATCAACAATTGCGTTTCCATCTCGCTCAATGAGCCGCGGGCAATACCCGGAAATCGGGCAAACTCTCTTGGACCATCCCTACCGGCACCCTCAGCCAGATTGCTCGGCACCGAAACTGCCGCGCGTCTCAATTGCGAAGTCAGTCCGTAGATTTCTTCCTTGGGAAACAGACGAGTCAGATCATAGACCATGCGCACCAGTGCCATGGAATCCTGCCACGCCTGTAATCGGTGGTGCGGTTTGGGAGATCCCACCGGGAATCCTTTGACGGCTCGATCTCCCAAAAAACGCCGACCACCACCCCACGGTTTACCGCTTGCGGCTCACCGCTTACCGCTCACTCTTACTTGGCGTAAGTGACAGTCAGGTCGCCGACACCTTCCACATAACCTTCCAGCTTGTCGCCGGGTTTGATCGGGCCGACGCCGGCGGGGGTGCCGGACATGATGATGTCGCCAGGGCGCAGCGTGATCAGGTGCGAGAGGTAGGAAATGGTTTCCGGTACGTTCCAGATCAGTTCCGACAGATCGCCCTTCTGTTTCACCTCACCGTTGACCTTGAGCCAGATCGCGCCTTTCGCCGGGTGGCCGACCATCGCCACCGTTTTCAGCGCGGTGCAGGGTGCGGAGTTGTCGAAGGCTTTGCCCATTTCCCAGGGCCGGCCCATTTTTTTGGCTTCGCCCTGCAGGTCGCGGCGGGTCATATCGAGGCCGACGCCGTAACCGAACACGTGATCCAGGGCTTTTTCCACCGGAATGTTGGCGCCGCCCTTGCCGATGGCAACGATCATCTCGATTTCGTGGTGCACATCCTTGGTCATCTGCGGATAGGGAATGGTCGCGCCGTTCTGCACGATGGCATCCGCCGGCTTCATGAAGAAAAACGGCGGCTCGCGGTCCGGGTCATGGCCCATCTCGCGCGCGTGCTCGGCATAGTTGCGGCCAACGCAGTAAATGCGGCCGACGGGAAAGGCTTTGCTGCTCTCAACCACCGGCAGGGTGACGACACCGGCGAAATCAATGACATAACTCATCTTCTTTTCCTTAGGTAAATGAATCTGCGAAACGGGATCGGTAGGGATCTGTAAAAACAGCCTGGAAAGTTTATTTCTTGAAAATCGATGACTTCAGTACTCTGCGCAATATCCCCGCGTTATAGGGGTTCGGCGCTGCAGCAGGCTCCTCCGCCGGGAATGTGTCCGCTTTGCGCTGGACGACAATCCAGAAGCCCTGGGGCATGGACTGAAAAACCTTTAACTCAAAACGGCTCATGAATTTGGGCAGCCACCACGACGCGGGTTCCTGGATCAGATGCGCATTACGGCCATCCGGCAAAATCTTCACTGCCGGACCCGTGTGCACCGTAAAAAATCCGCGATCCAGGGTGACGCGCCGCAAGTCATCCAGCACGTTATCCAGCAACTCGGGTTCGATGTGTTCCAATACATCGATACAGGTCACAAAAGGTGCGGGTTGCGGCGTCGCCGACCATTCCGGGCGAGAAGGCTCGTAGTGACGGATCTGCGGCGGATTCAGCATCAGGGTCTGCAAGGTCTCGCCGAGACGGCCCTTGCCCGCGCCGTAGTCGAGCAATTCGGTCGAGCCGACCTGTTTGAGGATCTCAGCGACGGTCGGCGCATACTGAACCGAGGCTACCCCGTAATTGGGGTTCTGATGCAGGGCGGCCTGCATTTGCCGGTATTCTTCAGTAATCAGGGTGCTCATGGTGTCGGGGATCCGCAATTAACCGGCTAGCCGGTCGGCAGGACACCGGAGTTTAATGAACCCCGGGCTCCAGTTCAAATTATTGCTCCCGGGGAAAACCGCCGTTTCGCCGCATTCGGGCCGGCCGGTGGGAGACCCCGCGTAGTAGACTGCCGCCGACAGAATGCATGTAAGCGAGCCTCCCCTTAAAGAACCGGGCTCCCCGTTCTGACGATCATCCTTCTTGTGCAGCAATCGGTCTGATACAACACATTCCACCTTGGACGTATCCATCACTCTCGGCACTCTGTTCGCCAGCAGTTTTCTCGCCGCAACCCTGCTGCCGGGCGGGTCCGAGGCCGTGCTGTTTGCCGTGCTCAAACTGCATCCCGAGCAGTTCTGGCTGGCGCTGGGCGTGGCCACGCTGGGCAATACGCTGGGCGGACTGTCGTCCTATCTGCTCGGCCGGCTGATTCCGCAGACCAAACCGCTCAAAGGGCTGGCCACGGTGCAACGCTGGGGCAGCCCGGCACTGCTGCTGTCCTGGGCGCCGCTGCTTGGCGATCCGCTGTGCGTCGCGGCCGGCTGGCTGCGGCTCAATCTCTGGTGGTCGACGCTGTTCATCGCCATTGGCAAATTCGGACGCTACTGGGTCATCGCCGCACTGGTTACATGAAGCCTGTGCTGCATTGCGCTAATATGCTGTTTCTTCAGGAATTCCTATCAGCGCGCGCGGCGACCCGCCGCTGATCATCGCTGATTTTTCATCTTCCGCTTCCCGCAATGACCGCCCGCCTCAGAGAAATCCCCTACAACTACACCTCGTTCTCGGATCGCGAGATCGTGATCCGGCTGCTTGGCGCCGAACGCTGGCAACTGCTCAACGAACTGCGCGCGCAGCGTCGCACCGGACGTTCGGCAAAAATGCTTTACGAAGTGCTGGGCGACATGTGGGTCGTCAAGCGCAATCCGTACATCGAGGACGACCTGCTCGGCAACCGCAAACGGCGCACCGCGCTGGTGGAAGGCATGCGCAACCGGCTCAACAGCATAGACGCACGACATGACGGTGCGGACCAGCGGGTATCGGAGTTGCTGGAGGCGGCGAGGCGCGCGGTCGACGGTTTTGAAGCCGAATTCGAGAATACGCTGGCGTTGCGCCGGCGCGCGATGGCGCGGCTCGCACGCACCACGCGCCGCGACAATGTGCAATTTGATGGATTGGCCCGCGTCTCCCATGTCACCGACGCCACCGACTGGCGGGTGGAATATCCCTTCGTCGTCATCAATCCGGATACGGAAGAGGAAGTCCTTGAAGTCGTGCGCGCCTGCATTGAACTCGGACTGACCATCATTCCGCGCGGCGGCGGCACCGGCTATACCGGCGGCGCGATCCCGCTGACACCGCTCTCGGCGGTGATCAACACTGAAAAACTTGATGCCCTTGCAGCCATTGACCGCGTTGCACTACCCGGTGTGGCGTCCCGCGTCCCGGTCCTGCGCTGCGGTGCGGGCGTGGTGACCCGGCGGGCGATGGAAGCCGCGGAATCCGCGGGGCTGGTGTTTGCCTGCGACCCGACGTCGGCCGACGCCTCCTGCATCGGCGGTAACGTCGCGATGAATGCCGGCGGCAAAAAAGCCGTGTTGTGGGGCACCGCGCTCGACAACCTCGCGTCCTGGAAAATGGTCACGCCGGATGCGCAATGGATGCTGGTCGAGCGCCTTGATCACAATCTCGGCAAGATCCACGACCTCGCCACCGCGCGCTTTCGCGTCACGCGTTACGCGCGCGACGGTAAAACGGCCGACGGCGCACCCGAAATTCTCGAAATCCCCGGCTCGACCTTCCGCAAGCGCGGCCTCGGCAAGGATGTCACGGACAAGGTGCTGGGCGGACTGCCCGGCATCCAGAAGGAAGGCTGCGACGGCATCATCACCCAGGCCACGTTCGTACTGCATCGCATGCCGCCGGCGATCCGCACCGTGTGCCTGGAATTCTTCGGCCAGGTCAGCGAAGCCGTGCCTTCGATTGTCGAAATCAAGCGCTATGTCGACGGCAACCCCGACGCCATTCTCGCCGGCCTCGAACATCTCG